>Ga0193719_10000714_pt1 | contig 12691 bp, 14 predicted proteins | sample U2a2metaG_FD_160103 | JGI IMG/M metagenome (GOLD analysis project Ga0193719, IMG submission 160103) | Soil microbial communities from a riparian zone of the East river system, Colorado, United States - U2a2 | ecosystem: Environmental > Terrestrial > Soil > Riparian zone | place: USA: East... | reverse complement strand
CGATCCGATCTGGACCGAGCGCGTAGGTTCGTACCGGATCGGATCGCAGCCGGAATTCCAGCGCTCGAGCATCGAGTGGCGGACGATCACGTACTACGAACGGTAACAGGCGATGCAAGCGAAGCCGGGTAACCGCTACCGCAGGGCTGCGCCCGGAGCAACTCACGCATTGGTGTCGATTCGTGATGATGCCATCCCGCGCCCACTCCTCGTCGTGCCATAATCGCGTGATGGGCCTGTTGTCACCGGCGGATCAGGAGAAGCTTCGCGAATCGTTCTCGGAAATGATGCAGCCGGTGCGCGCCGTGTTTTTCACGCAGACCCTCGACTGCGAGACCTGCCCGATGACGCGGCAGATCCTCGACGAGCTGCCGCCCCTCTCCGACAAGATCGCGATCGAAGAGCTCAACGTCGTGATCGACGCCGACAAGGCGAAGCAGTACGGAATCGACCGCGCGCCGGCCATTGCGCTGGTGGGGCGCGACGGCGATGGCGCCGATCGCGATTCCCGGATCCGGTTTCTCGGCGCGCCGGCCGGCTACGAGTTCATCTCGCTCGTGCAGGCGATCCTGCTGGTCGGAGGGCGGGAATCGAGTCTGTCGGAGGAAAGCCGCAAGCGCCTCGCCGCGGTCGACAAGCCGGTGACGCTGCAGGTGTTCACGACGCCGACGTGACCGCACTGCCCGCGGGCGGTCAGCCTCGCGCATGAGATGGCGTTCGCCAGCCCACACATCACGGCCTATGCGGTGGAGGCGACGGAATTCCCCGATCTCGCCCGGCGGTACCAGATCACGGGCGTGCCGAAGACGGTGGTCAACGAGGAGATCGAGATCCTCGGCGCGCTTCCTCAGGACGCGTTCGTCCAGCAGGCTCTCGCACAATTTACAATTGACAGGTGAGAATCTACAAAAGAGCGCTCGCGGTCAATTGTCAAATTCCGCATGGTCAATTGACGTGGAGCCGCACGAAACGGGGCGGTCCGTTCGCCAGCGGGATGACCACGAACAGGTTGTCGTACTCCATGTCGCCGATGGTCACCGGCATGTCGACTCCCAACCCGCGGAGCATCTGGGGCACCGTATCCGAGTGGCCGACGACGAGCAGCCGATCGTGCGGGCCGGCAGCGCGGATTCGCGCGAGGAGCGCCGCGGAATCGGTGGCCGGGAGCTCGGTGGCTGACAGATGAAGGGCGTTCGCGAGCGGCGCGCCGGTTTCAATCGTCCGCCTCTTCTCGCTCGTGTAGATCTGTGTGATGCCCGCATCCTTGAGGAACTGCGCGAGCCGCCGCGCGCGCGCGTTGCCGGCCGCTGAGAGCCGCGAGTCGCTGGACGCGTCCGCGCGCTCGGCGTGGCGGGCCAGAAAGACGATTTCCTGTCCCGCCGCAATGCCGGGGTCCGCGATGAGGCAGAGCGTCGCGACCGTGGCAAGCCACAGAGGGTATTTCGTTCGCTTCATGCCGCAGCATCCTACCCCGATTCGCCAGTCGCCAGCTCACCAACGCACCGGTTCTGACTTAGAATCCCACCAGTGACGCATCAGCCCCGGGCGTCGTTCAAATCGCCCCGCTTCGCGCAGCCGGCGACGTTCATGCGGCTGCCGCACGTCGAGAGCGCCGCCGGCCTGGATGTGGCGATCGTCGGCGTACCCTACGACGGCGGGACGTCGTACCGGCCGGGCGCGCGCCTCGGCCCGCGCGAGATCCGCGCGCAGTCGTCGCTGATCCGTCCGTACAGCTACTTTCAGAAGGTGGCGCCGTTCGATCGCCGCCGGTCAGCATCGAGAAGTGCTACGACGTGGTCGACGAGCGCATCGGGTCGCTGGTGGACGCCGGCGCGCGGCCGATCGTGATCGGGGGCGATCACTCGATTTCGCTGCCGATTCTCCGCGCGCTGGCCAGGCGCCACGGTCCGCTCGGGCTGGTGCAGTTCGACGCGCACATCGACACGTGGGACGAGTACTTCGGCGGCAAGTATTTTCACGGCACGCCGTTCCGCCGCGCGATCGAAGAGGGGCTGATCGATCCGAAACGCTTCATTCAGGTCGGCATCCGCGGACCGATGTACGGCGAGGACGATTTCGACTTCCATCGCGAGCACGGCATCACGATGCTCGATATCGAGCAGGTGAAGGCGCGCGGCGTGGGTTGGGCGATCGGCGAGGTCCACAGGATCGCCGCCGGCCACGCGTACATGACGTTCGACATCGATTCGGTGGATCCGGCCTTCGCGCCCGGCACCGGCACGCCGGAGGTGGGCGGGCTGACGAGCCACGAGGCGCAGCGGCTCGTGCGCGGCCTCGCCGGCCTCTCGCTCGTTGGCGGCGACATCGTCGAAGTCGCGCCGCCGTTCGACGGCCCCGGTCAAATCACGGCGCTCCTTGCGGCGAACCTCATGTTCGAGTTCCTGTGCGCGATGGCGACCACAGGGACGCGCTGATGAACGCCATCGAGATTCGCGGCGTGAGCAAGTCGTTCGGCGACACCCGAGCCGTGGACGACCTCACGCTGACGGTGCCAGCCGCCTCGACCTACGGTTTCATCGGGCCGAACGGATCCGGGAAGACGACGACGCTTCGGATGATCCTGAACATCCTGCTGCCGGACCGCGGTGAGGTGGCGGTGTTCGGCGACACCTCGACCCGGGCGTCCCGCGATCGCGTCGGATACCTGCCGGAAGAACGCGGGCTGTACAAGCAGATGAAGCTCCGAAGCCTGCTGCAGTATTTCGGCCGGCTGAAAGGCCGTTCCGGCCCCGAGGCGAACGCCTTCGTCGACCGCTGGCTGGCGCGCTTCGACCTCACGCCCTGGGCCGACAGGCGCATCGAAACGCTCTCGAAAGGCATGGCGCAGAAGGCGCAGTTGATCGCGGCGATCGTCGGCCGTCCCGATCTGCTCATCCTCGACGAGCCGTTCTCCGGCCTCGATCCAGTGAACGCCGAAGTGTTGAAAGACGCGGTGCTCGAGCTCAGGCGGTCCGGTACCACGATCGTCTTCAGCACCCACGACATGGGCACCGCCGAGAAGATGTGCGATCGGATCTTCATGATTTTCAAAGGCCGGAAGGTGCTCGACGGCACGCTCGACGAGATTCAATCGGCGTACGGCTTCGACACGGTCCGCGTGCGCGCCGGCGGCGGCGCCGCCGCGCTCGCGGCGATGCCCGAGGTCGAGAGCGTCAACGACTACGGCCAGATGCAGGAGGTGCGGCTGAGGGGCGACGCGCAGCGCTTCCTGAGCCAGCTCGCCGCGCGGGCGCCGGTGCAGTACTTCGAAATCGCGCGGCCGTCGCTGCACGACATCTTCGTTCGCATCGCCAGCCCCGGAGCCGACCATGCATCGCCCTGACAAGCTCTTCATCGTCGCGGCGACAGAAGCGTCGATGGCCGTCCGGAGCAAGGCGTTCATCATCGGCATGATGCTCATGCCCGTGCTCATGGGGGTGAGCATCGGTTTTCAGCGGCTCTGGCAGAACCAGTCCGATCTGCAGGAGCGGCGGTTCGCCGTCGTCGACGAGACCGGCGTCATCTATTCCAGCCTCGCGGCCGCGGCCGCCGATTGGAACGCGAGTGTCGCGCCGAAGGACGGTGGACCGGCCACGGGACCGCGAATGGTGCCGGAGCTGGCGAGCGGCGATCAGGCTGCCCGGCGCGCGCTCGTCGATCGCGCCACGCGCCGGGAGCTGAAAGCCTTCGTCGAGATTCCCGCGGGCATCGCGCGGGGAGATCCGGCCGCGCGGGTCCGCTATTATTCCCACGTGGCCACCGATAACACGCTGCCGCGCTGGATCGAGAACACGCTGAACCGCGCGGTTCTCAACGAGCGGTTCCGCGCGTCCGGCGTGGATCGCGCCGAGGTCATGCGGCTCACGCGTCTGGTGTCGCTGGCCAGGCTCGACCTGCCGTCCTGGGACGACCGCGGCGTCCAGCGCGAGGCGGCCGCCGTGGACCAGATGCGGACGCTCGGCGTCCCGATGGCGATCATGACGATGCTGCTGTTCGTCGTGATTTCGAGCGCCCCCGGGCTGATGAACAGCGTCCTCGAGGAGAAGTTGAGCCGCACCAACGAGGTGATGCTCGGCGCGGTGAGCCCGTTCGAGTTCATGGGCGGCAAGCTGCTCGGGACGACGACCGTATCGCTGATGGTGGCGGCGGTGTATCTGACGGGCGCGTTCTTCGTCGCCCGCAACTGGGGCTATGCCGACGTCATCACCCCATCCTTGATCGTCTCGTTCGTGATCTACGCGCTGCTCGGCGAGCTGCTGTTCGGGTCGATCTTCATCTCGATCGGCGCGGCCTGCAGCGATCTCAAGGACACGCAGACGATGATGATGCCGGCGATGATCGTCGTCATGATGCCGCTGTTCGTCTGGGTGAACATCCTGCGCGCGCCGACGAGCCGGCTCACGACCGTGATGTCGCTCATTCCGACGGCGACGCCGTTCGTGATGCTGCCGCTGACGACCATTTCAGCGGTACCCGTGTGGCAGCAGGCCGCGGGCATCACGCTCACGGCGTTGACGACCGTCCTGTTCGTCTGGGCGGCGGGACGCATTTTCCGCGTGGGTCTGCTGATGCAGGGAAAGTCGGCGACGTTCGGGCAGATGCTCCGCTGGGTGAAGGCGGGCTGACGAACGCTCGGTAGGGCACGGCTTCAGCCGTGATGGGAGCCCAACATGCGACGAACGATGATCGTGTTTGTGTTGCTCGCGCTCGGGATGACCGGCCACGCGCAGGCGCCGGCGCCGCAGGCGGCGTCGAATCCGCAGAAGACCGTGTGGTACTTCTACCGCGTGAAGTGGGGATTCCAGGATGAGTTCACCGCGCTCTTCGCGCGCAACCACCTGCCCGTCCTGCGCGAAGAGATGAAAAGCGGCCGCATCGTGAGCGTGAAGACCTACGTGCCGACGTACCACGGCGACGGCCGCGCCGACTGGACGTTCGCCGTGGTGATCACCTTCAAGGACGTCGCCGCGTTCGTCGGGCCGTCCGGCGACGAAGAGATCCAGCGGCGGCTGTTCCCCGATCGCGCGAAGTTCCTGAAAGAGGAACAGCGCCGCTTCGAGATCCTCGACGCACACTGGGACGTGCCGCTCAACGAGGTGGACCTGAAGTAGCAGTCGCAACACTGAGTGGACAGTCGTGACAACCAAAGCCGAGCGGCGAAGCCGCGAAGGCACGGTCGGGCAGCCAAGAGCCCGAGCGCCTGGGGTGGGGTCCCAGGCGCCGTAAAAATGTGGGGCCCCAGGACACATAAGAAAAATGAAACGCACCGGTCTTCTTGCGGTCGCGATTCTGATCGCGACTATTTCATTCCAGGCCGCCGCGCCTGTTCGGTACAAGCTGACGTTCCCCGAGCCACAGCATCGCTGGATGCAGGTCGACGTGTCGTTCACCGAGCTCGGTCAGGGGCCGCTCGAGCTGCGAATGAGCCGGTCGTCGCCGGGCCGCTACTCGCTGCACGACTTCGCGAAGAACGTGTACGACGTGCACGCCTTCGGCCGCGACGGCCGCGAGATCGCGACGACGAGGCCGGATCCGTACGGCTGGAACGTGGGCGGACACGGCGGCAGTGTCACGGTCAAGTACAAGGTGTACGGCGACCGCATCGACGGGACGTATCTCGCCGTCGACTCGAACCACGCGCACATCAACATGCCCGCTGCGTTGATGTGGGCGCACGGCCTCGAGGATCGCCCGGTGACGGTCGCGTTCGAGCAGCCGGCCGGCGCGCAGTGGAAGGTCGCGACGCAGCTGCACCCCGGCTCGACGCCGTTCGAGTTCACCGCGGCAAACCTGCAGTACCTGATGGACAGCCCCACCGAATTCGGACCGGTCGCGATCCGCGAGTTCACGGTCGGCCCGAGGCAATTTCGATTCGCCGTGCACCACACCGGTACCGACGCGGAGCTCGATGCGTTCGTGAAGGACGTCGAGAAGATCGTGCAGCAGGAAGGCGCCATCTACGGAGAGTTCCCGGACTACGAGCCGGGCTCGTACACCTTCCTCGCTGAATACCTGCCGTACTCGGGCGGCGACGGCATGGAGCACCGCAACAGCACCGTGATCACCTCGTCCGGATCGATCCGCGAGCGGCGCATCGGATTGCTCGACACCGTGGCGCACGAGTTCTTCCACTGCTGGAACGTCGAGCGCATCCGCCCGGCGTCGCTCGAGCCGTTCGACTTCGATCGCGCGAACATGTCCGGCGAGCTCTGGCTCGCGGAGGGTTTCACGCAGTACTACGGGCCGATCGCGATGAAGCGCGCCGGCCTGGTGGACCTTGCGTCCGCGGCGCGGACGCTGACCGGCCTCGTCGAAGCCGTCACGCAGGGTCCCGGACGGCTGCTGCGGTCGGCCGAAGAGATGAGCCGCATGGCGCCGTTCATCGACGGCGGGCGTTCGAACGACCGCACGAACTGGTCCGAGACCGTGATCTCGTACTACCCGTTCGGCGGCGCGATTGCTCTGGCGCTCGATCTCAGCCTGCGCGAACGATCGGACGGCAAGATCACGCTGGACGACTACATGCGCGCGATGTGGCGCGTCCACGGCAAGCCGGGCGGCGCGCGCGAAGGCTTCGTCGACCACCCGTACACGATCGCCGACGCGGAGGCGCGCCTCGCCGAGGTGAGCGGCGACCGCGCGTTCGCGCGCGACTTCTTCGCGCGGTACGTTCAGGGCCATGACGTGGCCGACTACCCGAAGCTGTTGGCGCCCGCCGGCTTCATCGTCCGCAAACCCAACGCCGGCCGCGCGTGGTGGGGCGACATCCGGCTCGAGGCGAGGAACGGCGCCGTGGTCGTCTCGACGCTCGTCGCGCCGACCGCGCCGGCCTACGCATCCGGCCTCGAGCAGGACGATGAGGTGAGGCAGATCGACGGGGAGAAGATCGGATCCGCCGAGGCGGCGAGCGCGTCCATTCAGCGCCACAAGCCGGGCGATCGCGTGGAGATCGTGTTCGTGGATCGTTCTGGCGCCGCGAAGTCCGCGACCGTGACCCTGGCGGAGGATCCCCATCAGGAGGTCGTCCCTGTGGAGTCGTCCGGCGGAACGCTGAGCGCCGCGCAGCAGGCGTTCCGTGCCAGCTGGTTGGGCCCTCGACTCTGAGACAAAACAGCCACCACGGAGGACACGAGGACACGGAGGAGGAATCCTATCTGGTACGATTGGACCTCCGCGTCCTCCGTGACCTCAGTGGTGGAGAGCTTTACTCATGCCTGTCCCCTGGCTTCGCCTTCTCGATCTGGCGCTCGGCGTCACCAACTTTGCGCAGATGTCGCGCACCAGCCGCACGGCACCTGAGCCCGAGCCGGACAAGCTGATCCCCGGCAGCCGCGCCCTCGGTCAGCTCGAAACGCGCCTCGCCGGCGTCGTCGTCGCCGCGCTGAGGGAGGCGTTCGATCGCGACACGCACCGGCTGGAGCTCGAGCGCCAGCACATGGAGGCCGAGCGCGCCCGCGCCGAGCGCGTACTGCAGCTCGAGCTGAGGCGTCAGGCCGGAGAGCGCGAGATCGGCCGGCTGCGCCTGGTGGCCGGCGTCGCGGTCGTGAGCTGGCTCGGCACGTTGTTCTTTGCCGCGCGGCTGGCTGGGGGCGCCGCGGCCGCGCGTGTCGCGATGGCCACGGGCTTGGCGCTCCTGATCGCGGCGCTGTCGGCCGCGTTCGCCGCGCAATCGAGCATCGGCCGCGCGCTCGATCGGACCGACGATGGCCTGTCGGGCCGTGACGCGCTGGAATCCGCTGCCGGAACGATTGCGCCGTGGCTGATTGTCGCGGGCCTGGCCGTGATCGGCGTGGCGGTGCTTCTTACGTAGCGCACGGCGGACCTGAAGGTCCGCACGACAACGGTTGTCGTGCAGGCCTTCAGGCCTGCCGCGCCGCCTGTCGTGGGAACAGCACGCCCGGCGCCAGCTTCCACTCCGGATCGATCGCCCGCTTGACGCGGCGCATCTCTTCGACCCCGGCCTCTCCGTACAACTCGACCAGCAATTGCTGCTTCACGGTGTTTCTCCCGACGCCGTGCTCGGCCAGCGGCGATCCGCCGAGGCGGATCACGTCGCGTCCGAGCTCGAGGATCGCCGCCTTGCCCGACTCGACGTCGGCGAACGACCGCGGAATCACGTTCGGGTGCAGGTTGCCGTCGGAGATATGGCCCCACACCGCCGTATCGAGTCCGCGGCGCCTGAAGGACGCGTCGTAGCGTGCGAGGAGCGCGTCGAGCGCCTCGAACGGCACGATCATGTCTGCGGCGGTCTTCTCGATCCGCGGGTCGATCGTCTGCTTCGCGCGGCCGACGCGCTGGTTCACGGCTGCCGGCACCGCCTCGCGGATCGCGAGCAGTTGCCTGGCGCGCGCGTGGTCCCCGGGGACGGCGATCTCCACGCGGTCCAGCACGCCGGCCTCGTCGAGCGCCCTGCAGAAACGCCCGAGGGAAGTGTCCGGCGCTTCCGCTTCGCGCGCCCGCCCGATTTCGTCGAACGCCTGCTCCGAAGCCATCGAGGACGGCAGCTCGAGTGTGATCAAGAGGGCGATCGCGGTATCGTCCGGCGCGACCACGCCGTGGAGCCGGTCGATGCCGTCCTCGTGCAGCAACGCGAGGCAACGCGCGTCCATGTGCTCGATGGCGCAGACGCCGATGCCCTGCGCCTCGTCGCGCATCCGACGGACACACGCGAGCGCGGCGGCGCGATCCGCGAATGGGACGAACGCGAGGCAGAACGCGGGTCGCTCCGGCAGCACCCGGAGCGTCACCTCGGTGATGACGCCGAGCGTGCCCTCGGAGCCGATGAACAGATCGATCAGATCCATCGCGGGCTGCGCGAAGTAGCCCGCCGAGAGCTTCGGCACGCGCGGCATCTGGTAGCGGGGCAGCGGTACGCGAACCGATCGACCGTCGAGCGCGAGCTCGAAGTAGCCGTCAGCGTGAGCGCGGGTCGCGCCGCGTTCGACGTCGAGGACGCCGCCGCCCGGCAGGACGATCGTCAGCGCCTGCACCCAGTCGCGCGTCGTCCCGTACTTGAACGTCGCGGCGCCCGCGGCGTTGGTGGCCACCGTCCCGCCGACGAAGGCGCCGAAGAAGGTGGGCGCGGGTGGGTAATAGCGGCCCGCCTGCGCGAGGGCCGCGTCGAGATCGGTGAGCGTCACGCCCGCTTCGACCCGAATGGTGTCGCGCCCGATGTCGAGAATGCGGTTCAGCCGCGAGGTGCTGAGCAGCACCTCGCCCATCGGTGTCGCGCCGCCCGTGAGCGAAGACTGCGCGCCGATCGGGAGCACGCGTTCGGCAGTTCGAAGCAGCGCCGCCGCTTCGGCTTCGGACGTGATGGCCGCGATGCCGGCCGCGTGACCGCCGGGAAAATGTGCGGCGTCTTCGAGGAACGCCGCGAGCACGTCCGGATCGCGCGTGATGGGAGCCAGTCGCTCGTTGCCGCGCGGACGCCTGGCGCGGAGGGAACAGGTCGCCACGCTCGAGCAGGCCTACAGACCCGCGCTGCGGCTGAGCGCTTTGATCAGCCGGTACTGAAACTCCAGCCCTTCGAAGTACTGCTTCACGCCGACGCGCTCGTCTTTGCCGTGCATCCGGTTGTCGTCGATCTCGCCGAACACGCCTTCGACACCGTAGGTGGGAATGCCGGCATTCCGCAGATAGAGGCCGTCGGTCGCCCCGGTGCCCATCACCGGCACGACGACGACGCCCGGCCAGAGGGCCTGGGTGATCGATTCGAGCGGCCGCATGACGTCCGGCCGAAGCGGCGACGGCGCGCTCGGCCTGGCCTCGTCGACGAACGTCACCGCGATCTTCGGGTCGGCGAGCACGTCGATCAGGCGCTGCCTGATCGCCGCCGGCGCCTCGCCGGGCAGGATCCGGCAGTTCACGTTCGCGGCCGCCGTCTGCGGCAGCGCGTTGGTCGCGTGGCCGCCCTCGAGCCGCGTCGCCACGCACGTCGTCCGCATCAGCGCGTTGAAGTACGGCGACGCCGCGGCCAGCCGCGCCACCGCCTGACGATCAGGCGACGGCTGCGCGACGGCGCGCATGTCCGCGGCGACCGCGGCATCGGACTGGAAGGCCGCCATCTTCTCGAAGTAGCCGCGGGTCACCTCGTTCATGTGCACCGGGAAGTCGAACGCGCCCAGGCGCGCGAGTCCCTCGGCCAGGTGGTAAATCGCGTTGTCCCGCACCGGGCGTGAGCTATGGCCGCCGGCGTTCTTCGTCTCCAGACGAAAATCCTGGTACACCTTCTCGCTCGCCTGCACCTCGTTGATCAGATACTTTCCGTTCTTCATCTGTCCCGATCCGCCTTCGTTGAGGGCGAGCTCCGCGTCGATGAGGTCACGGTGGTTCTTGACCAGCCAGTCGACGCCGTTGAAGCTCCCGCCCTCTTCGTCGGCCGTGAGCGCGAGAATCAGATCGCGATCGGGCGTGAAGCCTTCCTGCTTCAGCCGAATCAGGTTCGCCGTCAGCATCGACGCCATCGCCTTGTCGTCGGCGGTTCCGCGGCCGTAGAAGTAGCCGTCCTGTTCGACGAACGTGAACGGATCGGTGGTCCAGTCTTCGCGTCTCGCTTCGACCACGTCGAGGTGCGCGAGGAGCAGCAGCGGCCGCCGCGCGCCGGTACCGCGATAGCGCGCCACGAGGTTGCCCTTGCGCGGATCGGGCCCGAGCACCTGCACGTCCGCGGCCGGGAAGCCGGCCGCCTTCAACCGTTCGGCCATCGCCTCGGCGGCTTTTGTGATGTTGCCGGCCGAGTCCGTCGTGTTGATTTCGACCAGCTGTTTGTAGATGTCGCGCGCGCGCGAGTCGAACGGACCGGACTGCGCCGCGAGAGATACCGACGCGAGGATCGCGAAAAGGACGGTTGGTTTCATGGCCCAGAGGATTATAGGCAGGTTCGGGACTCGGGGTTTGGGATTCGGGATTTGGTGCCAAATCCCGAACCCCAAGTCCAGAACCGCACGATATACTCCGACGGATGGCGTTCGCTCCTGAGTACGTGAAGTACGTCCTCAACGAGAACTTCGAGGACGCGAAGGAGCTGTTCCTCGCGCCGTTGATGGCGATCCACTACGCGCATCTCGTGATGCTCGCCCGGCAGGGCATCGTGTCGCGCGCGGACGCGCACACGCTGCGCGCCGCGCTCGACGCGGTGTCGCAGGACGACGTCCGGCGCGCCACCTACGACGGCACGTGCGAGGATCTCTTCTTCTACGTCGAGCGGCTGATTGCTTCGGCGTGCGGCGGCCCCGGAGGTGATGACGTCGCGGGACGCCTCCATACCGCCCGCAGCCGCAACGACATCGACATGACGATGTACCGGATGCGGCAGCGCGCATGGATCCTGGATCTCTTCGCCGCGAGCGTCGAGCTGCGCCGCGTTCTGCTCGGTCTCGCCGCGCGCCATCGTGAGACGATTTTCGCCGTCCACACGCACACGCAGCGCGCGCAGCCCACGACCGTCGCCCACTACCTGCTGGCGGTGATCGAACAGCTCGAGCGCGACGCGCCGCGGCTCCGGGGCGCGTACGACCGTACCAATCGCAATCCGCTCGGCGCCTGCGCGATCACCGGCACCGGCTTTCCGATCGATCGCCAGCTCACCGCGGAGCTGCTCGGCTTCTGCGGGCCGACCGGCAACACGTACGGCAGCATCGCGACGGTCGACTATCTGCTGGAGAGCACGGCGGCGACGGCGGTGCTCCTCGCCGGCGTCGGACGCTTCGTGCAGGATCTGCTGTTGTGGTGCACGTCGGAATTCGGCTACGTGCGCTTCGGCGACGGCTTCGTGCAGACGAGCAGCATCATGCCGCAGAAGCGCAACCCGGTGGCGATCGAGCACGCGCGCGCGATTGGGAGCAAGGCGCTCGGACAGACGCAGGCGATCCTGATGGCCGTGCACAACACGCCGTTCGGCGACATCGTCGACACGGAGGACGACCTGCAGCCGCTCGTCTACGCGATGTTCCGCGACGCCACGCGCGCGGTGAGGCTGGTGGCGGCGGCGATGGCCACGGCGGCGTTCGACGCGGCGCGTCTCGAAGCGAGAGCCGGCGACGGCTGGACGACGCTCACCGAGCTGGCGGACACGCTGGTGCGCGATCGTCAGGTGCCGTTCCGGACGGCGCACGCGATCGCCGCACGTCTGATGAGCGGGCGGCAGGCCCAGCCGGACCGGCCGATGGCGGCGTTGCTGGCCGATGCGTCGCGTGAGCTGCTCGGCGCACCGCTCGAGTACTCGGAGGCGGCGGTCACCGGGATGCTGAGCCCGCGCCATTTCATCGAGGTGCGGCGGACGCCCGGTGGTCCCGCGCCCGAGGAGACCGCGCGGGCGATCGCGGTCTCGCAGACCGAGCTCGACGCCGATCAGTCCTGGTGGAAGACCGCCACCGACGCGCTGGCGAGCGCCGAGCGCCGCCTGGCCGAACGAAGCGCCGCGTTATGATGCCTCGGGACATACACGACAACCCGATGACGGCGACCTACGTGAAGGTCGTCATCCTCGAGGCCGCGATCATCGTGGCGCTCTGGCTCTTCGGCCGGGTGTTCTCGTAGCGAGACTCCGAATCCCAAAGCAAATCCCAAGTCCCAAACCCGAATCCCGACATGCGTCTCCTAGACTGGGCCGTCGTCGTCGCCTACATCACCTGGATTGTCTATGACGGCCTGAAGCGCTCGAAGGGCACGGACAAGGTCGACGGATATT
>Ga0193719_10000713_pt1 | contig 12713 bp, 11 predicted proteins | sample U2a2metaG_FD_160103 | JGI IMG/M metagenome (GOLD analysis project Ga0193719, IMG submission 160103) | Soil microbial communities from a riparian zone of the East river system, Colorado, United States - U2a2 | ecosystem: Environmental > Terrestrial > Soil > Riparian zone | place: USA: East... | reverse complement strand
TGGCGAAGATTGTCCTGCTCGCCCATGCGTTTCTTCACCAGTTTGCAGGCGTGCAGGACGGTGCCGTGATCGCGTCCGCCAAATGCCTCCCCAATTTCATTAAGCGACGCCTTGGTCAACTCACGCGCCAGATACATCGCGACCTGCCTCGGAAACGCGATGCTGGCCGGACGCCGTTTGCTCGTCATATCGGCGACTCGCACATCAAAGTGTTCGGCCACGCGCCGCTGGATTTGTTCGATCGTAATGGAATGCCGTCCCTCTTCCTGCAAAATATCTTTCAGCAGATGCTCGACAACTTCCTGTGTGAGCTCTTTTCCACTAAGTGACGCAAAGGAGGCAACGCGCATGAGCGCGCCCTCTAGGCGACGCACGTTCGAGCGAATGCGGTTGGCGATAAACTCAAAAACTTCATCCTGCAGCTTGATTTGCAACGTGCGCGCTTTTTTGCGCAAGATCGCCATGCGCGTCTCGATGTCCGGCGGCTGAAGCTCGGCGGTAAGCCCCCACTCGAAGCGGGAAACCAACCGGTGCTCCAGGTTCGAGATCTCCGAAGCGGGCCGGTCGCTGGAAAGCACAATCTGTTTATGTCCGTCGAAAAGCGTGTTGAACGTGTGAAAAAATTCTTCCTGGGAACGCTCCTTGCCCCCAAGGAACTGGATGTCGTCAATCAAAAGGACGTCGGCCTGGCGGTAACGCTTTCGAAATTTGACCAGATTACTATGCTGGATGGCGTCGATGAACTCGTTGATGAACAGTTCGCTGGAGAGATACATCACCTTGGTATTCTTCTTCTTCGCCCAAACATATTGGCCAATAGCCTGCATCAGGTGCGTCTTGCCAAGACCAACGCCGCCGTAAATGAACAGCGGGTTGTAAGTACGCGCCGGCGTCTGTGCGACGGCTACACTGGCGGCGTGCGCAATCTCGTTGTTCGGCCCGACTACAAACGACTCGAACGTGTTTCGCGGATTGAGCCCGGGCACACTCGACATCACTTTCGTGTCGCGCCGTGACTCTGGTGAAAGCTCTTTCAGCGTGGCTGCATCCTCCACCGATATTTGTGCGGCAGGGCCACCTGACGGAGAGGAAAAGTTTATGCCGCGCGGGCCACCCAAGGTCATGATAATGGCGTTCTGCAAGGCGGCCATATAATTACTCTCGATCCAAAACTGATAGATGTTATTTGGAACGCAGAAGGTGAGCGATTTATCACCGGCTTCAACCAATTCAACGGCGGAAAACCAGCGTTTGAATGAATCGGCACTCAACTGCGACTTTAACGTGGCGGACAACCGCTGCCACAGTTGAGTACATTTCTTGTCCATAGCGACTTGTTAACAGCGTTACACAACCGCCACAAAGGCTGATACCGGGGAAAATCGACTGGAGAAGCGGAGTTGATGCTCGGTTGTTGCCTCAACTGATTCGCATAGAAATTGCCGACAGAATTTAGGGAAAGTCTCGAAACACGAGGGGGAAATGCTTTCTTTGCCGTTCAAGAGTTGCCGGATTTCGGCGGGATCGACATCTGAGTCACGTCTTTTCTCTGGAGGGGTTGAGGGATCGTTCATTCTGGGTGCTAAAGTTTCTTAGGAAATGTTCACATCTTATTCACATCGACGCCCTTTTCGCCCTGCCAGCGGGCTGGAGATTAGAAACCTGCGACGAGATCGACAAGAAAAAAACTGAATTTTATTTTTCGTCGCACAAAAAAAAATCTTGACGGAAAAATCAAAATGACAGTGTCCCAAGAAGTCAAAACTGACTTTCCTTACGCAGTTGACCGAATTGACGCGCACGCGCATTTTTGCCGCCTTCGGAGCGACACCCGCGGGAGCGCTCCTGGATCGAAATGAATCCGATGCGGACTGAAATGAGGAACCAAAAGCGAATTGCGTCGTCAATTTCAACGCCAGCCGGGCAATGAGTCGAATTCTTTCAACTGGATTAGTCGCTCTCTGCTTCGCTGTGTCATCGGCGGGTGCGGCCGAAGAGCTATTGCCGCCGTTTGGCTTTCGGTGGAATGACTCGATGGCGCGGGTGGACGCGGTGCTGCACGGGGCGAAAGCGAAGATCGTGTCGCGGGAAAAAAAGGAGAACCGGGAGATTTGGATCGTGGAAGGCCTCGTTCACCCCGGATTGAAGCGCACCCTCTTTACTTTTAAGGAGCGATCGCTCCTCGGAGTGGAACTGCAATATGAATATCCAGACCGGACGATCGAATGGTACAACCAGCGGATGGGAGAAATTCGGAAATACTTCGACGAGAAGTACGGAACAGGAAAACTAGTCTCGCGGTCCCGCGACACCGACACCGATGTCATCCAGACGCTGGTCGGCTATCAATGGATGGTCGGGGCGACGATGCTTGAACTCTTTTATTTTTCAGCCCAGCACGACACGCTTGTTTACCGCACCATCAGCGTTGACTACAAAGCGCTCTGATTTTGCGGAAGGTGGATCGAGCAGTCCTTGCTCGATGCTAGATAATGGCGGCGAAGCCGTAATTGTTTAACATCGGTCGACAGAGCGGACGATCCACCTCTGTTTAAGAGCCCACCGCCTTCACAAGGCCGCGGCGCGGAAAGCAGGTCGACCGCTACAATGTCTCGCCCACAAGCGCTTGTTCGTCCTGCGGGCGAATGCGCTTGCCGCGTTTGGTCTGCTTTTGCAAGCGTTTCAAGCTGCTCGACAAAGCGGCCTTTGCCGCTGAATTCATGCGATCGATAAAAAGAATTCCATTAAGATGATCGACTTCGTGCTGAATCGCGCGCGCGAGCAAGCCGCTCGCTTCGATTTCAATTTTGTCGCCTTCCAAAGTTTGCGCGCGGGCCATTGCTAATTCCGCGCGCTCGATTTCTCCGGTAATTTCCGGAAAGCTCAAACACCCTTCCGTCCCAATTTCTGTTTCGCCGCTGAGTTCGATCTCCGGATTAATTAACACAAGCGGCATCGACGCCGTTGGATCGACGTCTTTGCCATTTAACTTTAGGGTGCTTGGGCGATCCTCGATTTGCGAAACGTCGAGGACGGTGAGCTGCAAAGCTTCGCTCACCTGCTGTGCCGCGAGCCCGATGCCGTTGGCAGCATGCATTGTCTCGATCATGTTAGCGGCCAGGTCGCGAATGTGATCGTCGATCTTCTCGATCTGTTTGCCCTTCGCCCGCAGAATCGGATCGCCGTATTGCAAGATCGACAAGATCATTTCTCTTCGCGAGTAAAGGCCGGTAAATTTCTCACGCCCGCCAGCTTTAACGCGTCCATCACTTTAATGATCGTGCCGAAGGATGCTTTTTTGTCGGCTTGCAGCGCGAGCGTGGACTTACGAGCCTCCGGCAGGTCGCGTACCGCGCCCCCCAGTTCGTCCACGCCCATCGCTCGCCCGTCCAATTTGATCTCGTCGCTTTCATCGACACTTACGATTGCGTGCTCGAGTTCAGCCGGCAGCTTCTTCGCCGTTTTGGATTCCGGCAGATTAATCTGGACCTCCGGTTGGTCTTTTTTAAACGTCGTCGAAACGACAAAGAAAATGAGAAGGATGATCAGAATATCGACCAGCGAAACGATAATGATCGTGGGCGCTCTGCGTTTGCGGACGACGAAGTTCATAGCGTGAAATCCACCGCACGTTTCAAACGACTGGCGTCGGCGTTGGCTCCGCTGTCAGAGGCGGAGATTTTGTGGGCATCACATCGCGGGAGGAGCGTCCATAGTAGCATTTGCTAATTAACTCGACGACAAGCGTTTCCATTTCCACGGACATCACTTCCACCTTTTTCGAGAAATAACTGAAGGCGATCAGAGTCGGCACCGCAATCGAAAGTCCGAAGACCGTTGCATTCAGCGCTTCGGCAATGCCGAGGGCGATCTGACGCGTATCCGACGCGCCCGAGCTCAAGCCAAGATTCGAAAAAACATGCACCAAGCCCGAGACCGCGCCGATCAAACCGAGAAGCGGTGCGATCCCAGTGATCACTTCGAGAACGATGAGACCTTTCTCCAAGCGAACCATTTCGTGGCGCGCACGTGTTTCCACCACTTCCACGTTCTCCGAACGCGGCCCGCGCAAATGCTGGAGCGCAACGCGCGCGATCCGGGCGAGCGATGAGGGGTCATGATGCACGAGCCGCGACAGCAGCTCCGGACTCCCACCGGGCACGAGCCGTTCGATTTCGCTTTGGATCAAGAGCGGCATCACATTTTTTTCTCGCAAAGCGATGCCCCGCAGAATGATCGTCGTCACCGAAACGATCGAGCATGCAAGCAGAGGCCACATAAAGAGCCCGCCCTTGACGAAAAAGCTCATAATTGTCTGCGCCGTTCCCGGCGCTTCGGCGATTATCCAGGACGCGACCATTAATTTGGATAAATGATGAAGTTCATGCCCTCGATTTCCAGGCCTTCTGTCGGTAAAGTGTTGGCGAGGTCGTCAGGAATCGGCGGAAGTTGCGATTCGAGCACCGACTGCACACAAATATTGGCAAAGGACTCGTTCGATGTGTTCTCGGTAATTTTGAGGTTCTTCACGCGTCCGCTCCGGTCAACATAAAATCGGAGCTGCAGAGTGCCGATACTGATTAAGTCGCGCTTCTGATCCACGTAAGTATACCAGCGCGATCCAATTGAATCCTTCAGTATTTTTTCGTAGCGCCCAAGTGGAGTGCCTAGCGCGTTCACCGAAGAGATCCCTCGATTCGTGATGTTCCCGGAGATGCGCGTTCGATCCCTTAATGGACGATACGCGGATCGCGCTTGCGCCGATGCCGGCTTAACGGACGGCTCGACCGCGGGAGTGGGTCGTGCGGTTAACATCGCAAATTGCTCACTTGCAGTCATCGGAGCCGGCTCTGGTGTCTGCTGTGGCGTTTCCAAAGGCTTTGCCTTTTCTTGCGGCGCCGCACTGGGTTGCGGGATTGCCCCTTTCATTTCCGGCGTATACGCATGCGTTTCCAAATCAACAAACGGACGATCCTTGCCCTGTTGGGATGGCAACGGTGCTTCCCCCGTGGCGGGAAGTTCGCTTGCCGCAATCGAATTGGCGTTTGATTCAAAAGTTTTCTCCCTTGGCGGCTCGGCCGATTGCTTCGACTCGTCCGTCTCCATGAAGGCGGCATTCTTCGGGACGAGCGGCTTGGAGGGAAGATCGACAAGCGTCAGTTCGACCGGCTTTTCTTGGACGGGAAGTACTGGCGAGAAAGCCCCGCCCAACGCCGCCAGCGTGTAGGCGACCACCAAATGAATGAAAAGCGCTGCCAGCAGCGCCCACAAAACTTTTCGAGCTTCTTGCTTGCGATCGATCGTTCCGTCACCCGGCTGGGCGAACATGATCTCGGCCGTCGTCATGAAAGCGGTCTTTGAATGATAGAAAAGGGGTTGCGCTTCAGGCTTTCTCGCTGAGCGAACGGAACATTATCTCACCCAATGGCCTCTGACAAATTGCCAGCCTGGGAGGAACTTCTCGCCGCGGCGACACGTGGCTCACTTCCTGGCGGCGGCAGCGCGGACCCGCGATTTCGCATTTCTGTTCATTCGGGCATAATGAAACAAATACTGCTGCGCGTAGCCGCCATGTTCACCAAAATAGTTCTCAGAAAATGTGCGCAGTTGCCCCGTCGCGATCCTTTTGTTTCGCGGGAAATATTGTTGTCGCAAAACACGCTCGATCCAGACATCCATCGGAAAGGCGCGCAGACGTTCGTAGGCAAAGAGCATCACACAATTGGCGACTTTCGCGCCGACACCCGGAAGGTCGCAGAGGTTTGCGCGAAGATCGGCATCAGAAAGTGACGACCACGCTTCCAGATCTGCTGTGCCCGAACTGACGAGCCGTGCCGCTGCCAGGAGGTTCTTTGCGCGATAACCGAGCGCGCATTTGCGCAACTCACCTTCGGAACTTTTGGCGAGGCGCGCCGCAGAGGGAAATGTATGGACGACATAATTGTCGATCCTTCGACCCCGCTCAGGACAAGCCTTGCGTGCGACGCCGAACCGTTCACGCAACGCTTTCGAAATTTGCCGGATATGCGCGACCTGTTTCATCGACGAACAGATGAACGTGGCCAGGCATTCCCATTTCGGCTGACGAATGATCCGCAACCCGCGACAGAAATTCCGGGCTGTGATCATGATCGGATCGTTCGGGAACGACGCACAGATTTCCGCGAGCGGATGATCGAGCCCGAAATAATCCGCGACTACCGTCGAGAGTGATTGTCGCCGAGGCGACCCGGTCGGCGTCTCGCGACCACGAACTTTCAATACGTTACCACGCTGCTCTACGTAAACTGCCATCTCCGCGATCGCGCCCACAAATCCCTCTCCACATTCTTCCCAGTGAAAGACCTGGCCGGAATCGAGCGTCATCGCGAGATCGAAGGCAGGCGCGGGAACCTCGATCAGGTTCATACCCGAAATATTGGCCGAAAAATGACGAAGCACGAATGACCACTGGTGAATGAATGACGAAGGACGATTTCGTCATTTGCCTGCCGCGCCGAAGTTTGGCGAAGGCGGGAGCATTCGGCCTTCCTTCGTTATTCGACAATCGACATTTGTCATTGATAAATAACACCGACGTGGACGCCCGGGTTGCGATTGATAGTACGGTTTTGCTTCTCTATTTCGTCCTTATCATCTCCATCGGCCTCTACATGGGCCGGAAGGAAGAAGACCTCAAAGACTTCGCACTCGGCGGCCGGCGTATTCCGTGGTGGGCCGTGCTCGCCTCGATCATCGCCGCGGAAACGAGCGCGGGCACATTCTTCGGCACACCGGGCGAAGGCTTTGCGCTCCGCAATTACACTTATCTGCAGCTCGCCCTCGGCACGATCCTCGCGCGCATCCTCGTCAGCTACATTTTCATCAAACCGTACTACGATTACAAAGTTTACTCGATCTACGAATATCTGACTGCGCGCTTCGGCGGTGCGACGAAGAATGCGGCCTCCGCGGTTTTCATGATCACTCGATTGCTCGCGTCCGGTGCACGTTTGTATGTGGCGGCGATCGCGCTCGCGCTGGCTTACGAGATGATCTCGGGCAGGCGCCCCGAGCAAGCTGAGACGCTGCTGATTTATATCGGATCAACGATTGCGATCGTGATCCTTACCGCGATCTACACAACACTTGGCGGCATCAAAGCAGTCATTTGGACGGACTTTATTCAAGCTTCAATCATGATTGGCAGCGCGCTGGTTGCACTCGGCCTGCTTTACTCGGCCATCCCCGGCGGTTGGAATGAAATCGTTGCGCGCCACGGCGGATTCGGCATTTCCGATTTTCTAACCACGGGTCTCGATCCGGCCAAGACAGGCTGGGAAAAAATAAAAGGAATGTTTGAGACCGAGTACACGATTTTTGCCGGATTGATTGGATCAACATTTATCACCATGGCGACGCACGGCACCGATCAGGACATGGTGCAGCGCATGTTGACCGCGCCCGATATTCGCCGCAGCCGGCGCTCGCTCATTCTTTCAGGACTCGCCGACATCCCCATTGTGCTCACTTTTTTGAGCATCGGTTTGTTGCTCTGGACCTATTATCAGGCGCATCCCGATCCCACTCTCCCCAAAACGCCTAACGAGACTTTCTGCCATTTCATTCTTTACGAAATGCCTGTGGGCCTGCGCGGACTTTTAATCGCCGGAATTTTCGCCACTGCGATGGGATCATTGAGCACGGCGCTAAACGCCCTGGCCACCAGTTTCACCCGCGACTGGTACGAGAGCTACATCAATCCCAATGCCACGAGCGAACAAAGCCTCCGCGCCGTGCGCTGGGCCACGGTTTGGTTCGCGATTCTGATGATCGTCGTTGCATCGACCACGTCCTATCTCGTAATCGTGCACCCTAACGTGCGGATCATCCCAATCGTGCTTGGGATTTTCGGTTACACCTATGGCTCGCTGCTCGGGGTTTTTCTCTGCGGCATGTTCACCAGGCGGCGTGGCAACAACTCCGGCAACATCATCGCCATGATCGTCGGTTTCATCGTCGTCGCGATCTTGAGCGGGCTACCCAATAGCATCGCCAGCATCTTCGGTGGGCAGCTCTATCCTCAGCCGAGCTGGCTACCAATCCTGGTATTCCCGTGGTGGATCTGCTTCGGAACCATTGTCACGTTTTGTGTGGCGGTTCTGTTCAAGACTCGCCGCGAGCATTATCCGCCAGGGGTGACTTAACGGCGAGATTGAAACAGGTTGACCGCGCGGGCATCACTGAAATACTTGAACCGTTAGCGGCAGCCTTGACACAACCTTCAACCACGCAATCCCATGCCCCACATCGTGACCGATAAATGCAACGGCTGCAAGTTCACCGACTGTGTGGAGGTGTGTCCCGTGGCTTGCTTCTACGAAATGGACAACCAGGTGGTCATTCACCCGGAGGATTGCATTGATTGCATGGCATGTGTGGACGTCTGCCCGGTGCACGCCATCTATGAGGAGAACGACCTTCCGCCCGAATTCGCGAAAGATATCGAGTTCAACGCGGTTCAGTCCAGGCAGCTGAAGGACTCGGGCGCGCCGGCAATCACCGCTCGCAAGGATGCCTTGCCCGGCGCCGCGGAGCGAAAAACGGTCCTGGGTTATTGAGTGACAATCTATTTACTGCGGCTGACGCAGCCGCCGCTACAATTTTTTCTCACCCGCTAACTTGATCGATAAATCGCGCAATTGTCGCGGATCGACCTCAGCGGGCGACTGCGTCATCAAATCGAGGCCGCGATTATTTTTCGGGAATGCCATCACCTCACGGATGCTTTCTTCGCCGCAAATGAGCATGACAAGGCGATCGAGCCCAAGCGCGATCCCGCCATGCGGCGGCGCGCCCAGCCGCAAGGCGCGCAGCAGATGACCGAAGAGGGATTGTCGATCTTGCGCGCTGACGCCGAGCGCTTCGAACATTTTTTCCTGCAACTCCGGTTCGTGAATACGCATGCTGCCGCCGCCGATTTCCACTCCGTTGAGAACGACGTCGTAGGCTTCCGCGCGAATTTCGCCAAACTTCTTTGCATCGAATAATGGGACATCGTCCGCTTTCGGTCGCGTAAACGGATGATGCATCGCGTTCCATTTGTTTTCCTCGGCGCTCCATTGCAGCAGCGGAAAATCTGTGACCCAGAGAAAATCCCAGTCCAAGCCGGACTGCTCCGAGCCGGAGTGGCGGTTTGCGGACCCGATCAAATTTTGGATCTCGGCTATGCGCAATCGGATGCGCCCGAGCACTTCGCCGGCGACCTCCCATTTGTCCGCGCCGAACAAAATTAAATCGCCTTCCTCGATGTTCAGTTTCGATTGCAACGCGGCTTTCTCCGCGTCGCTAAAGAATTTCACGATCGGCGATTTCCATTCCCCATTCTCGACCTTGATGAAAGCGAGACCTTTTGCGCCGAAAACTTTTGCGGTTTCGGTCAATTCCTCGATTTGGCCGCTCGTGATCCCGGCAAATCCTTTCGCGTTGATCGCTTTTACGACGCCTCCCGCATCGAGCGCACCCCGAAAAACTTTGAACCCGCTCGCACGAAAATCGTCGCTAAGATCGACAAGTTGCACGCCGAAGCGGCGATCGGGCTTATCGCTGCCGTAGCGATTGATCGCCTCGCGATAAGTGAGCCGGTCGAACGGCATTTTGATGTCGATGTTCCGCGCGGCCTTGAAGATTGCGGCAAGCATTCCTTCGGTGACCGCGAAAATATCGTCGGGCGTGACAAAGGAGGCTTCGATATCGATCTGCGTAAACTCCGGCTGCCTGTCCGCGCGCAGATCTTCGTCACGAAAACATCTCGCGATTTGAAAATATTTTTCTACGCCCGCGACCATGAGCAATTGTTTGTATTGCTGCGGTGCCTGGGGGAGAGCATAAAATTTGCCGGGTGTCAGCCGGCTCGGCACCAGAAAATCGCGCGCGCCTTCTGGGGTACTCTTCGATAAAATCGGCGTCTCAACTTCGATGTAATCCTGGCTGTCGAGATAATCGCGCGTCGCTTTGGCGACGCGGTGACGAACTCGCAAATTGCGAGACAACTGCGGACGTCGCAGATCGTAGTAACGATAGGTCATCCGCAGATCTTCATTGTGAATTTCGGCGTCGATCGGAAACGGTAAGGCGTCCGCGCGATTCAGAATTTGCAGACGATTCGGAATGACCTCGATGTCACCGGTTGCGAGTTTTGGATTTTCTGTTCCGGGCACGCGCGCCGCCACTCGACCCGAGACTTCGATCACGTCTTCGCTGCCCAAACTACGCGCTTCCTTGGCGACTTCTGCGTTTTCCTCCGGGCGAAAAACCACCTGGGTAAGCCCCTCTCGGTCGCGGAGATCGGTGAAGATGACGCCGCCATGGTCACGCGAGACGTGCACCCAACCGGCGAGCGTGACTTGCTTGCCGATGTCAGTTTTGCGCAATGAATTGCAATGGTGAGTGCGGTACATCGTTTTTGTCATGCTGAGCGAAGTCGAAGCACCTCTCAAGTTATGATTACTGGTAGGGACGGACCCGCGGGCGGGTCTTCAAACAAGTCGGCGCGACCGGCGGTCGCGCCACACCTTAATAAAATAAATTCGCTACGTGCGCGAGCAGTTCTGTATGCGGCACCAAGACCTGCTCGGTCGTCTCAAGGCGCTTCACTTTCACTTGCGGCCATTCGTCTCCGAATAAAATGGCAAGTCGCGCGCCGAGTTGTTCGGCGGTTTGAAATTGCTTGGCGACTTTCTCGGGTGTGAGCGCGTAATCGACGCGGTAGCCGCGATCTCGAAGTTGCTGGACATGCGCGAGCGCATGCGGGCGGCGCTCTTCCTTTGCGATGACAATGTAGATGTCGGTCTTGTGCTCGGCAGTGATTGCTTGTTGCATCTTCTCTCGCGCTCTCGCGGTTTCATTAATCAATTCGCCCAGCACGACGTCGCCCATGGCAAAGCCAAGCGCAGGCATGGAAACCGCTCCGTCGCTAAGTTGCCCGATCAAATTGTCGTAGCGGCCGCCGCCGGCGATAGCGCGAAGTTTTCCTGCGCGATCGAATACTTCGAAGACGATACCGGTGTAATACGCGAGGCCGCGGACAATCCGGACATCGACATCAGCGAAATCGGCCAACCCGCGGCCGCGCAGACTGTTGACGAGTTGGTCGAGCTTCTCGCTTTTGCCGCCTCCGCCCAGGATCTTCAGCACCGGATCAGCGAGTCCTCCAAGTTTCTCGACCGTTTTCTCTCGCGGCTCGCGTCCAAATTTGTCGATTACTTGCAACACATCGTCCCACCGATCAGGTGGAACATTTTTCTCGCGCAGAAAATCCGTCCAAAATTCCCGATCGCTGATCCGGACGACGACATCTTTTTCCGTGAAACCGAAGGCGCGCAAGAGATCAATGCAAAGCGCGAGCAACTCGATGTCCGCGGCGAGCGCATTTTCCCCAACGATGTCGCAGTTAAGTTGAAAATGTTCGCGCAAGCGGCCGCGTTGTTGTTTTTCGTGGCGAAAAAATCGGCCAATGGAAAACCATTTGAGCGGCTTTTTGAATTCGCGCTCGTGCGCGGCAATTACGCGAGCCAACGTTGGCGTGAGCTCGGGACGCATCGCCACTTCGCGCTCGCCCTTGTCGGTGAAGTTAAAAAGTTGGTCAACGATTTCGGCGCCGCTCTTTTTTTTATACAATTCAGTCGGTTCGAGGACCGGCCCGTCCCACTCCACAAAGCCATAGCGGCGAGAAACTTCGCGCCAGCCCGCGAAGATGTAATTCCGCGCTGCGCAATCCTCGGGCAGAAAGTCACGAAAGCCGGGTAGTGCCTGCATAAGTTATTTAGCCTTGGCGCAAGACAGGCAATTACGCGCTTCGATGCGACCACGCGAGGTGGAACTTACGATAACAGGATGCAGTTGAATAAAGTCCGGCGTTAAGCGGTCGGATACATTCACAATGGAGAACATCCATTTAATCAAAGCAGAGGGACAAATATGAAACAAACGAGATTAGTGAAAATATTGGCAGGGGGAGCGGCCTGCGCGGCAGCGCTCGGCATAGCGCTCGCGCAAGAGACCACGACCACGACGACTACACGGGACCCTGTGACGGGCACGACGACAACTGAGTCGGCGACGACCACAAGCACAGGCACGATTGCGGCTTACACGCCGGATTCGGATTATATCATGTTCCGCACGTCGACGGCTACAGCCCCGGTTCGGTATTACTACACAAAAGACACGACCATTCTGGATCCAGAAGGGCATACCGTGACCTGGTCGGCGATTCGGCCGGACATGCCGGCGACGGTCTATTACACGAATGTTGGCGACCGCGTGGTTGTTCGCAAAGTCATCCTGAGCCAGCCGGCAGCGGTCTATGAAACGAAAGAAACCACAACGACGACAACAAAGCCTTAATCGCGAAAAGTCGTTCGTTTGGTAGAATCAAAGGCGCTCGCGGAAGATTTCGTGAGCGCCTTTTTTCTGGTAGGGGCAGTTCACTGAACCTGCCGCATTCTTTTCCCAAGCGGGCGACTCCCTTCAATCCTCGTAGCCGTTTGGAAATTTCTGGTGCCATCTCCAGGCGCTCTCGATAATGCGATCGAGCGATTGAAATTGCGGCTTCCACCCAAGCTCGCGCTTGATTTTTTCCGAGGAAGCGATCAGTCGCGGAGGGTCGCCGAGCCGGCGGGGCTTTTCGACGGTGTCGATCTTTCGCCCGGTGATTTTCCGGCAGGCAGCGA
>Ga0193719_10000712_pt1 | contig 12717 bp, 17 predicted proteins | sample U2a2metaG_FD_160103 | JGI IMG/M metagenome (GOLD analysis project Ga0193719, IMG submission 160103) | Soil microbial communities from a riparian zone of the East river system, Colorado, United States - U2a2 | ecosystem: Environmental > Terrestrial > Soil > Riparian zone | place: USA: East... | reverse complement strand
ACCGCGTTGGCGCTGTAGCCGCTGAATCTCCTGACGGTTACGTTCGGTCTCGTATTGATTACGATTGATCTGCTGCTGTTGTTGGTAGTTGGTGATTTCATGGCCTTGCAACTGATCGCCGACCAACGCGCCTGCGCCTAAACCTAGAGCACCGCCGATCGCTGCGCCTGCACCCGGATGCCCTACTGCTGCGCCGACGATGCCGCCAGCCGCCGCTCCGCCCAAGGCACCGACGCCGGCGCCTTTCTCGCGCGTGCTGAGTGGTCCGCCAGCGCAACCCGTTAATAGCAGTGCTCCGGCCAGAAAGGTAATGCCTGTACTCCGAGCTATCGTGGTTTTAGGAAACATAATCGTCCTCCTCTCTCTTCTCCGAATCTAGAACTTGTTTGGTTTGCCTTTACCCTTTTGTTTTCCGCTGCGACTGGCCCCGCCTGTTGTGCCGTCTTTTTCGGCCAGTTGGTGGCGTTCATCAGAGCGTACCCAACCCTTTTCGGGGTCGGCGGACCACTGTGCGTTGGAATTGAACGAGCCCTTGGTGCTCCTATGCTCAGCAGCTTTTCCGCCACGGTGGCCGGTGCTGTTTTCGCCCGGGCCAGCTGCAAGAGCCGTGGAGATTGTCATCGCGCACACGGCATTCAAAGTGAACACTACAATCGAATAGTTCGCAGGTCTCATAACGACTCCTGCTCCGGCGCTTCAAGCTTTCGCTCCAGGTGCTGCCGCATCTGCTATTCGAGTTGCGGTCAAAGAATGTGGCAACGGCTTGAGCTCAACCTTGGAAATATTTTCGCTAACGTTGCGGGCCATCTCCGTTAGAATTGCCAATATCGCAATGTGGTTAGGCGTCTTCATCGAAGGACCCTCAATACCTTTTCGTGCGCTTTTCTGCATGGCTCTTTCAACCTTTCGAAGTGTTAACAACGCAACCACAATGCCAGGCTGAAAACCGTAATAGTTTCATCACTTACGAATAAATTGACGAATCGTTAATCGCGTAAAAATGTCGCTCGACGAGGAGAAATTACCGAGCTTGCTTGGACGAGAAATTAGTATCGTGAGTTGAAGGGACCATTACGCAGAGTCGTGGAGCCGGTTTGAGAATTCGCCCGGGCAAAGAGGCAGGACTATCTCACGGATCGCAATGCTTGGATGCGCTCAGAAGTCGCCGGGTGAGTCGACAAAAGTCCACCGCCGGTGTTGCCATTTCGGCGCGCGAGCCAGACAAGGGTATCCAGCATTGTCTCTTTGGAATAACCAGCGCGCTGCAGCAGTGTCACAGCATGGCGGTCAGCCTGGATCTCCAATGGACGAGTATAACTGTTGGTAATCAAAGTTCCGGCAATCGGGGTCACTGCGCTGCTGCCCGGAAATAATTGCTCGAATAGCGCGGCGCCGATCTCCACCCCTGCGCCGACAACCTGTGCTTGGGCCGGATGACCGAGGTCCTCGTGAGCGATTTCATGGGCCAACACGCCGCGTAATTGATCATCCGTGGCTTGGTTCAATAACCCAGTGGTCACATAGTATCGACCGTCACCTGCGCTGGCCGCATTGATCGCCGGATCTTCAACGATCGACACACGAACGTCATCCGGTGCTATTCGATGATTGGTAACCCGCAGTATAGGCAACATCACGTAGCGGAGTCGGTCAAGCTGCTGCTCGGTGCGCGTGGGATAATCGTACTGTCCCATCCGGCCCTTGCGGATCGCATTCGCTTCTGGAGCGACGGCGAATGAAAACATCAATGCCAACGCAATAATTAGCTTGGTCCGAATTTTGAGCGATGATTTTTTTAGAAATCCGTCCACGGTTTTTCGACTCACGTGGTATTTCACACACATTCAAACGCAACGCTCATGCCAGTCTCCAAGGTTAAAGAATTGAACTGCTTACGAGTCGAACGGAACAACAGCGGACGTAAAAAGTAAACGATTGGGGAAAATTTACTCTTTCGAATACAAGGTGAGCTTTGCGTTTAACGTCTTTGGCGTGATGCCCAGGAGCTGGGCCGCCTGAGTTTTATTGCCCCCGGTAGCGCTCAGGGCGCGTTCGATGGCTTGGCGCTCGGCTTCAGCGAGAGACATGGGCGCGAGGTCGGAGGGCTCTTCAACCAAGGCTGTCAGGCAATACTGCTGAAAGTCTTTCGCGGTCAGATTCGGCCCCGAAGTCAGCACAGTGAGGCGCTCCATGGCGTTGCGCAGCTCGCGGACGTTGCCGGGCCAGCTATGCGCTTGCAGTGCCGGTGCGAAATCAGCGTTCCACGGCAAGACAGTGCGTTGATACTTCGCTGCGAAGGTTTCGAGGAAAAAGCCGGCGAGAAGCGCAATGTCTTCGCCGCGCTCGCGCAGCGGCGGCAGCTCGAGATGAAAGACATTCAAGCGATAGAACAAATCTTGGCGCAGTTGGCCTTCCTTGACGGCAGCCGCAGGCTGCCGGTTGGTGGCGGCAACGACGCGAACGGATAAGGGTATATTCTTATTGCCGCCGATACGGCGGATCTGGCCTTCTTCGAGCACACGCAAAAACTTCGGCTGAATTTCCAACGCCATTTCGGTAATCTCATCGAGGAGAAGCGTGCCGCCGTCCGCTTGTTCGAAGCACCCCAGATGACGGTCGACGGCGCTCGTGAACGCGCCTTTTTCGTGGCCGAAGAGCTCACTTTCCATCAACGTCGGGGAAATCGCGGCGCAGTTGAGAGCGAGAAAATTACCTTCGCGCCGCGGCGAAAGGTCGTGAAGAGTTTGTGCGACCAGCTCTTTTCCAGTACCACTCTCGCCGCTCACCAGCACGGCAGCATCGGTCGGCGCGATTTGGCCGATCTGCTGATAAAGCCGGCGCATGGGGGCCGATTTGCCGATCAGAGCGCCGTAGGAGCCCAGCGGCGACTCCAGCCGCTGGCGCAAGGCGCCCGCTTCGCGCGCGAGCGAGACTTGCTTGAGGCCTTTTTCAAGCACTTCACGTAGGCGCTGGGGCTTGGGCAGGTAATCGTAGGCGCCGAGCTTGATCGCCTGCACGGCGGTATCGATGGTCGCCTGGCCGGTGACAAAAACGATGGCGATTTTTTGCGCGCGCTCGCCGAGCGCAGTGACAAACTCCAAACCGTTCATCCCCGGCATCATCAAGTCCGTGACGATCGCTTGGGGCAGGTCGTCGTCGCAAATTTTCAAAGCCGCCTTGCCGTCGGACGCCTCCAGGGGGTTGTAGCCCCAGCTTTCCACCAGGACGGTGAGACCGTTGCGAGTGGCGTCGTCGTCGTCGACGACGAGCACAGTTGGCCGCGGTCGAACCATTTAATGCATTGCCTCCATCGGCAAGGTCACGCGAAAAGTTGCGCCGCTGCCATTACCGTTTCGATCTTGATAGATCAAAGAGCCGCCGTGGGATTCGACGATCAGCTGACTGAGCGGCAAACCGATGCCGCTGCCGCCGACTTTGCTTGTCTTGCCGAACTCGAAGATCTCTGAACGCCGTTCCGGCGGCACGCCTGGACCGCTATCGCTGATATCGACGACTATTTCATTGGCGGTTTTATTAGCGCCCACGTGAATTTCACCGCCGCCGGGTTGAGCTTCCATCGCATTACGCAGCAGATTATCAAAAGTCTGGCGCAATCGCGTGGCATCTCCCAGAATCGGCCACGGTCCAACCGCCACGTCGGCTGATAGGTTGATTTTCTTAGCCGTGCACGCTGAACCGACGGCTTCCAAGCTCGTCGCTAAAACTTCGGCGACATCGATCGGCTTGCGCTCCATCGTCACCGGCGCCGAGTAATCGGTGAAATCACGCACTAAACGGTCGACCTGGCGGATGCTGGAGTCGAGCGCAGCGATGGAGCGCTGGGATTGATCGCCGCCGCCATCGTCACCGGCTGCTTTTGTCCTCAGTACTTCCAAATGAATCGCCAAAGCGTTGAGCGGCGTTTTCACTTCGTGGGCGAGGGTGCGCGCGGCGATCGCCAAACGCTGCACCGGCGCCGGAACGCCGACATTCTTGCGCTGCTTCATCACCAAACGGTCGATCAGGTCCAAGCTGGCGCCGACTTCGTCGTGGCTGGCATATCGCGGACGGGCGGCATAGGTTCCCGCCTCGGCTTGACGCAATGTCTCGCTGATCAGACGAAAACGGCGGGTATAGAGCGCGGTGGTGAGAAAGGCACTGACGAGAGCGACGCCGCCGCCGAGAATAAAAAGTAAAATAAACTGGCGCCAGAGTCCCGATAACAGACCGGTCCAGTCAGCCGGATTGATCCATAGCCTCAAACCCCCTGGGCTGCTCACTCCTGCCGGCATCTGTAAAGGCACCCAAACGTCGTAATAGTCGATTTTACCTTGCCGCTTGGCGTTGATCACCGTCTCGTTGCGTCCGAGTTTTTCTAATAAAGCAGCGTCGATCGCCGGCCGGTCCTGTTCAACTTCGGCCGACGTATAAAGCAAATGTCCTTCGGCGTTGACGACCCACATCGCCTCGATGCTGGCGCTCCGATCGACGAACGCTTGCATCAACCCTTTAACTTCGGCCTGACGCGACGGAGTGTAGCGACGAGGGCCGGAAGACGATCTCCCTCCAGCGCCGCCTGGCAAGAGATTGCCCAGAAAGCTCCAGAAGGAAGTTTGCGATTTCTGCCCTTGCTGTGGCTGCACGACGATCGACCGCTCGCGCAAACTATCGGCGAGGGCAATTTCGACTTGGCGCGCCATCAGGAGCGCGGTTTGGAGCGTGGCTTCGGTGGTCAGCCGCTGGGCGATCCACCAGATACCGATACCGAGAATACCGAAAATGACAACGACCGTAGCGCTGAACACGGCCACTTGTTGCTGACGTAAACTCATCTCGGGGATTAGGATACCAGATCAGCGAAGCCCAGCAAAGTTGCGATTTGACAAGACAAATGCGCTCGCTTGCGCCACCCGACCCTTTATTGCATAGTGAATTGGATGTTAGTCGACGCTTATAAACGCCCGGTCAAAGATCTGCGCATCTCGGTAACGGACCGGTGCAATTTTCGCTGCAGTTATTGTATGCCACTCGACGAGTACGAATGGATCGATAAAAAAGAAATCTTGACTTTTGAGGAGATTACCCGGCTTGCTAAGTTGGCGATCGAATTCGGTGTGGAAAAGATCCGACTTACCGGCGGTGAGCCACTGGTGCGCCAGGATTTGCCGCTGTTGGTCGAAAAACTTTCCGCGCTCAAGGGGCTAAAAGATCTCTGCCTCACCACCAATGGCGCTCTGCTGAGCGAGCGGATTCAAGCACTTAAACAATCCGGACTGCGCCGGGTCAACATCAGCATCGATACCTTGGATGCCGAAAAATTTAAACGCATGACCAAGCGCGGCGATCTTAACAAAGTGCTCGAAGGGATTTTTGCCGCCAAGCGCGCTGGCTTGGCGCCGATCAAATTAAACGCCGTAGTCGAACGCGGGGTCAACGACGACGACATCATTCCGCTCGTCGAATTTTCCCGCGAACACGGCTTTGCCATGCGTTTTATCGAGTACATGGATGTCGGCAACTCCAACAATTGGACCTCGGCAAAGCTGGTGCCGAAAAAAGAAATCATCGAAAACATCCACGCTCGTTATCCGCTCAGAGAAATCGGTCGTGATCAGGGTAGCGCACCGTCGGTCGATTACGAATTTGTCGACGGCCGCGGCGATATCGGCGTGATCGCATCAGTGACAGAGCCCTTTTGCGGCAGCTGCACGAGATTGCGTCTCACGGCGGACGGCAAGATTGTCACCTGCCTGTTCTCACAGCTGGGTCATGACGTCAAAGGTTTGATGCGCGGCGGCGCGACGGATGACGAGGTCCGAACATTCCTGAGTTCGATCTGGCGGAAAAGGACGGATCGTTACTCCGACGAGCGCCTGACGGCGTTAAACTCTGCCACCTACGATCCCAAAAGCCACCGAAAGATAGAGATGATTTCGCTCGGCGGCTAATTTGTTCAAATCTTTTACCCGCTAATCTTTCGGTAGCAGCCCGCGCCGCTCTAAGCTTGCGCGCTCCTCCGGGGTCAAGCGTTGCACGGCGACGTAACCGCGGTTTTCGTAGGCGCGGCTGCAACCGTCGACAAAACTTTCACTAAAAAGCGGCCCGATGCCGACGCTTGAACCGCTGCACTCGGCAGTGGCGCCGGTCTGTGGCTGAATCATTTTTACGGTTTGACCCGTGCAGGCAGGAATTGCGAGCAAAAGGCTAGCGAACATAATCCATTCGGCATACGAGCGCGGGTTTCGGTTTTTCATTTGCTTTGCCTCCTAATTGAGCGATCTTCAAAATCAGTAATACCATTTAGACGCACGCGCTAGAATTCCGCTAACACGCTCCTGAGAATTGCTTGGGGCGATCGATTGCGATAGTAGAGGCTACAAAAATATTTGGGGGACGAAGATGTTGCTTAAAGACAAAGTCGCATTGGTGACGGGCTCCACAAACAACATCGGCTTGGCCATTGCCCGGGCGTTCGCGCGGGAAGGAGCCAAGGTGCTCGTTCACTCGCGCCACGAAGAGGATGCTAAGAAGATTGCCGGAGAAATCAAGGGTGATTACTTCGCCGCTGACATGGCAAAGCCCGAAAGGATAGCTGCTTTGTTCGACCATATAAAAAAGGAACACGGCCGGATCGATATTCTAGTCAACAGCGTCGCCCATTCTACCAAAGGGGGTGTGCTCGACACCTCTCTCCAAGAATGGAATCGGATCCTGGCGATCAATTTGACCGGTTATTTTCTTTGTATTCAGCACGCCGGTAAAATGATGATGGCGCAAGGCGGCGGCAGCATCATCAACATCTCGGCCGGCTCCGGCGAGCGATCGAGCCCCGGAGGCGCAGCCTATTCCGTTTCCAAAGGCGCGATCAATTCTTTGACCAAGCAGGCCGCTGCCGATCTCGCGCCGGAGATTCGCGTGAACGGCATCATTTCGGGACTCGTCGGCACCCCGTTGGGGCAAAAAGACATGGGCAACCGCCAGCCGGAGTACGACATTATTCCGCTGCGTCGCATCGGTCATCCGGAAGACGTCGCCGAAGCCGCGGTATTTTTGGCTTCGGACAAGGCGAGTTATATTACCAATACGATTCTGCCGGTCGATGGCGGCCGCTTGAACGCCATGAGCAGCGGCAGTTCTTGGTGATCAGCGCAGTGCGCTAGCTCCGAGCGCCGCACTGCTTTACTGATAAAATCAATGAAAATGCCGTTTGCGCGCAGGTTCTTATTATCGAGCGTTGGCTCAGCGGCTATCGTCGGATTGTTGTTCGAGGTCACGTCCGTATTATCTGCCAGTTACGACGAATTGAGATCGGCGGCGGTAAAGCAATGCCAAGCGATCGATCCCGCTGAGTACCAGAGCGGATTATTTTTCAATCCCGATGGTTATCGCTCGTACTATGTTCGGTCCGAGTGTTTTCAAAGAACCGCGGTTCAGTTTCGCGACGAAGCTCTGTGCGCCGAAGTAAGACAACGGGTCTCGCTATTGTCATCTAGTTGGGGCTACTCGAGAGCCCGTTGCCGGGAACTTGTCGCACAAGGCGTGGCCGCGGATCGAAAGACGCTGGAAGAGATCAAGCGGCTTTACATCAAAGGAGCCGTCACGCTGCGTGACTTTCGCGTCGAAAGAAACGGCAACGGTCGCGACTTCGATATCATTCCATCCTTTGCCGGTGATTATGCGCATGGCTACGTTCTTAACCTTGAGATTGTCCCGGCGGATCCCGGCAAAGTCCTTATACTGCTACATTCCTCCGGCTATTATGTGGACGGCAATAGCAACCTCCGAGTTTTTCTTAGGCAGGACGAGATTCGAAAGCGCTTTCCAGATTTTGCGCTCGACCGCCCCTACACAGTCCGCGCAACTTTAATTCTCGATGTCGGCAATGGCGGGCAATCCGGGCTGTGGAGTGAGGGATTTATCGAGCGCGTTTTCCCGGTCCGAGAGCGCTCGCAATCAGTCACGAGAGAAATCCGTTTCTGAATTCATTCAATCGAGTGATTCGTACAATCAGCTAGGCGACGTCGCAGCCGATGATTTTAGCAATTCGATAAATTTCGCGAGCTGGTTTTGTTCGAGATCGGACACGACCCAAAAATTGGTTCCGGAACTCATCCAGCGAATCACATGGTAACCCTGTTGCGTTTTGATGGGACCGCCGGTCGGTGCGCTATTGTCTGAAGGCCAGACAAAAACATTGATGACGTGCTTGTCGCGTTGGTAGACCAAAGCGGCAACCGGTCGATTGTTTAAGTAGTCGAGGCGGCCGCCAATCAAAGGAAACCCCTGCTTGGCCAAGTCACTGACCGGCGGGGAAAAGTCCAGTTTGCCGTTGAACCAAGGCTTGACCGTATGTTCATCCGTTGAGGGAACGTCGGCCAAGTGATTAACCATCAGCGAACGGATGTGGCTGGCAACGACTTCCTGCGTCAAGAGTTGGTCCGACGACGGGCCAGCGAAATAGGGAACGAGCATCAAGATGACAAGCGCCGCTGTGGCCAGGGGCGCGGCGATTTTAAACCATGATCCGGAAAACCAACCAGCCGGCGCCTCGGCTTTGGCAGCTTGACGCACAGAGCGCTGGATGCGTTTTTGCAGATCGGCGGGCGCTTTGAAATAAAGGGATTCCGTTTTTAGGACTCCGCGCATAATTTGCCGGTCACCATAACTCTGCGCACAACGAGAGCAGCTGTGCAGATGTTCTTCGATTTCCAAGTTACGCAGCGGATCAAGCTCTCCGTCCACGTAGACATCGAGTAAGGTGTGTGCGTTCGTGCAATCCATACTAGGGTTTCTCCTTGAGCTGCGAGCACAGAATCCCCTTGAGCCTGCCGCGAGCGCGCGCCAGACGCGACATGACCGTACCCAGAGGAGCGTTGATCACTTCGGCAATCTGCTTGTAAGACAACTCTTCCAGATCACGTAAAACGATGACTTCGCGAAACTCATCCGGTAGCTCCTCCAGTGATTTTTTGAGCATCTCCATGTCGCCGCTCTTGAGTGCCAATGCCGAGGGATTCAAAGCATCTTCTTCGACTGTATGAATCTCCTCGTCGAAGGAAGTTGTGAGCTGACTGCGGCGGTTTTGCGCGAGCCAGGTGTAGCAGGTATTGCGCACCGTGGTGAGCAGCCACGCGCGCGCGTCCACGCCGTGAAAGCCATCAAAAAATTTAAATGCGCGCAGGGATGCCTCCTGCACCATATCCTGGGCATCATGCTCGTTGCGCGTCAGCCAGCGGGCCAGATTATAGGCCGCATTAAGATGCGGCAATACGGCCTGTTCGAAACGCTCCAGTTTCTCTTTACCTCCCAACGTTAATACCGATCCTCCAACGATTTCATTCCCGAAAGAGAGATTAGATCTGAAAAGAATATCGCCTCGAAGTCTATGCGCGCGCCTGCAGCGAGTCAATCCAGCCGGTTCTGGCAATTGATTGTAGAAATATGCCGCCATTCCGTCGGAGACGGCCGGTGTGAATTCTTGGAGCCACCGATGCTTCGTTATCACCGTCCACCCAGTTGTTCACGTAGATAACCGGTTTACTAACGAGAAAATTCCTATTGCGACAAAAAGAAAAAAAGATTTTGCCGCGCGGAATTTCTGGACTGGATTTCAGTCTAGTGGGGCAAAGGCCGTTCATCGGCCAGAAAGGAGGAAAAAAATAATGAAGACCCTAAAAGCAGCGTTAGCGATTCTGTTGCTCGCCGGAAACATGGGGATCACTAGTGCGTCTGCGGCTGGCGTCTCAGGGGTTATATCCAAAGATGCTTTAGCGTCAGGCGATTACTGTCACATGAAATTCGCGGCGATTCGCGAAGAGACATTGGGTTCGTCTCATCCGGTGCTTAAGGAAGCGTACGAGGGTGACAACGTCGACTTCTACGGCCCGTGCAGTCACGATCCGCTCGGCAAAGAGGAAGTTCAAGCACAGCTCCTCCAACTGCAGCATCGTCGAGCTCGCGATTACATGGATTAACCTCGGTGGCATTCAAGCTAACACACGTCGCGCGCAACCTCGGGTTCCGTGGGTAGGCGGCCAGCGGCTTGACGTCTCCGGTCAGCAACATTCCATTCGTGCGCAGTGCCGAGTGAAACTTACAAAAGAACCGCACGACGCCAGACGGTAGGAATGTGACTTCCACTAAAACTTTTCTCTTGGGAGAAACATCCTTGTCCATGTGTTGATCCGGAATGCTGAAATTGTGCGATTTGCTCGATTTGCTTTCGGTCTAGCTAAAACATGAACTAAATTATTTAATCTTATTCTTGATCGGGCGAATGGATTTCAAGTAATCCGCGATGGCGAGAGCGTCTTCTCGTTTCATGTCTTTGAAACCGTGCGGCGCTCCTTGAATGACTTCGGCCATTAGCCCTTGGACATTATCGAAATCAGGCTTGGTACCGGTCAGAAGTAACTCAGCGATATCTTCCCGTTTCCAGTCGCCAATACCGGTCTCTTTATCAGGCGTGATATTCGGAATATCTTCGCCGAGGGGACTGCTTTTGGCTCCCGCGCCGGCGAGGTAGCGCGACCGATTTGGCACACCGATGAAATTTCTTGGCGTATGACAATCACCACATAGGGAAACATGCTCGACCAAATATCGCCCACGCTCGATCCCGCTCTTGGGCGCCTGGGCAGGCGACTTCGAAAAACGGCCAAAAACTCTTAAATAAATGGGGATACCTAAACTGCGCGTGAACGGTGCCTGGCTTTGCAGCTCCGGCGTTAGCTTTTTCACAGGCTTGAGGGTTTTGAGATATGCAATCAGCGCTTGCAGATCTTCTTCCGCCATGCCGGAGTAGGCTTGATACGGCATCACGGGGATAATGCTGCTGCCGTCGCGTCGAATTCCCTTAACGATGGCGTCGCGGATCTGTTGGTCTGTCCAATTGCCGAGCCCGGTTTCTTTGTCTTGGGTGATATTCGTGCTGTAAACTTTTCCGAACGGAATCGGAAAAGCGCGAGCCCCCGCGTTGAAGACTTCCCTGGGCACTGTGTGGCAAGCGCAGCCGCCGGCTAGCGAAAAGATATACTGGCCTGTCTTAACAAGATCACTGCCGTGCTCCTGGGACGAAGCGTCGACAGAATCAAATAGAACCAAGAAAAGGAGTAACAGTAACCATCTGCTCTCTCTCATCATTGCAATACCTTATCTCTCTTATAATCCAGAAATCTGAGCACCGTGCAGAAGATTCATCGATCGAGGCTCTCTTCTCTTCTTGATCCAACAAACTCGCGATGATCCCCGATCAAAAGAGAATTCTCTTACACGTCTTTTTCCTGCTCGGCACCTGAAGCCCGACTCATTTTATTTGGGGTTCCGGGAGGAGACGTCCTGAGGCTTGGTGTCTCCGGTCAGCAGCTCGCCATTCATGCCTCGCGCCGAGTGAAACTTGCAAAAAAAGCGCACCACCCCAGACGATGGAAAAAACGATGGCAACCAGCACTTTTCCTTTCGGCGGGATATTCACATCCAGGCGCTGATCCGGGATGCTGAAGTTGTGCAGGCTACTCAACTCATTCTCGACTTCCACCGTGAGCTTTTGTCCGGGAGTGCCCCGGAGAAAGGTGGGCGCGAAGTAATAGTTATCGGCTTCTAAAATCCAGCTCGCCTTTGTCCTCACGTCATTGGTTCCGTGGTTTGAGAACGTCAGATCGCCTAGCGTAATCGACCGGCCGCTCGGTTGTTCAGCCGAAGACGCGATAAAAGAAGGGTCCACGTTGAACAACGCAGCCGGCATTAAGATATCCGAGATTTTCATTGGTGGGTTCCCGTTCGTTTAACTGTAAGACTCTTTTGTTCGAAAAATATTCCCGGGGAGAGGTATAAGCTCCTCTGCGAAAACGCAGCCGTGGGGCTTCAATCTCTATCGGGAAGGTTCTGCGATGCTGCAGCTGAAGAAGCTGAGCATGGATTTCATCCTTTCGGAGGGGATCGTAAATTACACCATCCAGAGAGGTCAATGATATGACCGGAAGTAGCATGCTTTCTCCGGCACAGAGCCCCGGGCGTACCTCGATTTTTACTTTGGGTCTCGGGGGAGAGAGCTTGGGGGGGTGGCGTCTCCGGTCAGCAACATTCCATTCATGCCAGCGCCGAGTGAGACTTACAAAAGAACCGCACGACGCCAGACGGTGGAAATGTGACTCCGCTCGAGCTCGCTCTAAAACTCGTCCAAGTGCTCTACTCGCGAACGAGAACTATCGATATCCCGATTGAATTCAACCCTGCAATGCTCTCGAGGGTCGATCGGTCCTAGTTGGAGCGCAGCTGGATCAGCTGCTCAAAAAAAAGCCGCAGCGGCGGCATGTGCGCAAACAGGGCTTGGAACATATAACGGTCCATCGCCAAGACGTTGACTCGGGTCACGGTGCGGACCGTTGCCGACCGTGGCATCTGCCTGACCAGTCCCATCTCTCCAAAGCATTCGCCATGCCCCAGCCGCGCAAGACGCACATCGCCTCGACCTGGAACATCTCGGGTGATCTCGACCTCGCCGTCAACGATGATATACAGCGAGTCACCGGAGTCGCCCTCACGGAAGATGGTCTCATTCGGCTCGAAGTGTTCCCGCCGGATCGCGAGAGGCTTCTCAGTTGCGAGCTGGACGATGTCGGGCGGCAGGATCAGATCGAGGGTCCAATCCGTGGCAACTCGGATCTTTCGGTCGAGCCCGGGAAGCTTCATGAGGTATATCGTCCGCCAGAGCCACCA
>Ga0193719_10000711_pt1 | contig 12718 bp, 11 predicted proteins | sample U2a2metaG_FD_160103 | JGI IMG/M metagenome (GOLD analysis project Ga0193719, IMG submission 160103) | Soil microbial communities from a riparian zone of the East river system, Colorado, United States - U2a2 | ecosystem: Environmental > Terrestrial > Soil > Riparian zone | place: USA: East... | reverse complement strand
CGCACTAACAATCCCGACAACATAACAACGGCGCCCCAGGCTACGCTAGATGCACGAAATCTGAATATCATCCCGTTCTGCTGTTCCTACATTAAGGGAGACCCTTTGCCTTATTAGACGAATATTATCCCCGTAATTTTTAGGGTCAGGGTGTAGCTTCCTGGTGGAAGGGGATACTCGACTAAATTTGGCCCAAAAAAGGCTAGAAGACGAAGTGGAGAATTCTCATCAGTTCGAGTGCCTATGTCGAAGATGTAGGGTTCTTCGGGATTGAGTCTCACAGGGTGAAGCATTCCGCCCTGCCATTCAAGATAGCCATTTTCAATTCTTTCGGGCTCGATATTCTGACCTTCAACCTTAGCTAATCTCACGCGGCATCGCTCTGCCGGACCGTCGCCAATATTTTCAATCCTGCCACGAACCCACAGCCTTTCGGTGCGATCGAATAAGTCTTCCCAACGTAGATGCTAATGTCCGGGCGATATACGATCTTCTTGAACTCATCGACAAAGAGCGCAGCGATGACTCCGATCAAAGTAGTGACCGACATAACAAAATTTGTGTCCCGACCACTCCCCAAAAAGCTAAGAACCCAAATAACCAAGATTCCAAAAACTAAGATCGTTACACGGATTCTCGCGCGACCCTTAATCCAGCCAAAAATGCAAATACCCAAAACGAGCAAGCCTAAAACGATCGCGAGCGTTTCTAGACATTTTGGATTGTTCATGACGCAATGTTCCTTTGTTTCATTCCGAGTTTCATATTTAGAGAGTGCCAGCAATTCGGGACTTCGAGAATTCCATACTTCGCGATTTCGGCTTCAGCGGGCCATGGTGTAGCTTGCCTAGCAGCGGCCCGCCGCGTTGAAAACACTTTAAGTTTTACTTTAACTAAGCACGTCAAGCAGCTCAGCTTAGAGGAATGGCGGATGGGCGGGGATTATCCAAGCTGCGCTTTGGCTCCGGTTCGAGGGCTTCGCCTTTACCCCTGCGCGTAACGCGCCCCACCGGTCGAGCGGCGTTCGAATCTCCTCTTGTGCGGACGAACTGAACCGGATCACATCCCCGATCAGCCCGCCATTTGTAAGCTGGCGGATGGGCGGGGATTCGAACCCCGGGTGCCTTTCGGCACACACGCTTTCCAGGCGTGCACAATAGACCGCTCTGTCACCCATCCGTTAGATCGCGACCATCCCGAAATAGTCGGAACTCGCGAACCTTTTTCGGAGTCAAAGTTGCAATCGCCGGAACAATTCGTCGAGCGGCAGTTGAATGCCGATATAAAATTCGCCGAAGTCCGCGTACTCAGCGCTCACCGGATCGAAACGCATTTTGTAAACGATCGCCTTAATCTGAAATGTGTCGCGCGCGAACAGGGTCACGCCCCATTCTGCATCATCGAGGCCAGTCGAACCGGTGATGAGTTGTTTCACTTTCCCGGCGAACTCGCGGCCGACCGCCGCGTGTCCCCTCATTAGTTTGCGGCGCTCTTCGTATGGCAGCGCATACCAATTGCGCTCCTCGCCGCGGCGTTTGCTCATATTATAGAAGCAAACCACCGGCCAATCGGGCAGCGTGGGATAAACGCGCTCCTGCCGATAATGTTTCATCCGTTCGCGAAACGATTTCATCGCTTCCGCGAACTTCTCCGATTCCGGCTTGATGTTTTCCTCCTTCTCGAGGGTCCGCGCGTATTCTTCCTCGGTCGTGATGTACTCGCTCTCCTCGGTAAGCGAGAGATAGCTGTAAACCGGCGTCAGCATATCGGCGCCTAACGATAGCGAGAGTCGCTTCTCGATCTTGTTGGCGTTGTGCAGGTCGGGCGTAATCAGCATGAATCCAATGTCCGCCTTCGGTGTTATCATGCTGAGTGTGAGCAATTGCGTCGAATCCATTGCGCGCACTTCCTGCACAAGCGACGAAAGATTCGTCTTGGCAGCGTTCTGCTCTTCCCGGCTGAGCAATTGCCATTGTCCGTACTCGATCCGGTAAAACAAATGCAGACAATGCCAGCCTTCCTCGGGAACGAGCGCCGTGTTCTTGTCAGTCATCGCGTTAGTCTCTCCCGCGCGGAGTCGCGGTCAAGGGTAGCGCACGCGTCTCGCGTGCTGGCGAGCGCGTCCCGCAATCGCGAACTTTTCTTTGGCATCGTTCTTTCGTGCGGCCGGAATCGAAGGCAAAGTTCGTTTTGGCGAGACGCCAAAACCAGCACGTGAGACACGTGCGCTACCCGGACGGTCGCTCATCCGTGATAGCGCTTTCCGCACGTGGCAAATGCGCCATGCAATATTCCTCGCCGTCGCGCGCGACGCGGAAGTCCAGATTCGGATCGCTTAATTCCGTGGCTCCGCAGACTGCACATTTATGAAGTGGTTCGGCCTCGCTGCGAGATTGCTGTGCAAAACGCTTGCGGCGAGCCGAGACTTCCCCACGGTGCCGCGCCTCGTAAATGATCTCCGGGCCAAAAAAGATCAGATAATTCATGAATGCCGCCACCAGCGCCATGCGATAGGAATTTGGGTTTACAAAAAATCCAAATAGCAAAAAGGCGGCTGAAACCCAGGCGAGCCATTTGATTTTCACAGGCAGGATAAACAAAATGTAAATCACCTGATCGGGATAAAACCGCGCAAACGCGAAAAACAAGGACGCGAACAACATTGAATTGGAAAATCTCGCGCCGAAGAAAAATGCAGCGGCCGTCGTGCCGATCACTCCGACAAAAAAATAGAGCGTCAGTCGAAAAGCTCCCCACGCCTGTTCGAGTCCGTCGCCAATAAACCAGAGAAACCAAAGGAAAAGAATGATCCACAAAAAGCTGGCGGTTTGCGGGAGAAAAATATAAGTGACCAGCCGCCAGACTTCCCCATGGAGGACACGCGCCGGATCCAGATCGAGCATGGAAGTAAATCCAGGGACCAACGAGGCCAAAGCGAATACCAGCGCGGTGAGACCCACGACGATCCGCATCAATCCCGGGACTGCAAGAAAACCGAGGCGTCGTTCGAGTTTGTCCAGCCAAGCCATTGTGTTGCGGCACGGTAGAGGAGCCTGGCGCAGCTTCAAGGTGGATCGAGCAGTCCCTTGCTCGATGCTAGTTAGGCGGCGAAGCCGCGTTTTTTAACATCGCCCGCGGAGCGACCGATCCACCTTTGACTGTGCAAACCCGACGCTTAGCTTCAACGCGTGAGCGAGACCGCGCAAAAAACAACGCCGCTGTACCAAGAGCATGTGCGGCGCGGCGCGAAAATCATTCCGTTTGGCGGGTGGCTAATGCCGGTGCAATACACAAGCATTATGGAGGAACATCAAGCCGTGCGAAACAACGTCGGGATCTTCGATATTTCGCACATGGGACAATTGATCGTCGAGGGAACCGGCGCGGGCGAATGGCTCAATACGATTCTCACAAACAATATTGACAAGCTCGAAGTCGGCACAGGCCAGTATACTTTTCTGCTCAACGAGCGCGGCGGAATCATTGATGATCTGATCGCTTACCGGATCGACGAGGAGAAATTTCTGCTCGTCGTGAACGCATCCCGCACTGATGAAGATTTCGCCTGGCTGGATCGACATCGGTCGAAGAATGTCGATCTAAAGAATCGCAGCGCGGATTTTGGCGGAGTCGCCATTCAAGGGCCACGCATCGCGGAATTATTTCATGCGCTCTTCGGAGAGGACGTCGATCTTCCGCCGCGAAATCACATTGTCGATCTTGAGTTCGGCGGAACAAACGTTTCCGTCGCGCGGACCGGTTACACCGGAGAGGACGGCGTCGAAGTTTTCTTTCGCGCGAGCGATGCCACGAAATTCTGGAACGCCGCGCTTGAAAAAGGCAAACCGATTGGAATCAAACCGTGCGGGCTCGGCGCCCGTGATACATTGCGTCTGGAGATGTGTTATCCGCTCAACGGCTCCGATTTGTCGCCCGAACGGAATCCGATCGAGGCCGGTCTCGGTTTCTTTGTCGATCTAACAAAGCCAAACTTTATCGGCCGCGACGTTCTGCTGCGAACGAGACAAAGCGGCCCGCGAGAAAAGCTCGTTCCGTTTCGGATGAAGGAGAAAGGACCGCCACCCCGACCGCATTATTCCGTTTTCGAAAACGGCGAGCGCATCGGCGAAGTGACCAGCGGCACGCTTTCTCCGAGCTTGAACTGGGGCGTCGGCATGGCGTATGTCTCGGCACCGCATGCGAAGATCGGCGCGCAGATCGACATCGAAATTCGCGAAAGGAAATTTCCCGCCACAATTGAAAAGAAACCGCTCTACAAAAAATCATGAATGTCCCCGACGATTTGCTTTACACCGAGACCCACGAATGGATTAAGCGCGAGGGTGAGAACGTCCGCATCGGCGTCACCGACCATGCGCAATCTGAATTGACTGACGTCGTCTACGTCGAGCTGCCGAAAATGGATCGGCAAGCAAACGCGAAGGAGGCGATTGCCGTGGTCGAATCGGTAAAAGCCGCGAGCGACATTTACGCGCCTGTGAAAGGCACAGTTGTCGAAGTAAATAAAGCGCTCGAAGCAGATCCCGGCTTAATCAATCGCGAACCCTACGGCCAGGGCTGGATTTTTGTCCTCAAGATCGACAACGCGGACGACCTCAAACAATTGAAAGACGCAGCCGCGTACCGAAAACAGATCGGTTAGTGGTCATGTGACCCGTGAACCAAATTCGTTCCCAGAAGGCTGGAGACGGTGTTAATTAAGAGCGCAAGGATGATGGTATTGAATCCAAACGCGAGCACACTCTGCAGGAGCGCCAGCCGCCGCAGCCGGTGTGAAGTAATTTGCACATCAGAGACTTGGCAGGTCATGCCTATAACGAACGAAAAGTAGGCAAAATCAAAATAATCCGGCATCCGCTCTCCTGGAAAAACGAGCCCGCCAGCATGTCGACTTTCGCCTAGTTGGTCGCTATCGCCATAAAAAGCGTGGGCGTAGCGCAACCCGAAAACGGTGTGCATAAGACTCCAAGACAAGACAACCGTCCCTAGCCCTAACATGAGATGCCACGTGAAGTGACCGCGCGTCTCGCTCCCGCCCACTATTACGAGAAATCCCACTGCGAACAAAGCCGCGCACGCCGCCACCACGACAAAGACGAAGAGCACGGTCCGCCCAAAATCCTGCTTTTGAGCACGAGCACGCAACTTCTGCTGCGGCGTGATCAAGATTGTTAGCCACGCCGAGGCGAGAACGAAAAAGGCAAAAGCGTCCCAAGCCGCAATTACATCAGTTGAAAGACGCACATGGTTCCGTAAAGAAAAGAAAACGGCAGCTCCGGCGGTGCCCCCCAAAATAATCCGATGCCGCGCATCGTGACCACCAATCGAATCAATCAGGCCTGCCATACGTCGACGCATTAAATGATAGCGGTGTGCTCCTGCAAGCAACACTCCCTAACTAGTCAATTTGCTTTTTAATGGCGAAGCCAATGTAACCCCAACGACCCCATTCGTAATGCGACGTGCGCTGCGCGTCGCGGCGGCCGGTTTTTCTATCGTGCGCGTACGTCTTTGCCACAAATTCGGGAAACGCCGCGTTCATATGCACGTCATGTGACACCAGCAGACCGCCGTCGCGCAGCCGCGGCCAAAATTGGCGAAACTCCCAGAGCATGTGCCGGTAGCTGTGGGAGCTGTCGTGCAGAAACATGTCGATGGATGAGGGCAATTCATCGCTCCGCACAAAATCTTCTACTTTCCCGCGCATCGGCACGAACTGCGATCGCAATTCGTTGGGAATCAAAGCGCCCTGGTCGCAATCTTCGCTCCACTCGATGCTGTACAGCTTAGTCGTTGTGAGCCCTTCATCCACAAGCGATTTCAGAATAAAGGCCGAAGACATCCCGAGAAACCCACCCGACTCGACAACTACCGCCGGCCGCCGCCAGCGCGTCAAGGCGTAAAGCGTTGCGCAATCGAGCGCTCCCATCAGTCCCTGACTGCCGCATGCGTCACGCCGCCGGATCATTTCCGCCATGAAATCGCTGGTTCGAATTTCTGCGGCGAAACGCGCTACGGTGTCCCAAATACCGTAAAAAGACATCGAAGGCGCTGGCGCACTCTGGTTCGCGTCGTTCGCTCGACGCCACCACAAGCGCGAGGGTGCTGGCATGCTTTTCATGGATTTAAGAGGCAAAACATTCGCCGCAGTTCTAATCGACGCGAATGTTAATTTCTTTTGAGGAAACAGAAGGCAGGCCCGCTAACTTCTCGAAATCTCGGCAGGTACTCGCCCTTTTCTCCTGGCTAACATGTGCTTAATTCCCCGTTCTCCCCATGAGCAGCAAACCGAAGCCGCGCGAGACAGAGCCTAACTTTGAGGGTGCGATGGATCGCCTCGAAAAAATTGTCGAGCAAATGGAATCCGGCAAACTGCCCTTGGAAGATCTGATTGTGCGCTACGAAGAAGGAATGAATTTAGTAAAAGTTTGCCAGGAACGACTTGCCAGCGCCGAACAAAAGATCGAAATCATTGCGCGCAACAGCGCGGGCAAAACCATAGTCAAAGATTTCGAGCCGACCCCAGAACCGGCGGCAGCGGCCAAAGCGGTCGATGAATCCGAAAGCACAAATGATGAAATCAAACTCTTCTGAATCTTCCACGCCTGCGCGCTTGCTCGACGGGATCCGTTCGCCCGCCGATATCAAAGCGCTCCGCGAACAAGATCTCCCGCAGCTCGCACACGAAGTGCGTGATGAGCTTATCAAAGTCCTGTCGCAAACCGGAGGTCATCTGGGGCCAAATCTTGGTGTAGTTGAATTGACGATCGCCTTGCATCGCGTCTTCGACACCCCCCGTGATCGATTTGTTATGGACGTGAGCCATCAGGGTTACGTCCATAAAATGTTTACCGGTCGGCTCGATCGTTTTTCTACAATGCGACAGTTCGGCGGCCTCAACGGGTTCCTCTTACGGACGGAAAGCGAGCACGATTGCTATGGCGCTGGCCACGCTGGGACGGCGCTTTCCGCCGGCCTCGGCATGGCGGTGGGACGCGATTTGAAGGGAGGCAACGAAAATATCGTGGTGGTGGCGGGCGACGCCGCCTTCACGTGCGGCATTAGCTACGAAGCACTCAACAACGTGAAAGCGCATACGAAGCGCTTCATCGTTGTGCTCAACGACAATGAATGGTCGATCGCGAAAAACGTGGGCGCAATCGCAAACTACCTAAACAGCATCGCGACGAGTCCGACCTTTACGCATTTGCACGAGAAGGCGCGCCATTTCGTGCGCGCGATCGCCGGAAAATCGGTAGCTGAGTTTGCGCATAAAGTAGAGGAAAGCGTCAAAGGGTTGATCGTGCCGAGCGTCATTTTCGAGGAACTCGGTTTGCGTTACTACGGGCCGATCGATGGGCACGATATTCCGCTGTTGATCCGGACATTCGAGTTTTTGAAAACACAGGAAGAGCCGGTCCTGCTGCACATTCTCACCAAGAAAGGCAAAGGATACGAGCCGGCCATTAAACAGCCGGATAAATTTCACGGTCTCGGCAAATACAAAATGGAGACCGGCGAGACCGCGCCGACACCGATGCCGACCTACTCGGAAATTATCGGCAAGACGCTTGCGAAATTCGCGGAGACGAATCAGAAGCTCGTCGCGATCACGGCAGCGATGCCGAGCGGAACCGGGCTCTCGCATTTTGCAAAGGCGCATCCAACGCGTTACTTCGACGTGGGAATCGCGGAAGAGCACGCGGCGCTTTTTGCCTGCGGCCTGGCGACACAAGGGTTGACGCCGTTTCTCACGATTTATTCTACGTTCTTCCAGCGCGCCTACGATATGGCGATCCACGATATGGCGATCCAAAAGTTAAACGTCAAGCTCTGCATGGACCGCGCCGGATTAAGCGGTGACGACGGCCCGACACATCACGGTCTGTTCGACATCGGCTACCTGCGGCACATCCCGAATTGGGTACACATGCAGCCGAAAAACGAAGACGAATTCGTGGACATGCTTTGGACGATGGCTCACTACAACTCCGGCCCAATCGCCGTCCGCTATCCACGAGGTTCGGGGACAGGGGCGCAAATCAAAGCAGAACCGAAACTTCTCGAGATCGGCAAGGCGGAAGTCGTGCAACATGGGCGCGACGTCGCGATCTTTGGATTGGGCAACATGTTTGAGGTCGCCGAAGAAGCGGCGCGCAAACTGGAAGAGAAAGGGATTTCCGTCGCGCTGATCAATCCGCGGTGGATCAAACCCATGGATACGGGCACGCTCGAATTTTTCGCCCGCAGTGTGGAAGTCGTTTGCACGATCGAGGATCATGTTTTGCATAACGGCTTTGGCTGCGCGGTGATGGAACATCTGCATTCGCAAATGATCAATACGCCAGTGGTGCGCATCGGTTGGCCCGATCAATTTATCGAGCACGGCGCCGTTCCAATTCTACGCAAGAAGCACGGCATCACATCCGATGCACTGGTTGAAAAGGTGCTCCCGCTGTTGCGCAAAAAATCCAGCCTCCGGCCGACTGCGGCCTGACATAAAAGCGAAGGGCGCCTTCGTTTCCGAAAGCGCCCTTCATATTTGATGGCGGTAAGCCGAATTCTGTCGGCGTGATTGCTCACGCGGATGATCATTTATCTCACCCCGCTTTCGCGGGACGCCCGACGCGCTTGCGCGCATCGTGATGCGACGATACCCGAGGGTTAACGGGCCGGCTGCCCTTCCTCTGTTTTGTCTTGCACCGCATGGGGTTTTTCCTGCCTCGCAGATTGCTCCGCGAGCGGTGAGCTCTTACCTCGCCTTTTCACCCTTGCCTGTCCCAGACGCGGGAAGCTGACAGCTTCCCCTACAGTTGCCCATAGTTGCCAAAGAACCGGCGGTGTCTTTTCTGTGACACTTTCCGTCACCGCAATCTTACAACTGCGGCGCCCGCGTGTTTTACGCGGCATGTCGCCGTATGGTGTTCGGACTTTCCTCCAGCAAACCGCAAGCGGCTCACCAGCGATCATCTGCCATCACGCGCAATCTAACACATTAGCAAAGCAAGAAAAGCCTCGGCTCGCACCAAGGACGCGAAGGTCACAACGTCTTGCCGATTGAATAAAACCTTGTTCCCGCCGTGACCTTTGTGCGAGTTCTTCAAAACGGCGGGGGCACGGTCATAAAGAAAATCGTAATCATGATGAGCGCGATGACGAGTTTGCCGACCATTCCGCTAAGATTCCCTAACAAGCTCCCCCAACCTGCCCGTCCAGCATCGATCATTCTTTTCCCCGCGATGAATTCTCCGGCGATCGCACCAATGACCGGTCCGACAAACAAGCCGACGATTCCGAAAAAGATACCGATGCCCGCGCCAAGAGCGGCGCCGAGCATCCCCCATTTTGTCGCTCCAAAGTATTTTGCGCCGAAGTAACCGCTCAGGAAATCGAGCGCATATGTCGCGAGGGTCAGGAGTACAAGAACGACGATGGTCCGCCAACCGATACTTTTCTCCGAACCAAGCATGGTGCGGTGAATGATCGCTGCGGCCAGAATGATCGTCGTTCCCGGAAACACCGGCAGGACCGTGCCGACAAGACCGACGGCGAATAGCACGATTGTGATCAGCCACCAGAGAAGTTCCATGAAGCGTGGATCGTAACGCGTGGATCGAGAATCGCGAAGAGACCTCCACTAACGAATCACGATTTCGCGAATCGCCATCTTCTTTTTGACCGGCTACCTGTCGATCTTATACTGAAAGTCCACACTGAACTCAAAACGGGAGAATTTATTATGCCACTTGCAGTCGGAACCAAAGCGCCAGATTTCACGTTATCGACCAAGACCGCTGACGGACCGAAGCAGATCAAGTTGAGCGATAATTTCGGAAAACGAAATACGCTGCTCCTTTTTTTCCCAATGGCCTTCACCGGCACGTGCACGACAGAAATGTGCGATGTCAGCAGCGGTCTCTCTGGTTACAGCAATATGAATGCTGCTGTTTACGGAATCAGCGGCGATAATCCTTTCGCGCAACAGGCTTGGGCGCAAAAAGAGAAGATCACGGTCCAGCTGCTCAGTGACTACGAACATAAGGTCGCAAAGGCGTATGATGTGATGTACGACTCCTTTTTGCCGCAACTGAATCTCGGAATGGCGGGCGTAGCGAAACGTTCGGCGTTCATCATCGACAAGAACGGCGTTATTCAATACGCGGAGAGCAACGACGATGCGAAACAGTTGCCCAATTTCGACAAGATCAAAGCGAAGCTGGCGGAATTAAAATGATTAGCACGCGTCACATTGAAGATGCACGACGAATTTAAGACGCTGACGAAATTCGACGCGGGCGAAGGCCGTGAAGGTTTTCTTTATTCGCTGCCTGCTCTGGAAGAGCAAGGTATCGGCAAAATTTCGCGATTGCCCGTGAGCATTCGCATCGTGCTCGAATCGGTCCTGCGAAATTGCGACGGGAAAAGAGTCCGGCGCAAAGATGTCGAGACACTTGCGAACTGGAACGCAAAATCGCCTGCGAATGCCGAAATTCCATTCGTCGTCGCGCGCATCGTGCTTCAGGATTTCACCGGCGTGCCGCTGGTGGTGGATCTCGCCGCGATGCGCAGCACCGTGAAAAAGCTCGGCGGCGATCCGAAAATCATCGAGCCGCTCGTGCCTGTCGATCTGGTGGTTGATCACTCGGTGCAAGTCGATTTCTTCGGTTCGGCGCGAGCGCTCCAACTGAACTTGGAGATGGAGTTCAAGCGCAATCGCGAGCGCTACCAATTTTTGAAATGGGGACAGCAAGCGTTCAAGACTTTCCAGCTCATCCCGCCCGGCATCGGCATTGTTCACCAAGTTAACCTGGAATATCTCGCGAAAGGCGTGCTCTCCTCTCAACCCTCAACTCTCAACTCTCAACTCTTCTTCCCTGACACTCTCGTCGGGACCGATTCGCACACGACGATGATCAACGGACTCGGTGTGGTTGGCTGGGGGGTAGGCGGGATCGAAGCAGAAGCCGGCATGCTCGGTCAGCCGGTCTATTTTTTAACGCCGGAAGTCGTAGGCGTGCGTTTGAGCGGGCAGTTGCGCGAAGGCGTGACGGCGACCGATCTGGTGCTGCACATCACGCAATTGCTGCGCGCGCAAAAAGTCGTCGGGAAATTTGTCGAATTTTATGGCGACGGCGCGGCATCGCTGCCGGTTCCTGATCGCGCGACGATTGGAAACATGTCGCCCGAGTACGGCGCAACGATGGGATATTTCCCGGTCGATCAAGAGTCAGTGGATTACTTGCATGCGACGGGACGCAGCGACGAGCTGTGCCAGGCGTTCGAACATTATTTTCGGGCGCAAAAAATGTTCGGCATGCCGCGCAAAGGCGAAATCGATTACAGCGTCGATATCGATCTGAATCTGGCGGAGGTGCAGCCGAGCGTTGCCGGTCCAAAACGACCACAGGACCGAATCAATTTGCCGGAGCTCGGGAAGACATTTCGAGCGTTGCTCGAGAAACCGGTAAGTGACGGCGGTTACGGAAAAGTAAATGTCGATCTTCGCGAAAAACATCTCGTGGAACTAAACGGCAGCGCGCCCCGCAACGGCGACATGGCTTCGACCGATAAAAAAGAAGACCAGGGAATCAATCCGGGTGACGAGCTTAATAAGATCGAGATGATCGCGAACCGGCCGACGCCCGATTCCGGGAGAGAAATTGAAGCCGAATCCAGCGACGTGTTCGCGCATGGGCATAGTCGCATCGGTCATGGCAGCGTCCTGATCGCGGCGATCACGAGCTGCACAAACACCAGCAACCCGAGCGTGATGATCGCGGCCGGCTTACTTGCGAAAAAAGCAGTCGAACGCGGTCTGCGTGTCGATCCTGCGGTGAAAACCTCGCTTGCGCCCGGTTCGCGCATTGTTTCCGATTATCTCGACAAGACCGGACTGCAAAAATATCTCGATCAGCTCGGATTCAATCTCGTCGGCTACGGATGCACCACCTGCATCGGCAACTCCGGGCCGCTGCATCCAAAAATCGAGAGGGCGATCCACGAATTCGATCTGGTTGCAGCCTCGGTGCTCTCGGGGAATCGAAATTTCGAAGCGCGCGTGCATCAAAACATCAAAGCGAATTTTCTCATGTCGCCCCCGCTGGTGGTTGCCTTTGCGCTGGCCGGGCGAGTGAACATCAATCTCTCGCGCGAGCCGCTCGGCAAAGACAAAGATGGGAAAGAAACTTTCCTGCGCGATCTCTGGCCGAATCTCAGTGAGATCAAGGACACGATGCAATCCGCCCTCAGGCCGGAAACGTTTCGTAAACTTTATCGCGATTTCGCCGATCAAAACCCGAAGTGGAACGAAATTCCCTCGAGCACGGGCGACATTTATCAGTGGGACGAGAAGAGCGATTACATTCACGAGCCGCCGTTTTTCGCGAATTTCTCGATGGCGCCCGGTCACATCGAGGAGATTCGCGACGCACGCGCCCTTGGTATTTTCGGCGATTCAGTCACGACAGATCATATTTCGCCGGCCGGCGCGATCAAGGCCACGTCGCCGGCGGGACAATATCTCGTTTCGCGCGGGATCGAGCCCGCCGATTTCAACAGTTACGGCAGCCGCCGCGGCAACGATCTGGTGATGACCCGGGGCACATTCGCGAATGTGCGAATCAAGAATTTGATGGTGCCGGGGACGGAAGGCGGAATCACCCTTCATCAATCGAGCGGCGAGCAGATGTCGATCTTC
>Ga0193719_10000710_pt1 | contig 12719 bp, 10 predicted proteins | sample U2a2metaG_FD_160103 | JGI IMG/M metagenome (GOLD analysis project Ga0193719, IMG submission 160103) | Soil microbial communities from a riparian zone of the East river system, Colorado, United States - U2a2 | ecosystem: Environmental > Terrestrial > Soil > Riparian zone | place: USA: East... | reverse complement strand
GTCCTGGTCGCCGGCGCCGAAGGTGGTGGTCGTCCCGGCGACGTAGATCGTGTCGTCCGGAGCGACTGCGACTCCCTCCCCGGTCTCGCTAGCCCGACCGGCAAACTGCTTGTCAAAGACCAAGGCACCGTCCGACGTGAGCTTTACGATCAGCGCGGCGATGTCCACGAAACGATGGCTGGCTGCTTGGATGGCGCCCGCAATAACAATCGACCCATCGGATCCCGCCGCCATTCGGCCGCGCGGATCCACGACTTCGCCGGCAGAATACGTCCGTTGCCACACCAGGCTGCCGTCAGCCGTGATTTTCAACGCCACTATATCGAAGTTGCCGATTTGACCTGGTCGGGGAGTGGTGCCCGCGGCATAAACGCTGCCGTCAGGTACGACGGCGACGGCGTTGCCCGCGGCTCCGTCAGAAATTCTCTGCCAGACGAGGTTGCCCGCCGAATCAAACTTCACGACGAACAGACCGGACGAGCTGGGTCCGAAGCTCGTCGCAGTGCCGGCGATATAAACAGATCCATCGGAGGCCGTCGCCACCGCCAAACTCTCGTCGGACGCGGTGCCGCCCCAGGCCCTTTCCCACAGCAATGTCCCGTTCGCGTCGAATTTCAGGAGGACCGCGTCATTCTGGTTATCAGCGGTGACGCCGGTCACGTAGACCGAACCATCTGCGCTAACCGCGACGTCAGGTCGCCCGAGCCCGCGGATCGTCGTGCCATTCCAGATCCTCTGCCAGCTGAGCGATCCATCCGGTGCGAACTTCACGACGAAGATTTTCGGGCTCGGGTTGCCAAACGGATCCCTGGTGAAACTATCAGTGATACCTACGACATACGAGCTTCCGTCGGCAGCGCTGGCGACGCCTTCCGCGACGTCGCTCCCGACACCGCCCCATGTCGTTTGCGTGAGCAGCGTCTGGCCCTGAACGCTGCCAATGGAGAGGGCGACGACGGCCAGAATGATAAAAAAGAATGCTTTCATGGTACTTAAAAGTTGATGTTTAGGTTAGTGATCCAGGTTTGTTGTTGATCAACTTGGCGGTGCAAATGATTGCGTCTATAAGGAAAAGGTTCGGCAGTTGTAACCTTTGAAGCGGGCACCGTAGCAAAAAAGAGGCCTAGGAGTTTAAGCGAGCTTAATGGACTTGGAATCTGCCGCGCAGTGTGAAATGGCCATTCACGATTACGCGCGCCGCGTCACCAGCCTGCAACTCTGGCGCGGCCGTGCCGCGAATGTCCGTCTCAAACGTAATGTCGTTCACAAGATTCCTGGAAAACTGGAGGCGATTGCTGAAAATCAGCACGCCGCCACGAAGGACGCGCAGCTCGATGACTTCATCGCGGAAGCCATTTCCAGGGGTGATCCCCAGTTCAGCGAAATCGGCCTTGGCGATCTCCACTTCAGCGGTGAAGCGGTCGTTCGCGGTGCCGACCTCATTGTCCAGCCTCGCTTGTCCACTCGCGTCGACAGCAATCACCGGTTGGAGGCGAACTTCAAGCCGGATCGAACTGTCAGCCGCTTCGGGTTCTTGTTGAGCGATGGCGACTGACGAGAGGGCCAGGAGGCCACCGATTGATATTGTAGTGAGAAGTTTTTTCATGTGCATTTGTTCAATTGAGGTTTTGGTTGTTGGTTTTTGTTAATGGCGGTCAAGTTGCCTGGGAAATCGTCGGCGTCCAAAAGATAAAGGTTGCGCAGTTGTAACCTTTGAAAGGGGCAAAAGAATTATGCGCGCTCTTTAGAGATTCGGGGCGACTCAGCGGTTGCGCCGGTCGGTGACCACTCGGACTCTTTGACTCGTTAGACGCCTCGCGGCAGGCGAACGCGCATCTCTGTCCAACTATCATCGGAACGCACCAGCTCAACATCGCCTCCATGGGCCCGAGCCAACTCCCGCGCGGTACTCAAGCCGAGGCCGTGTCCTGGCACGCGCTCGCCGCCGCGGACCCGGTAAAAGCGCTCGAATAACTGTCCGGTGCGATCTTTCGGGATGCCGTCGCCGGTGTTTCCAACGGTCATTTCCACCACGCCATTGACGACGCGGGCTTCTACACGAATGCGACCGCCAGGAGTATTATATTTGACTGCATTCTCCACCAGATTCTGCGCGATCATCCCGACAGACGTGCGATCGGCCTTTAGCAGCAGATGTTTCGGGACATCCGCTTCCACTTTCAGATCAAGCGGCTCCGCCAGCTCGAGCGCATCATCGAGGACACCTTCGAGCACTTCGCTCAGGTCGAACTCGACCTTCGATAAATCAAGCCGGCCGGCATCGGCACGCGACAGCAGAAGCAAATTATCCACCACCGAGGTAAGATGACGAACGCGATGCAGCAGTCCCTCGGCGCGTGCTCGTGTGCTCTCACTGCATTCAGCGTCGGCCACGATTTCTTCAATGCCGGCGCGCGTGACTGCGATCGGCGTTTTCAAATGGTGCGAAGCGGCAGCAGAAAACCGGGCCGATTGTTCGAAACTGCGCTGCAAACGTTCGAAGGTCGCATTGAGCACTTCGATTAATCCTGCGATCTCGTCCTTAGTCGGCGGGACGGGCAAACGCTGGTCAAGCCGCTGCGCGGTGATTCCTCTGGCCGCCTGGCGGATTTCCTCAACCGGCGCGATCGCTTTGCTCGCGACCCAGGCCGAACCGATCAGAGTCACCAAAAGAACCGTCGGAATCGCGCCGAGCATCGCCAGGAGAATATCGCGGCCCATTTGATTGATCTCGTTGAGGTCATCTCCGGCCCGCAAGGTGAGGCTATTTTCACTAAACTCTGCCAGGCGGATGGTTTGGCCGTCGATCTTGCGGTTGTGAAATTTTTTGATGCCATCGCGAGGAAAGGGCTGGCGCAATCGCGGGGAAAGATAAAGCACGTTGCCGCTGGCGTCGGTTACTTCAACGAGGTGATTGCGCAGCGAGAGCGGCACGAAGATCTCCTTGAACACCCGCAGGTTGTTCGTCGGACCACCTTCGAAATGTTCGACGTCGCGAAAGAATTCCTGGGCGTCAGTCGTTAGGCGCCGATCGAAAGCCGTGATTTCGGCATGACGCATGACAAACCAAGTGGTGATCGCGCCGCCGAGGGTAGCGGTCACGGCAAGCAACGCGGAGTAAAGCGCGACCTTCCAGCGTAATGGCCAGTTTCTCATTCTGGCTCCCGAATCGTGTAGCCCAGATGTCTTACGGTGTGGATAAGCGGGGGCGAGTCAATCTTCTTGCGCAGACGGCTGATGAAGGCTTCGACTAGTTTCACGCCGTAATCATGTTCCCGTTCCCAGACGCGCTCGCACAATTCGGTGCGGCTAAAGATGCGGCCAGGTTCGCGCATCAGCACGCGCAACAACGTGAGTTCTCGCGCCGAAAGCTCGATCCGGAGCGGGCCCCGATACAGTTCTCTGTCCGACAGGTTCAAAACCAAATCGCCGACTTGGAGCTTGATGGGCGCTTTCTCGGGAAAACGTCGCCCGAGCGCCCTCACTCGCGCGACAAGTTCCTGCATGGCGAACGGTTTCGCGAGGTAATCATCCGCCCCCAGTCCGAGGCCGGTCACCCGATCGCTCACCTCGCCACGCGCGGTCAAGATAAGGACACGAGTGTCCATTTTCGCCCCGCGCAAACGTCGCAGCACTTCGAAGCCATCCATCCCTGGCAGCATCACATCGAGCACGATGAGATCGCAGTGCTTCGCCTCCGCTTCGCCCAAGGCGGTTTCGCCGGCGTGGACCATAGTAGGCTCATGGCCAGCTTCAATCAGGGCGCGCGAGATATGCTGGGCAAGGCAAACTTCATCTTCGACGACTAGAATTTGCATGGGTTCATGGTGTCGACGCGCCACCGTCGGCAAATGCGGGCGACGTCACTGTCGCGAGCAGGTAACCGGCGGCTCGGATTGGATCACAACCGTGTGACGCACATCAACATCTCAATCTCAACTACAACGGTATTGCTGATAAAAGGTTGATTAGCCTCGCCGTGCCGGCGTTGCCGGATGTGTTCATCCTCGGTGACACCCATATACGAAAGACTGCTGTTCTAAAAGGCGCGAGACTCTGAACCTCGATCACAGCTCTGCAGCAACCCATGAAGAAAGAATCGCGGAGCCGCAGACGATCGCGCTAACGCCGCTGTATTACCTCAAAGTCACTGTTCGCGTGGCTTGGCGCTCCCGGATTGATGGTCAAGGTAGCCGAGCACCGACACCGCATTCGCACCGCTACCGGCGAGATCGAGTTTGCCGTCCCCGTTGAGATCAGCGGCGATGTGGGTGTTGCCGAGCAGTGGGTACTGCCGAGTAGTGAACGTCGCGTTCTGTGCCGAAACCTCGCTAAACGTCGTCGCGCACGCAAAGCTAAAAACAAAGAGAGCAATCGTCGGACGCCTAGCTTTCCACTTTCCCATTATGGTTTTCATGGCCGAGGCTCTTTAAAAATCTCGTAGATCGCGCCGTTCGAGAGCGAGACGACGAAGAGATTTCCGTTAGGTCCAGTGTGAATGTCGGTGACGACGCCGGAGTTCCGGCCGAACAGCAGGCTCTCGCTCTCGATGATGGCCTGGGCGTTCGCCACGGGGTCGTCCGGAGAAGGCTTGTTGAGGTTGTCGGCGACCCGGTCTTCCAGCCGGGGATCATCCACCCCGGTTTTCCGGCGGTTGCCGGTCAGGTTGAAGTGCCACAGGAAGCCCCCTTCGAGGAACGGCCGGGCGGCACCCACGAAGAGGTCGCCGTCGTATTGCGGACCTATCCCGCGGCCGTCCATGAAGCCAATGCCCGCCGGGGCCACCTCAAACTTCCAGCTAAACTCCGGGTCGCTGTAGTGCGCGCCCGGCAGCATCACCATCCGCGCCCGCGCCTCCTCGGGCGAGTCGGCGATGTTCATCGGCGGCCACCGCGACTGCTGCAGGTTGCCCCCGAACATGGTCGTCTCGATCAGCTTGAACTGGTCGATCCGCGCGAGCGGCCCCATGACCTGGATCCAACCGCCGTTCATCCCCGGCTGGACCAGGTCCAGCTCGGTGAACGCGTCGTCGCCGTTCTGCTCCAGCCAGAGGTTGCCGGACCTCGGGTCGAAGTCGAAGCCGAAGCTGTTGCGGAGGCCGTAGGCGAACACCTTGTGGATGTTGGCGGTGACCTGCGGGTTCTCCTCGATCTGCCCACGGATCTCGCCACCGGGCAGCCGGCGGGTGTGGAAGTTGATGTACGATTGGCCAGCGAGGATGTTCGGCAGCTGGTCGGTAAGGGTGGTGTTGTTGCCCTCGGCGAGGTCCCACTTGCTGAGGATCGTGCCGCCGACGCCGCTGGCGAATGGGGTCACGACGACGTCGTTGGGGTTGGTGTCGTTGAACGGCTGGCCGAAGAAGCCGAAGCGGACCCCCGCGTTCGTCCCACGTGGGGCCGCGGCGTGGATGTGGGCCGCCAGCAAGTCATCGCCCGGGTCGGCGGTTTGCGAGCCCGTAAAATCGAGGCCGGCGACGGTGACCGTGAACGACAAGGACGTCATCGCCCTGTTTAGGAAGAACGCCGCGTAGCCCTTGGCCGTCGAGGCGTTCGCCGGCACCTCCTGGCTCCCCTCGAGCCGCGCCACGAACACGTGCCCGACCTCCGTGAAGGGGTTGTCGGCTGGCGCCGTGCCGTCGTCGTTGAGGCGGAGGATGACGCCGGTGAGGTGGGCGTCGTCCGGCTCGGGCCCGCCGAAGTTGTCGTCGGTGCCGAACGCGGGGTCGCCGGGCTGGTAGGGGCCGTTGAGGAGGTTCTGCATCCAGCCGCGCCGGCCCACGTCGCCGATGAACAGGTGCAGCTTGCCGTCCGGCCCGAACTTGATTACCCCGCCGTCGTGGTTGCCGCGGCCGGCCTCAGGCGTCGGCTCGGCGGCGAAGGGCGGCTGCAGCGCCCGCAGCCGGATTATGTTCTGGTCCAACGTCAGCGTGGAGCCGTTCCACACGAACCGGTCCACCCGGTTGCCCAATAGAGGTGTTTCACTGAGCACGGTGGTGTCAGTGGCGGTCGTGCTCTCCGTCCAGTACAGGTAGACGTGGGGGGTGGCGGGGAAGTTCGGGTGCAGAGCGATGCCCAGCAGACCGCGCTCCGAGCCGGAGTTGACCGCGAGGTCGAGCACCGTGCTCTGCACGACCCCGTTCACCACCCGCTTCACCTGGCCAGTGGCCTTTTCCAGGACGAAGAAGTCGTTGGGGCCGAGGAAGGCCGTGCTGGTGGGCTGATCCAGATTTTCGACTACGGTGCGCACGCGCAAATTCGGGTCGACTAGGCTTGGGGTTTGCGCGTTTAACATGGACGGGAGCCCAAAGAGAGCTGCGAGGAGAGTGCACGTTAGGTGCAGGGCGAGGTTTGAACATTTTTGAGCATTCATGGTGATTTTCCTTTCTGCGGTTTAGATGTGAACGGCCAACCAAAAAGCCCGCGAATTGGGCGGTGCTTCAGAACACGGACAATCCTCCGTCGATCTCTGTAAAGCGGAATAGAGTAACAGAGTTGTTACCTTCTTTGAATGGCTACTAATACCATCTCCGCAGTTATGGATGAGCGATCGGAGCGTGACTGATTTCGCGCCTGACGCACGAGGAATTAGAAGAAAGTGAAATGCGGGTCGCGCTTCAAATCTTGGCTGCATCCGGAGTTGCTCGGAACGGCATTTCAATTTCTCGCGTTAGGGAAAGATGCCTCGAGGGATTCACTGAATGGGTTCGCCTTCGCCCGAGATGCGCGCATTGCGCCAGCGTTGCTGTAGGTGGATCGTGCGCCCCGAGCGCGATCCATCTACAAACGCACAATTAAAACCGGATGGTGAACTGAGCGGCGACCATGTGTCCGTATTCACGCGGGCCAGAATCCTCGTGTTGGAGGCTGTATTGCAACTTCAGTTGCGTGTGCGCCGTGAAGCGGTAGCCGACTGCGGAGTCGATCAGCCACACGTCGCGGCCCCACGTCGCGGGATTACCCTCGCTATCACGCACGGTGCCGAAAACCTGCTGGTTCCAACGCAGGGCGCCAAAGAGCTGCGGCGTGATTCTGTATTTTGCCTCCACGTAATAGGCGAAGGTATCGACATCGCCCACGTTCGGTATCTCGAAGCGTGTTTCGTAAAACTCAGCCCAAACCTGAAGATGATGCCAGGCAAAGCTGATGTCCTGTGCGATCACGATCTGCTGGTAGTCGTCAAGGCTGTGTCCTGCCGCCAGCGTGGGCTCTGCCTCAGGTCGAAGATACGTGCCGGTGCTCGCGGAGACGCCGAAATTCCACGTTTCGTTCGGCCGAAAACCGATGCGGCCGCTGAAAGTCGGGTGTTGCCACTGGGTTTCGGTCGCATCCCAAGCTTCAGGCCGCGACGAAAGCGACGTATTTTTTAGCTCGGCCGCGTAATCGACTTTGCCTATCCGGCCAAGCATGGCGATGCCGCTGGCATAGCTTGGCCCCCAGATAATCGGCAGGCGCTTGTGTCTGTCAGCGAACTCATCGCCACTGAAATCGCCCGCTTTCGTCCTCACGTGCGCCCAACCCAGAAGGGTGGCGGCCGAGTCGGCAGCCACCGAGTCCCATATCGCGGTGAGATTCTCGTAGGGCAACGGCGCAGTCACGAAAGGATTGTCCCACGAGTAGTGCCGTGCGACCCAGTTCCCGACCACGGTCGCGAATTTTCCGAACTGGAGACTGAAGCGTCCGTCTTGCCAGGGAGAAACGCGCACCGCGTATTCGTCGGCCCGCGCTTCCGCATCGCCCTCGTTCGGATCGAAGCCCCGATCCACGCGGGCTTGCGCGAAAACGTAAACCTGTGCGCCAAGCTGCGCGTCGAGGTAGAGGCTGAGCCGTGGATTCAAGAGAAAATTGTCATCCGCGAAAATGAGCGACGGCGCTGGTCCATCGAGGTGATAGATCTCGAAGTCGAGTGTTCCCCTGAGCCGTGCGCGAAGACGATCATCGAGTGCGGTGATTGTGAGCGTCTCACCGAGCCGATCCAGAAACTCGTCCATGGCGAGCGCGCGAGCCAGGAACGCAAAAAAGGAGAAGCCGAGAACTCGGAGAGTCCTCATGAAACTCTGCCGCCGATCATCGCCACCTGGCGGGAAAGGCGAAAGCGCACTTCGAATTCCGTCCAATCCTCGTCTGAACGAAGCAGGCGCAAATCGCCGCCGTGGAGGCGCGCGAGCTCGCGAGCGAGGTTCAGGCCAAGACCGTGACCCGCAATATCTTCTCCCACACAACCGCGATGAAAGCGCTCGAAAATGTGTTCGCGCACTGGACTTGGGATGGAGCGCCCGGTGTTGCCAATCATGAGGATCGCCCAGTCGCCCTCTTCGCGGCAGGAGATGCGAATCCGGCCGCCTGGGCGATTATATTTTCGCGCGTTTTCGAGCAGATTTTGAATGATGAGAGCCACGTAATGTTTCTCACCGGCGATATGCACGTCACCACAATCGCTTTCAACCTCGGCCTCCACACCATCAGGCAACGCACTCAGGTCGTCCATTTGGGCCTCGAGAAGATGCGAGAGATTCACTGTACTGAAAGCGATTTGCAGTCGGCCCGCGTCCATCTGTGAGAGCAGCAACAGGTCTTCGATGATGCTCGTGATCCGAAATGTCTGGTGAATAAGCACCGCGATTTCCTCGCGTCCTTCGCAGGTGAGATTTTCATGCGTGCGCAGTTTCTCGAGCCCGGCGCGCAGGACAGCCACGGGTGTCTTGAGCTGATGGGAGGTATTGGCGGAAAAGCGGGCGGATCTTTGCAGGTCTTTGCTCGTTTTTTCCAGCGCAGCTTCGGCGCGCTCCCGCTCGGCCCGATTTTCAGCCGAGTCGTGCGCGAGTTTTGTTACGGGCGTTGACAACCGTGCGGAGGCGAAGTGGCTGACAGCGAATGCGCCGAGCAGCAGGATCCCGCCCGAGCCGAGGATTTGCCAGCGCAATTGCCGCTGCCGAGTGAGCACGTCATTGAGCGGATAAATGCAAATCTCGTACGCGGGTGGGAACCGCGAGTTCGGATTGAGCTGCTTGTAGAAAAGCAAATGCGGTCCGTCATTCAACTCGATGCGGAAACTCCGCTCGGCCCGATCCGGCGATGCCATCGCCCGAGCTAGCATCGCCTGCGAGGAGTTCGCCACCGATGGCAAATGTAATTGACCCTTTAGCCAAATTCCACTTTTGATGCTTGTCGCCAGGCGGTGGCGGCCCAGTTCGACAGGTTTAACGCCGACGACAATCGCCGCAATCGGTTGATCGGTTTCGTTGGAAATGATCGGCATTGCTATAACCTCATCGATCGTCTCATCGCTCTCACCGGCTCTGCGCAATAAATAGCCGATCTGCCCTTCCGCGGGGACTGGGTCGAGGGTAAGCTGCGACTCCTCCTCCGGCCTGAGTTCTCCCACGTCTTTTGCGTTCAGCGGTTTGATCACCGTGCCTTTGCCATCGAGGAAACGATAAAAGATCGCGTGAAGGGAAGGTACCTCTGAGTCATCCGAGTTTTCGTCCTTCCGGTCCATCAGATCGCGCAGTTCGTCCTTAGCGTTTGGATACAAAAGATCGAGCGCGTTGTCCTCAAGCGCGGCATGGATGCGAGGCTTTCGCGCGAGCACGCGACAGCGTTCGGCGAGTGCGGCGCGATGCATTTTTTGAACGCTGTGCAACGAAGCCACCTCCCCTTGAAATTCGCGCTCCAGGTCTTGCTCCGCGTTTGTCGCCAACTGCCGTTGCGCCAGGTAAAGTCCCAAAGCCGTAATTCCCGAGACCACGAGCATCATCACGCCGAGCAGCTTGATGCGAAAGCTGAGGAGGCCGGATTTTGCCGGTGCGGACGTCGAGTTCATGGGACGTTCACGCGGAGCGTGGTTCCCCTGGTTAACTCGACCGGGCGCTCAAGCGTCGTCTTGCTGCTCAACCACGCCTTGAGTGTGTGACGGCCGGACGGGAGGCCGCTCAGCCGAAATCGGCCATCGGGATCACTCATCGCAAAATATGGCGTATCGAGGACGAGGATCAGCGCGCGCATGTGTTCGTGAATATCACAACGAACCGTGACCAGCCCGGGCACGTCAAAGACGACAGAAGGAATCGGAGTTTCCTCCGGCCGGTAGCGCCCGAGGTCGAAACGCTTTGCCGGCGACAAGGAAAAAATATTGTGATAGGTGTCATCGAGGTTTGGAAACGCTACTCTCGTGCCGGTCTGCACCGGCAAAAGCGTTGGCGCAAATGTGAGATCCTTTTGCAACATCTGCGTCTCCGCCGTGGAGTTTCGTCTTGGAAATGAGCCCTCTAGATAGACCACCGCGAGTGGCGGTTTCGTCGCGAGAACACCGTCTTTGGTGACGATTTCGTAGCGCTTAATCATCACAGGTGCCGCGGATGTCTTGGGCAACTCCACGCGACCTTCGATTACCGCCTGGGCGAACGAAGATTCCGACACTAGGCCAAACATCGCAGTGAAGAACAACGAGCAGCGGAACTTCATGCTATGAAGACTAATGAAGAGCTAGAGAAAGGTCGAGTTTCGAGCGATTGGTTTGCTTCTATCGCGTGGCAGCCATCTCAGGTCGGCGGGCGAACGGTGTAGCCGGCAAACCGCAGCGTATGGATAAGCGGTGCAACGAGCCCCGCGTCCACTTTTTTTCGCAACCGCGTGATGAAAATCTCCACCGTCCGCGTGTCATATTTGTAATCACGATGCCAGATGCGTTCGCAGAGTTCCGTGCGGGAAAAAAAGCGGCCCGGCTCCTGCATGAGCACCTGCAGGACATCGAACTCGCGGGGCGAGAGAGCAATGCCTTTGCCTGCACGAGTGACGCGGCGGTGTTGAACATCCATCTGCAAGTCGGCGACTTTCAGGAGGTCAGCCGCAGTCGGTGTGGCCCCGCGCCGCCCGATCGCATCAATGCGGGCGATCAACTCGTCCATCGAGAAGGGTTTCGACAGGTAGTCGTCCGCACCGGCCTTCAAACCTTTCACCCGATCTCCCACCTGGCCGCGCGCAGTCAGGATGAGCACGCGCGCGGGACATTGTGCCTCCCGGAGCCGGTTGAGCACTGAGAACCCGTCGAGTCGGGGAAGACTCAAGTCGAGCACGACCAGATCGGGCGATTCGAGAAGCGCGGCCTGCAAACCTTCCACGCCATCGAATCGCGTGCTCGCCTTGTGATTATGTCGCCTCAGCGCCTTGGCGATATGCTGGGAGAGTTGAGGCTCGTCTTCGATAACCAAGACATGCATCCCTTCTCCGCTCGCACCTCCTCTCGCACCCTCCTTTTAGTTTTGCAATAAGAATGGTCTGACTCAGGAACGCGTATTAGTAACGGAACTGTTACTTTCCGGCGTAAACTCCCAGTCCTCGTCCAGTCCGCGGTGAGCGGCGGTTGGCCCTGAAGCAGTTTAGCTTAAGAGAGCATTGGGTCGACCGGCACGAGTGGCCGAATCAGCTTGGCTGCGGCAGCGACATCTTTGCACCTGAACCGACGGCCGCGCCTTCGAAGCTTGGCGGTTTCGAGTTCGCTGGCGCGCAGAAGTTGTCCATGTTTCCAAATCCAGGCGTTCCGATTATAGGGACCGACGCGGCGTGGCTCGGTCCAGGTGTGGATCGACAATAAGTTATCGGTCACGGCGGCGGCAATGTGCATCGGGCCGCTGTCCACGCTCACCACGAATCGCGCGACGCGAATGAGCCGGATCAATTGAAGCAATGAAGTTTGGTTGGTTAGATCGATGCAATTTCCCGGCGTGTCGATCTTGCGTCGCGATTGTCCGACAACCACCACGCGCGTGGGCGCAAAAGCGCTGCAGAATTCTTCGATTACCGCGTTGGAGAGCGATTTTCCATCGCCGCGCGCAAATGGGTGAAGAAGAATGAACGGCGGATACTGATCGAAACGCGGGAGCGGATCTCCAGTCGGAAGCGGCCAGCGAAGCGACTCGCCAATTGTGGCGCCAGCGCATTCGGCGAGCTTAAGATACCGATTAACGGCATGTCCGCGGCGATTGACTTTAGCGACACGATCATAAAAAAAGCGCGAACCTTCGCGCGCATCACTCATCCCGTGAATTTCTTTGGCCCCGCTGATTCTTGCGATGAGCGCGCTGCGAAGTAATCCCTGGAAATCCAGCGCGAGATCGGGACGAATCCCTCGGGTTTTCTTCAACCACGGCAGCAGGCTCCTGGGCGCGCCGAGGCCTCGGAATTGACCGCGTGGAAAGAAGTGGACGTGGTTCACGTCAGGATTTCCGCGGAGCAGCGCCGCGAACTCGGGATTAATGACCCAAGTAATCTCAGCGCCAGGATGTGCCTCGCGAAGCAGAGTCACCGCCGGGAGCGTGTGGACGATGTCGCCGAGCGAACTCGGCTTGATGATCAAGATCGATTTAGGATTCAGAGTTCAGGTTTCAGGCTTCAGAGTTCGGAGGCCCGCCTGCGTCACGGCTACGGCGCGGCAGAAAGCAGCTGCCAGTGATCAGTGGTCGGTGATTTCATCGCCCAATCGCCAGCCGCTCGGCGAGCAACCGCGGCAAGCCCGCCTTGATGATCTTCTTTTGCGTGGTGGCGAGATCATATTTTAATCGCCGTTGCTGAACGATGTTGTCGTCGGTGTCATATATGCAGTAAGCGGCGCGCCAATTTCCGTCGCGTGGTTGACCAACGCTGCCCGTATTGATGAAATATTTGTTGCTCGCGTCGATGCGGATGTGTTCAAGCCTCTCCCGTTTTACGCCATCGCCGCGAATA
>Ga0193719_10000709_pt1 | contig 12720 bp, 9 predicted proteins | sample U2a2metaG_FD_160103 | JGI IMG/M metagenome (GOLD analysis project Ga0193719, IMG submission 160103) | Soil microbial communities from a riparian zone of the East river system, Colorado, United States - U2a2 | ecosystem: Environmental > Terrestrial > Soil > Riparian zone | place: USA: East River... | reverse complement strand
GCGCCCTCGAGCGCGTACACCGTGCTCCCCTCCACCGTCCACGCCACCGTGGTCAGCAGGCCCTCGTCGGAGGCGACGGCGCGCCCGCCCGTGTTCAGCAGCGCGAAGCAGCCGGTGCCGTAGGTATTCTTCGCCATGCCGGGCTCGACGCAGGCCTGGCCAAAGAGCGCGGCCTGCTGGTCGCCCGCGATGCCCGCCACCGGAATGCCGGGCGGCAGCCCTGACGACTCTCTGTATCCGCTCGGCTCGCCTCCGGCTGCGGTCTCGCCGAACACGCCGGCCGAGGGCTTCACGGTGGGCAAGAGGGCCATCGGCACACCCAGGATCCGACACAGCCCTTCGTCCCACGCGCGGCGGTGGATGTCGAAGCACAGCGTGCGCGAGGCGTTGGACGGATCGGTCGCGTGCACGGCCCCGCCGGTGAGCTGCCAGAGTAGCCACGAATCCACGGTCCCGAAGCACAGCTCGCCGCGCTCCGCGCGCGGGCGCAGCGCGGGATCGTGGTCGAGCATCCAGCGGATCTTGGTACCCGAGAAGTAGGCGTCCACCACCAGCCCGGTCTTTCGCCGGATCTCGGGCTCGGCCCCATCCGCCTTCAGCCGATCGCAGAGCGCGGCGGTGCGTCGGCACTGCCAGACGATGGCATTGCCCACCGGGCGGCCGGAGGCACGCTCCCAGAGGACGGCGGTCTCGCGCTGGTTGGTGATGCCGACCGCCGCGATCTCGGCCGGCGTGATCCCGGCGGAGGCCACCGCCTGGCCGAGCGCCTGCACGGTGGTGGACCAGATCTGCGTCGGATCGTGCTCCACCCAGCCCGGCTGCGGGTAGTGCTGGGGCAGCTCCGCGTAGCCGCGCGCCCGCACGCCGCCCTCCGGATCGATCACGAGCGCGGTGGACCCGGTCGTCCCCTGATCCAGGGCCAGGACGAAGCGCCGCGCACTCACCGGCCGAGCAGCTCCCGGGCCAGGTCCGGACGGTCGGTGATGACCACGCCCACGCCCTGCTCGATGAAGCGCGCGATGGCGTCGCGATCGTTCACCGTCCACACCCCGAGGGTGAGGCCGGCCAGCCGCGCCTGCTTCGCCACCTCCGCGGTGACGAGCGTCTGGTCGAGGCCGACGAAGCTCACGCCCGCCTGGCGCAGCGTCTCGAGCTGCGCCCCGACCGTGGCGGGCGGCAGCATGCGCGCCGAGTAGAGCGCGGCCACGCGCGCGTCGGGGCGAACCTGGCGGAGCCGCTGCCACGTCGCGGCCTCGAAGGCCATGACCACCGTGAACGGAGTGAACTCCTGGCGATCGAGCACCTCGAACACCTTCTCCTCGATCCCCGGGTAGCGCTGGCGCCGCTCGTCGGTCTTGATCTCGAGCAGCATCTGCCGCTTCCCCAGCACCGCGAGCCTCACCACCTGGTCCAGCGTCGGCACGCTCTCCTCGAGCACCGCCCCCCCGCGGTCCTTGAGACGCACCGCCTGCAGCTCCGCGAGCGTGCGCGCTCGCACCGGGCCGGTCCCGGTGGTGGTGCGATCGAGGGTGGGGTCGTGGATCACCACCACCTCGCCGTCGCGCGTGAGATGCACGTCGAGCTCGAGAAAGTCGGCGCCGAGGGCCAGCGCGTTGCGGAAGGCGAGCAGGCTGTTCTCCGGCCAGAGCAGCGCGCCGCCCCGGTGCGCGGCGAAGAGCGGGGCGATCATGCCCTGCGCGGCCGCGGTGACCGAGCCCACCACCGCGGACACCGCGAGCAGGCCCAGCGCCAGCAGGAGCGGCCCCTTCACTTCTCGGTCTCCACCAGCCCCTTCACGAACCACCGCTGCATGAGCAGGATGACCGCCACCGGTGGCAGCATCGCGAGCATCGCGGTGGACATGATCAGGTTCCAGTCGGTCTGGGCGTCGCCGGTGCCGATCATCTTGGTGATGCCGATGACGATGGTGTCCATGCTGCTGCTGGTCGTGATCAGGAGCGGCCACAGGTACTGGTTCCAGCCGTACAGGAAGAGGATGACGAACAGCGCCGCGATATTGGTCCGCGAGAGCGGCAGCAGGATGTGGCGGAAGAAGCGGAGGGGGCCGGCCCCGTCGATCTTGGCCGCCTCCACCAGCTCGTCCGGAATGGTCATGAAGAACTGCCGGAAGAGCAGGGTCGCGGTGGCGGAGGCGATCAGCGGGAGGGTGAGTCCCCCGAACGTGTTGATGAGGTGGAGATCGGACACCACCTTGAACGTCGGGATGATCCGCACCTCCACCGGCAGCATCAGGGTGATGAAGATCATCCAGAAGAACACCATGCGGAGCGGGAAGACGAAGAACACCACCGCGTAGGCCGAGATGAGCGACACCGCGATCTTGCCCACCGCGATCACCACCGCCATCACGAAACTGTTGGCCATCATGCGCGCCACCGGGGAAGCCTTGACCCGCTGCCCGCTCCCCTGCGTCCACGCCTGGGTGTAGTTCTCCACGCCGTGCGGGCCCGGATAGAGCGGCAGGTCGCCGCGTCCGATGGTCGCCGCGTCGTGGGTCGAGCCGATCAGCGCGGTGTAGATGGGGAAGGCGAAGATCACGACTCCGGCCAGGAGCAGCGCGTGGGGCAGCCAGGAGGCGCGCGACTTGCGCTCGACCATCAGTAGTGGACCCGCCGCTCGACGTAGCGGAACTGCACCGCGGTGAGCGTGATCACGATGATCATGAGGATGACCGACTGGGCCGAGGAGCCGCCCAGGTCCAGATTGATCACCCCGTCCACGTAGACCTTGTAGATGAGGGTCTCGGTGGCCTTGCCGGGCCCGCCCTGGGTCAAGGCGTGGATGGTGCCGAAGGTCTCGAAGAACGCGTAGACGATGTTGACGACCAGGAGGAAGAAGGTCGTGGGCGAGAGCAGCGGGAAGATGATGCTCCAGAAGCGCCGGGTCGGACCGGCCCCGTCGATGGCCGCGGCCTCGATCACCGGCTTCTGGATGGACTGGAGCCCGGCCAGGAAGAAGAGAAAGTTGTAGCTCACCTGCTTCCAGCTCGCGGCGAGCACCACCAGGAACATCGCCTGGGGCCCGTTGAGCTTGTAGTCCCAGGCGACGCCGAGGTTGCGGACGGCCTGGCCCAGCACGCCGATGGACGGGTGGAAGATGAAGAGCCAGAGCACCGCCGCCACCGCGGGGGCCACCGCATAGGGCCAGATCAGCAGGGTCTTGTAGGCGGTCGCCCCGCGGATCCGCTTGTCGGCCATGACCGCGAGGAGCAGCGCGGGGGCCATCGACAGCACGGTGACCGCGAGCGTGAAGAAGAGCGTGCGCGCCGCCGCGCCCCGGTACAGCGGGTCGGTGAGGACGACACGGAAGTTATCGAACCAGACGAAGTTCTGCCGCAGGCCGAAGGCGTCCTGTAGCAGGAACGACTGGTAGACCGCCTGCCCGGCCGGCCAGAAGAAGAAGACGATCGTGACCAGGAGCTGCGGGGCCACGAGCAGGTAGGGCAGGACCTTGCCGTCGAAGACGACCCGGCGCTGCATGGCGCGTCAGCGGCCGCGTCCCCTCCCGGCTACGAGCGGTTCGCCCGCTCGAAGTTGCGGAGGACGGTATTGCCCCGCTGGACCGCGCTGTCGAGCGCCTGCTGCGCCGACTGCTGCCCCTGGAAGGCCTTCTCCAGCTCCTCCTGGATGATGCTCCGGATCTCCGGCATGTTGCCGAGCCGCAGGCCCTTCGAGTTCTCGGTGGGCGCGGTCCGCGTCATCTGGAGGAACGGGATGTCGGTGCCGGGATTCTGCTGGTAGAAGCCGGAGGCCTTCACCCGCTCGTAGCCCGCGAAGGTGACGGGGAGGAAGCCGGTATCGGTGTGCCACTTGGCCACCACTTCCGGGCGGCTGATGAAGCGGAAGAACTCGGCCACCGCCTTGTACTCCTCGGGCTTGCGGCTCGGCGAGGTCATCACCCAGAAGGCGGCGCCGCCGATGATCGAGTTCTTGGGCGCGTCAGGCGTGCCCGGGTAGTACGGCAGCATGGCCGCGCCCCACTCGAACTTGGCCTCCCGCGCGATGCGGGCGCGCAGCCCGGAAGAGGCGTGAATGATCGCGCACTCCCCGGAGGGGAACAGGGCGTCGGCCGCCGCGTCGCGGCCGCCGTACTTGAAGGTGCCTTCCTTCTGCATGTCCATCAGGGTCTGCACGTGCCGCACGTGCAATGGGCTATTGATCTTGAGCTCCGCGTCGAGGCCGGCCAGGCCGTTGGCCTTGGTGGCCAGCGGCACGTTGTGGATGGCGCTGAACTGCTCGAACTGCGCCCACGTCGGCCACGCGGTGGTGAAGCCGCAGGCCGTCGCGTTGGCCGTACGGATCTTCTGGGCCGCGGCGCGGAGATCGGCCCAGGTCTGGGGGGGCTTGTTCGGATCGAGCCCCGCCTTCTTGAAGGCGTCCTTGTTGTAGAACATGATCGTGGTCGAGCTGTTGAACGGCATCGCCATCATCCGGCCGTCGGGCAGGCTGTAGTAGCCGGCCACCGAGGGCAGGTACGCGGCGGGATCGAACGCCACCCCGGACTCGCGCATCAGCTCGTGCACCGGCTTGATCGCCCCGCGCGCGGACATCATGGTCGCGGTGCCCACCTCGAACATCTGCACGATGTGCGGCGCGTTGCCCGCCCGGAACGCGGCGATCGCCGCCACCATGGTCTCGGGATACGAGCCCTTGAAGGTGGCGTGGACCTGGTACTGGGTCTGGGACTCGTTGAAGTCGGTGGCGATCTTCTCGAGGATGCCGCCGAGCGGCATGGCCAGCCCATGCCAGAACTCCACCGTCACGCGCGGAGACTGGGCCCGCGCCGGCTGCGCGTGGTGTCCCAGCGTTGCCGCGCCCACCAGCACGAGCGCCAGCGCGATCCACCACCAGGACTTCCTTGTCTGTGGCATGGGTTCCCTCCGGTGTTCTTGTGGACTGTAGTGTCTCAGGCTATCGATCAGGCATCTCGGCCGGGTTGCGGCCGAATCACGTTTCCGTATCGCCTCGCGAGGGAACGGCCCGCGAGCGCTCGGAATATAGCATTGTTGGCCCGGCTATGGCCGCTTCTCGTAGACCGCGGTGTACCCGGTCCGGGCGGAGCGGGCGTAGAGCTGCGCCTTGTCGGGCCCGTAGGTGAGCGTCATCAGGATGGACTGGTTCCCGACCTTGTAGTTGAGCTGCACCTCCTGGCCGGCGACGGAATACTGGCCGCCCAGGCGCCGGCCGTCCGACGTGATCGAGGTCATCCGGCCGTCCGGGGCGAACTCGAGCCAGTCCTTCTTGTCTCCGTCCGGCGAGCGGGTGAGCTCCCAGCGGCCGAGCAGCCACGCTTCGTCGGCCGCGAGAGCCGGCGCGGCGACGCCGAGCCCCAGCGCCAGGGCCAGGGCCAGGAGCAGCGCGACGCCGCGACCGAGCCGAGCCGTCATCGGTGCCGGAACCGCCGGCTCAGCTCCACGTGCTGGGAGTACGCCTCGAGCTCGGCGTCGAGGCGGCGCGGCGTCCAGCCCGCCAGCTCGGCCATGCGCGCGGCGATGGGCTCCGCGCAGTCGAGACCCTGGCAGCGGCTCTGGCCGATGCCGGTGCGGCGCAGCAGCACGTCCTGCAGCGACACCGCCAGCTCCTCGCGGACCGCGTGGTGGAGCTGGGCCACGATCTCGGGATTGTTCGGGCAGAGGCGCTCGAAGCCGTCGGGCAGCTTGCGCCCCAGCTCGAGCACGCGCGGGAAGGCACGACCGTAGGTCTCCACCAGCGTCTTGAGCGTCGCACGGGACAGGCCCGTGGCCGCCATTTCTTCCGACACGTCCATCCACGCGCGCACCTCGATCTTGCCGGCCGCCTCGTCGGTGCCGTCGAGCATCGCGCGCGCGGTGCGCGAGTCCTCCTTCCGGCCGAGCACGCGCATCACCCGGTCGCCCACGTTCTCGGCCAGGCTGCGGAAGCAGGTCAGCTTGGTGCCGGTGATGGAGAGGAAGCGCCCCTCCGGCCCCTCCGGGATCACCCGGTGCTCGCGCGAGACCGCGGACGCGGAGCGGCCCGGCTCGAAGGAGAGCGGCCGCACGCCCGCGTAGGTATAGGCCACGTTCTCGAAGGTGGCGCGCTTGTCCGGCAGCACCTTGGCGACCTCGTCGAGCAGGTAGGTCACCTCCTCGCGGGTGGCCCAGACGCGGTCGGGATCGCCGTCGAAGTCGGTATCGGTGGTGCCGACGAGCGAGAAGCCGTGCCACGGGATGACGAAGATCATCCGCTCGTCGTGCGTGGAGAGGTACACCGCGCGGTCGGTCATGCGCGGCAGGAGGCAGTGGATGCCCTTGGTGGTGCGCAGCAGCCGCGGGCTCCGGTCGGCCACGCCCGCGAGCACCCGCAGGCGGTCCACCCACGGCCCCCCGCAGTTCACGATGGTGCGCGCCTTGACCGCCTGCACCTGGCCCGAGAGGAGATCGCGCACCTGCACCCCGTCGAGGCCGCGGGCGCCCGGGATGAAGGCCTCGACCTGGCAGTAGTTGAAGACGCGGGCTCCGTGGCGCGCCGCCGAGAGCACGTTCTCGAGGCAGAGGCGCTCCGGAAAGAGCAGCAGGTCGTCGAAGTAGTAGCCGGCCCCGCGCAGATCCTCCGCCCGCACGTTCGGCTCCATCGAGAGCGCGGCCTCGGGCCGCAGCACGCGGTAGCGCTCGCTGTTCTTGCCGGGGGTGAGCAGGTCGTAGAGCCACATGCCGAGGCGCACCTTGATGAGGCCCCGCGATGCGCCGCGGTACACCGGCACCAGGAACGGCAGCGGGCGCACCAGGTGCGGGGCGAGGCGCTCGAGCGTCTTCTTCTCGCGCAGCGACTCGCGCACCAGCTTGAAATCGCCCAGCTCGAGGTAGCGGAGACCGCCGTGGATCAGCTTGGAGGACTTCGACGAGGTGCCGGAGGCGAAATCACCCTTCTCGAACAGCGCGACCGAGGCGCCGCGCAGGGCCAGGTCACGCGCCACTCCCGCCCCCGCCATGCCGCCGCCGATCACCACGGCGTCCAGCGCGGCGCCGTCAAGCCCTTCCAGCCGATTCGCGGGCGCGCTCACTCCACCAGGTCCTCGATGGATCGTACCACGTGGTCCGGAGCGACCGCCGCGATTCGGGGGTCGTCCGCGCGCGTGACGCCGCTCAGGACGAGCACGGTGCCGAGCCCGAGCCGCCGCCCCATCACGATGTCGGTGTCGATGCGATCCCCCACCATCACCGCCTCCGCCGCGGGGACGCCCAGCGCGGCGAGGGCGACTTCCAGGATGATCGGCGACGGCTTCCCCACGATCGTCTCCACCTTCCGGTCGGTCACCGCCTCCACCGCCGCGATCATCCCCGCGCAGTCCGGGATCTCGCCACCTTCGACCGGGCAGGTGCGGTCGGGATTGGTGGCGATGAGCCGCGCCCCCTGCTTCACCGCCTGCAACGCGGTGTTGAGCTTGGCGTAGTCGAAGGTGCGGTCGAAGGCGATCACCACCCAGCGCACGCGCTCGTCCGCCCGCACCTCGAAGCCGTGGGCGCGCATCTCCTCGAGCATCGGCGGCTCGCCGATCACGAAGACCGGCGCGCCCGGGTCGCGGTCGCGCAGGTGGCGCGCGAGCACCAGCGACGAGGTGATGACGTCGTCGGGCCCGGCGGGCACCCCCAGGCGCGTGAGCTTGGCCGCATACTCGATGCGGGTCTGGAGCGGCTTGTTGGTGAGGAACGCGATCCGACGGCCGGCCGCGCGGAGGGCGGCGATGGCGGTGTCGGCGCCCGGGATCAGGCGCTCCCCGAGATAGACGGTACCGTCGAGATCGAGGAGCCAGCCGCGATACGGGAATCTAGGGACCACCCCTCGACTTCTCCCCCCTCGACTTCTCCCCCCTCACCCTACCCTCTCCCCTGAGGGGAAAGGGTGGAGAACAGGCCCCCTCTCCCTCGGAGAGGGAGAGGGCCGGGGTGAGGGTGGGCTGACGGCACGAACGCCCGGACTACCGCAGCAGCGGGATGACGGCGGCCTGGGCCAGGTCGAAGAGGGGGCCGGGGGCCACCCCGAGCTGCACCACGCCCCAGAGGGCCACCACCAGGGCCAGCGCGCCGGAGAACGACGGGGCCAGCACGGTCGGCGCCCCCTCCGGCTCCCGCATGTACATGAACACGATGAGGCGCAGGTAGTAGTAGGCCGCGACCGCGGAGTTCAGCACGCCGATCACGGCCAGCCACACGTAGCCCGACTTCACGGCGGCCCCGAAGAGGTAGAACTTGCCCACGAAACCCGCGGTGGGCGGGATACCGATCAGCGAGAGCAGGAAGACGGACAGGGCCACCGCCAGCACCGGATGCCGCGTGGCGAGCCCGCCGTAGTCGGCGAGCTGGACGGCCTCGCGGCCGTTGCGCTCGAGCAGCAGGACGGCCCCAAACGCGCCCGCGGTCGTGAACGTGTACACGAGCAGGTAGAAGAGCACGCTCCCATTGCCCAGCGAGCCGCCCGCCACCACCCCCACCAGCATGTAGCCCACGTGGGCGATCGAGGAGTAGGCGAGCATGCGCTTGATGTTCTGCTGGGCCAGCGCCACCACGTTCCCCACCGTCATGGTGATCGCGGCCATTCCCCACATCAGCATGGGCCAGTCGAGCGGGGCCCCGCGCAGCGAGGTCAGCAGCACCCGCAGCAGCGAGGCGAAGGCGGCCGCCTTGGAGCCGGTGGCGATGAAGGCGGTGATCGAGGTGGGCGCGCCCTCGTAGGCGTCGGGCGCCCACATGTGAAACGGCACCGAGGAGATCTTGAAGCCGAAGCCGACCAGCAGGAGGCCGAAGCCGATCGCCAGCATCGGGTCGCGGCCGGCCCCCGCCGCCACCGCGTTGGCGATGCGGTCGAGGTTGGTGGACCCGGTGGCCCCGAAGATGAGCGCGATGCCGTAGAGGAAGAAGCCGGAGGCGAAGGCGCCCATCAGGAAGTACTTCAGCGAGGCCTCGCCCGCCTCGAGGCGGTGGCGGAAGAAGCCGGTGAGCACGTAGAGCGCGATGGACATCGTCTCGAGGCCGAGGAAGACGATGATCAGGTCGCCCGCGGAGGCCATCAGCATCATGCCGAGCGAGGAGAGCAGGATCAGGATGTAGAACTCGCCCGCCTCCTGGCCCTCGCGGCGGATGTAGTCCATCGAGAGCAGGATGACGAGCCCGGTGGCGTAGCCGATCACCACGTTGAAGAAGAGGGCGAAGGGATCGAGCACCACCATGCCGCGGAAGCCGCGCAGCTCGCCCCCGCCGATCGAGAACGTCATCCAGTAGGTCGTGACCAGCGCCAGCACCACGCCCAGCGCGCTGACGAAGCCCAGGTGGTCCTTCCGCTCTCGCGGCGGCAGCAGGTCGAGCAGGATCACCACGACCGCGGTCGCGGCCAGCACCAGCATCGGCAGCAGCGGCCGCAGGTCCACGATCGGCAGCACGAGCGCCGGGTTCACCGCGTCACCATGGCGGCGGCGGTCGCCTGCGCCTTGCTCTGCACCTGGGCGATCAGGGCCTGCACGCTGGGCTCGGTCATCGTGGTGAAGGTGGTCGGGTACACTCCGATCCAGAAGATGAACAGGAGGACCGGCAGCAGCACCGCCCACTCGCGCGGGGTGAGGTCGGCCAGCCGTCGATTCGCCTCGTGGGTGACCTCGCCGAAGCACACGCGCTGGTACATCCACAGCAGGTAGACCGCCGCGAAGATGATGCCGGAGGTGGCCAGCACCGCGGAGAGGCGGTTCACCTGGAAGGCGCCCAGCAGGATGAGGAACTCGCCCACGAAGCCGTTGAGCCCGGGCAGCCCCACCGAGGACAGGCAGACCACCAGGAAGATGACGCTGAAGGCGGGGATCACCTTCCACAGCCCGCCGAAGTCGGCGATGAGCCGGGTGTGCCGCCGCTCGTAGATCATGCCGACCATGAGGAAGAGCGCGCCGGTGCTGAGCCCGTGGCTCACCATCTGGATGATGCCGCCCACCATCCCCTGCGCGGTGAGGGTGAAGAGCCCGAGCACCACGAAGCCCAGGTGGCTCACGCTCGAGTAGGCCACCAGCTTCTTGATGTCGGGCTGCACGGTGGACACCCACGCCCCGTAGATGATGCCGATGACGGCAAGCGTGAACATCCACGGCGCGTAGTGCAGGCTCGCGTCCGGGAAGAGCGGCAGGCAGAAGCGCAGGAAGCCGTAGGTGCCCATCTTCAGGAGCACCCCGGCCAGGATCACGCTGCCCGCGGTGGGCGCCTCCACGTGGGCGTCCGGCAGCCACGTGTGGAACGGGAACATCGGCACCTTGATCGCGAAGGCGAGCGCGAAGGCGAAGAACATCAGGTCCTGCATGCGTCCGCCCGGCAGCACGTAGCGCGCGAGCACCGGCAGGTCGAAGGTGTAGACGTTGGTGGCCGCGCCGTGCTGGAAGTAGAGCACCAGGATGGCCACCAGCATCAGGAGCGAGCCGGCCAGCGTATAGAGGATGAACTTGACCGCCGCGTAGATCCGGTTCTGCCCGCCCCAGATCCCGATGATGAGGTACATCGGGATCAGCATCGCCTCCCAGAAGACGTAGAAGAGGAAGAGGTCGAGGGCCACGAAGACCCCGATCATCCCCGCTTCCAGCAGCAGCATGGTGACCGCGAACTCCTTCCACCGCGACTCCACCGACGTCCACGAGGACAGGATCACCAGCGGCATCAGGAAGGTGGTCAGCAGCACCAGCAGCACGCTGATGCCGTCCACGCCCAGGTGGTAGCTCGCGCCCAGCGACGGGATCCACGCCGCCTGCTCCACGAACTGGTAGTCCGCCGAGGCCGGGTCGAAGCGGAAGTAGAGCGGGAGCGAGATCACGAAGGTGATCAGGGTGGCGCCCAGGGTCACCCGCTTGGTCACGCGCTCCTCGCGGCGCGGGAGCAGCAGGACGAGCACCGCGCCCACCACCGGCAGGAAAGTGACGAGCGAGAGCAGGTAGGCCATGCGGACTACCGGCGGGCCAGGAGGTAGGCGACCACGGCCACCGCGCCGAGCAGGATGCCGAGCGCGTAGTTCATCACGTAACCGGTCTGCACCCGGCGCAGGCCGCGGGCCCAGGCCAGCACCGCGGTCGCGCTCCCGTTGACGAGACCGTCGATGACGCGCGGATCGAACACGCGCGCGAGCCAGAGCGAGAGATGGTAGATCGGGCGTACGAACAGGAAGTCGTAGATCTCGTCCACGTAGTACTTCTCGAGCAGCAGCTTGTGCAGCGGATTGCGTGGCACCCCGATCGAGGCGGCCCGCACCGGCGAGCGCCCATACACGTACCAGGCCAGCGCCACCCCCGCGATGGCGATCAGCGCGGAGAGCAGCAGGAGCGTGAACGCGATGCCCGCGCCGTGCTGGCTCTCCTCGAGCGGCAGCACCGGGGCGAGGAAGCGCGCGAACGGGGTGCCGGTGGAGGACGGGATGCCGAAGGCGAGACCCGCCACCACGGTGGCGACGGCCAGGATCATCAGCGGGATCGTCATGCTGGCCGGCGATTCGTGGATGTGGTGCGCCACCTCCTTGGACATGCGCGGCGCCCCGAAGAAGGCGAGGAATACGAGGCGGAACGTGTAGAAGGCGGTCATGAACGCGCCCACGAGCAGGAGCACCCACAGCAGGTAGTGGTGCTCGTGGAAGACGGAGGCGAGGATCTCGTCCTTGGAGAAGAAGCCGGCCAGCGGCGGCACCCCGGCCAGGCCGAAGGCCCCGATCAGGAACGTCACCGTCGTCGTCATCATGCGCGGGGCGAGACCGCCCATCTTGCGCAGGTCCTGCTCGCCGCCCAGCCCGTGGATCACGCTGCCCGCGCCCAGGAAGAGCAGGGCCTTGAAGAAGGCGTGCGTCACCAGGTGGAAGATGCCCGCCGCGTACGCGCCCACCCCCACGCCCACGAACATGTAGCCGAGCTGGCTGATGGTGGAGTACGCGAGCACACGCTTGATGTCGGTCTGCACGAGCCCGATGGTGGCCGCGAACACCGCGGTGAGCCCACCCACCCACGCCACGATCTCGAGGCTCTGCGGCGCCATCTCGAAGAGCTTGTGGCAGCGCGCCACCATGTAGACGCCCGCGGTCACCATGGTGGCGGCGTGGATGAGGGCCGAGACCGGCGTCGGGCCCTCCATCGCGTCGGGCAGCCAGGTGAAGAGCGGGAGCTGCGCCGACTTGCCGCACGCGCCCATGAAGAGGAGGAGCGCGATCGCCAGGTAGACGTTGGTGCTGACGCTCGCGTCGGCCTTGGCGAAGACCTCGCCGTAGTTGAGCGTGCCGAACGTCACCCAGATCAGCATGATGCCGAGACCGAAGCCGAAGTCGCCCACCCGGTTGACGATGAAGGCCTTCTTGCCCGCGTCGGAGGCCGCCTTCTTCTCGTACCAGAAACCGATCAGCAGGTAGGAGCAGAGGCCCACCGCCTCCCAGAAGACGTAGAGGACGAGGAAGTTGCCGGCCAGCACCAGCATCACCATCGAGAACACGAACATGTTCAGGTAGGTGAAGAAACGCGCGTAGCCCGGATCGCCGTGCATGTAGCCCGCGGAGTAGAGGTGGATGAGGAAGCCCACCCCCGTCACCACCAGCAGCATCACCGCGGAGAGCTGGTCCACCTGCCCGGTGACCGCGGTCTTGAAGGTGCCCGCGACCACCCAGGTGAAGAGGTCACCCGTCCAGGTCTCGCCGTTCCAGACCCGGGCAAAGACCATGCACGACGTCACGAACGAGGCGAACAGCG
>Ga0193719_10000708_pt1 | contig 12725 bp, 10 predicted proteins | sample U2a2metaG_FD_160103 | JGI IMG/M metagenome (GOLD analysis project Ga0193719, IMG submission 160103) | Soil microbial communities from a riparian zone of the East river system, Colorado, United States - U2a2 | ecosystem: Environmental > Terrestrial > Soil > Riparian zone | place: USA: East... | reverse complement strand
GACGTCGGCGATGCCACTGCACGACGACTGACTCCTCCCACGCTCAACTTCACCACCGCGCGCGGAAATATCGTCGATGATACTGGCTGCAACTGGCTCAACGGAAAGGCGCCTTTCGTCTGCAGACTGTGGCCCGCCGCCCGAGGCACGGGACCAAAGGCATCCGAAGTCCCGAGTGGCGTCATCGTACAGGAATCCTACGGACGCTCCGCCCCAGCACGCACTTACGAGTACCTGCTCCAGAGCCCGACCGACGAAGCTCTCTTCGACTACTATTTCGCCGACCAGCTCTCTCTGGTGGCTCTCGATGGGAAGATCACACCCATCGGACCACCGGGAATCCACGTCAGGGCGACGCCGTCGCCCGATGGGAACTATCTGCTCGTCGAAACGGTGCAGCGCCCCTATTCCTATCAGGTCCCGATGGATGTCTTCCCCTCGCGCACCGAAGTCTGGAATCTGAACGGCAAGGTTCTGCGCGAGATCAGGAATACCCACCTTGCCGAGGAAGCTCCGAGCGCGCGCGATGCGGTTCTGCCCGGAATCAGGATCGTGAACTGGCGTCCCGATGTTCCGGCTACTCTGGTGATGGTCGAAGCGCTCGACAAAGGAAACCCCCGCAACACCGTTCCGAAGCGCGATCAGGTCTCTCTACTGTCGGCGCCATTCACGGGAGCAGTGTCGCCCTTCGTCCAGACCGAATACCGCTATGGAGGAATCACGTGGGTTTCTCCCAGGATCGCGTTCCTGACCGACCGGCTTTCGCGTGGCGCTAGGCAGCGCGTCTGGATGATCGATCCCTCCGCTCCGAGCGGCGGCACCCCGAAAATGATTTGGGATCGAAGCGCCGAGGATCGGTATTCCAATCCGGGGAGCTGGGTGTACGTGCTCGATCCAGCGAGCGATCGCTTTGTCCCGCTCCGATCGAGCGATGGCAAATACCTCTATCTGAGAGGTGAGGGTGCTTCCCCCGAGGGCGACCGGCCATTCATCGATCGCTTCGACCTGACGACGGGCAAATCGGACAGACTGTGGCAATCGACCGCTCCGAATTACGAGCAGGTTCTACAGGTTGTCGATCCTGATGCAACTCGCATTATCACGCAGCGCGAGTCGGCGACCGATCCACCGAACATTTTTGTCCGTGATCTTCGGGAGAAATCGGTGACCCGGATCACGAAGCTCGGCGACCCCGCGCCGTACTTCGCGAACGTGAAGAGCGAGTTGATAACGTACACGCGCCCCGATGGAGTAAAGCTGTCGGCGACGCTTTACCTGCCACCGGGCTACGACAAGTCGCAGGGACGGCTTCCCTTCTTCTTCTGGGCGTATCCGCGGGAATTCCAGTCCGCGAACGCCGCCTCGCAGCTCGCCGGATCTCCATATCAGTTCAAGCGGCCTGGCCGGCAGAACTATCTGATGCTACTAATGCACGGCTACGGCGTTCTCGATGGGCCGACTATGCCCATCGTGGGCGCCAACGGAAGGGAGCCCAACGACAGCTACATCGAGCAGCTCGTCGCCAGCGCCCAGGCTGCCGTCGACAAGATCGTGGACATGGGCGTCGCTGATCGCGACCGCGTTGGGATTGGCGGACACTCGTACGGCGCCTTCATGACCGTCAACCTCCTCGCGCACTCGCACATCTTCCGCACCGGAATAGCCGAGAGCGGCGCTTACAACCGCTCACTCACGCCATTCGGGTTCCAGTCCGAGCCACGCACATATTGGGAGGCGCCGGAAGTCTACAACGCGATGTCTCCATTCAACTATGCGAATAAGATCACCGAGCCGGTGCTGCTAATTCACGGACAGCGCGACGACAATTCGGGAACCTTCCCGATCCAATCCGAACGCCTCTTCGCGGCGATCAAGGGGAATGGCGGCAATGTTCGCTACGTCCAGTTACCGCTCGAGCCGCACGGTTACACCGCGCTCGAGACGCAGCGCCACCTGCTATGGGAGTACATCAGCTGGCTCGACAAGTACGTGAAGAACGCTCCCGCGCGGCCGGCTACCTCGGCGACGGCAGGCTCACAAGCACCGAAGTAACGATCAGCACGAGCGCGGCGAACGTGAGCTCCATCCGGGCGGACCGGCGAATGGTCTGTTCCGACCCTTCAGCGCCGAGCGACGGACGGACGCGCCGCCAGTTCCACGCCCCGAGCATGACGACGATAAGCACGAGAATGAGCTTGACATCGAGCGCCATGCCGTAGCTCGTGGTCCAGAGAGACGAGATCCGCTTCAGATGCAGCCAGGCCGTCGTGGCGCCCGTGATTGCAACGATGGCGGACGCCACGAGCGCGAGAGGCGAAAAGGAATTCACGAGATCGGCGACCAGTTCCGCGCGTTGGGTGCCGGATGTGCTGCTCCTCGTTACTCCTCTGATTCCGATCAGCATCAGCACGAGCAGCGTCCCAAGCCAGGTGGACGCGGCAGAGATATGGACCGCGTTTACTTTGCTGCTGAATTTCCCGGTGTAGACGGGCTGGAGCGCAGCAAGGAGAATCCCGATCGCGGCGAATGCCCAGCCGACTGATGACGCGGCGCGAACGAAAAGGAATCCCACGAGCGCGAGAGCCAGCATCGTCATCTTGAATTCGAATTGGAGACGGTTCTTGGGCAGCGACTCGGTGAACGTCTTGTGATGCATAATCGAATCGATGTACGGGGCGCCAAGAAAGGCAAACCCGAGAAGGACGAGGCCGAGAACGCCGACCAGAGCGGCGTTATCGGCACGCAGGATTGATTTCGCCTCCTCGGACATCCCGCGGATCTGCCTCACGATTCCGAATCGGAATCCAACCGCGCCGATCGCCAGGAAGTACCCGACGAATTGCACCAGTTGGAAAAATGCTTCCGTCATGGAGAAGCCCGGCGGTGGACCATTTGGTCCGCCTGGCCCGCCGGGCTGGCTGCCGGGAGAAGCAGTCGCCTGAATGGTCTGCGCGACTGCTTGCAGCACGGCTATCGCTGTTCTCACTCGCTTCCTTTTCGATGATGTAAGCCTTCGAGCACCTGTCTACTTCAAGGTCTTCTGAATCGCCTCAGCCTTATCGAGATGGCCCTGGATTACAGGCGCGGCTTTCTGAATGAGGTTCTTCAGCTCCGCCGTCTGCGTCTGCGCCGCCCCCTTGGTGGCGAGATCGAGCACCGCCTTGTGCATATCAACTTCGGCGTCAATGTAGGCCCGGTCGAAATCCTTCCCTTTTGCGGTCGAATTCAGCGTGTCCATCTCCTTCTGGGCGGCGGGTGTCACTGGGTCGTCTGATGGAGCCGCCGGAGTGACCTTCAGCTTTTTCGCCAGCGCCTCACCCTGCGCGCGAAGCTGATGATGATCGCGCATCATCCGCTTTCCGAAGTCGCGGACGGCGGCGGCTGTCCCCTTTGTTGCCGCGACAGCGCCTGCCGCGCTGTCGGCTGCGTTTACCTCATCGAGCAGCGCGAGGATGTTGGCGTCCGTCCAGGTACCTGCTGTTGGCGCGGCTGACATGGCAGACGTATCGGCGGAAACGGTGCTCGATGCGGCGGTCGTATCCGTGCTTGAGCTCTCCTTCTTGCTGCACGCGGTGAGCGCCAGTACGGCGATGGCGAACGTCGCGAACCTACGTCTGGATCCATTAATCAACATTGTCCCTCTCCTCCCTCTCCCCATCCGGGGACCAAGAAAAAAACACCGCTCCGATGATCGACGCGGCATTTCGTTTTGTCGGTGAGTCCGGCAAAAACCGTACACACCACCATTTTTTTCCTGCTGCGTTCGCATGCCGTCACCGGGGAGAGAAGCGTCCGGTTTAACACATTGGACCCGGATTCGAAGTCCTGACGCGGTTCGGAACCTATATTTACCTGCCGCAATTTTCCGGGTTTTCGGCAAGCAAGGCTCTTCGCTAAATCCTTCTCCACCACCGCGATCATGCGCATCCATCCTCTCTTCATCGCCGCACTGATACCCGCCGCGGCAATGGCCCAGAAAGCGGGTTCGTCAGACGCCCTCCGGCCAATCACCTTCCTGGACAGACAGTACCAGCGGGACGTCGGATCACCGACACCGAGTCCAGACGGGAAGTGGCTGCTCTACACGCTCTCCACCCCCGACTGGAATCAAGCCAGGCGTCAGACCGACATCTACCTCGTTTCGGTCAAGGATGGACTCCCTTCGACGAGGCAGATGACCTTCACGAAGGACAAGAACGAAACGTCGCCTCGTTGGTCGCGCGACGGAAAATTCTTTGTCTTCCTCTCGAACCGGGATGCACCTTCTGCGCCCGCGGGAGGAACTCCCGCCGCTGGCGGCGGAAATGCGCCGAGCCAGAATCAGATCTACATCATGCGCCCCGACGGCGGGGAGGCTCGCAGGATCACGGACGCCAAAGAAGGCGTTTCGACGCTCGAGTTCAGCAAGGATGGCAGGTGGCTCGCATACCGCAGCGGGAAAGCCGAGGAGGAACAACTCTACGCGCTGCTCGTCACCGGAATCGATTCCGCTAAGCCGGTTCAGCTCACCCATCAGCAGGCGGGTGTAGGCCTCTGGAAATGGTCCCCCGACAGTAGGCGCATCTATTTCGTCACCGCCGACACCCTCGACAAGGACGAGAAGCTTCGTGTGGAGAAGAAGTTCAACGTCGCCATTCGGAACATGGCGACTCCTCTCTCCAGCCTGTGGGCACTCGACGTCGACACGAAGAGAGCGACGAGGCTCACACGCGACACCACCATTACGGTCACCGATTTCAACATCTCACCCAATGGGCGTTGGGTCGGCTACCACGGGGCCTCGGCCAATCGCTACATGCGGAACATTACCGAGCAGGACATCTATTCCGATCTGTATTTGCTCGATACCTCGACGGGTGGCATCGAGCGGTTGACGAACAACACCGAAGTTGGCGAGAGCGACCTCGAGTTCTCGCCCGACAGCAAATGGATCGCCTTCTCGGCGCCGGACGACATGACGCAATACAGCATGACCAACGATCGCGTCTACCTGAGACGGGTCGACAGCCGGAGCGGGCAGTTCAGGAAACTGGGTGAGAGCTTCGACGGCGATGTCTCGATCAGCTTCTGGTCGAAGGATAGCAAGACCATCTACTTCAACGAGGGGATCAAGGCGACGAGTCAGCTGCTCGCCCTCGACACAGAGAAGAACACGGTTCGCCAGGTGTCGAACGTCCGCGCGACACTCAACGCCAATGAGGACGACGATTCCAGGTTGTTGCTGCTCAACTATGCCGATCCGCGCACTCCTCCGACGCTGTTCACGGTCGCATCGGTCGATCAGATCCCGGTTCGCGCGAGCTGGCGCCAACTCACCGACGCCAATCCGCAGAGCCGCGGCTTCGCCCTCGGCGACGAAGAGGAGATCAACTGGAAATCGACCGACGGGAAAACGGTTGGTGGGATTCTCATCAAGCCCGTTGGTTATCAGTCCGGCACTCGCTACCCACTGATCGTCGCGATTCACGGGGGACCCGCGTCCGCAGACGTGCTCGGTTTCAACGGTGGCTACGGAGCACAGACGTACGCCGGTGCCGGTTACGCGGTGTTGATGCCCAACTATCGCGGCTCAACGAACTACGGCGAGAAACACAAGACCGACATCGTTGGCAATTATTTCCAGAAAGGGTACGAAGACATCATGACCGGCGTCGACTACCTGATCTCGCAGGGAATCGTCGACAGCACGAAGATGGGGGTCCTGGGTTGGAGCGCCGGGGGCCACTGGTCGAACTGGATTCTCACCCACACCAATCGCTTCAAGGCGATTAGCACCGGAGCCGGAACGTCGAATTGGATCTCGATGTACGCCGAGAGCGATGTGCAGAGAAACCGGCAGTTCTATCTGGGCAACAAGCTGCCATACGACGACTTCGACGCCTACTGGAATCAGTCGCCACTTAAGTACATCAGAAACGCGAAGACCCCGACGATGATTCACGTCGTTGAGGGAGATCCGCGGGTGCCACGCCCACAATCGGAAGAATTGTTCATGGCGCTCAAGCGCCTCGGAGTTCCAACCGAGCTGTACGTCTATCCCGGCAACACCCATGGAATCCCGGATCCCCGCAATCAGCTTCTCAAGTCGGTCGCGGAGATGGCGTGGATGGATTACTGGGTGAGGGGAAGCGGGAAGAAGTTCGCGTGGCGTGACGTGCTGAAGACGCTCGATCCTGAAGGTTCTGTCGCCACTGCGGCGTCAACCTCGAACTAGAAACACGGACCAATGGCTCATTCCCGCACACCACGTGTCGTTGCCACCTACGCAGCGATCCTTCTCGCGGGCGTCATCGCCTGCGCCGCGACTGGTGTTGGCCGGGCAGGAACGGGTCGACCGCAGATCGTTCGGGCCGACACTGCCGCTCTTCGCAGGAAGCTCGATTCAATCGCGGATGCGCACCACGGCGTTGTCGGCTACAGCGTCATCGATCTCGAGACGGGGGCGCGCATCAACAGGCGTGGAGACGAGACATTTCCCACCGCCAGTCTGATCAAGGTTGCGATTCTCGTCACCGTGTACGATCTGGTGGCAAAGGGCCAGCTAGCGCTCGATGATCCGTTGACCGTGCTCAAGATCGATCAGGTGCCGGGCTCGGGGATCATCCAGTTCCTGCACAACGGGACGGTGCTCACTGTTCACGACGCGGCGTGGCTCATGTCCACAATCAGCGACAATACGGCGACCAATCTGCTTCTGGATCGCATCATCATCCGTCGCGTCTGGGCCAAGATGGATTCGCTCGGTCTCCAGCACACCCGCGTCCATTCGAAGAGCTTTCTCCGCAACTCGAGCGTCGCGATGGACAGCTCGGTGAAGTACGGGCTGGGCGTGACCACTCCGAACGAGATGGCGCATCTGTTCGAGCTCATGGCACAGGGCAAGGCGGTAAATCCTGCCGCTGATTCAGCAATGCTCGATATTCTGGAGCACAACACCACCGACTTCATGCTCCAGCGCTACGTCGAGGGCGCTCGCGCAGCGCACAAGGATGGCGAGACAGATGCGGTTCGAACCGAGTGTACGCTATGGTACCTTCGCAACCGCGTCGTGGCCTGTGTGATGACCAAGGAAAACAAGGATCAGCGCTGGATCCTGGACAACGAGCCTCAGCTCACGCTCGCCAACATGGGTCTCGCAATCATCAATGCCTTTGGAGGAGTGCCGCCGGCACCGCCCTCATCCTAGCCGACACAGGCGCTAGACTACTCTGTGTCTCCCGCTGATGCGCAGAGACAGCGCTCTTACATCCGCCGGCGTGAGCAGCGTCTCGTAATGAGCAGAGCGTTTATCGAAGTGAGAAAGGAGTTTTGCGGCTCCAGGCTCGATCACCGCCCGCCCGTAGTCCTTACCCGCGAATGCCCTCACCGCGACTATGTCGGTGAACTGGGTGATCGTAACGAATTCGATCTCGTTGTTGGCGGCCTCACGTCGCAACAGGTAGGCGCCGTTGTAGCCCGTAATGCGATGAATCCCGGGTAGAACCTCCGCGCGAAGCAGTGACTCGTACTTGTCCGCGTTCTCCATTGTTGTCCAGCCGTGCCAGATTCTGCTGATCATACGATGTCCCTCAGTTTCCTTCTCCTAATTTTCGCTGCCCCTTCTCCTGCACCCACCTTACCTGTCAAGAAGTCAGCCACCGGAACTCAGTGACCGGTACGTTCTACCGTTTTACCGGTGAAGTTTTCCGTACTCAGATCCTTGGATGATAGCGAGCGTACGTACGCGGTAAGCATCCAGATCTGATCGTTGGTGATGCGCCCTCCCCACGCCGGCATCCCGTCGGGCCTTCCTTGATAGATCGATTCGAACACCTCACCGGCTGATCCACCGAAATGCCAGCGTCCGTCCTGAAAGGTGGGTCCCATTGCGCCGGATCCATCCGCTCCATGACAGTCGAGGCAATTATATCCCACGAATAGTTGCGCGCCGGTAGCGATCGCCTGCTTGTTCCCCTCGTAAGGATTTTTTATCGGCAGTGGCTTTACCTGCAATGGAAATCCAGCCGGCAGAATCTCGGGGTGTTCGATGAAGCGCAGGCTGTCTCCCGCAACCAGAAGATGACTCGTTGCACTCTGCTCCGGCGACGTCGAAGATGCCGATGCGCCAACCGCTGAGGTGTCTCCAACTGTGCCCGCGTTGTCATTGCGGCACGCGATGGTCACACACAACGCACCTAGCAGTAGAAACGCGCCTCGCGTCTGATCGTGTGTCAACACGAATCCTCCACCCTCACAGCGAAAACACGAATAGCTCGCCGCCCCAGCTCGTCCACCGAGCAATGTCGGGCAGAGTCGTTCCCCGCTCGCGAACATCGTAAGGAAGATTGGCCGCGACATCTCCGGCAATGAGAAGTCCCATGTCTCCACCTATTCCTGCATAAATCGCCACATACTGCTTTCCATCAGGACCGGTGTACGTTATTGGATTCCCGACTACACCTGAGCCCACCTTGAACTGCCAGAGCACCTTGCCGTTGCGGGCGTCGACCGCTTTGAACCAGCCGTCGAGCGTTCCGTAGAATACGACGCCGCCCGCGGTCGCGAGAGCGCCACCCCATACAGGATAGGGCTCCTTGATTCCCCAGATCTTCTTGCCGGTAGTGGCGTCCCAGGCGATGAATTCGCCGCGATAACCTCCCGGCCCTCCCTTCTCCGGCGCATTGCCCCCGATGAAGGGCGTTCCGGCTATATACGTGACCGCTCGCGCCTGAAAATCCATGCAGAGATTATTCGTCGGAACGTAGAAGAGACCCGTCTGCGGGGAGAAGGCGGCGGGCTGCTGATTCTTTCCACCCTCCAGACTTGGGCAGATGTCCTTCACATTCTTGTCCTGAGCTGTCTTCTTCGTTTCCACGACTTTGGGGCGACCGGTCGACAGGTCGATTCCAGTCGACCAGTTCATCGGCACGAATGGCTCCGCGAGCAGCACTTCGCCGGTGGCACGATCGATTGTGTATGCGAAGCCGTTGCGATCGAAGTGCACGAGCACCTTTCGCGTCTGTCCCTTGATCGGGAGGTCGACGAGAATGTTCTCATTGACCGCATCGTAGTCCCACATGTCGTGGGGCGTCACCTGGAAGGCCCACACCATCTCGCCGGTGTCCGCATCGCGTGCCAGAATCGCGGCCGTCCACTTGTTATCACCGACGCGCTGGTTCTCGTTCCAGGGACCGGGGTTGCTGGTGCCGTGATAGATGAGATTCAGCGCGGGATCATAGGAGAGCCATCCCCACACCGCGCCACCGCCGGTCTTCCAGGTGTCGCCGGGCCAGGAGGAAACTCCGAGATCCGTGCCGCGATCGTGAGCGTAGAACGGCTTGAATTTGGGACCAACCTTCACGTCCTTGTCGGGCCCGATGTTATAGGCGCGCCAGACTTCCTTTCCAGTGGCTGCATCGAGCGCCGCGATCCATCCCCGCACTCCCATCTCGCCGCCGCTCGACCCGACGATGACCTTTCCCTTCACTACTATCGGCGCCATCGTGATGGTTTCGCCACGCGAGAGATCACCCATCTTCGTGCGCCACACCTGATTGCCCGTGGCTACATCGACGGCCACGGTATGCCCATCCAGCAGGTTGTAGAAGATCTTTCCATCGGCGTACGCGGCGCCGCGATTCACCACGTCGCAGCACGCTCGGCCAATCGCCTGCTGGGAGTTTTCTGGACGAAACTTCCACTTGAGCGGTTGTCCTGTCTGCGCGAGGTCTATCGCGTACGAGACGTTCGGATACGGCGTGACGACGTACATCGTGTTGCCCACGACGAGCGGTTGTCCTTCATGTCCTCGCAGCACCCCCGTCGAGAACGCCCACGCCACCTTGAGATTCGACGCGTTTTGCGGAGTGATCGAAGAGAGTTCGCTGTAGCGTGAGCTGGCGTAGTCACCGGCGGGCATCTGCCATTCACCAGCCGGGCCGGCGTGCGCAACGGCGATGCGCGCACCTGAAACCGATGCTGTCCCCGTCGCGGCCACGGATGTCGCCTGCGGACCCGAGCTGGAACTGCTGTCGGCGCTCGCGCTCTTGTTCCCACCGGTACACGCTGCCACGACGATCAGCGGCAGAATCGTGGCGCACCCGTGTAAGACTCGCCTCATCTTTTCTCCTGTCTTCGACGGCCTACTTTGGAATCAGATAATCCTGTGCTGCAATTATCTGCCATCGGCCATTGCGCCGCTGCCAGGTATCCGTGAACTGGAATCGCCGGTCAAACGAACCCTGCTTTCCCTTTCCCCTGAGGTGCAGCACACCCGTGATGACCTGCACATCGCCGAAATCGTGGAGCGTCATTCCTTCATTGCGCGCCCAGTTGACACGATCGGGGCCTGAAACGCTCTGAATCACGTCATTGCGGCTCATGACGGACGCATTTTCGGTGTAAACGAAGTTCGGCGCGAGCAGGCGATCGAATGTGCGGGTGTCACGCCGCACGAGCGCGCTGGTCCACTGGTCTTCGAGTTGTATCGGCGAAAGCGCGGCAGGTAGTGGACGCGGGACGGGACGCGAACCCGTAGGGATTGGAGTTGGCGTAGGCGGCCCGTGACTCACCTGCGCGAACAGAGGAGCGGCTGAAATGACCACCATCAGGACGACAGTCGACGGATATCTCATCAGTATTCTCCTCGATTCGAGCCGTTCACTAAGTGCAACATCTGCCATTCGGCTGCAAGCCTCTGGCCGCGGAAACGTTACCCAAAGGGGGCGAGACGGTGACCGAACGATGACAACCAGCACCTATGCTGCGAGGCGACATCTCTCCAAGGCGTAACATGCTCAGCCGCCGTTTGCTGTTGATGAATCCCACGAAGCGCATTGCTCTGATCGCGCACGACAACCGCAAGCACGATCTCCTCGACTGGGTTCGCTGCAACCGCGGCGGTCTTATGCACCACGACTTGTTCGCGACTCGGACGACGGGCTCCATACTCAGCGCCGAGCTGGGCCTCGACATCACGACTTTCGCCAGCGAGCCCTTCGGTGGGGATCAGCAGGTTGGTGCGGCGATTGTGGAAGAGCGAATCGATTTCGTCGTCTTTTTCTCGGACCCGCTCGAGCCGCACCCGCGTGACATGGATGTGAAAGCTCTTCAGCGCATTGCCCTGATTCACAACATTCCCGTGGCTTGCAACCGGGCGACGGCGGATTTCATCATCTCCTCTCCGCTGATGAAGGAAGAGTACCGGCACCTTACCATGGGAATCGAAGACCTAGCTATACGATGGATTCCAACGGCAACCGCAGCTGAACGAGACGCTAGATGACGTAAGGGATGAACCGCTTCGTCTCCCTCATATAGTCCCGATACGGCTCGCCAATAGTATTGAGAAGCGCCCGCTCCTCTATCGTCACTCGATAGGCGTAGGTGGCGATCGCGGCAATCGCGAGAAGGACGAAGCTGAACCAGCTTCCGAGGGCGAGGCCGATTCCCACGAACATCATGATTCCCGCCGTATAGGATGGATGTCGCACCAATCTGTACGGGCCGGTGCGAATCACCGGCTGATCTGCTCTCGCCCTTACATCTCCCGTGAAATACTGGCCCAGCGTTCGCCAGCAGTATCGTCGGAGCAGGCTGCCAAGGAGTATCATGGATAAGCCAGCCGCAAACGCTGGCAATTGCGCTCTCGGCGGAAACGACCACGCTCGGACGAACGCCACGGGAAAGGCCAGCAATAGCGCGATCCACATTCCACCGAGCAGAACGCGCATGGATCCGCTGTCTTTGGAGTCGGCTCCCTTCGCGCCTTCGATGCCACTCTGCACGATCTTCCACTCTGGCAGGAAGGCCCAGATGTAGACTGCCCAGAACACCAGAGCATAGGGCCAGACGAAAGGCAGCGGTTTCACGATCGGATCATGTCGCCGATCGGTTCTGTTACGTCGCGGTATATCCGACGCTCTGCCACAAAGTCTCCTTCAGTCGTTGTCGAATCGTAAATAGCACCAGAATTGCTCTTCCGGCAATCGTGACGAACGTCTCTCCCACGCCTCGCGGGCAGCCACGCAAACAGCTGCATCTCACGCGGGCCCTCCAGCACCGGAATTACCGTCTATTCTTCAGCGGGCAGACGGTCTCGCTCATCGGCACGTGGATCACGCGCATCGCGACCAGCTGGCTGGTGTACAGGCTGACAGGCTCCGTATTTCTGCTCGGCATCGTCGGATTTTTCGGGCAGATTCCCACTCTGATACTCGCACCCTTTGCCGGCGTGCTGGTGGATCGCTGGGATCGCCACCGCATCCTGCTGGTTACCCAGTTTCTCTCGATGCTCCAGTCGGTTGCTCTCGCCGCGCTGACCTTCGCGGGCGTGATCACGGTCGCGCACATTCTCATTCTCCAGGTTGCGCAAGGGATCATCAACGCCTTCGACACTCCCGCCAGACAGGCGTTTGTCGTGGAGATGGTTGAGGACCGCTCGCACCTCTCGAATGCCATCGCGCTCAACTCGTCGATGGTAAATGCGAGCCGCGTGATAGGTCCGTCGATCGGAGGCGTCCTGATTGCCGCGTTCGGAGAAGGCTGGTGCTTTACCGTGGATGCTGTCTCTTACGTCGCGGTAATAGCTTCACTTCTCGCAATGAGAGTGGAAGAGAGGCCTGCTCGCGTGTCCGAGACCCGGGCACTGCAGGAGCTCAAGGCCGGATTCAGGTACGTTACTCGCTTCGCGCCCGTGCGCGACTCATTGTTGCTCGTTGCGCTCGTCGCAACGATGGGAATGCCGT
>Ga0193719_10000706_pt1 | contig 12727 bp, 9 predicted proteins | sample U2a2metaG_FD_160103 | JGI IMG/M metagenome (GOLD analysis project Ga0193719, IMG submission 160103) | Soil microbial communities from a riparian zone of the East river system, Colorado, United States - U2a2 | ecosystem: Environmental > Terrestrial > Soil > Riparian zone | place: USA: East River... | reverse complement strand
ACGGCTCTCGGCTCTACAATTCGCGCGGCGCTACGCAACGCGCCTTTGCGGGTCGTCATGACGATCGCGGACAAACCGCTGTTCGCGCTGATCGCGCGGCCGGGAATCAATTCAGTAGAAGAGCTCAGAGGGAAGTTGTTGGGCATTTCGTCGTTCGGCGCGAGCACCGATACCTACGCGCGGGCGCTGCTGCGCCGCTACAAGCTCGCACCATATCAGGATGTAAAAATCCTCGCTCTCGGCGGCGGCATGAATCGCGTCGCAGCGATGGAAAGCGGCGCCATCGACGCCGCACTCATCGAAGCGCCCTACAACGTCATGCTGGAGCGAAAAGGCTTTCGCAAGATTGTCTTTGTCGGCGACTTGATCCCGTCGCCATTAGCTGGGTTCGGGACGCGGCTGGAAAAGATTCAGAAACAGCCGGAAGAGATCCAACGATTGGTGCGGGCAACGCTGCGGGGAATTCATTATGCGAAAACGAATCGGCAGGAGAGCGTCCGCTCGATAATGAAATGGACGGATATGGATCAGGGCTTGGCTGATGGCAGTTACGAAATGGCCACGTCGAGTTGGTCCGCAACGGGTAGGGCCAGTGCTGAAGGATTACAGGTCGCGATGGAAGAGATTCGCGCCGAGTTCAAGCTAGACACCGCGCCCGATCCTGCGAGCGCGTTCGATTTCAGTTTCGTTCGATAACCGCGCGGCCAAACGCGATTTGGCAATACTGAACTTAAGAATCCTGCTGCTTCATCTTTTGCAGCAATTCTTTCACCGATGACTTGGCGATGACCCGTTCGAACTGGGCTCGATAGTTGTTAACAATGCTGACCTGGTCAATGACCATGTCGTAGACTTTCCATTGGCCATCGATGTCGTGAAGCTGGTAGTCGATGGGAAATTCATCGCCGCTGCCGACGACTTTGGTTTCCACGCTGGCATTTTTACCGTCAAGAACTTCGCGTTCGTACTGAATTTTTTCATCGCCCGACGCCCGTACCGAGCGCCCATAAGCGCGCAGCAGTCGCTGAGTGAACGCCTCGACAAACTCCCGCTGCTCGCTCTGGTCGAGAGCCTGCCAATGGCGCCCCAGAGATCGCTTTGTCATCTCGGAAAAATCGAATCGACTGTAGATCAGAGCCATTGCCCGCTCGGGTAATCCGGACGCGCGCAATTGGGCGACCGGCGTATTGACCAGGATTTTGACGAATTCATCGATCGTCGTGCTGAGCTGCGTCGTGGCCTCTCCGGCAGCTGCGTCGTACGGCCCCAAAAGGAAAGTAGAAAATAGCAATACGCCAGCTAACTTATTGAAATATTTCATCTAGCTTCAGCTCCTCTGAATAATCGTTAAGATATTAACTTTTATTTTAGATGTACGCAAACCGCATAGGGTTTACCTGGTTCGAGTCTTCGGCGGTGCTCCAGCGAAAAGTCGCTTGTGACTGATAGTTGCAATGCTTAGTATGGCTGGAAATCTGGGAGGCATGATCGAAGTGCTCTATTTCGCATACGGCTCCAACATGAACTGGCAACAAATGCAGCGCCGCTGCGCGTCGTCTCGATTCGTTTGCGTCGCGCGGCTGCGCAATTACGAGTTCGGCATCACGCGCCATTCGCGTCTGCGCGATTGCGGCACCGCCAACGTTTTTCCGGCAGCCGGGAAAGAAGTTTGGGGGATCGTCTACGAAGTTAGTGATAACGATCTTGTCACGCTCGATGCTTTTGAGGACGGTTATCGCCGGGAAATGATTCCGGTTTATGCACTCGGCGACGGAACCCACCCGCTGGAGGTTTTAGTCTACATCGCCGAAATCGAAACCAACGTTCCACCCGCCAGTGCCAAATATAAAAGGCTCATCCTCGAAGGCGCTAAACATTGGAACCTTCCCGCTCTTTACCTTTCGGTGCTTGAAGCCATTCAAGCCACCGACGATCAATAACAACGTTCCAAACGCGCTTTCGGAAGATTTCAATCCGGCAAGCGATGTAACATAGACATACACGCATCCCTGCGCTAAGATCCGCATGAATCCAATTTCGCAGTTTCCCCCATGGCCCCAAAGATCGGCGAGATCCGTGATCGAGCGAAAGGAATAGCGCGTCATCCGCGCACGCGAAAGATTGCGATTTGGGCAGTTGGCATCTTTGTCGCGATCGGAGTCTTGTTAGGTTTGGTCGCGCCGCCGCTGATCCGTGGCAAGATCGCCAGCGAGCTTTCCACCAAGCTGCATCGCCAGGTTTCCATCGAACAACTGAGAATCAATCCTTACGCGATGACCTTGGCGATTCGCGGCTTTTTGATGAAAGAGCGCGATAGTCAAACCCCCGCCGTGTCATTCGACGAGCTGTTCGTCAACCTCGAGATGCAATCGCTGTTCCGTCTTGCCCCAGTAGTCAAAGAGCTGCGGCTGGTTAAGCCCTACATCAACCTGGTCCGCAACGAAGATCTAAAGTACAACTTTCAAGATCTTATCGATGAATTTACCTCTGGTCCGCCTGGGCCGCCTGGGCCGACGCCGCGATTCGCGTTGAACAACATCGAGCTCATCGATGGAAAAATCGACTTTGACGATCGGCCGGAAAAGAGGAAACACACGATCGATCAAATGAGAATCGGCGTGCCGTTTATTTCGAGCTTGCCTTCCTACGTCGATATCAAGGTCAAACCTGAGTTTGCCGCGGTGATCAATGGCGCACCTTTTCACTTAGGCGGCGACACCACCCCGTTCAAAGAGTCCCGGGACAGCACTTTTAATATCGATATCGACAAAATGGAAATCGCCAAGTACCTCGAATACTCGCCCGTAACATTGAATTTCACAGTGCCGTCCGGTCAGCTGCACGGCAAGCTAACAGCCAGTTTCAGAGCATCCAAAAATAATCCGTCGGTGCTTTCGATTGGCGGCAATCTCGGCTTGACGGATCTTGATATGCAGCAAACCGGCGGCGCGCCATTGGTCAAACTGCCGAGCTTCGACGTTTTGATCGACGCCCTCCAAGTATTCGCCAACAAGATCGCGCTAAAATCCATTAAATCCCAAGGTCTCGAGCTTCATTTGAATCGCGGGCACGACGGCAAATTGAATTTAGCGAATTTGGTAGAGGTGCCGACAAAGCCTGCAGCGTCCGAAGCAAAAAAGGAAAGCAATCCGTTCGGTTATTCGATTGACGAGATCGCGCTCGAATCCGCCACGATTCACATCGATGACGAGCAACCGCAGCGGCCCTACAAGAACCGCCTGAACGACGTCAATGTCAAAATTACCGGTCTCACGAACGAGCCCGGAAAAACAGCCAACGTTGAGTTATCGTTTGAATCCGAGGGCAAAGAAAAGTTCAGCCACAGCGGCAAGCTGCAAATGACGCCGCTGCTCGCCGAGGGCAAGCTCGACCTCGAAGCGCTGCAGATCGGCGCGCTTCGCCCCTACTACGAAAATGCGCTGGCGGCTGAGATCAAAGAAGGTCTTCTCGATCTATCGACACAATACCGCTTCGAGGAGAAGGGCGAGCAATCTGAAATCAATTTGACGAGTTTGAGCACAAACCTGCGCGCGTTGCGGCTTGAGCTCGCCGGGCAACCCGAGCCGCTTTGGCGCATCGCGTCGCTGGCGCTGAAGGACGTTGCCGTCGATGTCACTAAAAAAACCATTGTCATCGGCGCGGTCGAAGGGAAAGACGGCAGCGGTTATATCCAACGGAATAAAGACGGCGCGGTCAATCTCGCCCGCATTGCAAAATCTCAGCCTGCGGGCGCCGCGCCCGCGCAACCGGCGAAAAAGAACAACGGCGACTGGCGCATCGACGCCAAACAGATCACCCTCGACCGCTTCAAGATCGACGTCGATGATCGCGGCGCACCGACGGCGGCAAAGACGACTCTTTCCGAGATCTCGCTTCGCGCGGAAAATTTCTCTACGGCAAAAAATCAGCGCGGCAAAGCAACGATCAGAACCAGGATCAATAACAAAGGGGTATTGCGTCTTGTCGGCACGGCGACCGTCAATCCCGTTAATGCGAAATTTGCCGTCGATGGTCAGGACATCGAGTTGGTGCCATTTCAGAATTACATGACCGACAAAGTTAATTTCCTCCTCACCGGCGGTCAAATCGGCACCAAGGGCGAGCTGGCTCTCCAGACCGTTCCCGATAGCGGGACTAAGCTTAATTACCAAGGCAGCGTCCGAGTCGCCGACTTTGGCAGCGTCGAAAAGGACGGCGCTCAGGACTTGCTCAAGTGGAAGTCGCTGGCGCTCGACGCCATTCAGTTCGACTTGGAGCCGTTTCAGCTGCGCATCGGCGAAATCACGCTGGCGGATTTCTATTCCCGGTTGATCCTCGGCGCGGACGGAAAGATGAACTTACAAAAGTTAACCGTCCAGCCCGAGGAGAAGAAGGAAGAACCCGGGGCGCCAGCGCAGCCCGCCGAAAAACCCACCCCCCCGCCTCCCGATAACGCGACGAGTCCCAAGGCGATCAGCATCGGCAAAATCAATCTGCAGAGCGGTAACATCAACTTCAGCGATTTCTTCGTCAAGCCGAATTATACCGCCAATCTGACCAGCGTCGACGGAGTTATTTCTGAACTGAAACCGGAAACCGCGGGAGATATCGACCTCAAAGCCAAACTCGACGAATCAGCACCGGTGGACATCAAAGGCAAGATCAATCCGCTTTCCAAAGATCTCTTTCTCGACATCATTGCTGACGCGCGGGAAATCGAGCTGAGTCCGATGACGCCCTATTCCGCCAAATACGTCGGCTATGGCATCGAGAGAGGAAAGCTTTCATTTAACGTCAAGTATAAACTGGAAAACCGCAAGCTCAGCGCGGAAAATAAGATCATTCTTAACCAGCTGACCTTTGGCGAAAAAATTGAAAGCCCGACGGCGACGAAGCTGCCCGTGCTGCTCGCCGTTGCCTTGCTGAAAGACCGCAACGGCGTGATCGACGTCGATCTGCCGATCAGCGGCTCACTCGACGATCCCCAGTTTAGCGTCGGCGGAATCGTGTTGCGGATTTTCATCAACATTATCACGAAAGCAGTCACCGCGCCGTTCTCACTCATCGCCTCGGCGTTCGGCGGCGGTGGCAGCGGCGACGAGCTGAGCTATATTGAATTTGCCGATGGCCGCGCCACCCTCGACCCGCCGCAGCGGGAAAAGATCGCGACACTGGCGAAGGCAATGAACAATCGTCCGGCACTCAATCTTGAGATCACCGGCCGCGTCGATCCGGTCAGCGATCTCGACGGGCTCAAACGAGTCGGCATCGAACGCAAAGTCAAGGCTCAAAAGCTGAAGGATCTCGCGCGCAGAGGCCAGGCGCCGCGATCGGTGGACGACGTCCAAGTCGATAAAAGCGAATATGCGCGCTATCTAAAAGACGCCTACGGCGATGAAAGTTTTCCCAAACCGCGCAACGTGATCGGTTTAGCGCAAGACTTGCCGGTCCCGGAGATGGAAAAATTGATAATGCAGTATGCCAAGGTGAGCGACGAGGATCTGCGTCAACTCGCCAGCCAGCGCGCGCAAGTCGTACGGGACACGCTGCTCGCCAACAATCAAGTCGCCGCTGAACGCCTATTCGTCGTGGCCGCTAAACCCCTGTCGAGCGAGGAACGGGCCAAGCTCAAGGGCAAACCCAACCGCGTCGATTTTACGATGAAATAGCCCTCAGTGGCATCGAACGCCGCGTGCCGGAACCCCAACTCGATGCGCACTAAATAAATCCAACGCGGACTGCGTGAAGCATACCAAGGATTCGAATACCAAGACTCTTAATCTTCGTGCTCTCGTGCCCTCGTGGTTAGACTGTCCGTCTACTCGAGCGACATAGTATCGGCACTGCAGATCACTTGCCCGTCCGTAGAAAACTCTTAAGTCGCTTACAGCAACGAGCAAGGAAATTGCCGGGTGCTTTTCGTCAAGTTGTAGCGGTCGTCCTTCTGTTATAGACTCACTCTGCACTTAGGAGGCTCGTCCATGTCTGAAGCAAGAAAAACCGCCAAACCGAAAGTCACCATCATTGCCAGCAAGGGTGCTAATCAAGCAATTAATTTTATGTTGGAAGACCGGGATGAATTGGAGTGGCTAGTCGCCATCGGCAGAAATCACCAGGGCGACATTTTCTTCTACGATACGGGCGGCGATATTATTCAAGATTTGGGCGCGTTGGAGTATATAAAGGAAAGGATCGTTAGAGATTACTTTGGCGAATCCGAAGAATAACCCGCGCTTGATGCGCGGCGTTCAAACGTTCAAGGTTCAAAAGTTCGATCGTCAATACCCGGAGTTGATTCGCCAACGACACACACGTGGTATTTGTCCTCTCTCAACACCTTGAACCGTTGAACACTTGAACCTTGAACGAATCCGCTAACTCCCCGGTATCTTCGGTTTAGTCCTCAGCGGCGGCGCGTCCGCCGGCAGATAGTCTTCTAAATTTACCGTTTCCCAACCCACCGGACGCAACCGTTCGAATTCATCGCGCCGTTTGGCATCGCACTCAGGCGGTTTGGTTGCGTCGACGATCATCTTGCCGCCGATGCGGTGCCATCCCGGCGCTCCGGGATGACCGAACTCCGGACAGGATGGATCCATCGCATGGATTTTCGACCCCGTAATAATGGTGATGTCCTCTGCCGGATTGACGCGCGTGTTGATCGACCAGAGCACTTCCGCGTAGTTAAAGATATCGACGTCGACGTCGACGGCAATGGCGATTTTCGGATGCTGATACTCGCTCGACAGCACCGACATCAAAACGTTTTTCGCCTCGCCGTAATAACGCGGCTTCATCTGCACGACCACGCCGAAGATTCCCGGCATCACTAAAACATTTCTGACATCGGCGGAGCCGCCGACGTTGCGCGCGCGGCGCAGAATCTGTGCCGACATCGGCACTTTGTGATACACGCAACCCTCGACCTCGGTGCCGTTCTGGACGTTTTTGAAAATCGCATCGTCGCGCATCGTGATTGCTTTAATATTGACGATGGGATTCATGCCGGAACCGGTAAGATAGTAATCTTGGAACTCGCTGAACGGGCCTTCAGGCTCTCTCACCTTCGGCGGAATTTCTCCTTCAAGAATGATCTCCGCAAAGGCCGGCACTTCCAAGTCGACGGTGCGGCACTTGACCAATTCGACGTCCTCTTGCAGCAACGCCGATGCGATCTCCAACTCATCGACGCCGTACTGCGTCGTCGTCGCGGCCGCGAAATAGTACATCGGATGATGGCCGATCATGATCGCCACCGGCATCGGCTCATCCTGCGCTTCGTACATTTGATAATTGCTCCAGGCATGGCGCGGATACAAAAGGATGCCGGTCTTCTTCGGACCCTTCATTTGCAGACGATGAAAGCTCAAGTTGCGACGCCCGGTTTCCGGGTTTTTCGTGATCATCAATCCGGAGCCGATGAACGGTCCGCCGTCGCGGATTCCCGCCTGATGGATCGGCATCTGGGTAATATCGATTTCGTCGCCGAGCATGACCTTTTGTTGCGCCGGTCCGGTTTCGACCAATCGGGTCGTACCGAGCTTCTCGGTTCGACGCACGAACTCCGGAATCATTTCCTCACGAGGCGTGCCAAAGGCCACCGGCGCCAGCGATACGTCACCCGGCGCTTGTCCTAAGCACCGCCAACCGGGATAGCCGGGAAGATTTTCGAACAGCAATCCACGGTCACGCGCCTGCCACAACAGCGCGCCCATTTGCGTGCGCGGATCGACCGGCTTACTGATGCGCGCCAACAATCCGGCATTTTCCAGTTGAGCGATCCAAGTACGCATATCTTGAGGCATGGGCGGTTCCTCCGAGTCAACCAATAAGTCGCGAACATGCATATCACGGCACAAGCGCAATCGGAACCTGGAGTGATGGAGTATTGGAGTACTGGAGTGTTGGAATTTATAACCCACTACTCCATCACTCCAACATTCCATTACTCCAACTCTTCCGCGCTTGACTGCCAATGCCGCTTCTCCTACGGTGCGGCACATGGCCTCAATTACAACCTTGTTCGGCATGGAGAAGCTGGCTCCGGCGAAAGCTCGCGCGTTGAGCATCGTGTACGCAGCCAGCATAACGCTAATGATGGGCGTCAACTTTATTCAGCCCGCTCTGCCAGGCTTGACTCAACCGTTCGGCGTCACCGACGCACAGCTCTCATGGGTGATGACGCTATTCACCGCGCCGGCGATTGTGCTGTCGCCGATCTTCGGCGTGATCGCTGACTTATACGGGCGGCGCCTGTTGCTTGGCCTCGGATTGATCGTTTTCGGAATTTTCGGCGCGGCGATGGCGTTCGCGCCCACTTTCGGCTGGCTACTGACCTTTAGAGCTCTTCAAGGCATCGGCTTCAGCGCTGTCATCCCGCTCACCATCGTGCTGATCGGCGATCTTTTGGAAGGCGACAACGAAATCAGCGGCCAAGGCCTCAAGGTTTTTCTCGACCGCATCGGTTACTTCGTATTTCCACCCCTCGGCGGCTTGCTCGCGACCATCGCCTGGTTTTGGCCCTTCGCCTGTTACGTTATCGCCGTTCCCGTGGGCTTGATCGCGTTGTTTTGGATGCCTGAAACCAAAGGTAAGACCGGCGAAAAGCCCACGACTTATCTCGGCGACATATTGCGGCTCACGCGCCATCCGCGGCTGGTGATCGCGTTTTCCGCAGGCTTCTTGCGCTTCTTTCTCGACTACGGCTTTCTCACTTATTTCCCGCTTTTTCTCGTGCGCACCCAGGGCATTTCAATGGCGACGGCGGGGTTCCTCTATATCTTTTTTTCCGTCGGTGCGATGGCGACGTCAAGCCAGGCGGGGCGCATCGCCGCCGGCCACGACAAGGCCAATATCTTGTTCCTCGCTTTCCTGGTCAGCGGCGGCGCCGTGCTCGCCGTCCCCTTTATCCATGGCGCATGGCTGGTCGGTGGCGCACTTTTTTTCTACGGCCTCGCCAACGGCGTTATTTCACCCATGCAGAAGAGCTTGCTCACCCAGAACGCTCCGGCGGAATTGCGCGGCGGGATTGTTTCCTTCGACCGATTGATTCAACAGGTTTCCAAGACCACGTCGACATCGATCGTCGGCTTGCTCCTGGTCAGCGCAGAGCTATCGACAATTTTCTGGCTGCTTGGGATTCTTTCGATCATCAGCGTCGCTTTAATGGCCTGTTTGTTGCCGCGCTCGCAGCGGGTGGTTTCGAGCGCAAGCGCAACCTAAGCGGGGGGCGACGGCGGCGCGTTCGTCTGTAGATCCGGACCCCGGTGTCGACACTAACCTTTTGGGATCGCGACGTCGGCGCTCATGCCCGGCCGTAGCACTTGATCGGGATCGTCGATCATAACTTCAGTCTCAAACATTTGTAATACGCGCGCTTCATCAGTCTGCGCGTTGCGTGGAGCAGTTCCACCTTGGCGGTGAATACGGCGCACGCCGCCGCTGAAGCTTCTGTCGGGAAAAGAATCGACGCGAATCGATGCTCTATCGCCCGGATGCACGAACCGCAATTGCGCCTCCGGGAGATAAGCGCGCACCCATAGGCTCCCCGTGCGCAGCAATGTGGCCACCGGCTTGCCGGGGTCGACCAGATCGCCGGTTTGTAGAACCATGGCTTCCACCAAAGCATCCACAGGCGATTTGATTACGGTTTCATCCAACTGGGTGCGGATCCTTTGTACCTTCGCTTGCGCCGCTTCGAGCCCGGATTTTGCCTGAGCGATTTCTTCCTTGCGGTAGCCGGCGCGAAGCTGGCGAAGCTTGGCATTTGCTTCGACCGCGCGCTGCCGTGGGCGTTCCAGGTCGTCCTCACCGGTCCCCGCCACCAGCAGATCATAGCGCTGGCGCGTCGCTTTCACTTTTTGCTCGGCTTCGGCCGTTTTCACGGTGGCTTCGTCCAGCTCTTGCCTGGCAATAAGATCGCGTTTGCTGAGGTCTTCCACGCGCTTCAAGAACTTGCTGGAGTTCTCTGCCTGGGCTTTCGCCTCCATCCAGTCCGTCATGGCCTGGTCGATCTGCCGGTGACGCGGTTTGGACGTTAGTTGAGCGAGTTCGGCCTGCGCTTGCTTCAGCACTGCTTCGGCTTGCTCGATCTCTTCGCTGCGATATCCGGCATTGAGAAGCGAATATTTGGCCTCCGCTTGCCGCAGATTCGCCTGGGCTTCGGCCAGGGACGCATCGAGCTCGCCAGGTTCTAAAAGCAACAGGGTTTCTCCAGCTCGGACAGTCTCGCCTTCACGCGCCACCACTTTGAGCACCCGTCCGCCTATTTTCGATCCGACATGAATGTCATCCGCTTCGATATAGCCCGAAATGACAACGGATTCCCTGTTGCCGGCATAATTCCACAGTGAATAGCCGGTGCCGAGCACGAAGGCCGCAGCGAGGATCCCAGTAATGACCGTGATTCGTTTCATGAACTACCTTCCAAAGCGCGCAAGGTTTTGTGAAGTGCCTAAAACGCTTTGAACTCCTTGTCCTCCCGGCTCTCCGTCTCCAGCTGGATCGTCGTGTGCTCGATATTGAATTGCTCTCTAAGCGTATCTTCGATGCCGTTGAGTACAAGATGAAAATCCCCGCCGTTTGCCACGACCGCGTGCGCGCTCAACGTGAAGATATCGGACGTGACGGCCCAGACGTGCAGGTCGTGAACGGCACTGACGCCGTCGACGGCTTCAATGGTGCGGCGCACCTCTTCGAGTTGGATGCCTTTGGGCACCGTCTGCATCAGCACGCTGAGAGAGTCCTTCACCAAGCTCCACGAAGAAAAGAGAATCAACACACTGATAAAAATACTGATGAGCGGGTCGGCGAGATACCAGCCCGTCGTTAACATCACGATCCCCGCAAAAATCGCGCCCACCGAGCCCAAGGCGTCGCTCATGACGTGCAAGAAAGCCCCGCGCAGATTCAAATTGTGACGATGCCCTCCATGCAAGATCGCCGCGGCGGCCAGATTTACCGCCAAACCAAGGATGGCCACGATCATCATGCCGTAGCCTTCGATCTCCGGTGGGTGAGACAAACGACCGTAAGCCGCGGCAAAAATGATCCCCACGATCAACCACAAAGTCAAACCGTTGAAGAGCGCCGCCAGGATTTCGATGCGATGATAACCGTAGGTCCGATGAATCGTCGCCGGCCGCCGGGCCATGCGAAACGCAAACAGGCTTAAACCCAACGCGCCCATATCGGACAGCATATGGCCGGCGTCGGATAACAACGCCAAGCTGTTGGTGAGGAAGCCGGCGATCAACTCCGCGAAGAAATACACGGAGCTGATGGCCAATGCCCACTGCAGTCGTCGCGTCTCAGTATGTCGTTCCATTTCCCTATCAGGTGCCGCCTAGGTTACTCTTCCGAAAATTATCCCTCAAGCGCGCCCAGGAATAAAGATCAGAAGCGCGGGCGCCGAGGAATCCACAGTCGATCCGGCGTTCCGCGCGATCACTTTTCGCCTCGGTCAATTGCCGTTCTTATCGAAGTCTCGCCGGTCTTGTTTCAAGATCAGAAAGAACATTTTTCCCCTGCGATTCATGTACCCCCCCAACCCTTCCGCGGCGCTGCCCGTGCCAAAAAAGATGTCGGACCGCTGCAAACCGCGGATCGCACCGCCGGTGTCTTGATTGAGCACGAAGCGCGTAACCGGGCGCCAGCCGGTCAATTTTCCCGCGCTATCAATGATCGGAATTTCCGTTTGAATCAACGCGAGCGCCCCCTCGGGAAACAGCCGTGAGTCGGTCGCGATCGACCGCCCCGCCGTGACCGGCACTTCCAGGCTGCCCAGCGGCCCCACCGGGTTCACGCGAAAAAAAACATAGCTTTCGTTGTATGCCAGGATATCGCTTTGCTCACCGGGATTGTCATTGAGATAGCGGCGCAAGCGCTGCATCGACATTTCGTCTTTGCCAAGCTTGCCGCTATCGATGAGCAATCTGCCGATGCTGCGGTAGGGCCAGCCGTTTTGCGCGGCGTAGCCCACGCTCAAGTCAGCGCCGTCCGGCAAACGGATGATACCGGAGCCTTGAATGTGCAGAAAAAAAAGCTCCACCGGATCCGCAACCCACGCGATCTCGAGCCCGCGCCCGCGCAGCAAACCCTCATCGTCGATTTGCCGTCGCGTAAAATACGGCGAGAATTGCTCGTCCTGAACTCGGCCGACAATCCTTTCGACGCTCTCGTGCGGCGTAAGGGTTACCTTTTCAGCGCTCATCAGATCGGGCGGCTTGCCGTAAAGCGGATAACGAAATTTGTCCGTGCGGACGAGACTGCCGTCGATGACCGGCTGATAATACCCGGTGAACAACACCTGCCCTAGCTCCGCATCGTAACTCGACGGCACCACGTCGAAATGCGCTTTGATTTCGCGTTCAAGACACTCGGCGCAATGCCAATGATCGAGGAGTTTCTCGAAAACCGCGAGCGAATCTAAAATCTCCTTGGCGGTAAACGGGCGCGGCTGTTCACCGACGACGCGCTGCGCGGGTATTTTTTGCAGGTAAGCTATGCTGTATCGAACGGCGGTGCGCAATGAATTGGCGTCGAGATCGTCGCCAAAGGCCGACGGTTCCAATGGGACTTTCTTGGCACCGGACGTCAGCGGCGCAGCGCAGCCGAAAACAACCGAAGCTGTAAGCGCTAAAGCGCACACGTTGAACTGCTTGAAGCGAGGAAACATTTGCGAGACACTTACGAGCGATGAATTACCAGGAAATCAAGGAAGAAGTCG
>Ga0193719_10000702_pt1 | contig 12755 bp, 11 predicted proteins | sample U2a2metaG_FD_160103 | JGI IMG/M metagenome (GOLD analysis project Ga0193719, IMG submission 160103) | Soil microbial communities from a riparian zone of the East river system, Colorado, United States - U2a2 | ecosystem: Environmental > Terrestrial > Soil > Riparian zone | place: USA: East... | reverse complement strand
TTTCCAACTCAGGTCCTATGCTCTGTTCGTCAGCGATCACCGCCACCAGATCGCCCGGGCGGCATTGGCGCAACGCAAAGATCAACTCCGGCAAGAGGCCAGACGCAAAGGTCTTGCGCCCGATATCCAGATCGACGTCAGCCCTCATTAGAGTGCGTGAATTTTACATCCCTGGGGGGCATTCCGCGGATCGTCTTCTGAGTTGAGGTATTCAAGGCCAAGCGGCCCCATTGCCGTCACCTGCGCGACGTACTCGCCGGATTTCGCCCAATGGAAGTGGGAGGTGTTGCCCGGAAGAACGATCACCGTGCCGGGCGGATAGGCGCGCAACTTCTCAGGATCGAATTGATCACCAAGCCCGATGTAGAAAATGCCGGAAATCACTGTGTAGATCCGATCCTCGGGGTGTTTGTGCGGCATCAACTTCACACCACCAGGTACCTTGACCAGGATCGTGTAGGGACCGGCTTGCGAAGGTTGACCAATGAGAATTGCAAGCCGTGCCGAAGGCGGGAATGCTGGAAACGGCTTCCAGTCGATCTCTTCCGGCAGAATTGCTCGGAAAACGTCTTGGCCCGGCTGATGAGGTCGAAGCGTTGCTTGTTTGATATTTTCAGTTTGGCTGGGAGACATTGAAACCACATCTTTCTCGTGCTGCTCGCGTTGCGCGGTGCTCAGCGCTCAGCGCAACACAATCTCCGGGCGGGCAGAACGAATAATATTTATCTGCCCGCCGAGGCAACTGATTAACCGCACTAAGGCGCTCGTCAGCCGAAGTTGCGATCTAAGCTGCTTTTTCCGCCAATTCATTTAGCTTATTGTGCGGGCATCCATTTATCGGAGCCTGTCAGCTTGACTGAAACGTCAGAAATGAAAATGTGCAGGGGCTTGCCATCGGCGAAACCGCGATGCTCGGTTGAGAACAGAATTGGCCCTGCCTTTTTGTAGCCTGCCCACGTTGCGAGGACGCGGCTCGGCGGCTTGGACCCGCCCCGGATGTAGACAAAGTACACGACGCGGTAGTCTTTACCGACGTAGAGATCCCATGTGTCGCCGGGCGTATAACCGCCATCTGCGGGATACTTCACCGGAACCAGCTCGGCCATGCCGGAGCCCACTGGCAGATTAAACTTGCCCTGATCGATCACGCTGGCGCTCTTGTCCCAATAAGCGTGGAAAGGAAACAGAACCCAATAGTTGTCGTTGATGAAACTCGGGTCGACTTCGTTCTTCACGGCATCGGATTGGGTGCTGGGGTCGGTACGCACGTAGGAAACCTTAACCGGCTTGCCGTCTTTGCCCCCACCTTCAAAGGTAACCTTATTGGTCTTGGGCTCCCACTCCCACTTGTGCGCGGCTTTGAAGAGTCCGGTAATCTCTCCGTTCCAGGTGTAGCGGATGGCCTCAACTTTGTCCCACGAATCGATTCCGTAGGCCCTGGCGATTTGGTCGATAATCGGCGCGCGTTGCTGTGCCCAGGTGTTGGGAGCAAGAACTAACACTCCACAAAACAGAAGACTGATCATGGTTAAACGGCGGGCATTCTTCATAGTTCGCTCCTCGGTGAATAGTGAACCGGCTGCGTCTGAGATGACGGGAGAAGGCTCAAAGATACATGAATTCGCGGGACGCCGGCAGTACACCTCACACGACGTCGCTGGGCGGGCCTTGCACTGCAGGCCGCGTGCCCCGGCGAAATGCGATAACTGCACCCGCTAGTGCCACGCATCCGTATTCCAGCGGCATTACCCAACCGGGAAGTGCTCCCCAAGGATGCCCCAGCGCGCGCAGATGCCATTGGATATAAGTGGAGAAAATGCTAACCGTCCACACGATCATCAGCAGCGTCGAGGCCGACGTCAAGAATGGCAGCAGCCAGAGAAGATACCATGGGAATACGGCGGGTGCACACAATAGAGATACTGCCATCGGCCAGGCAAATTGGTCGGGAGACCACTCAGGCGCTCGGCTTCTGAGCCAGGCTGCAGTGACGAATCCGACGAGCACTGCCAGCCCAGCTAGCAGCTGCGGAGGCGCCACCTGATCGAGTGCCGCAAACACGGGACCATTAAAGCGGAAACTCTGCACATACGTACCCAGCGAGCCGATCGGAATGCGGCCGTGATTTAGAAATGGCACGTACAGAAGTCCGACCACGACTGCCGCGAGCACTGCGTCGCGAATACGAACCCGCTTCCAGTAAAGGGGCAAGAGTACGATCGGCAGAAATTTCACTGCGATAGTCAGCCCAAGGGCAACAGCCGCAGTCGCCCGCCATCGGCGCAGTAGCGCAGCGCCGGACACCACCAACAATAGCGCGCCAACAATATCAATGTGACCGCTTCCCGCCACATCAACGGCCAACAATGGGTTCCAGGCGAACGCCAGGATCAGGTGCGCTCCCTTCTGGGTACAACGCAAGACATCGAGCAACAGGAAAATAATTATGAACTCGCAAACCCCGAATGCTACTTTCAGCGCAAACGTAGATTCGTGAATGCTGGTTACCGTGCGGAAGAATAGCTGTGCCCCCGCTGGATATGGGCTCGGTAGATCCGGATTGTTCAAGTTGCGGGTTTCCGGGGTATGCAGCCCCGTTACGGCTGGATCGCTGGGAATGACAAGATAGGGGTTGTAGCCGAGCCGCTGAAGGCGGCCGTCCCAGACATAGCGATGGATGTCATCATCGGCGCCCGCGGGCAGCCGCAGAAATAGAATGTGCCACACAGCAGCCAGGACGAGCCCAATCACGACAACGCGCCGGGAAAATCTTGGATTAGCGAAAAACTCACGGATCGCCAACAGGTACGCGATCCCCGCAAGCGTCAGAGAGGCCATGAAGTACGGCCCACCGCGATCATTAAAATGGCGTGAGCAGATCGTTAGCGCCGCGCACAACGTGGCGCCGAGTATGTACACTCTCCACTCGGGGGTGACCTTCACAGTTCTCCCGTGCCCGTTTTTAACTGGGCAGTCGCAAGCTCCCACTCTTTGAGCCACCGTGCCGTGCTTGGCGCCCGTGCCGGAGCCAGACGCAACTCCGCTGCCAGGCGAGTCAGGTCGTCCGCTACATCAATATCGTAAAAAGGATCTGCGAAGCCTACGGAGAGGTCGAGCGAGCGTGCGTGCAGTAGAAATCTCTCCAGCGCACTGCTGGTGCCCATTCCGTCGCCTGCGAGAAGGGTAGGATGAGAAGCCTTTGCCCCTATGAGATAGTAGCCTCCGTCGTGCGTTGGTCCCACGACTACGTCATATGCGGCCAGTGTTTCGAACGCGTCTTCGAGAACAGAACGCGGCAGGTGTGGGCTGTCGCTGTTGAAGGCAATGGTGCGTCGTTGATGACCTTCTGCGAAGTGCGCAAACACCGAAGTGAGGCCTGCAGCAAGACCTTCACCTTTCTGGGCAACTACGCTCGCGCCACTGCCTGCCAATCGCGCCAGCTCGTTGACGTCGGTGTCCGGGCACATGATGGCAACTTCCACATCGCCCAATGACTGTGCCAGCGCCAGCGTGTCGTCCAGAAGACAGCAATAGAAATCAGTGACAGCCGCGGGAGAAAGGCTGGGCGCCAAGCGGGTCTTGACCGCGCCTTGCCTGGGTGCTTTCGCCATAATTACGAGCACACGGTCACCACCTGACGGACGCACCACCGGCTCACTTGCGGATTTCATAAAAGTTTGACGCGGGACCTACGCTGGCCGTGGTGTCCCGGCTCTTCGGTGCCGGAAATAATAGCGCACTATTAGGCTGAGAATGAACCAACCGGCGCCGACCGTGCCCTTCAGCGTACCGCTGATCTTCGATTTTCCGATACGCGGGTAGTAGCTCACCGGGACTTCAACCACGCGGAATCCACCGAGGGCGCCTTTGAGGATCATTTCAACCGCCCACCCATAGGTGGTCTCTTCGAGCGCGAGCGCGCGTAGTACATCTGCGCGGCCAGCGCGAAATGGGCCGAGATCACTGATGTCTAATCCGTACAGAAGTCTGATCAAGCTGGCGGCGAGACGATTGCCAAACACCTGATGCCAAGGCAACGCCCCGCCAGAATTCTGGTCGTGCAGGCGGGAACCGAGCGTGATGTCCGCACGCCCTTCCGTGATTGGCGCTAAGAGAATCGGCAGCTCAGAGGGCCGATCGCTGTAGTCACCATCCAGGAACACAACCACGTCCGGGGAATTTGCCGCGGCCAGACCCGTGAGGCACGCTCGCCCATAGCCGCGGCGCGGTTCCTGAACCACGCGGGCTCCTATTCTTGCAGCGATCTCGGGCGTCCCGTCATTCGAGTTGCTGTCGACAATGATGACCTCGGTCGTGAGATCAGACGGGAGATCCGCTAAAACGCGCGCAATCGCCTGCGCTTCATTATGGGTTGGGATGATGACGGACACGCGCACGTGAGCTTGCCCCGATCACCACCACAGAGAGGATGGCCACCGTTCCGCCAGCCACGCGTCAACGCCCCATTTCCGGCCGGCGCGGCCGATCGCGAGTCCGAGACATGCGAGCACCGGAACCAGCAGTTCCCAGATCCACGAGGTGCCGAACTCCGAAATCCAAAGACTGCCGAGGAACAGGAAAGCCACAAAAGCGGCCGGCCGGGTAAGGAGGCCGATGACGAGCAGGATGCCGAGAGAGATCTCGGTCAGGCCCTGCATGGGAGCCGCTATCGCGGCGTGGTTTGCCGCCAGGCCCATCACCGCCTTCCAGGCGTCCAGCGCGTGACTCGCCTTGATGTAATAGTTGATCAGACCGGCGTAGCCCCCAGGACTGTAGAGACCTTTCCCCAGATTCTCGAAAAAGACCCAGACAAACATTGCCCCAATTGTCACGCGCACCAGCGCCAACCCGTTTGCGGCATCGAGTACGCTGGTCGTTCCGGTTTTCTGATTTTCCGCTGGACTGACATTTGTCGGCATCATAGACCTCTTCTCAAGTAATTCGACTTGCCACTGAGTGAATGACAATCTTAACCCCTTGTTCCTGTCCGTGCTAGGTGGATGCGCAAAGAAGCCAAAGGCGCAATGCCTCATATTTCGGCTCGAAATGCCGTAACGCATGCAGCACTTGCCATTAGCTCCAGAAAGTCGCGCCGGGATGCGATCTTTTTCCTCAAGTTCGTCTTCGGAAAGCAAAGAATTTGCACGCTTTCCGTATTCCTTCGATTCCAATGGCGGTCGGGCACTGTCTCAACTGTATGTACAAGTCTCGTTTACCGAATCTGCGTAAGAAACTGCACTCCTCATAGTTATTCAATCCGGCAGAAACAATACAAAAATTGTTGCGTTGTCCCCAATGGCGTCTGGTGCAACTCGGTCGAGCTACCAAGCAGCCGGAAGCGAACGCCAAATTCCTTATGCAATGACTCGGCATCGTAGCGAACAACGTCGAGACCGCTACACTTGGTTGGGCCTTCCGGACCGAAAGTGCTCACGATCACATGGCCGCCGGGCTTCACGGTCTTGGCCACCTGGCGTACATAAGCCGTGCGGGCGTCCATCGCAGTAAGAAAATGAAATACGGCGCGATCATGCCATACGTCATAGGAGCGAGGCCCCAGGTTCGCGTTGTTTACATCGCCGACGAGCCAATGGATATTTTCTGAGGCAGCCGCCAACCGCGTCTTGGTCACATCGATTGCCGTTTGCGAAATATCAAGAACGGTGATGTTCCGGTACCCGCGGGCAACGAGATCATCAACTAGCGTCGATTCGCCACCACCCACATCGATGATGGCGACCGAACGGTCACTGACAGCATGTTCAATGAGATCAAGCGACCTCTCAAGGTGGGGCCGATACCAACTGACAGCGTCCGGCGACTTCTTGCCGTAGATGTTCTCCCAGTGGGTTCGGGCATCCATATCGATCACTGTGTCGGTGTTGATAGACTCTCCATAGATGATAAGCGGTCGCAAGAAAAGTAGCGGTGATATTTCGCTATGCTTGGCGGCGGCCTGCCCACCTTTGCTGTAGATGGTGTACGAACAGGTAAAAGGTTGGAAGCGCAAGCAAAGTAAACAACGTCGAAGTCACCAAGCCGCCGACCATCACCACCGCCAGCGGTCGCTCGATCTCAGTCCCGTGAAGTCGCAGAACCAGCAGCGGCAGCAAACCGAGGATTGCAGTGGCTGCGGTCATAATTTTTGGACGCACGCGCCCGATACTCGCCTCGCGCAGAGCCTCCTCGAATGGTTTGCCTTCGGATATCAGCCCTCTTGTCTGCGAGATCAGCACCAGTCCGTTCTGCACGGCAATTCCGAACAGGCCGATCAATCCCACCAGGGACGATACGTTCCAGGTCTCGCCCGCCACGTAGAGCGCGATGATCCCTCCCACGAAAGCGTCCGGAAGCGTAGCCAGAATTACCAATGATTCCGCCCCCGAGCCCAACGCAATGTAGAGCAACAAGAACACGGCAAGGATGGCGACCCCAACAGCAATGACAAGGGAACGAGCGGCCCGTTCCTGACTCTCCACTCTTCCGCCGACATTGAAAAAATATCCAGTCGGGAGTTGTAGATCAGCACTAAGCCGCTCCCGGATTTCTGCGGCCGTGCTGCCGAGGTCGCGGCCCTCGACCGCCGATTCCACCGCGATGCGGCGGCTCCCCGCTTCGCGGCGGATCGAACCCGGCCCAAATGTCTGCTCAATGTTGGCCAATTGACTCAATGGAATTCGCGAGCCGTCATGGCCGTCGACCAGCAGGCCACCAATCGAGCCGGGACGGTCACGGTGTTCATCCTGCAGCCGCAGGACTAATTCAAATCTGTGCTGTCCCATCCACACCTCTGAGACTTCCTCTCCGGCGAGTCCAATCCGAATGGCGCGGATCACGTCTCCTGGCGTCAGCCCTATCCGCGCGACCGCTTGACGGTCAATGGTGATCCTGAGTTGCGGCAATCCGGTCAGCTTCTCCACCCGAAGATCGCCTGTGCCGCGCACTTTCTCCATGATCTGGCGGGCCTGCTCGCCGAGTCGGGCCAGCTGTTCCAGATCGGGCCCGAAGATGCGAACAGAAATATCGGCGGGCGATCCGCCGAGTCCTTCGTCAATCCGCATTCCGAGCGGAGTGGTAAACAACAGGCTTGCCCCGGCTGCCGATTCCAGCTTGTGCCGCATGTCCTGCTCAATTTCCTCGCTGGATCGCTTCCTGTCGGGTCTGAGGAGAACGAGCACATCGGAAACCGTATGCGGCATCGGATCTTCGGTACGCTCGGCGCGCCCCGTGCGGCGAGAAACGTCTTCCACCTCGGGGATCGATCGTAATGCGTCCTCGACCGAGTGGTTCACTCGATCCACCTCATCAAGGGAAGCTTCCGGTGGCAGGAAGGTTTGGATCAGAAATGCCCCCTCATCGAGCTTCGGCATAAAGTCCGAACCCACGTAAAAGGCCAGCACGAGCGCGGGGATGGTGATGACCAGCGCTCCAATCCTTACCAGCCCAGCGTGCCGCATCGCGGCGTCAAGCGTTGGCGCGTAAACCTTCTTCAGCCGTCGAATGAGCCACACATCCTCTTCCTGTCCAACTGGCTTAGGCCGCAGAAACAAACCGGAGACGACGGGGACAATGGTAAGTGCCAATACCAGCGCAGCGGCGATAGCCGACACAACCGCCGCCGCGAGTGGGCTGTACATTTTGCCTTCAATTCCACCAATGGCAAATAAAGGTGTGAACACAGCGATTACGATCAAGGTCGCGAATCCAATGGGCCGCCCAACTTCGATGGCCGCGGCCAGCGCGTTCTCGCGCCGGTGAGCTTCACCACGCCGCGCAGTGATGCGGTGGACGATGTTTTCCGCCATGATGATCGCAGCATCGACCAGCAGGCCGACCGCGATGGCCAGGCCGCCAAGCGTCATGGTGTTGATTCCGATGCCGAGCGGCTTAAGAATCAATCCCGCGAGTGCGATAGATAAAGGCAGGGTGAACGTCACGACCAGCGCGGCCCGGAAGTCACCCAGCAGGACAAAAAGCACAACGACGACTAGAACAGCTCCAATCAGAATCGCCCGTTCCACACCTCCCAAGGCGCTCGCGATCAACTGCGATTGGTCGTACACCGTGCGTATGTGGACCCCTTTCGGAAGAGTCTTCGTGATCTCGTCCAGCGCCTGGCGAATTCCTTCGGACACCTTGACCGTATCGGCCCCGAATTGTTTGTTCACCCGGCAACTGACCACCTCGCCTTTCAAACGGTGTGCGATCCCGCGACGGATGGCGGGGGCTTCGCGAATGTCGGACACATCCCCGAGCATCACAGGAGTCTTTCCTTTCACCGCTACCACCGTATTGCGCAGGTCATCGATGTTTTTCACGCGGCCGATAGCTCGCACCGTCCACTCCATCGAGCCCTCGGTGACAAAGCCTCCGGCGGCATTGATATTTGCGCCTTCGACGGCATGTTCGATCTGATCGAGTGTGATACCGCGGGCGGAAAGCCGCTCGGGATCGAGTTGCACCTGAAACTGCCGCAGGTAACCACCAAGCCGCTCGACTGCGGCAACACCAGGTACCGCGAGAAGCCGGTTCCGCACTTCAAATTCGGCAAGGTCTCGCAAAGTCATGAGATCGGCGGTTCCGAGATCTGCCTCTAAGGTGAATTCATAGATTTCGTTGAGCCGGCCTGTGAGGCTGGAAAGCAGCGGTGCATCGGTTCCCGGAGAAAGCTGTGATGCAACTTGCGCGACCCGCTCGGCAACGAACTGGCGGGAGCGGTAGTAGTCGGCATCCGACTCAAACTCCACTGAAACCTGTGTGACTCCCAGGGTTGAGTTCGAGCGAATGCGTCGAACATCCGGAAGTCCTGCGAGGGCCACTTCCATCGGCACCGCGACTCCGGTTTCCAATTCCTCGGTTCCCATGGCGGGGTTCTGGACGATGATGTTAAAAACTGGCGCGGACAGGTCGGGAAAAACATCCCGCCGCAGGTCCTGCAGCCACACGCCACCGAGTACACATGCGGCCAACACAGTAATGAGCGTGAGACCAGGGCGGAGGAACGAGCCTTTGAGAATTTTCCCGATCATATTTGCTCCTAGTCCTCGTGCTCTCCGCCTTGGGAGCGCTCGACCTGCGCCTTCAACAGGAACGCTCCATCGACGACGACCGTTTCACCGATCTTCAGGCCTGAAACAATTTCCACCTCACCACCAAGATCACGGCCACGGCCTACGTTTCGGATCTCGAATTCATCCTCACTTCGCGAAACGAATACCACCCACCGCTCTCCGGTTCGTTGCAGCGAAGCCGCCGGTACGGCGAGCAGTTTGCCCGTGCCATTTCCCGCTGTGAGAAAAGCCGTGGCCGACATCCCTGGACGCAGTATTGCTCTGTCGTTTCGAACCTCGATGCGGACCGGCACGGTGCGTGAATCGAGATTTACTTGTTCCCCGACGAGTGCGACTTTTCCCGCAAAAGTCTGGCCGGGCAATGCGGCAAATACGATCTTGGCCTTGGCGCCTGGCCGAATACGCACCGCGTCCCGCTCGAAAGCATGAACCGTCAGCCATAACACCCGAAGGTCGCCAATCCGGAACAGCGGTTGCGAAGGCTCCGCCATCTGTCCCTGCATTCCCGCGCGCTCAATGACTACGCCTCCGACCGGGGACCGCAGCATGTACTGGGGAGAATCCAGAGTGCCAGCATCGGTTGAGCCCAAGCCGAGAGATTGCAAAGCGGCGCGCGCCGAACGCAATTCGGCTTCCGCCGAAGCAAGGCCGGCTTCGGCTTCCTGAATCTCGCGCTGCGACACAATGCGCTCCGCTCCCAGCCGGCGTTTTCTTTCCAGAACCTGCCGGGCAAGATCGACGTGAGATTGCGCCGTAATCATCTCCGCTTTTGCTTTCCCGATCTCAGGACTCTGCAAGATGGCTAGCGTTTGACCGGCACGAACGTTGCCACCCGCAGCGACCTCGAAACGAACGATACGGCTGGGAATGGGCGCACCCACTTCCGCGTATGCGTTCTCGTTGACTCGCAGTTCGCCCAGGATCGTGGTGCTGTCTCCTCCCGTCCGCTCTTCAACCTTCGCGGTTGTAATGCGCAAGTCGCGCAGCATCGAAGGTTCAATCTTCAAAACAGCGAGCTCCCCGTGCTCCGCCGAACGCGGCGCCGACTCAGCCTTGTGCTCTCCCAACTGCTCGGCGTCTTGCTTCTTCGCGCACGAGGTGAGCAGCATTAGGAAAGCAACGAATCCGATTCTCATTGTGTTTTTCATTGCAGGACTCCAGCGCGGGCTTCGACTGCCCCCCCCGCGATTGCGGCATCAAGCAGTCGCTCCACATACACAGTTTTCGTTTCAAATGCCTCGCGGCGTATGAGCAACAGCTCCGGGAGTCCGATCTCTCCCTCCTCGAAACTCCGCCGCGCCAAGGTCTCGTTCTCCTCCAACCCCGGCAGCGCATCGCGTTCCAACTCCTCGACCGCTGTCACCTGGGTGGCATAAACCTCGTAGGCAGTGCGTATCTCAGTCGTCACCGCTCGCCGCGAAGCATCCAGTTCGCGTTGCAGTCGCGAAGTGCGCGCCGCACCTACGGCCTGGAGCTCCTGCCCGCGGTTGAATAGCGGAAGCGTGAACGAAATCCCTCCTTGCACCACGCGGTCTCCCTGGTCTCGCTTGAAACTCAGAGCGGGCGCGACGGCTGGCCAGCGGAGCCCTTCGCCCAGCTTGACCTGGGCCTGCGCCTTGCGGATCTCCGCCGCCAGCGCTTGCAATTCAGGCCGGTCGCCCGCGCGCGCCAGAAGCGAATCCAATTGATGGCGGCGACGATCTTTCAGGTCGCCCACAATCGTGAACGGTTCATCCGCTGTCATGTCGAGGAGAATTCGCAGCTCGCCCGTTGCCGAAACCAGCGCGGCCTGGGCCGACCGAAGCTCGGCCCGTACCCTTGCCGCGTTGGTTTTCGCCAGATTCACGTCGAGGATGGGCACATCGCCCGCATCGAAACGGCGCTGCATACTTTGCAGGAGCTCGCTGGCGATGTGGCTCGACGCTTCTGCGATGCGGACCCGCTCCTGGGCGGCAAGGCCCTGCACGAAAGCGACGCTGACATCGCCAAGCAATTGCCGTACAGCGTTATGGCTGGCAGCGGTTTCCCGGTCCACGTCGGCCTGCGCGCCCGCGATTCTTGCCGCACGGCGCCCTCCGAGTTCGAGCGGCTGCGTGATCGAGACGTCGTAGTCCGTCGTGTCTCCGCCTGCCGAGTACCGCGGACCCACCGCCGTCTCCACCACCGGGTTTTCTTGCATGAGGACGGAAGCCCCGGTCAGGCGTCCACGAGCTTCGCGAACTTGGTCTTGCGCCGCGAGGACACGAGGAGCAAGCTGCCGGGCACGCGCAAGCGCTTGATCCAGTGTCATCGAACCTTCCTGCGCGTTCGCCGCCCAAGAAGCCGCGAACCATCCGGCGGCCAGGAGCCACCGGGCACAACCATAGGAACTATTCATAAATTCGCCTTTTACGATTCGGGAAATGCCAATCCACTGCGGATTAGGCAGCCAAAGACACGCGAGCCCATGTCAGGCGACGACAACTAATAAGCAATAAGGAGAAGGCGAGAATTACGCGCGAGGTGGGTGGTATGGAAGAGCAGGAATTCCGCCTTCGGCCCGCAGAAGCAGATCGGGTTCGGCAAGGGCGACCACTTGGGTAACGGTGAGTACGTAGTGCGTGCCGGGAATGATATGAGCGCATGCCAGGCAATCTTCCTCAAACTGGCAACTGCCCTGATCGCCATCTTGATGACTCGCCTGGACCTGGGTGCTACTGGCGGCAATGGCCAGTCCTTCATCGAGGCAAGTCTCGGGCAGGGACACATCGTACAATGTGAACACAAGCAGGAAGAGGGCAACGAGTTTGATCCAGCGGTCCATTGTGATTGCGGTAATTGTATTGCACCCTGCAACTGCTGGTCTACATTCCGAAGTCACAGCAGATGGCGCAACCTTCGGTCGCGAACCCAACTGCCGTGAGGCATGACCTAACTCTGCAATCGTTCTTTCCGGGCAGACCCTCCGGTTCCTCACCTGTGGTTGAGTGTCAATTTACTTCAATAGTGGAACCAAATTGATCGTGCTAATTAATTAATATGCGTGACGTGGCCCGGCGCTTGCCCACCTCGTCCGAGTGCTGACAAGGAGGTTGAATCGCAGGGAGATCCGCATTCCAAATCAATTACTTGATGTGGCTGGCAGGCGAGGCACATTGGCGGAGAGATCGTTGGGCGCCACGCCCAAAGAACTGTTTCGTAATTACTGCAGAATCAATCTCATACCTTCAAATGAGATCCCTGACTGTGACCAATCGCCAGTTGCCGGATTCACAGGGTTCGATATCCCGACTAAACTTTCTCCTCCCGGCGTCGCGCCAAGACAGACAGGAGAAAAACTTAAAAATGAAGCGACGCAGATACCAATATGGATGTTTAACCAAGAAGAGCAACCGGCTCACCGAAGACGTTTGGCAGTTTCGCTATTACGAAACGACGCTGGAAGGCCACCGATGTCGGAGGTCAACGAGCGTGGGGACGGTAGCTCAGTATCCAACAAAGGCAGCCGCATTGCGAGTCATCGAGGCTCTTCGCCTGCGGCTCAATCTGCATCGTCGATTCGGAAGACCCGTGTCCGTCGGCGGTCTTGTGGATCGCTATGTTGAACACGAATTGCCGGAGCGGCGGCATTCCACACAACAATCTCATTCGTCGGCCCTGAACCGCTGGATTCGCCCTCGTTGGGGTGACTATCTGCTGGAGCAA
>Ga0193719_10000701_pt1 | contig 12767 bp, 8 predicted proteins | sample U2a2metaG_FD_160103 | JGI IMG/M metagenome (GOLD analysis project Ga0193719, IMG submission 160103) | Soil microbial communities from a riparian zone of the East river system, Colorado, United States - U2a2 | ecosystem: Environmental > Terrestrial > Soil > Riparian zone | place: USA: East River... | reverse complement strand
GGACAGTTTCTGCAGTCATAACTGGTTTTTCATTTAAGTTCATTTTTAGTGATAGTTTTGGAGTTTTAAATTACGGTCTTGAACAGATGGGATTAAACCCTGTTGCTTGGTTGTCAGATCCAGGGGTGGTAGTATGGACATTGGTTATTGCAAACATGTGGCATGGGGCCCCATTTACCGTGATATTTTTAACAGCAGGACTCTTTTCGATAAACCCAATAGTTTATGAAGCAGCACGCATAGATGGAGCGACAAAAATTAAAAGTTTTTTCTACATAACACTGCCCTTACTAAAACCGTTCATCATCATAAATCTTATACTTATAACTATGTGGTCAGTAAATTTCTTTGATCTAATTCTTGTCATGACAAACGGGGGACCTCTATTCGCAAGCACTACCTCATCCCTATATATGTACAGACAAGCTTTTGAGTTTGGACTATTGTCAAAGGGCGCTGCTGCAGGATTCCTTTTGATCGGCATGAACTTGGTTCTAGCATATTCGTATATCCGACTTTTCAGGAGACAAGAGAGAACAGTTGAAATTAGACAAATGTAAGAAACCTAGAATACTAAATCTGAATCCAAATTGGCGACGATGGCTTGAACTCCACTTTCAATCACTAATACACAGGGTGATAAAATGATCCCAATTGAAAAGACTCTAATATGCTCCGTTATTGCAGTTTATCTCTTTATTACTTTAGCTCCTCTCATATGGGTAGTCTCAACATCTTTCAAACCAAATCAAGAAGCAATTAGCTTTCCTCCAAAACTCTTGCCAGATGCACCTACGTTGGATAATTATTTCTTTGTCCTTACCGATCCAAAACTAGTGACAAGCCTTTTCAACAGTCTGTTAGTAAGTATTGGAGGTACTGGGTTAAGCGTAGCTGTAAGCGCACTTGGAGCCTATGCATTCGCAAGGTTTGAATTTAAGGGAAAAAACTTGCTGATGAGCACAATATTGGGATTATTCATGATCCCGGTAGTCATAAACATTATACCACTATACATAATGCTAGCTAATGTTGGACTTTTAAATTCACTTCTTGCACTCGTATTGTCATTTCAAATCCTTATTATTCCGCTTAACATTTTTCTACTAAAGAATTATTTCGAAACAATTCCCAAGGAGCTCGAAGAAGCGGCACTAATAGATGGTTGCTCAAAATTAAGGGCTCTCTGGCACATCATTGTGCCCATGTCCATGCCAGGATTTCTGATAGCAGGCATCTTATCGTTCAGATTTTCATGGAATGAATTTGTGTTACCTATTGTTCTGTCTAACAAACCTGATGTCATGGTTTTTCAAGTTGCCTTATACCAGTTCATTTCACTTTACAGAATAGACTGGGGTTACCTGACTGCAGGAATAACCATTGCACTCATTCCTGTTGTCGTTTTGATGTTAATTTCCCAAAAAAGGATGATTAGAGGTTTGACTCTCGGAGCTGTCAGAGGGTAAGTAGTGCAAGGTTGGTAAACATAAACATCGAACAGTGTTTGCATTTGATAAAATAATTCAAATTTTAGCACAGTAACTTAAAATTTTACAATCCATTCATCTTTTTGTTCACCCACGTATATGCAATTTATTTCAGATCGCGCAACTTTACATTGTAAGTAAGTCCAAACCTATGAGCTTCGTCTCTTAGGTATTGTAATATTTTAACTGATTGGTTACTCTTTGGGATAACTATTGGCGAATTAGAAAATTGTACAAATATTTCTTCTCTTTCTTTTGCAATTGATATGCAGGGGATCTTTATACTTAATTTTGATAGGGCATTAAGTGCAGCGTGAAGCTGACCTTTTCCACCGTCAATTAATACCAAATCAGGTAAATTCAGTCTATCTTCTTTCGAGTATCTGCGACCTACAATCTCGGCTATCATTGCGAAATCATTTTGATCTCTTATGGTTTTTATTTTAAATTTTCTGTAATATGATTTTTCAGGAATCCCATTAACAAACCTAACACAGGAACCAACAGCTATTGATAAACCAAGATTTGAAATATCAAAACAATCAATAATATTGGGTAGTGACTTAAGATTCAGTATTCTTTTTAGCTCAAATAAGGCAGGTTCATAACCTTTTGATATATACGTTGATAAATTTCTAACAATTAGGTTCATCAATTGTTTTCTTTCAACATCGGTTCTGTTAGATATTTTTATTATGTTCACTCTATGTGAGGCAATCCTTTCTAAGGACTTTTCAAGTACTTGCTTTGAATCTGGTTCTTCGTTAACATAGATAAATCGTGGTACTGATGACTTGGAATTACAATACTGTGACAGAAAAGTAGAAAAAGAGTTATCACCAACTAGCTCAAATTCATATTTCTTCCTGTCCCTAATAACTCCACGGTATCTCCTGAGAATCAAAATATGCGCTTTCGATTGTAGGCGGTCATACTGGACCCCAACGTACTCCTCTTCAGATCTGGAACTGATTGATTGTTCAATCTTTTGTTTTGTTCTCAAGTTCTCAAGTCTATTTACAGTATCTCTAATTTCTTTTGCTTTTTCATAATCAAGTCCTAACGAAGCAATATTCATATCCTCTTTGATTTTTTCTATAAAGTCATCAATACTTTTTCTTCCTTGTAGTATATTCACAAGCGATTCCACATTTTCCATATATTCATTCCGAGTAACGTTATTTATACATGGAGCATCGCAATTATTTATGAAATATTCAAGACAAGGTTTTTTTGGGAGTCTATTACAAATTCTAATTTTAAAAATTTTTCTCAATAAACCTATGGCAAGAAATTTTGAGCTTCCATGTACGAAAGGTCCAAATACTCTGCCTTTTGGGCCCATAAATTTACCATCTCTGTTTCTTCTTGCTACGAGTAATCTGGGAAATAATTCATCTGAAACTTTAAGATAAGTGTATCGTTGCTGATCTTTGAGATCAATGTTAAAAAGTGGTCTATATTGTTTAATTAGATTTGATTCTAGCAAAAAAGCTTCAATCTCATTATCCGTGACAAGAAAATCAATATCTTGGATTTTTCCTACTAGCTTCATAGTTTTCCAATTTGATAACTCTTGAGAATGGCCATATGTAAAGTAGGATAGGACACGCTTGCGAAGATTCTTTGCCTTACCTATGTAGATTATTCTACCTTCTTTACTTTTCATCATGTATACTCCTGGATCAAAAGGAAGCAGGAGCGCTTTTTCGCGTACCTTCTTTATATTTTCAGATTGATTTAAAGTCTTATAAGGTATGGAAGATGTTAAGTTCGTACACCAGTTTTACTTTTTCTTATTGTCTGACTTACCATTAACTTTGATTTGAGATATTTTCCGGTATAACTTGAAATATGGTTTGATACTTGTTCCGGTGTGCCAGTAACAACAATGTTTCCGCCATTTTCTCCCCCTTCAGGACCAAGGTCAACTATCCAGTCAGAGGATGCAATTACATCAAGATTATGTTCAATTAGAATGACGGTGTTCCCAACATTCACAAGTCTATCTAAGACATGAAGAAGCTTTTTCACGTCCGCAAAGTGTAATCCCGTGGTCGGTTCGTCAAGAATATAGAGTGTTCTCCCAGTATCCCTTCTTGCAAGTTCAGATGATAACTTTATTCTCTGTGCCTCTCCTCCTGAAAGTGTTGTTGCCGGCTGTCCCAGTCTAATGTACCCTAATCCAACGTCATCAAGCGTCAAGAGTTTTCTTTCTATTGAGGAGATGTTTGAGAAGAATTCAAGGGCCTCTTCAACAGTCATATTGAGGACATCTGAAATTGTCTTGCCTTTGTATGTTATCTCCAGGGTTTCTAAATTGTACCTTTTTCCTTTACATTCATCGCAAGTCACATACACGTCAGCTAGAAACTGCATTTCAATTCTCTTAACCCCAGCTCCCTCACATGAATCGCATCGCCCACCAGGAACATTGAATGAAAATCGACCAGGTTTGTATCCCATTTCTCGGGCTTTCATGGTTTTTGCAAAGATCTCTCGTATGGGACCAAAAGCATTCACGTATGTTGCTGTGTTAGACCTAGGTGTCCTTCCAATAGGAGATTGGTCGATTCCTATTACTTTATCCAGGTTTTGAAGACCTGTAATCTTTTCATGAGAGCCAGGCTTTTCCTTAGATGAGTAAAAGTGATTTGACATTGCTTTGAAGAGTATCTCATTTACAAGAGTTGATTTTCCAGATCCCGATACACCAGTTACTGTCGTCATACACCCGAGAGGAAAATCTACTGTTATCTTTTTTAGATTGTTCTCCATGGCTTTGTGAAGTGTCAGCCAACTATTGGGATTTCTTACTCTATCTTTGTGATGAACCGTATCATCTCCTCTAAGAAATCTTCCTGTTATAGAATCCTCATTTTGCATAATTTCTTTCAGCATTCCATTTGCTACGACCCTTCCACCATGGATTCCTGCCCCTTCTCCAATATCGATAACCCAATCTGAGCTTCTAATAACTTCCTCGTCATGTTCAACTATTATCAGCGTGTTTCCAAGATCTCTTAACTTTCTCAGTGTTTCAATTAATCTGTTATTATCCCTTTGATGCAGACCAATTGTAGGTTCGTCAAGTACATATAAGACACCAGTAAGGTTAGAACCAATCTGTGTAGCAAGACGTATTCTCTGCGATTCGCCACCAGATAATGTTGAGGTCATCCTGTTTAAGGTAAGATAATTGAGTCCGACATTCTTAAGAAACTCAAGTCTTGATATTATCTCCTTTAGAATATTCTTTGCAATAAAACTGTCAGTCTCTGAAAGAGAAAGTGTCATGAAAAAATTATAACAACTGTCAATTGACAAATCACATATGTTCATAATAGACTTGCCAGCAATCTTGACCGCCAAAGAATCAGGACCAAGTCTCATTCCTTTGCAAAGCTCACAAGGCAGCTCTCTGATAAACTGCTCCATGTCACGTCGTTTCGAATCAGAATCTGTCTGGGCGTATGTCCTCTCTAAATTGGGAACGACTCCTTCAAAAGAACTACGATATTCCCAAGTAGAATCAGATGTCTTAGACTCATATCTATAATGGATATTTTCATCAGTACCATATAGAATAACGTTAATTTGCTTATTTGTCATGGCTGATATGGACTGATAGAGATTAAAACCAAATCTTTTTCCAACATCGCGCAACATTGAAGATCTAAATGTTGCAAAGTGGCCTGCCCACGGTTTTATTGCACCGTCTAAAATACTCTTTGTTCTATCTGGAATAATTAATTCCGGGTCAAACTCAACTTTGATACCCAATCCATTACACTGTTTACATGCACCAAACGGTGAATTAAATGAAAATGAACGAGGTTCTAGATCCTGAACGCTTATTCCACATTTTATGCATGCCTTTCTTTGTGAGTAAACTTTTTCACTGTTATCATCAACTATAATTTTGATTATGCCTTTTGCTGTTTTTAAGGCAGTCTGGACTGAATCAAACAACCTCGACCTATCCTCAACTGAGGGCCTTATCCTATCTACAATGACTTCTATTGTGTGTTTCTTGTGTTTGTTAAGCCTAGGATATTTAGTATCTTTCTTGTTATCGTTACCATTGTCATTTTCATTATCATCCTTATTCAAATTGATTATTTGACCATCAAGTCTTATCCTAGCGTATCCGTTTTGTTTTAATTCCTGAAATAATTTTTCATACGTTCCTTTTTTTGATTCTATAATTGGAGCTAGTAAAAGAACATTTTTTCCTTTTGATGTCTTTAATATTGTATCTGTTATAAAATCAGCAGATTGCGTCGTAATCTTTCTTCCACATTGAGGACAGTGAGGTACTCCTATCCTGGCATAAAGTAATCTCAGATAATCATATATTTCTGTCACCGTACCTACTGTCGAGCGTGGATTTTTACTAGTGGTCTTTTGTTGTATTGATATCGCAGGAGATAGACCTTCTATAGAGTCAACATCAGGTTTATCCATCATCTCCAAAAATTGTCTTGCATAGGCAGAAAGAGATTCAACATATCTTCTTTGTCCTTCTGCGTATATTGTGTCGAAGGCTAAAGTTGATTTACCAGATCCAGAAATACCCGTTAGAGCTATGAGTTTGTTTTTGGGAATTTCAAGGTTGATATTCTTTAAATTGTGCTCCCGTGCACCTTTGATGATTATACTATCGCGACCAACATTATTACTAATATTATTCATTTATCCATCTACACCTATTATTGCCCTATCTACTAGTTGAGGCCTCAATAATCTGAGTGTCTAACACTCTTTTTATCTTTGTTAGCTGTTCTCTTAATTCTATCGCCTTTTCAAAGTTCAGGTCTTCAGCATGTCTTTTCATGCTTGTCTCAATTTCAATCGCAAGCTTTGAAAGATCCTTTGCTGACATTGACTTGATTTCTACGTCGATTCCTGCTTGATCTTCCCTCTCTGCAACTGCCTTTACTATAGTCCTTGGTGTAATTCCATATTTTTGATTGTAAGCGATCTGCTTTTTCCTTCTTCTGTCAGTTTCGGATATCGCTTCTTTCATAGACTGTGTAAAGTTGTCTGCGTACATTATTACGGTTCCATCAATATTTCTCGATGCCCTACCAAATGTTTGCACTAAACTTGTTGTGTTACGCAAAAATCCTTCTTTATCTGCATCAAGTATTACTACAAGACCAACTTCTGGTATATCAAGACCTTCTCTTAATAGATTAATACCAACCAGTACATCAAACTCTCCAATTCTTAACTGGCGTATGAGTTCAGTCCTTTCTAGTCCTTCAATTTCAGAGTGCATATATCTCACCCTTACGTCTTTTTTAGCAAGATATTCTGCAAGGTCTTCAGCCATTCTCTTGGTAAGGGTTGTGACAAGTACCCTTTGGTTGTTGGACGCACGCATATTTATCTCATTTATAATATCTTTTATCTGATCTTTTGTTGGCCTTACCTCGACCTCTGGATCAACAAGGCCCGTTGGCCTTACCAACTGTTCTACAATTGCAGAACTATTTTTTCTTTCATAATCTGATGGCGTTGCAGAGACAAACATTGTTGATTTTAGATATTTCTCAAACTCTTCAAATTTTAGTGGACGGTTATCAAATGCACTTGGGAGTCTAAATCCATAGTCTACAAGACTTTTTTTCCTGGTATAATCACCATGAAACATTCCTCTAATCTGTGGCAGCGCTACATGCGATTCATCTATTACAAGCAAAAAATCATTTCCAAAAAAATCAAGAAGACAGAATGGTGGTTGTCCAGGGCGTCTTCCGTCAAGATGTCTTGAGTAATTTTCAATTCCAGAGCAGTAACCTAACTCTTCAATCATTTCAAGGTCATATTTGGTCCTAGATGTTAATCTCTGTCTTTCAAGCTCCCCTGGAAGTTTTGGAAGCCACCTTTCAAGTTCACCACGTATGGATGATAATGCATCAGTCTTTGTATCCTCATCTATTATGTAGTGTTTTGCGGGAAATATCTTGACAGTATCAGCACAACGTTTTCTCTTCATGGTAACGCTATTATGAACACCTATCTCTTCAACCAGGTTACCAAATAAAGATATCCTTATGATGTCTTCAGAATATCCAGGTATTATGTCAATAATATCGCCTTTCACTCTAAATTTCCCTGGTGATAAAGTTATATCGTTTCGTTCATATCGGGCCTCGATAAGCTTGTGAATGAGAGTTTTCCTATCAATTTCCATTCCCTTTGACAGAGTAATAGCACTCTGATCCCATTCTTGTGGAGATCCTAGCGAGTAGATACACGAAACTGTTGAGACTATTATTGTAGGCTCACCTGACATCAGCATCGCAGTAGCTTCAAGGCGCATCTTTTCAATTTTTTCGTTGACTTCTGTATCCTTTTCTATATAAGTGTCAGTTTGGGGAAGATAGCTTTCAGGCTGATAATAATCATAAAAGCTTACAAAGTAGCCAACGTTGTTATGTGGAAAGAACTGTCTAAACTCTGAATAAAGCTGAGCTGCCAGTGTCTTGTTATGAGAAATCACAAGTGTATTTTTGTTGGTCCTTGAAATTACATTTGCCACTGTAAAGGTCTTCCCACTACCTGTCACGCCCAGTAAAGTTTGTAACTTTTTACCATGTTTTATCCCGTTTGCAAGTAGATCTATAGCTGTCGGTTGATCACCACTTGGTGGAAATATATCAGGGGCAAGAGAAAACCGTTTAGTTGACATCTGCAATAGAAATAAAAATTTTCATAACGAGAATATAATTTTATTGCTAATGGTAATGGAACATAAGGCGACTAATTGCTTGTTGTTCTAGAATAATATGAAAAATTATCCACTCAGCTCGAATAAACTAATTCCAAAAGCAAGTAAGAGAAAACTCTAAAGCTTTGTAGTCCTCTTTAATATCAAGAACCTACTTTTGGAACCGATAGCGTATTGGGTACCGACGGCCAAAGACCTCTGGATTTATTTCATTATTTCTTATTGCAGAAAACAAGATAAAGACTTACGGGCTCCTCATAACTTTCCTCAATGTCCTTGATTTCAAAATAGATTGTTAAATATGACTCTATTTGTTCCTTGGTAGAAAATCTGATTTGAAAGTCATTTATTTCATAAATATTGCTACCTATTTTCTTACCTTTATTATACAAAACATCTTTATCACTTCGGAACAAAAAATACAGCAAACCATTGTTTTTTAATGCTCTATTGGATTCTTTGAAAAGATAGCTCAGTTCCACATCTGTGAAACGCATATTATAAAACATGTGTGAGTAAACTGCATCAAAATAGCTACTATCAAATGGTAAGGTTTGTCTTGCTTCAAAATGGCTTAAATGCAAAGAAATATTTTTTCCTCTTATTTTTTGGTTTATATCCCCTATTGCTACTTTAGAAGAATCTATAGCGTGAACATCTAAACCATTTGATGCAAAATTGTGAAACTAAATTATTCTTAGCAGGTGGACAATATTGGATCGTTGAAGTTCATTTTCTTGTTTTGATCTGCCCATTTTGAAAATTGATCTACGCATCGTACTACCCATTTGCAATTTCAACTACCCATTGATCTACCCATCTGCCAAAATGACTACCCATTGATCTACCCATCTGCAATTTCAACTACCCATTGATCTACCCATTTGCAATTTCAACTACCCATTGATCTACCCATTTGCAATTTCAACTACCCATTGATCTACCCATTTGCAATTTCAACTACCCATTGATCTACCCATCTGCCAAAATGACTACCCGTTGATCTACCCATTTGCAATTTCAACTACCCGTTGATCTACCCATCTGCCAAAATGACTACCCATTGATCTACCCATCTGCCAAAATGACTACCCATTGATCTACCCATTGACTTAAAATGGGTAATTGAATGGGTAATTGATAGCTCAAATGGGTAATTGAAGTTTCTGTACAGTGTACGAAATGAGCGTGAATTGCTTGTAACATTTGACTATCCATTATCACCAAAACGTTGATTTACTGCCACGTAATACTTTGTGAAATTATTTAAAGATTAACAAATTGGGTAGTTAGAATACAAATGAATATTGAACAACTTATTTGTAGTAATGTACTATATACTCCAACAAAGCCTATTACCAATAGTTAATCCAAATAACTCTTTTTGCTGCCATATTTCATTTGTACATCCACTAACCAATCTATGTCAGTAGCTGACTTTGTCAATTTTGCAATATTTAATGCATCTCTAACATCTTTAGACTTCATACGGTTCCATACTACATGTCCAATTTTTTCTGCCAGATGTACGTCCAAATGATATCTTTTCTTAAGAAGTCGCCTAACAATTTCTATAAATTCTTCATATGTATATTCATCCAAATACAGCTCCATGAATCTTGATCTTAGTGGTTCAGATAATCGTTCAGCATCATTGCTAGTAGCAAAAACCCATAATTTCATCTTTTTTTGTCTTGTTTTACCCCTCAATTTAGTTTCAGAAAGAATACCCGTTTCCATAACATTGAGCAAGGTGGCGTGATCATTCTTTTTCATCTTGTCAATTTCATCAATCAACAGATATTTTGTATTGTTATTGAACAAGTGATCGGTCATGCCAGGGCCTGAAGCACCAACTGCGTCTATAAAATATGTATCATCTAAACCTTCTAGCATTTCTAATAGAAACACTGTCTTGGAGGAGGACGGCGGACCAGTTAAAAGTATGCTTACAGGTTCCTTTGACACTACAGATTTCAATAAGAGTTTCTTTATTTCGGGATACCCCACCACATTGGAAAAGAATTTTTCTTCAGGGGTTAGTCCCTGTTCGTGCCCACCAAATACTCCATCTATTTTTTTAAATAAATTCTTGAACATAAATTCCGGTTCAAGCGTTTGTAACATTTAGACTATATTAAATACTATGGAAAATACTTCTATATCATCAACTCCATAAGCAAATCATGCTAATTTAAGACAAAATACTACAATGGTCCTATTCCTGTTATTGATTATTACTTTATCTTACATATGCATCGAGAGAAATTACTGATAGTCTAATGCAAATCTATTTCTAAAAAATGAACACATCTAAAAAGTGACTTGTTACCAATGGAACAGACAAAATGATTATTTATTCTTTGACTGATCACGATTTGTCCGAGTTCTAACTATTCGACTTTTGTAAATAAAGGCCAAGTTCCTGAAGAAACAATTCAAGATTAGCATCGTCTTTTAATCCTCTAGCACTAGTTTCAATTACGTTATATCCTGCCATTCGTAGTTTGACTCGTTTCAGTTTGTCTTTTTGTTGTGCTTCTGGATTTCCATGTATCTTTTTTGAGAGACCGTCTACGAAAATTAGTATAGTCTTTGAAGATAAGTCATCCAAATAAGCAAAATCTTCCTTTACGTCTTGCAAATGGGATACTTAAACGGAACTACAATAATTTAATCTTATAAGTAAAATGAACTTTATACTAGATTGAGTATGGTATAGAAATACAAAGTTCCGTATGAATATTCAATCGTATCCCGACGGGCCCGCACCGACAATGTCAAATGCCTTAAATCAGAAATACGTCACTTTTATTATATAAGACATATTCGTGGTTAGGATATTTCTTAAAAAAATTTGAATTCTATAAATTAACCAATTATTCAAGCAACTAAACGATATGATAAATATCAGCTAAATTTTAGTTAATTAATCGATCAAGTAATGACGAAACCACCAACACTTATCATTGCAGGTACAACTAGCGGTGTTGGTAAAACAACTATTTCGCTTGCGATAATGTATGCGTTAAAATACAAAAAAGGATTTTCAGTTCAATCATTTAAGATAGGACCAGATTTCATAGACCCAAGTTATCACAAGATAATTACAGGCAGAGAATCACGTACTTTAGATGCATGGATGATGGGTAACAACGGGATTATTTCAACTCTTCAAAATACTGCAATAGATGTCGATGTAGCGATAATTGAAGGAGTCATGGGCTTATTTGATGGATTATCTGGAAAGAGCGATTTTGCCAGTACTGCATATGTTGCTAAAATTCTAAACACTCCAGTCATCTTGGTAATAGACGCAGCAAAGGCGGCTCGCTCAATTGCAGCTATGGCGTTTGGTTATCTGCATTTTGACAGGAGATTGAAAATATCAGGATTAATTCTTAACAATGTTTCAGGACCAAAACACGCAAGATATATAACTGAAGCTTGCAAAAGCAAAATTGAAGTTCCTATATTGGGTATCGTACAAAGAGACAATGAATTAAGGATGGATGAACGTCATCTTGGATTAATTCCAACAGACGAGTTAGACTATACGAAAAAATCCAAAATAATGAAAGTAGCTAAAAAGGTATCAGAAGAGATCTATTATGATAAGATTGTTTCATTATTTAAATTAAAAAAATCAAAATTCACAGAAATTGTAAAGAAATCTGAACCTAGTATTTCAAAACTTAAAATAGGCGTGGCACTTGACAATTCCTTCAACTTTTACTATAATGAGAACCTAAATAGCTTAAGAAATCTAGGAGCTGAGATAACTTTTTTTAGTCCCTTAAATGATAGCCATATCCCTAATGATGTGTCAGGATTAATGTTGGGTGGAGGGTTTCCTGAAGTCATGGCAGACAAACTACATTCAAACCAATCTATGAGAAGATCAATAAAAACAGCGGTAGAACAGGGAATGTCAATTTACGGAGAATGTGGTGGATTAATGTACCTGACCAAATCAATAGCCGGATACAGAGATTTTAAAAAGCCATTTAAAATGGTAGGAGTAATAGATGCCAACACAATAATGACAGGTAGATTGACACTGAATTATACTCAGGCTGATATGGCGTCCAATCTTTTTGGTAATATTCAAAACATACGTGGACATGAGTTTCATTACTCAAAGATAGAAAATATTCCACAAGACTCAAAGTATGTGTATAATTTAAAACGTGGAAGCGGAATTGATGGTGGTAAGCATGACGGAGTCTTGATGTATAACTCTATTGCGTCATACATGCATCTTCATTTCTATGACACCAGATTTCCTAATAAGTGGATAAAGTTCTGCATCGACTTTGAAAGGAGGTAAGGATGGATGTATAAAAACCTTAGAGGATTTAGGCTTTAAAATCGAAACTATCTCATTCTAAGAACATTTAATAAACATATAATTTATGCTTTTCAAAAGTTATTACAAATTATTTTTTCCTTGTCCTATTGTAAGGAGTTTAATCTCTTTTGCTAAATTTTTATCTAATATACCGCGACCATCATATACCGGAATATTTTGAAAAAAT
>Ga0193719_10000700_pt1 | contig 12767 bp, 13 predicted proteins | sample U2a2metaG_FD_160103 | JGI IMG/M metagenome (GOLD analysis project Ga0193719, IMG submission 160103) | Soil microbial communities from a riparian zone of the East river system, Colorado, United States - U2a2 | ecosystem: Environmental > Terrestrial > Soil > Riparian zone | place: USA: East... | reverse complement strand
AAATTGGCTCAAACGGATAGCGCCCGGCTTGTTCGCGCTTCTGGGCAATCACCACGGGACTGCATCGCTCCAGGGCTGTGATTTGTCGATAAATATGCAACATCTCTGGCTTCAGAAATGTCGCGCAATAACAAGCGATGACCGGGCGTGAATCAGGAGATGGAACTTCCAACGCCCAATGCTCAACGCTCAACGCTCAATGATCAACTACTCGAAAATCCAATTCAGATTGAGAACCGCGAACGCACTTCCGTCGATACGCGGACCGGCCGGCCGGTTTGCGCATCTATCGGGCACCAGAGAGTCCGAGCCTCGGACAAGAGTCGGCCGTCGCGATTGCGGCGGATCTCTGAGAATCGCTCAAACGTTAGCCGAGTGGCTTTACCGACCCAGGTACGCAACAACACTTCGTCGCCCAGCGTGGCAGGCCCTTTGTAGTCGATCTCGTGTCGCAAGACCACCCAACCGATGGTCTCCTGCGCTTTCGCGCTGGCAACAGCCCGCCAGTGCGCGGTGGCAACATCCTGGACCCATCGCAAGTAAACAGTGTTGTTTACGTGATTTTGCTCGTCGATATCACCTGGCAGCACCGAAATGATCATTTCAAAACGTGCGGACGACATCAGAGAATTCGGGAGAAGTTAGAAAATATGATTTCGAAAACAGAGCGGACGGCGAGTCAGCTTATGTGAAATCGACGCATTAATTCTTGCCGGGCTTCCATGGCAAGTTCAGGACTCATTCGGCTAAGGACTTTTTCACGGCGTTCCGGATCCATGGCTGCCAGGTCGCGCACCAGTTTGTTGCGCGTTCGCCATTTTGCATACTTGCTCGAGCCGATACCGATCGCGAGAAGCGCAGAGATGATCCAAACAGTGATATCTGTTGAGGTCACGAGAAGAATAAAGAAGCGAAAAGCGCTAAGGACAACCCAACGTCCACAAATGACATGGCTAGCGTACATCGCTGTAGACGATTCGCTCTGCGAAGCGCGGCGCCAAGCCTGTATCGCACACGTTAGTCGCGCCTTTCACAGAGAGGCGGCTCCAGTCAGAGGCCGACTTGCGACGGCGACCGCACCGTGTGATCACAAAGAATGTATTCGGTTGAGATCGATCGATCGAAACGCCTCTTGGTAATCAGCGCCCTGCAACGAGTCACGGCAGAGCAGGCAAAGCTGGCCGCGAAGCAGGTCCGCGAGCTCGTGCGCGACGTTGCACCCGGCTTCCGCGTCCTTGCAGATTTCCGGTGGTTGGAATCAATGGATGCGGCAGCCGCGCCTCACGTTGCCAAGATCATGGACACGCTTGCTGAAAAAGGGGTCTCCTCCGTGACGCGAGTGATGCCTGATCCACACAAAGATATTGGTCTCAATATCCTGTCACAATTCCATTACGGTCCCGAAATCCAAATCGCTACGTTCGAAACATTAGCTGACGCGGTGCAAAGCCTGGCCGAGCAATGACAGTCGAAATCTGCACGAGAGTAGCCCGCGCAGCCACCATGGCCAGCCCAACTCTGAATTGGACCGGATTCAGCTGACTTCTCTCTGGTTTATTCGCCCTTGCCTGCGGCCCTGTTTCCTTCTTTGGCCGCCTCGGCTTCGGTCATGTATTTGCCCTTCTTGGTCGTGCCGTAAAAACGCGACCCTTCCCTGTGGTACACATGCGAGTCTGTGTTAACCCACACCAGACCGTGGCCACCGCCGGGTGCCGGCGCAGTAGCTGCTGCCGCGGCGCTCGTGTTCTTGGCAGGGGCACCGCTGACGGCCGCCGGACTGGCTGCCGCAGAGCTTTTCGGCTTGAAGAAATCGCCAAGCGAGAATTTAGCAGGCGACGGTGAAGCACTCGTTGCTGTCTCTGCTTTTTTGCGTCCGCCTTTTGCTTTGGGAGCGGCTGCGGGCGACGTAGCAGGCGATGCAGCCGGACTCGCTGCTGCGCCAGCCTCTGCTTTTTTGCGACCGCGCTTGGCCTTTGGCGAAGAAGCAGGCGAAGCCGATGCAGCGGTTTCGCCTGGTGATGCCGTCGTTTGGGCTTTCTTGTGCGTGCGATGTTTTGCCGGCGCCCCTGCGGGCGATTCGCCTGGAGTAGGCGACTGAGCCTCTACAGCGCAAATGCTGGCAAAACCGATTGCAAAAAAGAGAGTAAGGAATCGTTTAGTCATGCGGGCGAGCGTAAACAAACTACGGGATTACAGTCAACGCATTTCCCAACGAGCAACCCATTTTCTGCGCAAAAAAACGGGCAAATCGCTATAACTTTGCATTCCGCAACGCCCGCAATAGCCGTGCTTCGGCCGAGGCGAAAATTTAAGGACGGCTGAGCCGAGCGCGCGCTTGATTCCGAAAGCTTTCGCGAGTTGAGCGCGGCGGTCGCCTGCGCTAGAATCGGGCCGGGATGCTTGACACCGTTCTAGGATGCCTCAAATGGGCCGCCGTCGGTTTCATCGTCGCGTTTGCGCTGATGAAGCTGTTCGAGGCCAGTCATATTCACGACGACATCCCCAAGCCTGCCTTCAAAATACGTCAGACCAAGCGTGCGACCTTCGTGCTATCGACTTTTGCGGCGATGCTCTCGGCCTTGGTCTGGCTGCTCGTGCAAAAACTGGACTGAGCTGACGCTCGCGTTCGATTCGTTACAGCGTTGAAACGCTAAAATGTTGAGCGGCGAATGAAAAACCGGCGCTGCATCTGATTCTCCTACTCCTACTCATGCTCTTGCTCTTAAGAACAGGCATTGAAGAAAAGAGCATGAGCAGGATAAGGAGTAAGAAAACAGAGTGCTGATCAGCCCATGTAGAAGCCGCCGTTTACGTTCAAGACATGTCCGGTGATATACGAAGCCATTGGGGATGCTAGAAACAGGGCCGCGTTTACAATTTCGCTGACATCACCGAGACGGCCGAGCGGAATTTGCTTTATGAAATTCTGCGTCACTTCGTCAGGCATGCCTTTGCTCATGCCGACGTCAATGAAACCCGGCGCGATGGCGTTCACCGTGATGTTCTGACGCGCAAACTCCCGCGCCGAAACTTTCGTGAGTGCAATGATCGCCGCTTTGCTCGACGAATAATTTGCCTGGCCAAACAACCCGACCTGGCCGCTGACGGACGACATGTTAATGATCCGCCCGCCATTTCGCAGAATCGCGCCGGCCTTTTGCGTGACGGTGAATGTGCCGGTGAGATTTACGCGCACCACGCTCTCAAAATCCTCCACCGACATTTTTTTAATCGTGCGATCACCGATGATACCGGAATTGTTGACGAGAATGTCCAGCCCACCATGCCGATCTTGTATTTGATTCATCATGGCCTCGACCTGCGTCGGTTGCGTCACGTCGCATTCAATCACCAGCGGCTCATTGAGTTCACTGGCCGCGTTGGCCGCATCGGTCTTATTTTGTCCCTGCGCGTCGGCCACATAATTCACCACGCATTGCGCGGCGCATTGGCCAAATGCCTTGATCATCTCTGCGCCAATCCCGCGCGAGCTCCCGGTGACGAGCACGACTTTGCCGCTGAAATCGAGGGGATCAGGCATTTGACGATTTAACGATTTAACGATTTAACGGTTCAACGCTAGATTTTTCCGATGCCTTCACCCATTCGAATTTTGACAGCGGTCCCGATTTGCGACGGGCATGACAGCGCGATCAACACGATCAACCTGGAATTCATCCGGCACGGCATTGAGGTCGTCTATCTTGGCTATCATCGTTCAGTAGGCGATATCGTGCGCGCTGCCATCCAAGAGGACGTGCGCGCCATTGGCATCTCGAGTTACAACGGCGGGCACATCGAATTCTTCGCGGAAGTCATTGCTCTTTTGCGGAAGTGCGGAGCGAACGACATCAAAGTCTTTGGCGGTGGTGGCGGAACGATCACGCATGACGACGCTGTGGCAATGAAGCGCAAAGGCGTAGACAACATTTTCTTTGCCGGAACCTCACTCGCAGAAATGACCGATTATGTCCGCAAGCACTACGGGAGACCGCGTGGCAAAAGGTCGCGCTCGAGATCGTCCGACCAGGACCTCGCTCACAAGTTGACCGCGACCGAGGACGCGTATTCCAAAGGCAAACGTCGAACGTCCAACTCCGATAAATCGCGAGCAGGCGTTCAACGCGTAACCCTCAACAAAAAGATTCGAAATTCGAGCAAAGCCCGCGTCATTGGTTTTACCGGGCCAGGTGGCGCTGGCAAAACGACGCTCATTGACGAGCTAGTACTGCGTTTTCTGAATCAGAATCCGAATGGAAGGATCGCGATTTTGTCGCACGATCCGAGCGTAATTGGCGAAGGAGCATTACTTGGCGATCGAGCCACGATGATCAACTCGCAAAATGATCGTGTGTTCATGCGCAGTATGGCGACACGCGGCCAGGCCGGCGGTCTTTCGCCCGCTACGCACGATTGTCTGACACTACTCGCCCGGTCGGGGTTCGATTACGTGATAATTGAAACAGTGGGCACTGGCCAGGAGGCGATGCCGTTTCAAAAAAATGGCATTGTCGACCAGACTGTGCTGGTAATGAACCCTGATTACGGTAGCCGGTTGCAACTGCAAAAAATCGTGATGCTCGATCTTGCAGATATCGTAGTGGTGAACAAAAGCGATCTTCAGCGCGCCCGTACTGCGCATACGGAAATCGAACAACGTCTGGAACAAAACCGGCGTAATCAGCGGCTGATCGACACAGTTGCAAAACGGCATCGCGATCCTGGCGTAGACGAACTATTCGAGCTAATTTCGAACCGCGGATAATCAGACTTGTCATGTCGAGCGAAGTCGAGACATCTCTTGATAATTCAAAGGTGAGGAAACAATTAGAGATTCCTCGACTTCGCTCGACATGACAGGAATGTAAAAGTCGAGTCATGAGCAAACTTGGACAAGTTGTTGAGTCGATCGAGAAGTACAACAAATTCGTTCTCGATCAGGTGAAGCGTGCGCGCACCGATGAAAAATTCGGGCGCGAACTGCTGGGACGCTGGACCGATATCAAGGCGAAAATTCCAGTTACGCGAACACCGACCGGATTGCCATTGCCGCGCCTGGCGCTACCCGAGATCGATGAGCCGGGTGAAATCGCGCGCTGTCTTTTCGCTGAAGGATTACCAGGTGAATTTCCATTTCTCAACGGCGCGTACCGCGAGATGTATTTGGAACCGATTCGCGAGGTCGAAAGCTACGAAAAAAACGGCGAACCTGTAGCGGCAGGCGTGTCGCCTGCAAATCGATTGAAAAAGCAGCCGGCACGGCTGCCACTACAGGAAGAACCGACGCGTTTGTTCTCCGGTTTAATGCTCGCCGAGGACACGAACGAGCGTTTTCATTATCTGACCCAGCATCAACGCACGCACCGGCTCAGCACGGCGTTCGATGGGCCTACACTTTATGGCATCGACAGCGATGCGGATGGCGTCTTCGGAAAAATCGGCGAGGGCGGCGTGGCGATCGATACGGTCGAGGACATGGTCCGGCTTTACGATGGTTTCGATCTCGGCTCACCGAATTTTTCCGCATCGATGACCATCAGTGGTCCGGCGCCGATCATCATGGCGATGTACATCGCGGCGGCGAAGCGGAGGTTCGGCCCGAAAGTTGTTCCGAAGCTGCGCGGCACAATTCAGGCGGACATCTTCAAAGAAGTTCAGGCGCAGAACGAAACGATTTTTCCGATCGAAGCGTCGCTGCGTTTTCTTACTGACATGGTTGAGTTCACCACACGGGAAATGCCGCGTTGGTATCCGATTTCGATCAGTGGATACCACATCGGCGAGGCGGGTTCGACACCGGTGCAACAAGCCGCTTATACGCTCTCAAATGGTTTCGCCTACGCGGAGATGTTCGCTGCGCGCGGAATTCCGGTGGATCAATTCGGGCCGCGTCTCTCGTTTTTTCTCGATTGCGGTCTCGACGTCGAATATATCGCGCTCGCTCGCGTGTCGCGGCGCATCTGGGCGATCGGAATGCGGGATGTGTTTGGCGCAGGACCGCGAGCGCAGCTTTTCAAATTGCACACCCAGACCAGTGGTCGCTCGCTTATCGCAGCAGAATTCAAGAATAATCTCACCCGCACTGCGGCAGAGCTAATGCTCGCTTACATGAACGCGACGAATTCGTGTCATTCAAACAGCGCGGACGAACCGTTCACAACGCCGAGTGAAGAATGGATTCGGCTTGCCGCGCACGGCCAGGCGATTCTGCTGGAAGAGTCCGGCATTTTCAAACACACCATGAACATGTTGAGCGGTTCGCCGGGAATGAAAGCCGTCGAGCGCTCGGTAGAAGCGGCCATTCTCAATGAGTTCCGCGAGATCGAGCGGCTTGGTGGAGTGCTCGCAGCGGTGGAAGACCGCTATCAGCGCAGCCAGATCCAGAACGCTGCTCATCGTTATGAGCAGCAAATTTACGATGGCGTTCGTCCGATCATTGGGCTCAATCGTTATCGCAACGGCGCGGACGACATACCGGAAGTAAAATTGGCGCGCACCCCGCGGAAGAAGCAGCAGTTGCAGGTTGATCGCCTGGCGAAATTTAAGAAGAAAAATTCCGAGAAAGCCAAACGCACGCTGGATAAACTCGCCGACGTTGTCGAACGCGGTGAGAATTGTTTTCCGATGTTGCTCGAAGCGGCGGAAGTCTGTTCGTTAGGCCAAATCACTGGCCGCCTGCAGGAGGTCGTCGGTCGCTTCCGTCCCATGGTCTAATCGAGTCTCAGCCAACCCTGGCTGACTCGACGACCAAGCTGCCGGATTGGCCGTCTCGTTTTCGGGGTTCCATCGCCATTGACTGGGTGCACGAATTTTTCGGAAGCGTGCGGCGACCACGCGTTGCGAAATCTAAGAAAGACCATGACGCCAGTATCACTCACTGAGAAAGAGCAGGTAAGGTGGTGAGTTAACGGCAATGCCTGGCAAAGCATACATCGGCACCAGCGGTTGGAATTACAAGAGCTGGCGCGACGGGTTTTATGAGAACATGCCGCAAAAGCAATGGCTCCGGTTTTGCGCAGAACAGTTCACCGGAATTGAGGTCAACGGCACTTTCTACAGGCTTCAGGAGAAAAGCACATTCAAAAAATGGCGGGATGAGACGCCGGACAGTTTTCCGTTCGCCATCAAAGGGCATCGTTACGTCACGCACAACAAAAAGCTGCTCGATGTCGAAGAACCAGTGATCCGTTGTCGCCAGTCGGCTTCGCCTCTGGGCAAACGGCTCGCCGTCGTGATCTGGCAGCTTCCCGCGTTTTTGAAAAAAGATGCGGAACGTTTGGAGAAGTTCGTAAAAACTCTGCGGCACTGGAAAAGCACACGACACGCAATCGAGTTTCGCCATAAGTCGTGGTTCGATGACGAAGTAGCCGAATGTCTGCGGAATTACCAGGTTGCCGTCTGCATGTCCGACGCGCCGGACTGGCCAATGTGGGAGGAAGTTACGACCGATCTCGTTTACATCCGCTTACACGGTCACACCCGCAAATATGCATCCAACTACAGCAAGCCCGCGCTAACAAAATGGGCAACGCGCATCCGGCGCTGGCTAAAAGAGAACCGTGCCGTGCATGTCTATTTCGACAACGATGCCGAAGGCGCCGCACCGCGAAACGCGCTAATGCTGCTGGAAATGTTGCGCTAGAAAATCAGGTCCGACTTATTTCGTGATGGCGTCGTCTTTCCACATCCGGGCCGCTCGTTTACAGGGAGGACAAACAACCATGGCAACTATCACGGCATCATCTCGAAGGCCGCGTTGCCTGGCTCGCTCGGCCAACATTCACTTCCGTTCCGCCACGGTTAAATTGGCTTCCTTGTAGTTCCAGCGATAACCGAACCCGAAGTCGAGCGGAGGAGGATTGCTTTGCCGAAAAACTTCCTGAAGCCTGGGCTGGTAATGTTGTTTGAAGAGATCGATCGGGCCGAGGTAAACGCCAAAAAGGCGCAGGTTCCATTTGTTTGGATCGAAATAAGCCAGGGGAATTCCGGAGTCGTCCTGCACGATTCGGTTGCTATGGTCGAGGATGAAATTGCGGATGGTCGCGAAGCCCTGCTCGAACATCAGATACGAAGAAGACTTCAGAAAACTCGAGCCGGTCCCAAGCCTTTGACAAAATTTCAAGAAGCCAGGTGCCGACTTGATGCCGCCATCAGAGATGTCGGTGTTGAAATAATACAGGGTTTGTGAATTGCCCGATTGATTGTCGGTATAACGGATTCGCACTCCGGGAGTGCTGCCGCCTTTCTTCCCCGGCGCGAACTCTTCGAATGCGCCGTTGCTGTTGAGCGAGCCAAACGTGACGTTCGTGATCGATTTGTCGGCGCGCACGAGAAAAACGTAGAGAATCGGCAACACGCCATTCAGGTTCTGTTGTTGCAGATCGACCTTCATGTGTTTGGTGATGAAGTACGTTGTGTTCAGCGATGACCTCATTGCGTTTTCCAGATTTCCCAGCGCGCCGGAGAGATTTGGGATGCGCAACGGATCAGGCGGCGGCCCCATTGATTCTTTCCCGCAAAGCACGTACACCGAGGCGTTTGGGAAAAATTGATCGACGTACAAAAAATCCGGACCGCTGAACATATAAAATGCGACCGGAGTCGGCTGCGTTACCTCAGGAAGATTAGTGGCTGTCCAGGCGTGCAGCTTTTGGAGCTGACGCTGGTAGAGCTTGGTGAACTCGCCCTCAAAAAAAGCGGAATGCGCTTGCCATGCCGGATCGCGCGTGAGTGGTGCAAGCAGAGAGTTCTCCGGCACAGGCATTCCAGCAAGGAACCGCGCGATATCATTAGGTCCGGCAGTTGTCGGAGCCACAGGAATCGCCCGCGGCGCGACCTGGGGAATCTCCTGTGCCGAAACGCTGAACATGTTTACCAAGATTGTGGCCAGGACAAAAGCGGCGGAGTACCGCCGCATTCCAAAACGTGTCCGCAATTTCCGCTCTCCGTTCGCGCTTGGGTTTAGGAGTGCACGCTCGGTTGCGCCGCTTTCGGTTTTCTCGGCAAACTGGGAATGTTCGTTCTTCCTCGGGCGTCGCTTTTTCATAAGGAGCGTCGCGGGCGTTTTTGCGCGCAGAAATACAGCAACAGACCAATCAGTGCGGTGGCGAGTCCCGCCAGCGATTCAATGGTCTTCCAGCGCAAGAGATAAAACATCATCCAAAGTGTGATGACAGCGAAGATAATCGGGGGCAGCGGATAAGCCCACACTCGGTAAGGCCGGGCGATTTTGGGCCGCGTAGCGCGCAACACCATCACGCCCAGCACCGTGAACAGCGAACAGAGCAACAAGCTAAATTGAGTGTATTGCACCACGCTTTCAAAGCTGCGTGTGAGCAAAAGTACATTCACGATGAGCAACTGCAGCACAACGGCGTTTGTGGGAATACCGTGAAGGTTCTTGCGACCAAGCAGTCGCAGCAACCAATGATCTTCGCCCATTGACATGCTGACGCGCGGCCCAATCCACGTCATTGAGCTGATTGCGGAAACCAAGCCGAGACAAATCACCGCACCGGCAACCCGCCCGCCATTTGTCCCAAAAATATGTTTGCCTGCGATCAACCCTACGTCGAGTTGACCCCGCATTTCCTCTTGCGGGGTGGTCGCGAGAAAAACCGCGTTTAGAAGAACGTAAGCCACGATGACGATGAGTGTTCCAGCGAGCAGCGAGCGCGGGACGTTCTTCTCCGGTTTCTTCACTTCGCCAATGATGTAGCTCGATGCGTTCCAACCCGAATACGAATACATGACGTAGACAAGAGCGACCGCGAACGCGCCGCTGAAAATCCACGCTGTATCGCCGCTCTGCGGCAGAAAAGTAATTTCTTGTTTTGGCTCTATCAGAAATCCAGCTGCGATGAGCGCACCAACCAAGAGCAGTTTCACGATCGTCCAGAGATTCTGAAACGCACTGCCAATCTGAAGATTCCGAAGATGAAAAAGCGTTACCACCCAAACAACCACAAATGAAAGAAACACCGGCGACCCGACGCCGAACACTCCGACAAAATATTTCCCGAACGCCATTGCGGCCAGTGCGATTGGCGCAGCAAATCCAACAGTAGCGGAAACAAATCCTGCCATGAATCCAAGCGCGGGATGATAGATCTGCGATAGAAAATGGTATTCACCGCCGGAGCGAGGCAGCGCGGCGCTGAGCTCGCCATAACAAAGCGCGCCGCAGAGCGCTGTGATTCCGCCAATAATCCAAAGCATGAGCAGCGGAAATCCCGATTGAATGTCCGCCAGTTGAAAACCGAGGCTGGTGAAGATGCCGGTGCCGATAATGTTCGCAATAACGATGGAAGATGCCGTAACGAAACCGATAGTCCGCCGCGGAGTTCGCGACTTGACTGAACGAGGTTCAGTAACCGTAGCCATCTCTGGATCGACAATCCCGAAATTATCGGGGCTAGCGAATTCTTTCGAAGTGGTCTTCAAGTTCATGATTGGTCCCGCGTGGGCGCAAGATGCCGCGACGTGCTGGTCGCAATTGGAAAATTCGTTGGTGGGTTAGAGTGAAGGCAGAATCACAGCTTGGGATTTTCCTAAGTTGTCAGAAGCCATTCCCGGCATCACGTTGAAAGTAGCATGGACCCATCGCTCTCCATCGAAACGGCCACCCAACTCGCAGTCTTTCTTGCAAATCGTCCCGGGGCGCTTGCGCGCGTGTGTGAAGCGCTGGCCAAAGCAGAAATTAACATTCACGCGATGGCTACATCCGATAGTGTCGATCACACAGTGGTGCGCATGGTAGTAAGCGATCCAACCAAGGCACTCATGCTTCTCGGCGAGGCGGGAACACTGGCGCTAGAGACCGAAGTGCTGATGATCGAAACCACGAGCCAACCAGGCGTCCTGGCGAAGATCGCCGAGCGTCTGGCAGAAGCCGAAGTCAATATTGAATACGCATATCTCGCCGGCGGCCGCGCAGTGGAAAAAGGTATGATCGTCCTGCGGCCATCGGATGTAGAAAAAGCGAAGCGTGCCCTGCAGGATTTGTAATCCGTTACGGGCGAATCTCGACCAAAGTCCCATCCGGCGTCGCACGCCAGAGTTCCTCGATCTCTTCGTCGGTGAGCGCGATGCAACCGGCAGTCCAATTTTTCCAACGATGGAACGCACCAATCCAGCCGCGTCCGTTCTGAATTCCGTGAATCATGATGTCAGAACCCGCTGAGATCCCGCGCGCAGCCGCACGCTGGTTGTCCTCATCTGACGGATAAGAAATGTGCAGCGCGAGGTGAAAACTGCTTTGCGCATTTCGGCTGTCGATCTGGTACATGCCTTCCGGTGTTTTCATGTCGCCTTCTTCCTGCTTCGCGGCCACAGGATTCCGACCCAACGCGATTCGATAACGCTTGACCTGGTTGCCGTCGCGAAAGATCGACAATCTTTTCGCTGATTTTTCCACAAGAATCCGATCGATTGCTGTTCCCGCGGGTAGCGGATGCCAATTGTGATGTGCGTAGAAGTAAAAGGCCAAGACGCAGAGCGCGACCGACACCACGGTGATTTTCCAAGTCACACTCTGATCTTCAATAACCCAGTTGAAAGAGCAAGGTCTGAGCCGGAGGGAATTGGGGGGCTGCGGAGCGGCTGGACCCGAAGCGTGCTCGATGGCATCCAAAGCAGTAGAGCACCGCACTCGAAAACGTGGCTGCCATTCGGAGCGCATAATCCACCGCTTACGTTTTGGAGCGCGCGCTGCTGCGCCGCTGTTTGCCGCAGTTGTGCGGCGATGAAGCAGGACCGGAGTTTTGTCGAGTACCATTCGTGATTGCCAATGCGGACACGATGCCGGATAAATGCGCGGCGCGTTTATGACTTCGGTAAGGACTTTCCTCGGCTACCCCTATCCTCTGGGCGCGACGTGGACGGGGAACGGTGTCAACTTTGCCATCTTTTCCGAGCACGCGGCGGGTGTTGAGCTTTGCTTGTTCGACAGCATCGAGGCTGCAGAAGAAAACGTTCGCATCCCGGTCACCGAACGCACCGATCAGGTTTGGCACGTATTCTTGCCCGATGTACGTCCAGGACAATTGTACGGGTTCCGCGTTTCGGGTCCGTACGATCCGCAGCGCGGGCTGCGCTTCAACAGTTCGAAACTGCTTCTCGACCCGTACGCCAAGGCTATCGCAGGAGAGGTGAGCTGGGCCGATGAAATGTTCGGTTACGTCATCGGAGGCGAGAAGGAAGATTTGACTCAGGATTTTCGAGATGATGCGTGGGGCGTGTCAAAGTCGGTGGTTATCGACACCGGATTCGACTGGCAGGGAGATAAAAAGCCCGATACGCCGTTGAACAATTCTGTGATCTATGAGGTGCACGTCAAAGGCTTCAGCAAACTTTGGCCCGAAGTGTCAGAGCAACTGCGCGGCACTTACGCGGCGCTCGGTACGACGGCAGCCATTGATTATTTCAAAAAGCTCGGCGTGACGGCGATCGAGCTATTGCCAGTGCACGCGCATATTGACGACAAGGTCTTAATCGATCGAGGCCTGACGAATTATTGGGGTTACAATACGATCGGATTTTTTGCGCCGCATGCGCAGTACTCCAGTGGCCGGCAAATTGGCGAACAGGTGTCCGAATTCAAATCCATGGTGCGCAATCTTCATGCCGCCGGCATCGAAGTGATTCTCGATGTGGTTTACAATCATACTGGCGAAGGAAATCATCTTGGTCCCACCTTGTGCTTTCGCGGAATCGACAACCCCGCTTACTACCGGTTGCGTCCGGAAAATCCGCGTTTCTATATGGAT
>Ga0193719_10000699_pt1 | contig 12772 bp, 11 predicted proteins | sample U2a2metaG_FD_160103 | JGI IMG/M metagenome (GOLD analysis project Ga0193719, IMG submission 160103) | Soil microbial communities from a riparian zone of the East river system, Colorado, United States - U2a2 | ecosystem: Environmental > Terrestrial > Soil > Riparian zone | place: USA: East... | reverse complement strand
ATGCCGCCGCCTCCTCGAAGGACATGCCGGACGGAATCGAAAAACAATTTCTTCCGGGTACCCTGACGTATTCCGCGTAAGTGCCATTCTCCCGCTCGCCCAAAACGCGCCGTTCGGCGCACCTATGTTCGCGATCGGTAGCGCAAAAATCACAGCGACCGCAATCGTTGAGGGGATAGAGGCAGACGTTGTCGCCAAGTTTGACGTTGGTGACCGCTGAGCCCATGGCCACTACCGTCCCGGCGCCGTCGCTGCCGACGATACGCGGAAAGAAAACCTCTGTGCCGATTTGGCCGGAGCGGATTCCAATGTCGAGGCGATTGATTGCCGCGGCCCTCAGTTTAACGATGACGTCAGTCGGCGCTTTCAGCTCGGGATCGTCGGTCTCTTCATAACGCAATTCGTCGATGCCGCCATGGGCGTGAACCTGAACAGCCTTCAAGAAAACGTCCTCGATGAAACATCAATTGCGTTGGCAAGATAAGCTAGGTGTTCATCGGGCGGAGACTGATCGTCGATCACGATCAATCGCAGAGCTTATGCTGAGAAGGAGGTACCGCAGCCGCAGGTGGCGGTCGCGTTGGGATTGCTGAATTTAAAGCCGCCGCCGTGAAGGCCGGTAACGAAGTCGATAACGATGCCGGCCAAGTATGGCGCACTCGTGCTATCCACGTAGATGGTCACGCCGTCTAGCTCTAGAATTATGTCGTCAGGTTTCTGTTCTTCATCGAAATCCAGCTTGTACGAAAATCCGGAACAACCGCCGTCCGTGACGCCTACGCGCAGACCCTGGCCTTGACGCTGGTCACGCGCCAGGAGTTTTTTGACCTGCAGTATGGCGCTGTCCGTCAAGCTCAGGTCCAATGTTTTTTCATTCGCGCTATGCATAGTCCTAAAGCGATCCTGAAACTAGGGTAATGCTCGGGAGTCGCCATGTCAACCCGATCGTTGGCGGGCCAAGAAGCCCATCATTTTCCGAGTAACGCTCTGACAAAATCGACCGGTTCGAAGGGTTGGAGATCTTCAACGTCTTCGCCGATGCCTATGTACTTCACTGGGACGCCGAGCTCCTCTTGAATACTGATGATCACGCCGCCTTTGGCCGTGCCATCGAGTTTGGTCAGAACGATACCGGTGATTTCTGTCGCATCCTTAAAGCCCCGCGCTTGTTGTAGGCCATTTTGTCCCGTCGTTGCGTCCAACACCAGGAGCGTTTCATGGGGCGCGCCCGGGAGTTCGCGGGTAATCACCCGGCGAATCTTTTTGAGCTCTTCGATCAGGTGGAGCTTGGTGTGGAGGCGCCCGGCAGTGTCAATCAGCAGCACGTCTATGCCGCGGCTTTTAGCGGCTTGCATGCCATCGAATACCACGGCCGATGGGTCGGCGCCCGCACGATGCTTGATGATATCGACACCAACCCGTTGTCCCCAGATGTCGAGCTGCTCGATAGCCGCGGCCCGAAACGTGTCGGCCGCCACAAGCAGGACTTTTTTACCCGCGCTGCGATATTGCGCGGCGAGTTTGCCGATCGTCGTCGTTTTGCCAACGCCGTTGACCCCGAGAAAAATAATCACCCACGGTTGACTTGACAGTGGCGTTCTAGCTGCCGGTGGAGCAGAGCCTTGAAACATCTGGATCATGGTGGTCTGCAAGCGAGACGACATTTCTTCCGCCACGTCTCCGCAGCCGTCAGGCGATTGCCGGCGCAGCGCCTCCATCATCCTTGCGGTCGCTTTGACGCCCACGTCGGCGGCGATGAGGCTCTCTTCCATAGTATCGAGCGTGTCCTCGTCCCACCGGCGATTTTGAAATATCGAGCCGATGTTCTGGAGCAAGTTCTCCCGACTCTTGGACAGACCTTGCTTTAAACGTTGAAAAAAAGATTCACCTGCCATGCGATGACAGTCTTTCTGAACGCGGCTTTGGAGTCAACGGGGTGAAAGATGAATCGGCAGTGGGCGGGGATGAAAGGCTATTGCATTCTCACGGAAACGACTTTGGAAACTCCCGGCTCGGCCATCGTGATGCCGTAGAGAATCTCCGCCGCTTGCATGGATTTCTTATTATGGGTAACTAACACAAACTGTGAATGTTCGCTCATCTCCTTGACGATCTCAATGAACCGATCGATGTTAGCGTCGTCCAGTGGTGCGTCCACCTCGTCGAGAAAGCAAAACGGACTCGGTTTCGTCAGGAAGATCGCAAACAAGAGGCTCACCGCGGTGAGTGCCTTTTCGCCGCCGGATAAGAGCGTGATCGACTGAAGTTTCTTACCTGGCGGCTGGACCACGATATCGACGCCGGTCTCTAGGTAGTCGTTATCATCGGTGAGCACCAACTTCGCCTTGCCGCCACGGAATAACCGTGGAAATATCATCTCAAATTTTTCATTGATGGCTTCGAAGCTTTCTTTGAAACGCAGCCGGCAGACGCGATTGAGCTTGACAATGGTTTGTTGCAAATCGGCCATCGATTTTTCCAAGTCTTCTTTTTGCCGGCTCATAAAACTAAAGCGCTCGGTGAGCTCTTCATACTCGCCGATCGCGGCCAAGTTGACTTCGCCCATTCGCTCCAAGCGGCCGCGAAGCTCATCGATCATCACCGTCAACTCCGTTCGTGACGACCTGTCTTCGGCCACATCGATCTCCAGGGCTTCAAGGGCGACGTCATATTTTTCCCGCAGGTTAGCCGCTAGATGCTGGAGCTCGAGCCGTTGTTCCGCAAGCGCCAATTGAATGCGGCCCTTTTCTTCTTGGCACGCTTCGCCGCGCGGGCGGAGTTCCTTGATCGTCTCACCGATCTCGGCGAGTTGCATAGAAATGTTTCGATAACGCTGGCGTTCGGCCTGGAGTTGCTCTTCGAGTGTTTGAAGATCCGTCCTGCTTCTATCGAGGCTCTCCTCGGTATTCGCCAAGGCTTGTTCGATCTCGCGCCGGCGCCGTTGGAAATCGATGATGCGTTCCTGGCGCGTCGTGATCTCTTGCGCCGTTTCGTCTTGAAGTTTTACACGATTGGCTAGGTTTGCCAGCGTGTTTTCTCTTTTTTCGCCCAAAGCCGCATGGCGTATGCGGGACTGCGTCAGCGCCGCCTCGGCAGTTTCATCGGCCTGGGCTAATTCGGCAAGCGCCGCTTGTTTTTGCATCAGGGTGCGCTCGCGTTCCGCCTTCTCCTCGGTGTGGGTTTGGACCAAGCTGTAATGGCGTTGAATTTCCTCATCGAGGAGATGGAGCGTGGTCGTCAGATCGCTTTGTTCCTGGCTGAGCGCATGCACCGCTTGGCCGAGCCGCTGTTGTTCACGCTCGGCCGCGCCTTTTTCATGTTCGAGGCGCACGCGCTCGATGTCGAGACGATGGATTTCAGCGGTCAAGAGGGTCTTCTTGGTTTCGGCCTGATCGAGTTCTTGCTTGATTTGGTCGCTCTCACGTTCTGCCAGCGGCAGCTGAGTTTCGAGTTCGTCAAGAGTAGTCCTCAGGTCGCGAATGCGACGCCGCTGCGAAAGAAAGTTTGCTTCGAGAGACGCTCCGCTGCCCCCCGTAACGACACCGATGGGATCGATCACTTCGCCTTCGCGGGTGACCAGGGTGCTGTAATAGCCGTTACGGTTCCACAGCGATAAACCGGCCTGCAGATCGCGCACCACGACGACATCGGAAAGTAGATACTCCGCGACATCGCGGTAACCTTCCTTAACGGAGATGACGTCCAACATCGGCGCCACCACTTCGGCTTCGCCAAGCGGCAGCTCTTTGCGGGGCTTGCGCGACATCTCGAGCGGGATGAAGCTGCCGCGGCCCGATGCCTCGTTCTTTAGGTACTCAATGGCTTCGACGCCTTCCTGTTGGCCCTTCACGATGACGTACTGCAAGCGCTCGCCTAAAACCGCGGTCAGAGCCTTTTCGTATACCTCCGGCGCTTCGATTACCTCGGCGACCAAACCATAGACCCCGTTGAGCGACGACTGCTGCTGCTTCTTGCGCATGATCGCGCGCACACCTTCCTGGCAGCCTTCATAGTTCTTTTGGATGTCTTCCAAGGACACTAGGCGGGAACGTGTTTCCTGGAGGTGTTCTTTTAGGCAGGATACTTTTTTCTCCTTGTCTTCCCGAGCGCCATTCAGCGACTGGATGGACGCGGTTGCAAGAGCAGCTTCGAACGATCGTTCACGAATTTGTTCGAGGCGGCTCGCCAGTGAGCCCCCGGTTGCGGCGATTATGCTATCGCTTGCAGCCAACGATGCCGTGACCTGAGACATTTCTTCCTGGCTTCGCGCCAACTCCTTGCTTATCTCACTGCGCCGCTTTTCCTTAGACAAGGTATCGTTCTTCAGATTAGCGATCTGGTTGGCCATGTCGATCAAAGCGTCTCTTTCGTGCTCCAGTTCGCTTTGCAGGGTTCGAGTCTGCGCTTGAAGCACTTCGAGTTCGCTTTCCTTCTCGCGCAGAAAAGTTTCCTCAAACAAGGAAAGCTGTATGAAACTCTCCTTGGCCTTGTTGAGTTCCGAGATTTCTTGGACGGTAGCCCGGGTTCTCTCCTCGAGTTGCAGCAACGAGTTGCGGGTGTCCGTCTCGTTTTGATTCAGCTGGGCGAGATCCTTCCTGAAGAATTCACACTTTTGTTCGTCCTTTTGGATTTCCGTGTGGCGACGGTAAAGGGTTTCTTGTTGATGGCCAATTTCTTTGTCCGCTTCCAAGAGTGACAACCGCACCGACTCATTTTCAGCTTCTTTGCTGCGTAGCGCAGTGATGACTTCGGCCCAGCGATTTTCGACGCTCGCGAGTTGCGCTTCCTGCCGGGTGATTTCTTGATTGAACCCTTCTCGCTGCAGGAGCGCGAAGGCGAGTTCTTTTCCCTTGAGTTCTGATTTCAGAGCGCGATAACGCTCGGCCTTTTTGGCTTGTAGCTCCATCGAGCGGATTTGGCGCTCGATCTCACGCACGATGTCGGTGACTCGAAGAAGATTTTGTTGTGTTCGCTCAAGTTTCTTTTCGGCGACAATTTTGCGGCTCTTATATTTGCTGGTGCCGGCTGCCTCTTCAATAATGCTGCGCCGATCCTCCGGTTTGGAGTTGACGAGCTCATCGACCTTGCCCTGTTCCACGATGGAATAGGCTTTGCTCCCGACGCCAGTACCCAGGAAAAGTTCCACGACGTCCTTGAGGCGGCAGTTAACTTTATTGATCGCGTACTCCGATTCACCGGAGCGGAACAGGCGGCGAGTCACCATGATCTCGCTAAAATTGGCGTACTCCGCGGGGCTTTGGCCGTCTTCGTTGTCGAATACGATCGCAACCTCGGCCATCCCTGTGGCAGGGAGGCTGTCACTACCGTTAAAAACGACATCTTCCATCTGATGGCCGCGGAGGTGCCGTGCGCTCTGCTCCCCCATAGCCCAACGCAATGCGTCGACGATGTTGGACTTACCGCAACCATTTGGGCCAACGACCGCGGTGACGCCCGGATTCAGCTCGATAACTGTCCGCTGGGCAAACGACTTAAAGCCGATCATTTCAAGGCGTTTTAAACGCATAGGCTATTCTATCTAGTGAATTTTGTGGAATTTCTCACCACCGAAACCAACTGGAATATTTCACAGTCAGGCGGGGGTGTCAAGAAGAAATCACAATATACGGTGCGCTATTATCTCAATTACCGCAAGATATGGGCGCGGAGATTTACATGCCCGTAACGTGGGTAATTAGCGAGACAGGGTCTCTGAATTGCCGACCGCCTCCGTGCTAAAAGCCGATCGTGAAGTTGTTAAGTGCAAAATAAAACTACTTTTCAAGAAGTTCCGTATTCCAGTAGGACACGTCGATGGTGTTGAGAAAAGGCATCCACTCTTTATACCGAGACATACTAAAAGTTTCCTGCATGAACGGTGTCCACTGCGGTTTGAATGGCTTCCGTACAAGGGGCATGCTCGCCTGATGTGGCGTTCGGCCGCCCTTGCGGCGGTTGCATTCATGGCAGGAGCAGACGACGTTTTCCCACATCGAGGTGCCTCCCTGAGAGCGGGGAATCACGTGGTCAAGGTTGAGTTCGTGGCGCGGTAATCGGCGGCCGCAGTACTGGCAGGTGCATTTGTCGCGAGCGTAAATGTTGTAGCGGCTAAAGCGCACCTGGCGCTTGGGCACCCGGTCATAGGTGACCAGTAAGACGACTCGGGGCACGCGGATCACGCGATTCACCAAGCCGACCGTTTCATCATTTACCGAGATCGAGAGGTCGCTCCAACTATCAAAATCGAATGTCTGATACTGCTCGTTAACCGCCTTGGCAATTCCTTGATAGAGAAGGACAAAGGCCCGTCGCACCGAGGTGACATGGATGGGCAGGTAGGAACGATTGAGGATCAGGACCTTGGTGTTCAGTATACCGTAGACGGGAGCGGTAACCGGATAGGTCATGGTTACCTTTCACTCGTCAATGTGGAGGCAGCTCGATCCATAGGTACTCGATTAAAAATATCGGGCGACGGCGGGAAAGTCAATTAAAGTCGGTCCGAGGGTGCCGACCCATGCTTGAAGTCGCCGCTGAATTCCTCTATAACCACAACTAATTTCAATTGCGCACTTAGTGAGTTCGCCGCCATCGCCAGGCAAATTCACCTCGCAGATCCCTCCCAGGTCAGATCCGTTTACCGAATCCTATGAAACAAGAGATTTTTATCAATTCGTCGCCGCAAGAGAGCCGTATCGCGATCATAGAGGATGGCCAACTGGCCGAATTTCTGATCGAAAGAAAAGAAGAAATGGGCGTCGCCGGAAATATTTACAAGGGGAAAGTGGCACGGGTTCTCCCCGGCATGCAGGCCGCTTTCGTTGATATCGGCATGGAAAAGGCCGGCTTTCTTCATGCCTCGGATTTTTCGTCCGAGCCGGAAGACGTTCAGCTGATCGGTTCTTCGGGCGAGGACGTCGAATTCGAAGAAGCCCCCAAGCCTCCGCCTTCGCGAAGGCTGCCCCTCGAAAAACAAATCTCACGCGGCGAAGAGATCCTCGTCCAGGTCGCCAAGGACCCGCTCGGCACCAAAGGCGCGAGGGTAACTTCGCATGTTTCGCTGCCGGGCCGATACATGGTTTTCATGCCGGGAACCAAGCACATCGGTATTTCACGACGAATCGAAAGCGAGGAAGAGCGTAAGCGCTTAAAGGAGATTGCCCAATCTTTGAAGACCGAAGAGGGCGGCTTCATTCTGCGCACCGCCTGCGAGGGACTGAGCAAGCGCGAAATTCAACGGGATCTCAGTTTTCTGACGAAATTGTGGAAACGCATTCACCAAAAGGCGGAATCGGCTCCGGCTCCGGCGCTGATCCACCAAGACCTTGATTTGATCGCGCGCACGATACGGGACTTTTTCACGGCGGATACGGAGCAAGTCGTGATCGATTCGCCGAAAGACCATCGGCGCATCGTCGACTTCGTCCGTAATTTCATGCCGCGTTTCAAATCAAAAATTGTTCTCTACACTGAAAAAGCACCGCTGTTCGAACAACAGGCCATTGAAGAGAAAATCATCAAGGCGTTGGAACGACGGGTATGGCTGCGCTCCGGCGGCTACATCATCATCGAACGCACCGAAGCGCTCACGGCCGTCGACGTGAACACCGGCCGGTTCGTCGGCAAACGCAATCAAGAAGAAACGATCTTCAAGACCAACCTGGAAGCGACTCAGGAAGTCGTGCGGCAGCTGCGCCTGCGCAATGTCGGCGGTATCATTATCATTGACTTCATCGACATGGAGAAGGAAGGGAATCGGAAAAAAGTTTACGAAGCGCTCAGAGAGGCGCTCAAAAAAGACAAGGCACGCACCAATATTTTAAAGATTTCCGAGCTCGGCTTGGTCGAAATGACGCGCCAACGCACGCGGGAGAGTTTGGAAAATCAGTTGCTGCGGCCTTGCCCGCATTGCGACGGACGCGGCCGGATCAAGTCGGCGCCGACAATCGCTTACGACGTGTTGCGAGCGATCAAACGGCAGTATCCGCAAATCGAAGCGGGCAAGAATATCGTCGTGCGGCTGCACCCCGACATCGCCAATTTTCTCTATGACGAAAAGAACAACAGCCTGGAAAACCTCGAGAGAGAAATAAACCACCGCGTCATCATCAAAGCCAGCCAAGAGTTACATCAAGAGAAATACGAGATTTCCGAGGCTTAAGATCAACTCTTAGGCCAAGGGTGAATATCGGCGTCGCGCCGGAGCTTCTTAGGGTCGTAGACTTCCGTGTGAGTGAACGCTGCCGCCGTGCGTCGAGGTTTCGCCTTGGGCCAACTGCGCGCGTGACCGATCGGTACGACCCAGAGCAGCCGAAGTTCCCGCGGCACTTCAAATAACTCTCTCAACTCCGGCTCGACTTCCTCCCGCACGGAGACCCATACGGTCCCAAGATTCATGCTTGCCGCAGTGAGCATCATTTGCTGCACGGCGTTGGCGATACTCGCTTGAAAAAGCTTCTCCCGGTCAGCCGGTTGACGCGTCGTGAGATAAACTTCTTTGGTGCGCGGGTCGCCGCAGTTTGCGCTCTTTCCATTCGTTGGCGTAAATCTCGCGCACGCGTTTCATCTTTTTGCGGTCGCGAGTGACGACGAATTCCCAGGGCTGCGTGTTGGCCCCCGACGGTGCCCACCGGGCGGCTTCTAGGATCGTTTCGAGCTGCCGGTCGCTGACTTTGCCGCCCTTGTAGACCCGCACGCTCCGTCTCGTGCGAATGACGTTTAACAATTCCTCCGTTTTCATGAGAATCCTTTCACCTCGATCGCGGTATCAGCGCGCCATGATGCGGAAAAAAAGAGCAAGCCGAAGATTTTCGTTGTCGGAGAGGCGCCAAAACAAGTAAGGGTGGGTTTGAAACCCACCCCTACCAAGATTCAACGCGGTGTGCAGTTAATCGCACCGTTCAGCGATATTCAGCGCCGGGTAGCGGATTGTCCACTGCTTCTTCCAAAGTCGTGGCGCGCTTCCACTCGTTTGCTGGGCGGCTGCGGCCGTCGGTGCCGATCTGATCCATGGCGGCGTAGATTTCAATTTTATAGCCGTCCGGATCGTAGAATTCTAAACCGGGGTTGCCGCCGGGTCCCCGTCGCCCTTCGTAGAAAATCGTCACGCCCTTTGATTTGAGAAAATCGCGGATCTTGAAAAGTTCCGACACGGTAGCGACTTCCAAAGCCATGTGATCGAATCCCACTTGACCGCGCTTGGGCAGCTCGCTTTTCTCGGTCGCTTGAACCAGGGCGACGGTATGGTGATCTGTGGCGTTGCGGAAAAACATCATCCCGCCCTCGTTCCGGTCGGAAAACTTAAAACCCATGACGTCGGTCCAGAACTTCGTGCTGCGCTCGATGTCGCTAACCGTGAGCACGACGTGACCGATTTTCTTGATTTTGATCGGAGATTTTTCTTCTGTCATAAAATGCTCCTTTCGGTTGTTAAGATTGGCGCGGTTGCATACCGCCAAAGCTACCGATTTTCTACCACGGAATATCGGCTTAAGGCAAAGCGGAAAGAATCGGGGATTAGCCGGTCGGTAAGATCAGCCGCGCGTGAATTTAGCGACGATCTTGCGGCCGTAGTTGCGCACCGAACTTAAGTCCAGCGAGCGGCGCTTGAGCATGTCGAGGCGGATCATTTTCCACTGAATGCTTTTGGCCAGGGCGCGGCGCTCGCCTTCGTCTTCGACGTGTTTGATCAGGTCTTCGAGTGTGTGAATGTCTTTCAGGAGTTCGACTTCGGGCGGCAAGACATGGGCGTTCTTGAGCACGTGGTAGCCGATCCGTAAATCTTCGGGCACCCAGCTTAGGTCTTCCAATTCGAGCGGTTTGCCTTTGCCTGGAAGATTATCAAATACACCCTCACGCTGTGCTTCGAGAATGCGCTGTTCTGCGATCCTGTGCATAAACGAAACGGCGCCTGTTTGTTGCGGCGGTCTTTTCATCCGCTTACCTCTTCGACTGCCGGCCGTTCCGGCCTACTTGCCGCGAGCTCTTCCGGCGGTCTCACGTGGCGGAACATCAGGAAAAAAGCCACGTCGTTGACTAATTGTAACCCGCCGCCGATGAACAAGGGAAGCGTCAGCGAAACGCTTTGCATGAGATAAGTGGAAATCGTCGGGCTAATGCCGAACGGCACGATGCGCGCCAGGCTGGTCACGCCGGCCGCGGAGCCGCGTTCGTTGGATTGGACCATCGCCATGGTGAACGATGCGCGCAACGGGTTATCCATGTAAGCAAAGAAGGAACGGATCACGATCAGCGCGGCGGCGAGACTTAAGGTCGGCGCCAACGGCAGCGTCAAATAGATCACCGATGCCAGGCCGTGGGAAAATGCCATGGTTCTGACCACGCCGATTTTGCGCGCGATCACGGGTGCGCTGAGAAACGACAGCGCCGCGAGAAAATAGGAAGCAAAGAAAATCACGCCGAGAGATTTGAGCTCGACGCCGAAACGAAGAAAGAACCAATAGGCGACCAACGAACCCGCCATACCGGCGCCGAAGTTGTCGACGATTGCAAGCAAAGACATCTTGGTGACAAAGACGCCGGTGCTTTTGGACATCTTTTTTTCGGCAGGCCTGGGTTGGTGTTCCTCCTCGCCGATGGCCCGATACACGAATAGGAGCGCGACGCTAAAAAGTATGGTCAAGCCGAAAAGCGGTTTGTAGGAGTCGACGGCACTCCAGCCCTTTGTTTCTTGAAGAAACTGCGGCAAGCCGCTGGCCAAAGCGCCTAAAGAGCCCATGATCGAGCCGACGCACGAATTGACGGCAAAGATCTGATTGCGGTTTTCCGGTTGGCATTTCTCCGCCAAGAGAGCTTCTTCCACCGGATTGAAGGGTCCGCCGCCCGAGCCGCCGCCGCCGGATCCGCCGGCGCCGACGTTCGCGACGATAACTGCAGCCAGAATAAAGAAGAGACTGCTAAAATAGATAAGGATGAGATTGGACAGGATCGTGAGAATCGCAAGCAGCATCAAAATTTTTCTGCGACCGACCCGATCCGACAAATAACCCCAGAGCGCCGTGAGCACGGCGCCGCTCAGATAAGCAACGGTGAAAATGACCCCGATCATCACGGGCGTGTACCCGAGCCGATCGAGGTAGATGGCGAACACGACGTTTAAATACGAAAAAGCGAAGGCACGGATGCCACGCGAGACCATCAGCAACTTGGCATCGCGGTGTAAGTTTCGCAGCAGTCCCATAATCAAGCCGTCGCGGTTTGCGGCGTAGCCCCTTCTTCTTCGGGCGGTTTCACGTCGCGGAACATGAAATAGAAAACGCAATCGTGAAAGAACTGCAGGAAGCCACCGATAAATATCGGCACGTTCAAGGTGAACGCCTGCATTAAGTACGCCGAGATCGTCGGACTGATCGCCACTGGAACATGCCGTGAAAGAGTGGTGAAGCCGGCGGCGGAGCCGCGATCTTCGGGGCGAACGACGCCCATGATGAAGGAACTCCTGAGTGGACTGTCCATATAAGCCAGATAGGAGCGAGCGATTGTCAGGGCGGCGGCGATCGCAAACGTCGGTGCCAGCGGCAGGCAGAGCCAAATCGCTGATGCCAAACCGTGGGAGAACGCCATGGTTCGGACCACGCCGATTTTGCGCGCGATGATCGGCGCGGTTAAAAACGGCATGGCGGCGAGAAAATAAGATAAAAAAAACATGAAGCCGAGAGATTTGAGCTCGACGCCGTAGCGCAGAAAGAACCAGTAGGAGATCAGCGGGCTGACCAATCCGCCGCCCAAATTATCGATCATTCCGAGCAGCGACATTTTAAGCACGAAGGCGTTGGCTTTGGTCACCATTGGTTTCTTCGCTCGTTTTTTGGCGACGTGATGCTCGTCGATTCGCGAGTAGGCAAAGATCAGCACGGCGCTAAAAACGATCGTTAAGGCAAAGAGCGGCTTGTACGAAGCGATCGGCTGCCAACCCCGATTTTCCTGTAAATGCTGCGGCAAACCGCTCAACAGCGCGCCTAAGGCACCCATCATCGAACCGACGAAAGCATTGGCGGCGAAGACTGCGTTACGGTTCTGCGGCGTACATTTTTCCGCGAGCAGGGCCTGCTCGACCGGACTCATGGGGCCGCCGCCTTGGCCGCCGCCGCCCGAACCCCCGGCGCCGACGTTGGCGATGATGACGGCGGCGATGATGAAAATCAGATGACTGGAAAAAATGTAAATAAGGTTAGACGCGATGGTGAGCACGGCCAAAAGCATCAGAATATTTTTCCGGCCAAATCGGTCCGACAGATAGCCCCACACGGCGGTTAAGACAGCCGCGCTGGCATACGCCGTGGTGACGACAAAGCCAACGGTGATCGTCGAATAACCGAGCTGACTCAAATAAATCGTGAAAATCACGCCCAAATAGGAAAACGCAAAGGGCCTGACGCCGCGGGAGATCATTAAGATTTTCGCGTCGCGTTGCAAATGGCCGAACAAATGTCGGATCACTGCGGCCTCGCTGCGTTGTAATGATCGCGCTCGAAATCGAGCTCGGTATAGATTCCCAAGCCGTGAAGCGCGTCATTGGCTTCATCCAATGACGAACTCGTACGCACGGCTTGCGCCGGGCGGGAAATACTTTCATATAACTTTTCCGGCGACATGAAAAACGTCAGGGTGGTGAGCGGCGTGAGCTTGAGAGTGCGCCGATCGCCGCGAATGCGCTTTGTACCCCATGCGCCGCGGAAACATTCCACCGGGATGGCGCTCGCTTCGGTGGGCACGGTTTTGATGACCTCCTCGATTTCGGCGGCGATTTTTT
>Ga0193719_10000698_pt1 | contig 12796 bp, 10 predicted proteins | sample U2a2metaG_FD_160103 | JGI IMG/M metagenome (GOLD analysis project Ga0193719, IMG submission 160103) | Soil microbial communities from a riparian zone of the East river system, Colorado, United States - U2a2 | ecosystem: Environmental > Terrestrial > Soil > Riparian zone | place: USA: East... | reverse complement strand
GATGGTGGTCGAAGTTTCGCCCAAGGAGTGGGCATACCATCAAGGCTGGAACAAGGCGGAGACATTCAGGCGATTGATCAGGGCTAAAGAAAGAGTGCGCGTGATCGGGTGGCTGACGTGGGACCAAGAACATGCGGTACATCTAGGTAAGTACCGCAGGACATTGTGGGAAGTCCATCCGATCCATCAAATTCAAGTGCAACGTGGACATCAGTGCATCAGAATATAATCATGGCAATCCATCGCAGGGGTCGCTATCGCCGCGAATGAAGTACTGGGAAATAATCGCTGACAATCTTAGCGCGTCCGGTTGGAGTTGGGGGCTGTGTCTCAACGATTAATTCCCAGCGGTCGAATTGTCTTTATTGCTGACGCGCATCGCGGCGACGGAAAGCGTTTCGTTATGCGAGCGGATGAAAAGCTAACTGCGTTTCTGGAACTGGAAACGGCGATTCGCCCGACCAGCGCCGAACTCAGCTTGTTACGAAACCCGTCTTAGCAACTCAATTTGCGCCGCAAGCCAGCCAAGCCGAGCAAAGCGCAACCGAGCAGAGAAACTGTCGAGCCTGAGTCGGGTGTGGGTACCGTAAACTGGAAATTTAGACCGAAGTAGCCGTTCGAGAAGCCTTGTACGTCGCCAGTTGGAAACGTGAATCCGAATGCGCTTCTGCTAGCAACGTAAGAAACCCCGGAAGCACTTGTAATCGAAGCATGGAAAAGAGCAAAATCACCAAAGGGGGCCCCATAGAAGCCGCCGATTGTGATTGTATAAGTACCTGGACCGAGGAGGACGGGCGCGATAGAGAGATAGCGGAAGCCGGCGGCTCGCGAAAAAGCGCGCCGCGTTGAGTAAAGGAAACTTGGGGCGAAAAAAACCGGAGAAGAAGATATAAGCAAACGCCTTTTACTGTTTTTGCGGTTTACACCCGACGAGGCCGAGTTAAAACGGCGCGCCGAGGACGCAGTTATGCGCATCCGGCACAGGAATCGCGCCGCCCTCAATGTTTGGCGCGACAAGAGGAGGCTGCCCGCCCTTGCCAGCATCATCGTAAACGCGGATTACAGTCTTATGTGAGCGGCTGTAGAAACTTCACGTAATCAACTGCATTGCTGACCGCAGTCGGCCCATCATACCACAGCCGACCGAATGGCAGCGCATCGGAGATGAGATCAAAGCCGGGATGATCTTTGCGCGGGCGAACTTCGTAAATGTGCATTAGGCGTTGTCATAGTCCCTTGTTTTCGAGTGCGCCAGACTGAGCGAGCCAAGTCAGAAACTCCCGACCGAAATCAGTAATCAGAAAGTGACCGTCTTTGGAAAAAAGCAGGCCTTGGCGAACAAGAAAATCCAGATACGGTCCTGGCAGGTCGGCGGGGAAAACGTCGGGATGGGCGCTCGCAACAGCCTGATAAAACTCATGCGCGTTCGCTTCGGACATGCCACCTCACATCATGTTGATGCGCTCCAAGAGTGCAATCTGACTGCCAAAAATGAAGCGATAGACGAACTCGCACGCTAAAACCAACCGAGTCTTGGCGAGATGTCGGACTAGAACCTTCGTCGTGTCGCTGGTGCTGTCGAGCTTGCGTGCCTCAAGGTCGGCGAACAGAACTCGCTCCTGCTGCAGCAAAGCTGGTGAGTCAAAGCTCTGCAATAAATCCTGAACCTCTTTCGAGGTGGGAGCATCAGCCTGCTGCTCGATAGAACGCTGGCCCGATGTGGCAAGCGTCGAGACGCCGTGGCGACCAACGGATTTCACTCGCGTCAGAAAGCCCGCGACTTGCGCGCGAAACAGCAGCACGAAAAATACTCCAAACGCCACGGCTGCGATTGGCCAAGCAAAATTATCCATAGGTGCGCGATGTGATGACGCCTAACGCGAGGATTGTGCCGAATTATTCGGCATTTAGGAAGCGGAATGATTCGCCCCTTCGCGCAAAATATTTGGGACCTTCACCCTCCAGTTTCCGTAGAATTCCGTAGAGGTCAGCATGGAAAAGCGTAGGCGCCGCCGAATTCGCTCGCCCATAAACCATTAAAAACAGAAAGAACTATGTTATGAAGAAGTCAACCACGACCCTTACGCTTACGCAAAGCGGACTTCTCGCCGTGTTGCTGAAACGCCAGCGCCACGCAGTCATCCAGTTAGCCCAGCCTCATGCACACCGCCCGCACCTGCGTGCCGGCTTTTGGAAGACCCTCATTTTGCCATTTCGTGCGCGCGCGGCACGAACGCTCGTCGACTACACCGGGCGCCGGCAACAGATTCACGACGACCTGCGGATCCAACATCCCGAATGGGTCGAGCGAAATGGCGAATCCTCCATGCGCCTCATGGAACTGCTCGACACTTTGACGCGAAGGGGATCCAAGGGGGAGTAGCTCCGCTTGTTAGTCCCCCGATCCCGCGAACCATTCAAGATCGCCTATGTCGCATATAGGTTTTCCGGTACGCGGAGAGAGAATCATGTCCTCTACCAAAGCCCGCCAAACGGCAGCGCATCGGAAATTAGATCGACGCCGCGTCTATCTTTGCGCGGGCGAATCTCGTATGAACGCAAGTTCAAATTTCCCTCTGATCTTCCGTGTGAATATCGGGGAAGAATAGTCGAATTTTTTTCGAAACAAAATGGAGAGGTTCTAGGTTATAATGGATGGTGATGACGGGATTGTACGGTGCGGATGAGGCGGGTTTTCTTCCAGTAGGTTGGTCCCCGTGCTTACAACAGGACACCGGGCCGGGGGGAAGTCACCGTGAACCTCGGCGCCCGTCACCGCCATCGCAACGCCTAAAGCGCATATGCAGGAATCGTCGATGTGTGCTGCCTGATCATTTGCCATTCGGCAATCAAAAACCATTCTAGCGCGATCCTGTGCGGCGAGAAAAGGTCGTCAAATGTGGCAACGAAGTAGCAACAGATGGAAGTACACGAGGGAAGCAAGCACCCTCTCAAGGCTGTGCCGAATTATTCGGCATTTAGGAAGCGGAATAATCCGGAACGGTGACAAGCGCGGCTACGGCTCCTTGAACTCGCCCGCGTGCTGGCACGTCTCAATCACGTTGCCAGCTTTGTCGTAAACGTGAATCACAGCGTCGTGTGAGCGGCTGTAAAATTTGGCGTAGCCGATTGCATTGCATTGCGTCAGGCCCGGCATACCACAAGCCACCGCAGACCGTAAAATCACGGCATCGCTTGCACCAGTTTACTGCTAAGGGAGTCTCCGAAGAGCGTGTTGATGCGGCTTACTTTGAGCTGGTTCGCGGTGATGAACGTCGATGGCACGACGCGCAGGCCATTCTGCTCTTTGAGCTCGAACTTGCTCTTCAGCTCGGTGCCCCGCCTCACATACTCGAAACTCACCGTTGCCTTGATCTCCTGGCCGGCCGATACCAATTCTACGCCGCCGAGGCCGGGCTTAACGTTGATCTTCACCTCGCCGCCCGCTACCAGCGGAATGCCGTCGATTGAAATGCGCAGATGGTCTTTTCCAGCGCCGAGCTTGTTGTGCACCTGCAGGCTGAAGAGTTTGTCCCGATAGCCCTTCAGCGTGATAGCGTTAGTGTGGGTTCCCAGATCCTTCACCTGAATGGTGTGAGTTTCGCCCGCGGCTGTCTCGGCAGTGAGCAAGAGTTGCGTGAGACCCTGCTTAAGGCCGTACTGCAATCTGTCGCCGCGAAGTCCGCGCGTGGTGTGAATGTAATTCTTCGAAATGGCCGGGAATGGATCGACCGCGGTGGGCACTTTGCCGAGCGCCGATGCGAAGATTTCTTTCGTCACCGCCGCATCCGTCAAATGAAGCATCAGCCGCCCCTGATTCGCTGCTACGTACTCTGGGTGACGTGCAAACTTCTCGCGAATGGCCGCCGGCGCTACCTGACAGAGATATTCCTTCAATGTGATCCGCGTCCAGTCATCTCCGGACCGTTTGTTTGGAGGCGCGGTGCGTGAGAAGGTTTTCGGTTCGGACCGCATGTGCACTTCGGAGGTGAGCACGCCGTGTGGACGCGGCCGCCGCTCTCCATGTGGATCTTCTGGACGCGGCGTCGACCGTTCCTTTGCACACTCGCGCGTGTGGCTGTCGAAGCCCTTCACGGAAACGAATTTGTTCGTGAGAGATCTCCCCGCTTGCAGCCGAGCCACGGAATCCAGCCCAAATGCGTCAAGGTCGATGCCGTTTTCATCCGTCAGACTGGTCGTCTCGCTGTCCGATCCCAAGATCACGATCACCCCTGTGATCAGCAGCATGATTGCCTCATAGATGGGTGTCCGCGGCCTTTCATTCACCAGATCGAACGGCATGTAATGCAGGCGGCCCCCGCTCCATGTGCCGCCGCTGTACTTGTTGCTGCCGCCATCGTAACCGTATGTGTTGCTGCCCGGGTCAACCGTGAGGATCCTTGGCCCCGGATCACCAGAGCTCATCGAAGGGAAGTTCGGGTCGTGAATGAGGATCTGCCAGGGACTCACATTGTCGTTCCAGCCGATTGGCAGAATGCAGTGCGGTGCCCCGCTGAAATCGTAGTTCTGCGATATGCAGAGCACCGGGTCGCATCCTGAATAGTACGCGTCGCGCGTTGCGCGGAAGACGCTCACCGGGTCGTGTGTCTTGCCAGAAAGGAACTCACCGACGAACCACCAGATCGCCGGCGCGCCTACCTGATACTGGTGTTTGATGTTGAATTCATTCCGTACGGGTTCCCAATCGATGAACCGATCGATCGGCAGCCGCAGGAGGGCGCGATCCTTTTTGCTATAGATTGCCTCGAGCGACATGCCGAAGCAATTACCGTTCTTCGCCAACCCCTCGACAACCGCTGAATAAAAGAGCTTGGAGAGCCAGTCCGTGATGTCCCACCACTCCGTTTCACTGTCCACATCGTTGAACGCAGAGGCGTACTGATCCCACGTAAGCGGGTTGGTGCCTTTGTTCTGCACGCCCCACCATTTCTGCCTTTCCGTCAGCAGCGCTTCATCCACACGCGGCGACACGGACCAGGTGATGGAATTGATGTTGTCGAATCCGCCGCTGTTGAAGAGCCCAGCGGGGTTGCCTCTGAAACCCCACGCGTTCGCCATGCTCAGCGGGTAGTTGTATTCACCCAGATGGTCGTCGTCGTCCGGCCAGTCGCTGTCCCATACGTCCAGGCTAAACTTGATGATCCGATTTGGATCGTTTGGGACGATGCCCGCAGGCCCGAGGTCAAAGGTCCTTTCGACGTCGTAGATGTTGTTTCCATCCGAGTCGCCGCTCGACGGAATGCGCTCGGAGTGGATGACGTGCCCGTTGTCTTCGATGGTGGCGTACATGTAAACGTCGTTCTGGCCGCGCAGCCATCCTTCCGATTCGACTGTGTCCACCCGTCCGAGAGTGATGTCGAACGCCAGGCAGACATAGGTTTCCGCCGTGCTACCAAACCAGACGATGCTGCCGTGCTGAAACGTGTTGTAGCGGGCAGGCGCCGATGCGCCAGGAACGTCCGATTCATCGGATGTCGGAAAACCGAGATCCCCGGCAGGTCCGCCGACGCTGCGGTACTTGTCCCGGATGTCGCCGTGTACTTCGAATGCGCCGGAATTGACGCTCCAGAAAATGCTGCATCCTTCGAACTCGCTGATGCGCCCGATGGCGATCGAGCCGGACATGACGTCATGTTCGTTGCTCACCGGATAGCCCCACGTCGTCGGTCCGCCGGAAGAAAGGTATTTGGCGAGGATGGCGCCGTGAACTTCGAAGGCCTTCGAGGCCCCTGATTTGAAGTACATCTGCGCGCCCTGGAAGATCTGCTGCGTTCCGCCACCGATGGCAGTGGCTGCCGCAACAGGAAGCCCGATGGCGGCGGACTCGCCCATGCCTTCGTAATCTACCCAGATCTGACCGATGACAGGAACCGCGCCCGTGTTGGGCGACCAGTAGATGCCGCCGCGGCTGAAAAGGCTCTTTCGGCTTCCGCCCTGCGCGCCGTTCATCTCATCGGAAATGAGGTAGCCGATCTGCGCCCGAATGGGGAGCGCCCAGTAGGCCTGCAGGATGGCGCCGTGCATTTCGAACGCCTGTCCGTTCCCATCCGAGTACATGATGATTCCGCCTGGGAACTGCTGTATCCACGACGCACTGGGAAGATCGAGATAAAACTCGCCGGAAGGTTCGCCAAAGGCAAGAGAGGACTTGATCTCCTCCTGCTTGTACGTGAGGTACCACTGCGGATGGGAGCGCCGTTCATCGAGTGGAGCTTCCAGATCGATGGGGATGTCGCCATGGAGCTGCAGTGCCGCCATCGCCCCCTTGAATGAATCCGCGCCACCGCTCGATATTCCGGCAAACAACTGGTCCGCTGTCCCGGGGGCGACGGTGCCATCTGGAAAAGCGTGCACCGAGTAGATGATGCCATTCACGAATACGGCGAGCGTGTCGGTGTCGTACACGAGGTCGGCGGCGTACCAGGTGCCAAGGTGCAGATCGGTGAAGAATTCAGTGGATGCTTTCCCGAGGCCATACGCGCTGGTCGTAACGGCGGAGACGAGATGGAAGTCGCTGGTGCCCGTGCCAGGGATTAGATAGAGCCTGAACGGGAGGGCGTTCGATTCCGTGAGCATCTGACGTGCCGTGACGGCCTTGTCGACCTTGAAGACGAGTCGCACGCAAAACCTCTTGGTATTGAGGTTCGCGATTGGAAGTGCAGCCTTCAGCTGCCCTTTCGCGCCAAAACGGAGCGCTTTGGGATACGTGCCAAGCGTGGTCGCTCCCGGGCCCACCACTACGGTACACCCGGTCACTGTTGCCGGAGATGAACCATCAGGATTCGCGGGGGCAAGGCTATTCAGCGTGTAGTCGATGATCTTCTGGCTCATTGAGATAACTCCCTGTCCAGGTGGAGTGCGGTGCGCGCCAGCGACAGCCGATTAGTGTGTGTCGTTGGGAATTCGGCGCTTCCAATGTGCAGCGGAATCAACCATTCCATGGTGCGCAGAATCAAATTCCAAAGATTTCCCGCGATTCTCAACGTTAACACCTCAGATAATGCGAACCACCTATTGTCCGCGATCCCCCCGGCGGGAAGAGGGCTAGGTGTGCTTGGCTAGAAACGCCTAACGAACTTGGCGCCGTTTGTAGTAGTCTCACTTACCCGACTGACCGTCAAGTCCTAACTTTTTGGCAATGAGTTCCAGAGACATGACGCAGCCCGTCACTCTTCCTCAACTAAATTTGAAATTCTTTGAAGCTGACGACCTCATTCGACTAAATTTCGGGGAGTCCGAATCATCGTAGGCGAGTCTAAAATAGATAGTTGAGGGGCGGTAATCGAACCCGCGAACTATCTTCCTCCAGTTACGATATACCCTTCGGCTCTCAAATCTTCAGCCAATTCGATCTCCATTTGGGCCGCCGCCTCGAAGGGCATTGGATTTAGGTGTTCGTAGAGTTCAGGCATTAATCGGAGCCCGTATTTTCTCACAGCCCAAGCTGATTTGTAGCCGTTCTTGTGATTTTCGAATCGGTGATCAACTGGCAATCCGGTCATGCCGACATACACACACGACTTCAGCGGATCACGCCTTGGATTAGCGCGCAAAATAGACGGATGCTTAGCAACAGCATTCTCAAGCAGGACCACATAGACGCTGTGATGAAATTTCTGCTCTTTGGACGTTTGCCAGCCTTTCATTGACTCATTGTCAGAAACGATCCTAACGCGATTAAACGCGCGATTCAGGCGCGATTTATTGACGGTCGCTCTTTGTACACCGTTTTGTACAGGGGCCGCATTTTTTTGTCGACGCCAATGGATCATCCGGCAAATCCGATGCGGTGTACAAGAATTTGTGAGAGACTGGGCTTCTGCTGGTCCATCGCGATGAACCCAATTTGCGTGGTGAGCCAAGCGCTGCGGACTGGTAGCGGCTCTTTACTTTTCGGCACTTGGGCGTGGGCTCGGTTTCGCTGCTGCTGCCATGTGTAGGTCTTCCTTGGTTCGTAACATTTTGGCCGGTTTGTGAAAACTCACCAGCCATAATTCTACGCTTTGATGGAGCGGTTGAGCATCGTTAAACGAACGCCTGAGCAGATTTCATTTTAACTCGAGGCGATAGCGAGTGACCAAAGCCCCGAAAATCGCTGAATTTTGATCTGCAAACCGTGACGCCATGTATCCTAAAAGTGGATATATTGGCAGACTGGAAATCTGGCGCATCTGACTTGTTTTCCGCTCGTGAAGCCGAATGACTGCGCATGGTTGTGCTAGAAGTTGTGCTAGAATGAGGATGATTTTGCCGCCTAATTCGTAGGCGTCGCCCCTTTGTACCAATTTGCCTTGGGCTTTGCACCGGCTTCTTAGGATTGCGAAATCATCGATTTCAAATCATCGCTTTGCGTTTCAAAAAACAACCATTTTACGAGAGTAAAGCGATCTTTTCGCGCAAAATCTCTACATTCGTCATTGACGAGCAGAATGTCGGTCGTTCTAGCACAAAATTAGCACACGGGCTAGGTTGTGTGAGACGCTACCAAATAAGCTGCCTGCATCGTTTTCTGCACACGGTAACAAGTTAAGCGAATCAGGAGCAGGCAGAAGCGATGCTCGTGCCACACTGAAATCCGAGTCGGGATCACCGATCCCGGCCCGAGGTGGAGATGGCGATGGCAGCATGCAACATCGACGGTACGCTTGGATTTGTGCCGCATAGCGGGCCCTTCATCCGCGGAATCTTCGCCACTCTGCAGTTCGGGAATGGGGACGGACTTCATCGGTCTGCGCTGCACGCTCGCGCTGCCTCGGCTTTCGACGATTGCCCATTCGTCCGAATCGTAGAAGGAAGCCCGACGGTCGCGGCAGTAGCAGGAACTAACTTTGCCGATGTCAGCGTCGCAGCAAACGAGAACACCTCCGCGATCATGGTCGCCCTCGACAATCTGGGCAAGGGAATGGCAGGACAAGCAGTGCAGGCAATGAATATCGCTCTTGGTCTACCCGAGACTACAGCGCTGTGGCAACCCGCGCGGTTTCCGAGCTGACCCGATGAAGCGTTTTCATGCATTCAGGTACACGGTGGCCACTGCGCGCGGCGGGCTACGGATTGCTAATGCCGCCTTGCTTTCGAACATGGGATGAGTTCGTTGCTGGAAACGCAGCGAGTTGTCAGATTGTGCAAAGTTTGTGCAAGAATGGCGACGTTTCTGCCCACTTTAACCGAAGCCCTCTGGCTCGAGCGAGCGATAGTCGACGAAAAGAAATTCAACTGCCGCAGCAACTTAATCGGGTTGGAGTCCCGTTACGCCTTCGACTTCGCCACCGTGGAGTGCCATTCCTCTAGAATCTTATCAACTTCAATTATTGCAGCCTCGGCGAGTTCCAGAGTGATATGAGGCTTGGCCGTCCGGATACTTTTTATTCGCCTCTGCCGATTGTCTTCAGTTGAGAAATACAAAGCCGTTGCTAACCGTTCGAGGGTAGCAACCCCATAACCAGCAAGCTTTTTCGCAACGAAATCGATCGCGGCCTTCGACCAAAGCAACAGCAAATGGCTGCTCGCCGAAAGTGCGTCTGCAACTCGTCAAGCAGCGGTTCCCCACTGTGCAATTCGTCCCGATCCAACCAGACCTTAATTCTCTGGCCGGCAAGGTCATCACAAAGGCGGCCGGCTATCCTCTTATTCCTCGACGAGTGACTGATAAACACCTTCATGGCAATCAATCCGAATCTCCCGCTAGCCTGACGCCCAAGGATGGATCAGGCTCAGTCCCTGGCGGGAGCGAGCTTACGCAACATCGACAATATGTTCATAGATTCAAGTTCGTCATCGCGCCGGCCAGCGGTTAGTCTACTTAACAGCAAGCTGAAATTCGATACGATCGATGCGTTTGTTCCGGAAAAGAAGGCAAGCGGTTGGCGACATGAGATCCGAAACAAATAACCTAGCGCATTTACTCACGTCATCCTCAGGCTGGGTCGGCGAGGTGACTGCTCCTCAAGAGAGCGCAGCACGCGCATGCAATTTGCAATCGCAAATCGAAAATCTAAAGTCGAAAATCGATTTGCCAGGGTGGCGAAATTGGCAGACGCGCCAGACTTAGGATCTGGTGGAGAAATCCTTAGGGGTTCGAGTCCCCTCCCTGGCACTCCAAAGAAACAAACATCCAACATCGAATCAGAAGCGGGATCACTGGGCGTTGGGTGTTGGCTGTTAGACGTTAGACGTCAAATCACGCGCCACTTTAGTTCGCGCGATTGCCTTTTGGTTTCCCATAAGCGTATTCCGCCAAGGAACGCATTCTCGTTTTGTCCCTGCTCAACACCTTCCGGGAGTTTGCCGAAGCGTCTGACGTTGCCGCCACCTAGCACAACGTAATCCGCAATGAACGATCGCTTCAATTGCGCGACAGCGTAGGTGACTTCTCGTTTCCATTTTTTTTCCCCCAGCAGCGCGAAGCCTGGAACGCCGAGGTAATTTTCAATGATGTGGCTGTCGGGATACGGCAGGTCGCCGAGCTCGAGCGACATCAAGGTCTTGTCCCATACCAGCGCGGAGCCGAGACCAGTTCCGAGTCCCAGAAAGAGCATGCGCCCACCACCTAACTGCCGAGTGCTTGCATGGCCGCATCGTTGATCAGGCGTATCGGTACGCCGAGGGCTCTGGCGAAATTGAAAACCAACCCACCCTTTGCCCAAATGTTTCGGATCTTTTATGATGCGTCCTTTGCTTACGGGCGCGGGGAAACCGATCGACGCCATATCGAATCTCCACCCGCGTGCGCTCTCTTTAAGTTTTGCGATCAGTTGTTCCGGCCTCATGCGCGGCCCGGATGCAAATACGCGCTCATCGCAAAGCGACATGCGCAATTTTACGCGTGTGCCGCCGATATCGACGACCAGGACTTTTCTCTTCATGAGCGACCGCCGCTTTCGGCGGCAATGGCTATCGGCCGCGCCGGACCAGTCGCTGCAAGACGCTCTTCGGTTCCGGTTTTGGTGCGGTGCTGGCAGGCCAGCATTCCACAATTTCAAGCGCGAGGAATCGGAACAGCGTCAGACGAGCAGATTTCAAATCGAGTCGCAGATTCTTCGCAATTTGCTGGACGGACCGGACACCATTGAACTGCGATGCAAATTGCGCCTCGTCAGAGGTCAGTTTCAGTTTCTGAACGCGTTCGAACCCGTCTTTCGTGTAAGCGGGAATCGATGTTGGATCGAAGCTTACGTGTTGATCGAGATTCTGAACGAGACGCAAGGTTTCCAGCGCCCAGTCGTCCACGTTTGGCGTCCCAGACACATCGGCAGCATCGCTCAACAGATCGGCATTCTTCTCAAACATGATCCATACGCGCGGTGCCACCCAAAGTTGGGAGAAAAGTCTTTGCCCATAAGACTGCATCAGTTCAATCGCTGCCTGGCGGTCTATCGATTCTTCGCGGGCAAGAGTAAAGAAAAACGGGGCTCCAGTTTCTCTCTGTTGATCACGCGCCCTGTCAACAATCACCACATCGACGTTGGCGAGAACGGTTAGCGTCTCCGAGCAATAAAGGTCTGGGTCTCGAGTTGTAACAAAAACGATCTCGCCGTCCCGCGCCAGAAGATCGATCGGCTCCTGATCCCAAAATGCCCGCAGCAACCCTGTCAGCTTCTCTTTCGCAATCGCTTGAAGCGCGCGGTTTAAAGAAAATAAGATCGTGCGACCGCAAAAATAAACATCGGCCGCGCCCGACTCCTTTGGAGGATCGACCTCTGTGGCCGGAGCGGAGGCGATGGGTTTGGCCCACTCCGGGGCTGGTTGCGTCGGGCTCCACCAATCTTCAGGCTTGGCAGCAGACTCTTGGGCGCCAGGTCCCTCGCCCTCTGGAACAGGCTGGTCGCTGGCTTGATCTGGCTTCTCGCCATTCGAAGGTTCGGCTTCAGATTCTGTTGACTGCGGTTCGCCAGATGATTGCGGCATGATTGTAACAAACCCGATGTGAGGGTTTGTTCAAGAAGCCAATCATCGCAACGGCGATCTGTCGCCACCGTTTGCGAAACGGCGTGCCAGCTCGCGCCGGCTAATTTTTCCGCGTTCATTCACCGGAACTGCATCCACGATAAAAACCCGCTTCGGCGCCTGCCACGTGCTCAGTTTGCGTCTGCAAAATTCCAATAGCTCGGCCTCGCTTATCCCGGGCGCTGCGACCACGCATGCTGCCACTTCTTCATTACGCAGCGCCGACACGCTCCCAAACACAATCGCCTGGCGCACACCGCTAAAGCGCAGCAGCTGCGCTTCCACTTCTGCCGGATTCACCTTTTTCCCGGCGACATTTATCATATCCGAGGTCCGGCCAACGATCCGGAGTCCGTTCGCCGTTTTATTCAACAGATCGTCGGGGACAAAAAGTCCGCCGCCCAGCTTGGCTTGGTCCGATTCAGGAAAATAACCATCGCCTACGGCGGAGCTTCGCACGCGAATCTGGGTCGCGGACGCTTCTGGATCGACCATCTCAATATCGACGCAATTCATCGGTTGACCGACAAATCCTTCATTCTCATTTGTTGCGTTGCGATCGTAACAAATCCCGCCGCATTCCGACGCGCCGTAAAAGGAATGAATCGGCAGCTTGAATTTTTGCCAAAACTGGCGCGCGACGGCGATCGCCAGCGGCGCGCCAGCGGAAATGCAAATCCGAAGATTGCGTAGCGCGGGGACATTTTCCATTTGGCAGAATGCCTGGTAGAAAACCGGCATTCCGGGGAAAACCGTCGCGTTGCTACGGGCGAGATCGACAAGCACGGCGCGCGGCAGCCGGTCCTGGCTTAACACCATCGGCACGCCC
>Ga0193719_10000697_pt1 | contig 12800 bp, 16 predicted proteins | sample U2a2metaG_FD_160103 | JGI IMG/M metagenome (GOLD analysis project Ga0193719, IMG submission 160103) | Soil microbial communities from a riparian zone of the East river system, Colorado, United States - U2a2 | ecosystem: Environmental > Terrestrial > Soil > Riparian zone | place: USA: East... | reverse complement strand
GAGAAAGTGATGCGCGGAATCGATCTGACGCCAGAGCAACTAGAAGCCGCCGACAAGTTTTTGCGTGGCGTGATGAAGAGCAATCCTTCGCACGTTCCAGATGATCAGCCATGCACCTCGAGGTGGTGAGACACCGTCCGCATGCTGGCCTGGTATGGTACGGGGCGATCCGCTATGAAGCCGGGCGGAAAGGATTCAACAGTGTCGAAGCGCCAGGTCCATCCGTTGGGCAGAACTGAAGCCGAATCGTAGACGCTGGGCGCATTGACCAGGTTCGTGCTGTGGTTTCAATTCCAGGACCGCAGCTTCACGGGGCCCGAAGTCGCCGAGATCCTGATCGCGGGTTTTGCTGGATACGAGCAATCGAAGGGTACGACCCTTCCAAAAGAAACGGAGGAACTGAAACTATCACCAACCGCCCCGAGACCATCTCCCAGAACCTACGCTGCCCGCTCACGGATCCGGAGAAGATCAGGTTCGGCGAAGCTGGCCAGGCTTCTCGAGGAAATGGGCGAAGTAGAAGACGAGAAGACCGCCACCGTCGCCCAATTCAAAGCCCAGCTAGAGGGCATTGAAAAAGCCGTCACCAAATCCAGGAAAGTTCTGAGCGCCGGCTACGGGTACCGGTGGGTGGATTGCAAGGTTCTGTACCACACGCCGCTATCTCGCCGGAGGACGATTGTTCGGTTAGACACCGGCGAAGAGGTGCGGATAGAAGACATGTCAGAAGACGAGTGCCAGGACAAGTTGCCGCGCGGCGAAACAGGCAACCTGGCCAATTTGGCAAGTTCGGAATCCGCCGCGGCTCCGCCGCTCACCCTCGAGCCGGATCCGCCGGCAGATCCCATCATCGACCCGCCGATCGCAGCCGCAGCAAAAGAAGCAGTCGAGCACGGATCCAACGGAAAGCGGAAGCGGGTCAAGGAAAAATCAGATCCTCAAACTCAAGTAGCGGGGTATCCTGTGTGACGATTTATGCCTTTGACAAACCCTAACCCTGGTGACATCATGCCCGGCCATGAGGTATTTCTACGCGATTTGCATGTTTCAACCAGGAACGCCTGGATGGGCAGAGAAGAGGTATGGCACGCCCGGAGTCGTTGGCGCCCTGCTGGGTTGGGGGATTGCCTATTGGATCGTCGCCAGGGATGTAGGAGGAGGCAGGAACATGTTTGGCGCCGAAACCTGGAACCCGATTTTTGCAGGCATGCTCGGTGGGGTGGCCGGAGCAGCGGCCGGGGCAGCGATATATGCGGCGGTATATACTGCGTCGCTCCCGCCTATCCCAGTTCCCTAAAATACGAACCCATTGGTAGCAACGGAATTGAAATGATCGCTCCGCATCGCGGAGTGCGCCGGAAGTCCACCCAAGATGGTCGCCCTCTGCGCCGCTATCGCCGACGTTGGCGAGTCGAACGGCTTTTCGCTTGGCCCATCATTTCCGTCGGCTTGTGATTCGCTGGGAGTACCACGTAGAGAACTTCTTCGGCATGGTTCGACTCGGCTGTATGCAAATCTTGCTCAGATATTTATGACCGACTACTCGTAGCGCAGCGCCACCATGGGATCGACTCTGGCCGCGCGGCGTGCCGGGATGTAGCAAGCCAGCAATGCGGTCGTTACCAAAAGCAGTATCACTGAAGCAAAAGTTACCGGATCGGTTGCCGTCACGCCAAAAAGCAGCGACTGTAGCGTGCGTGTGATGGCGAGGGAACCGGCAAATCCGATGGCGATGCCGACGAGGATGGTGCGCAATCCCTGGCCCAGGACCATCGTGAGAACATCTCGGGAGCGGGCGCCCAGAGCCACCCGCACGCCTATCTCGTGTGTGCGGCGGCTGACTGAATAAGCCATCACTCCAAACACCCCGACCGAGGCCAGCAGCAACGCCAGCATTCCGAAGCAACCGACGAGAATCACATTGAAACGGCGTGAACCGAGTGAGGCCGAATAGATTCCAGACAAGGTGCGAAACCTCGGCGAAATTTCGGGATTGAGCTCATGCAGGATTTCGCGTGCAGACGAAGTGATCATCCGCGTGTCGGCGTCGGCCAACATGGTCACAGTGATTGCCGGCTGGGGACGCTGAAACAAATCTACGTAGACAGTGGGGTGGGGTGGAACATCGACGCCGTATTCGTGAACGTCCTCGACGATGCCCACGATCGTCAGCAAGCGCAGATCGCCATCTATATTTCCGAATTCGATGGTGTGGCCGATCGGATCCTGGCCCGGCCAGCGGGCGCGCGCGAGCGACTCGCTGATTACCGCCGCGTGCGGTGAATCCGGGCCGTCGCGCTCGTCGAAGATGCGTCCGCGAAGTAGGGGAATTCCGAGAGACTGGAAATATCCCGGCGTGGCGGCGCAGAAATCTGCTTCTCGTTGGTTCTCCTTATCTCGAAACAGGGTATCGAATAGGCGACTCATGGCGTCCAGGCTGCTGGGAGTTTTGGGGGCTTCATCCGGCCTCATGAGCAAGAACATGCCATTAGGAAGACCGCCATCCAGAGGAAGGCCGCTGGTCGCACCGATTGTGCGTACGCCCGGAATCTGCTTGAGGCGGTCAAGCAGGCTCCCAAAGAAAACTCCCTCCGCGGCTCTTGCTTTAGAGTCGTTCCAACCCGGCCAGGGCAGCGAAACATCCATAGTGACGATCTTGTCGACGCGAAACCCGGGGTCGACGTCGAGCGCTTTCATCAGGCTGCGGCCAAGCAGTCCTGCGCCGGTCACCAGCACGAGGGTGATGGCGATCTGGCCGGCGACGATTCCGGGGCCGATGCGCCGGCTGTGCGAACCCGCCTGCCCGCGTCCGCCTTCCTCCAGTTGATTGCGCAAGTTGCGGGAAGTGGCACGCCAGGCGGTAAATGCGCCGAGCCCCAGGGCGACCGCCGACGATAGCAAGAAGGCGAACACAAGCACCGGAAGATTGACTGAGAAACTGCCGGAAGACGGAAGGTTCTCGGGCGCCAGCGCCAGCAGAGCCGAGAGGCCCCAGAAGGCCCCGAGCGCTCCAAGTCCGCCGCCGAGCAAAGCCAGCGACGACGCTTCGGTAAGAAACTGCCGGAACAGGCGTCCGCGCCCCGCGCCCAAAGCGCTGCGGATCGCCAGCTCGCGTTCTCTCACCGAGGCCTGCGCGAGCAAGAGGTTGGCAATGTTGGCGCACGCAACCAGAAGAAGAAATCCGACCGCCCCGAGCAAAACCAGCAATGCCGGTCGAACCTGGCCCGTCATGGAATCCTGCAGCGGGACCACCGTCGCATCTTTGAGAAGATAGTCGTTTTGCTCGCTGGAGGCGTCATGGATGCGACGCCCAATCGTGCTGATTTCCGCGATTGCCTTCGCGACAGTGGCGCCATCCTTCAGACGGCCGACCGCGTCGTAGTTATGCGAGCTCCGGCTCTGGTTTTCGCCCTCCCGGTCGGCCGCCACCCACAGGTCCGTGTCCGCAGGAAACTGGAATCCCGGCGGCAGCACGCCGATCACGGAGAAATCTGTACTATCAATTTTCAAATGCAGCCGCGATAAATCCGGCGACGACCCGAGATACTGCTTCCAGTATCCGTAACTGATGAGAGCGACGGGAGCAGCGCCTTTCTTGGAGTCAGCGGCGTTGAAGTCGCGGCCGATGATCGGCTGAACACGAAACACCGGGAAAAAGTCAGGAGCGACATGGGCAACCATCGAACGACTCGGCTGCGCAGCGCCCGAGACCGGGGAGATGTAGGCGCTGTACTTTGCCATCTTCTGAAAACTGTGGGCTTGATCGCGAAAGTCATCGAAGTTCGGATCGGCGAGACGGTTCAATGTTCCCTTGGTAGTGACCTCAAAAATGGCCATGATCCGATTGGGATCCCTATAGGGTAGCGGCCGCAGGAGCACGCCGTAGACCACGCTGAAGATGGCTGTCGTGGCACCGATGCCGAGGCCGAGCGTAATGATGGCAACCGAGGTGAATCCTGGGCTCTTGCGCAACTGACGCAGCGCGTAGCGAAGATCCTGAGCTAGTGCTCCCATCTCTAGTTCCTCCTCCTCCTACTCCCACAGCGCTGCCACGTTGCGCGGACCAAATACCCAAGCGAAACGATCACGGATTGGTCTCTCGCACAGCAAGATTCTTTCCAATCGAGTGCGAAGCGTAACCCCTTGGCGGGAAAGGACCAGAGCATCGCTTTCCGAACCAGTGTGTTTAAAAATGTGTCCATCTCCGGCCTTAGATGTCCGGAAGCGAACAGGCAACTATCGGTCTGTTGGGGTTTATGAGACAGGTTTTAGTAGATTTCAAACTCGCGGTTCGCGCGCTTCTGCAATCAACTGCGGCTTACTGGAAAACAGTGGCGGCGCTCATCAACTACCAATCGCTCATCGACCAACTGAGCGGCCGAGCACCCGACCCATCCACGGTTTCCAGAGTATGCGGTGGAGTTACCGATGACCCCGCGCGCGGCGTCAGGGGGGGCCGCGACAACTTATTTGAGGGCGTGATCTTTTCCCGGTGCCTGGTAGACCTAGACGTGAACGCTTTCCACAACGTTGTGTTTCAGGACTCCGTGATCCGCTACAAGGGTGGCCCAATGAGCCTTTCAAATGTGCGATTCATAAATTGCCGCTTCGTAATAGATGTACCCGCATCGGCCCCAGCGAACCCGCCAGAAAACCGCCTGCTATTTGCGCTACTCAATTCTCCCAGTCTGACGAAAATTCAGCTGCGATAGACATCGCGTGATTTTTGCCGTGAGCCCCTGACACTAACGTAACCACGTTTTTACAGTAACCACCCGATAGGTGACCCTGGTTGTTCTAGACTTTAATCATGGGATGGCAGCCGCTTCGGTTGGCTCAAAACGGAAGGCAGCTCTCCCAATGGACCGCACCGCAGAATCTGCAGCCCTTTTCCCGCTCGATCGCCTAGTCGACCAGGTGTGCGAAGTAGTAAGCCGCCACGCTCAGGAAGAGGCCGAGTCCGACAAACACCGGATCACCAAGACCGTTACACAGAAAGTTTACAAATGCGAGCGGCCAAGCTGGGCTACGCGTGGGTGAAGCGAATGAAGGGCAAGCCTCGCATTTGCCCAAAGTGCAAATCAGCACGATGGGATGTGAAGCAGTGAAAGCCTTTTCGAGCAGCAAGGTTTGACTGAATGCAATTCGCCACGACAGTCACGGCGCTTTCAGACCCAGCCATTTGGAGCGTCCCCTCCATGGCCCGAAAACGGTACAAATTCTTCCAGGAGCCTCACTATTATCGGACATTGAATCGGTGCGCCTGCAGGCGCTCAGCGGCGGTTCCCATTCTTCATCTGGACCGGCGACGCGAGAGCCAGCACGACCTTCGGGTGGAACAGCGTACCCGCGACACGCGTGGCGATTGCGATCAGTTCCCTTTGCCCGGCGAAAACCTTCACCTGCTTCGCCCCGGAAAGCTCGGGCAAGTTCACCGCGCGGCCACTGCGTATTTGCGCCGCGACTTCGTCGTTCGCCGTGACGCATGGAAGCTGCGGCAAGATCCGCCGCGGGTGGATCAACATGGCGAGTAGGTCCTCGGGGTTGCCGGTCAGGGCCGCCGCGGCTAGCTCTTCCAGGGTGTGGGCATCGCTCAGACTGAACTCACCCAGCGCCGTGCGCCGCAGCGCTGCCAGATGGGCGCCACAGCCGATTTTCTGGCCCATCTCGTGGGCCACCGAGCGCAGGTAGGTCCCGGAGGCAACCCGGGCGCGAAAATTGGCCCGGTCGCGCTCGACTCCCAGGATCTCGAATTCCTTGATTTCTACTGGCACCGCTTTTAGCGGCACATCTTGGTGCTTGCGCGCCAGCTTGTACGCCGGCACTCCCTTGATCTTCTTGGCGGAAAACGGGGGCGGCATTTGGTCAATCCTGCCTACAAATCTTGTCGCGAGTTCGATTATTTGTTCAAGTACTACATTAACTATTTGCGTTGGGCCGATCAATTCACCGTCGGAATCATAGGTGTCGGTAGCAAAGCCAAAGCGGATTACCCCTTCATAAGTCTTCTCGGACGAAGTATAGAACTGGGCCAGCCGGGTGAGGTTGCCGGTCAGCAGCGGCAACAACCCAGTGGCCAGCGGGTCGAGCGTCCCGAGGTGGCCCACCGAAGTCTGCTGCAGAATGCGGCGCACCCGGTTGACCACATCGTGGGAAGTTAGGCCGGACGGCTTGTCGACAACGAGTACGCCGTTCATGAGGATGGAGTAATTTGGTAGTTTAGTAGCCGGGTAACTGAAAACCTGAGGCTTATCGTTGGCCAGTCTTCATTTTCCCGATTTACCAAATTACCAGATTGCTTAGTCCTCCATGATTCCCCTGCGCGACGATCAACCCCGCTTTAGCACGCCCTACGTGACCTACTTCCTGATCGGGCTGAATTTGGTCATCTTTCTCTTTGAATCGGCTCTCACTCCCGAAAGCTTGAAGACCTTGCTCTACGAGTTGGGCATGGTTCCCGCTAACATCACGGCCTACCTGTCGGGATATGGCAGGTTGGGACTGGTGGCGGTTTTGCTCCCCGGGCTGACCTCCATGTTCCTGCATGGTTCGTGGATGCATGTGATCGGCAACATGTGGTTTTTGTGGATCTTCGGCGACAACATTGAAGACCATCTGGGCCACTTCCTTTATCTGCTCTTTTACCTGGCCAGCGGATTGGGGGCCGCGTTCGCGCAGGTAATTCTCACCCCGCACTCAATTGTGCCAACCGTGGGCGCAAGCGGTGCCATCGCCGGAGTTCTCGGAGCTTACTTCGTGCTCTATCCGCGCGCCCGAGTGCTGATCTGGTTCCCGATCCTTTTTCTCTTCTATTTGCCGGCCTGGGTCACTCTGGGGTACTGGTTCGCGATGCAGTTTCTCAGCGGCGCGGCGACTGCGATTGCAGCCTACAGCGATACCAGGGGAGGCGTAGCTTTTTGGGCACACGTCGGGGGATTTGTCGCGGGCATCGTGCTCATCAAGTTGTTGCCCGAGCGGCCCCGGCGATATCGGTACGGGGCCTGGTGACTAGGTGGCTAAAGAGAGTAGCGGCGCACCGCGAGAGCGATGGGCAACCCGACGCAAAACATGTGAGTAAGCAGGCTGATCACCAGCGCAGTGAATGAAAACGGAGTTTTGTTTTTGGGAAAGGCTGACAGCGGCACTACGATCCAGCTCATGAACATGTACACCGCAATGCCGTAGAGAAAGCCCCAAACGACGGCCCGCCGCGTCAGGAAAGCCAGCAGGCGGCTGGCCCCGTAGTAGACGGCGGCGGCCGAGAACGCGATCAAAAAATGCAGCGCCGTACCGAGAGCGGCCGCTCCCCACCCGCCCTGAAAAGCTTGCGGTCCAAGCAGTCCGCTGGCAATGCCTTGGGTGATCCTGAGCGGATGGCCCCAGCGCACGAACGCAGCCGTCAGGTCCAGAACTCCCGCCCCCAAGCCGCCCCAGACGATGGCCGGAATTGCCTTCGCGGGTGTTGCAGCCGACGCAATAGGGGCCGCAGTCATGGCTAGATCCCGTTGGCCCGGTTACGAATGAGGGACAGAAATTCCGTGCGCGTTTCCTGCTCCTGCCGGAAGCAGCCGAGCATCGACGAAGTCACCGCGGCCGAGTGCTGCTTTTCGACTCCACGCATCATCATGCAGAGATGGCGCGCCTCGATCACCACGCCGACGCCCTGCGGCTCGATCGCCTTCTGAATGGTTTCCGCGATTTGCGTGGTCAGGCGTTCCTGAATCTGCAGCCGCCGGGAAAAGATTTCGATCAGGCGGGGTATTTTGCTCAGTCCAATCACCTTGCCGTTGGGAATGTAGGCCACATGCACCTTGCCGAAGAACGGCAGCATGTGATGCTCGCACAGGCTGAACATCTCGATATCTTTGACGATCACCATCTCATCGTAGGTGACGGTGAACAGCGCTTTTTGCAGCATCGCGTCCGGGTCTTCCTTGTAGCCCCGGGAGAGAAATTCCCAGGACCGGCGCACCCGATCTGGAGTGCGTACCAGACCTTCACGTTCGGGGTCTTCGCCAATGCGGACAATCATTTCCCGGACCAGCGCTTCGAAGCTGGCGCTCGTCAGAGCGGCTGGTTCAACCGATGGTGTCATAACTCGCTGTTCCCTTCCCGATCCACCGCGGTTGGCTCGGGCTCGGACCGGAAAGCACCGGCTGTCCCACGTATTGCTGGCGAGGGCTGGATCTCCGCCGCCCCCGCGTACTCGAAGGAATTCATCATGGTCTCTTCGATGCGTACTTTTTCCAGATGAGCAGGGGTGAAGCCGCGCTGCAAAATATCGTAGATCGCGGTGCAAAGATTTTCCGTGGTCGGCACGGCTTGGCTGAATTCGAGGCGCGTGTTCAGATTCTCCAGGTCGTACCGATCCAGAATCTCCCGCTGCACGAAGCGGTCGAGATCGACCAGATTGCACACCATACCGGTGGCTTCATCGACCGCTCCGCTGACGGTGACTTCGAGACTGTAATTGTGCCCATGCCCGAACGGGTTATTACATTTGCCGTAGGTAAGGGCATTCTCCGCATCCGACATGGCCTCGCTGTGCAGCCGATGCGAAGCTGAAAACATGTAGCGTCGGGTCAAGTGCGCCTTCATGCTTCACCGTAGAAATCAACAAAAAGGTCCGGGGTTTCATACACCCGCACCCGGTGCAGTTGCGCGGATTTCAGCTTGCTTGCTAGGCGCTGCCAGATGGCAATGGCCAAGTTTTCTGTGGTCGGAATTTTGGCCGAGAATTCGGGCACTTCTTTGTTCAGAAAGCGGTGGTCCATGGCGTCCAAAACTTCCCGAGTAAGAATTTCCTTCAACTGCTTGAGATCCACGACAAAACCGGATCGCGGGTCCACTTCACCCTTGACTGTGACTTCAAGCGTGTAGTTGTGGCCGTGACCGTTTGGGTTGTTGCATTTGCCGAAAATGCGGCGATTCTCTTCCGGCGTCAAGTCCGGGTTATGGTAGTAGTGCGAAGCGGCGAATTCGGCTTTGCGAGTCAGATAGACCATTGGCTCCGCTTTCTATTTTCTATGCCGAGCTACGTTCAACTGGGCGGACATGGGCGTCCGCCACTATCCGGTTGGCGATGCCGCCGTACGTTCTTCCCTTCCAACTCACGCTTCCCTTCCTATGTGCGAGCTGGGAGCGGAACAAAAGATACGAGAACAGCGGAAGGCCCAGCAGCGACAGAACATTGGCTCCCCAGGGAAAATGTGCCCGGCGGATTCGACGCAGAAAGAGACCGTAAACCGACAGGGCCAGCAGCGCCGCCGCCCCCCCAGGTTGGATGTGACCGCGCAGGCTGAGTGCAATGGCAGTGCCGAGCCCGCTCACGATCAGGATAAACTCCGTCAGGCGAAGCACGGCCAGCCGGGCCGCTGTCGGAAATAGCAGCGTCAGGTTTTTCGTCCAGCCCTCGCGGAGCTGGGCGAAGCTGCGATACATCCGGGTGCGAACCGCGTCTGCGCCGTAGCGGAAGAAAATCTTGCGGCCTGCAGCCTTCACAGCGCGGGCCAGTCCAACGTCTTCCAGCAGGTTGTTGCTCACCGCCGCGTGGCCACCAACCAGGTCGTAGGCTGCACGCGAAACCAGAATGTATTGACCATTCGCGGCGGCAGCGGACGAAGCTGTATTGCTCACCTGCGCGGGCTGATAAGTGGCCGCCAGTTCGGCAAAGATGACCGGCATTACCGCTTTCTCCCAAAATCCGTGAACTTCCTGCTCGGGCGAGTAAGAAAGCAGCGCGGCGCCGCGCTGCCCGGCTTCGGCCACCGCGCGAGCCACAGAACCCGGCTTGTGTACCGTATCGGCGTCGGTAAACAGCAACCACTCGCCGCGAGCAATTTTCGCCCCCGCCGCCATGGCATTGGTTTTGCCGGTCCACCCGGAGGGTGGCAGGCCGGCATCCACCACGCGCACGGACGAAAACGACTGCGCAATCACCCGCGTGCGGTCCGTGGAAGCATCGTCTGCCACAATAATTTCGAAAACCCCGCCGGTCTGCCCCGCCAGCGATTCCAGGCAGGCGCCCAGACACGACTCCTCATTGCGCGCCGGGACGATCACCGTCACGGTTGGCCTGCTCGATACTGACTCGGGTGCTGCCATAGGCCGAATCAGCTATTATAACTTTGTGCGACGCGCTTCGGTGTTGCCCGGTATCGTAACTCTCTGCCTTACGTTGGCGGGCTGTTATAGCGGCACCCGCCCTCCTCACATCGGCACGTCGGCTCCCGATTTCACGGTTCAGGACAGCGAGCGCAAGGTCAGCCTGCAGGAATTCCGCGGCAAAATCGTTGTGCTGAATTTCTGGGCGACCTGGTGTCCGCCTTGTGTGGATGAGATGCCGTCGCTGGTCCAGATGCAGCAGAAAATGAAGGGGAGCGGCGTGGAAGTGCTGGCCATCAGTGTTGACGCCGACCCGAGCGCATACCACAATTTTCTGAAGTCCTACAAGGTGGACTTGCTCACCGTCCGCGATCCCGACCAGAGAAGCAACGGTCTCTACGGCACGTCCAAGTTTCCCGAGACCTACATCATCGACCGCCAGGGAATCTTGCGCCGCAAATTCATTGGTCCGATTGACTGGGGCCAGCCGGAAGTCTTGGATTACCTAGCCAAGCTGTAGCCGCGGAATGCCGAACGCGGTGGACGTCTCGAAGATGATGCAACCTTGCACGCTTCGGCTGCTGCCCGGACAAACTCTTGCCTGTTTTACAATCGACCGGTGAGGACCTGGGATGTCATCGTCGTCGGCGGTGGGATCATCGGGCTCTCACTCTCAATCGCGCTGCGCAAGCGTGGCGCTACCGTTCTGGTGGTGGAGCGCGGAGAACCTGGACAGGAAGCATCGCGTGCTGCCGCAGGCATGCTGGTCGACTTTCCGCTGGAAACTCCGGCCGTACTTCAGCCTCTGGCCACGGCCAGCGCTCGCATGTATCCCGAGTTCGTTCACGAGCTGCAGGATGAATCCGGCATGGAGGTCGATCTCCGTGACCAGGGCGCCATTTTTTTCCCTTCCCCCGAACATGTCCACGAACTTCCCACCCTGCTGACCGACTATCCGCTTCCGGCGCCGCTGGCGGAACTCGAGCCCGCGCTGGCCAGTTCGCTGGCCAAGTCAACGACGCCGGCCGTCTATCTGAAGGAACGCAGCGTCGATCCCCGCGCCCTTACCGCAGCTGCTCTCCGCGCCGCCAAACATCGTGGAGTAGACATTTCTTCCGGAAGTGAGGTCGCGGCAGTGCTTCTGGCCAATGGGCGGGTAGCAGGCGTCAGCACCCGAAAGACTAGTTACCAAGCCCCGGCCGTGGTGAATTGCGCCGGTGCCTGGGCGGGACAATTGCCGCCGCACCCGTTCCCCACTCGCCCGGTCAAGGGGCAGATGCTGTCGGTCGCCAGCGCGTGTCGCGACCTAATGCGTCACGTAGTGCGTGCCCCCGAAGTCTACCTGGTCCCACGCAGCGACGGTCGCATTCTGGTGGGAGCCACTGTCGAGGAGGCGGGATACGACAAGCGCACCGATGCGGACACCATCCAGCGCATGCACAAGGCGGCGATCCGTCTGGTTCCGGCTCTGAGCCAGGCCCGCATTCTGGAAGCGTGGGCGGGTTTGCGGCCAGGTTCGCCCGACAATCTGCCCATCCTCGGCGCTACTTTAACTCCCGGTTATTTTGTCGCGACCGGTCACTTTCGGGATGGAATCCTGCTGACGCCTATCACTGCGCAGGTGATGGCGCGAGTGGTGACCGAAGCCAATCCAGAATATGATCTTTCGCCGTTTTCCCCGGAACGCTTCAATATTCATTCACGGCTAAGTCAATAACTGCGACTTCGATTGCTGATGGCCATCGCCCTCATAACCCCCGCTCAAATCAGAGAGCACTACGATTCGCTCGCCTTCATCTATCGGACTTTCTGGGGCGACCACATTCATCACGGACTGTTTCTCGAAGGCAATGAATCGGCCGAGGACGCGCAAGTCCAGATGCTCGACTACTGCGTTCGTCTTCTTGACCTTCGGTCCCCCATGCGCGTGCTGGACATCGGGTGCGGGCATGGCGGCACTCTGCTCTACCTGTCCCGCCTGCTTTGCTGCCACGGGATGGGACTCACCATCAGCCCCAAGCAGGCAAGATTAGCGCGAGAGCACACGGCCCAGGCCGGTGTCGAACGCCTGCTGAGCTTTGCAGTCGAGGATGCTGACTCCTTCCAGTTCCCGGCCGCCGCGTTCGACCTGGTGTGGACCATGGAGTCGTCCGAACACTTCGCTGACAAATCGCGCTGCTTAGTGAACGTTGCAAAAACCCTGCGGCCAGGCGGCAAGCTGCTGCTTGCCGCCTGGACAGGTTCGATGGATTGCCCCCGCGTGCGCGAGGTTGCCCGAGCCTTCCTGTGCCCCGAATTGTGGACCGCTAGGCAGTACCAGTCCGCCAGCGAGTCCGCTGGAATGAGAATCATACGGTGCGAAGATGTCAGCGAAAAGGTTGTGCGCACCTGGGAGATCTGCCAGCAAAGTGCCCGCTCCGCGGCTCCCGTAGTCAACTTGCTGCCGCACGCCGCACGGGAATTTGTCCGGGGCGTGGACATCATCCTGGATGCCTACCGGTCGGGTGATTTGACCTACACGCTGCTGGTCTCTGAGAAGTAAGCGAAATCGCAGGAGCCATGGCGCATCGCCGCGAAGCAGTGCAAGAATGCAGTCCCAGCACAAGCCCCGCGGTTTAGGTTGTGAACTATCTCCCCCGGCAGTAAGAGCGGATATGACCCAGCCTTACAACAGCGAAAGATAAAGTCAAGACATG
>Ga0193719_10000691_pt1 | contig 12850 bp, 11 predicted proteins | sample U2a2metaG_FD_160103 | JGI IMG/M metagenome (GOLD analysis project Ga0193719, IMG submission 160103) | Soil microbial communities from a riparian zone of the East river system, Colorado, United States - U2a2 | ecosystem: Environmental > Terrestrial > Soil > Riparian zone | place: USA: East... | reverse complement strand
AGTGCAACGTGTGGCCAGTTGGATGTGCGAAATCATTCGCCGGAACGGAATGGCGGTCCGCCCCGGTGTGGTTCATAAGGCAGCTTGTCTGGCGAAAACTGATTTGACCACGGAACTGGTAAAGGAATTTACCGAGTTGCAAGGCATCGTTGGCGGACTATACGCCAGGGTTCAGCAACTGGATCCAGACTTGCCCGAAGCTACCCGGCTTGCCGTCGCGGAGGCTATTTACGATCACTACAAGCCGGAGTCCATGGAGGATTCAGTCCCGCGGACCACCGAGGGAGCTGTGCTCTCGATTGCGGATAAGGCGGACAGCATTGCCGGAATGTTCGCCCTGGGACTCCAGCCCACGGGGTCAAAAGACCCGTTCGCACTGCGCCGCCAGGCCAACGGGATTATCAAGACGGTTGCCGAGCACAAGCTGCCGACACCTCTGGCGCAACTGTTTAGGGATGCGCGAGAAGCATACCGGGGGTCGGCGGCAGAGGGAAAGTTTTCAACCACAATCGAATACGACAGCATCGTAAAACATTTCCTGCGCGAGCGCCTGGAGTTCTACCTGCGCGATGGGCTCGGGTTCAAGTATGACGTTGTGAACGCTGTGCTAGCCGCGGATGCCGATGACGTGGTGGAAGCGGTGGCACGGGCACGGGCGGTCAGCAAGGTGCGCCCGTCGCCGGATTTTGAGTCCATCTCAGTCGCCTTCAAACGCATGAAGAATATCCTCCGGCAAGCCAATGAAGCGGGCAAGGAGATAGCCGGAGTCCTGAGTTTGGAAGCACTACAGGAGACGGCTGAAAAAGAGCTGGCCTCTCAGGTTCCACAGACCGCAAAAGCCGTCGCCCAACTGAGCGGGCAGCGGAACTACGAACAGGCTCTGGCGGAGGTTTCCCGGCTTCGGCCGGCAATCGATACTTTCTTCGACAAAGTCATGGTCATGGTCGAAGATGAGCGCGTCCGTGCCAACCGGCTGGCGCTCCTGCAGACTTTGTTAAAGGAATTTTCCACGATCGCAGATTTCTCAGAAATCGTAACCGAAGGCAAAGAATCCAAAGAATCTTCGAAACAATAAAGGATCAACCCTTATCATGGCGACGCAAACTCTACCGCAATCGGAAGTCCGGGAGAACAAAGGCGCTGCAACCAAGTACGTCTATTTCTTTGGCGGCGGCAAGGCCGACGGCAACGGCAAGATGAAGGACGATTTGGGCGGAAAGGGCGCTGGCCTGGCCGAGATGACCAACGCCGGACTGCCCGTGCCCCCGGGCTTCACCATCCAGACCGAGGCATGTCGGGAATACATGCGCACCAACGGCGTCTCGGCGGAAGTCGAACGCCAAATGGATGCTGCGCTGAAGCGCCTTGAGGAGTTGCAGGGTCAGAAACTCGGCAAAGGTGAAAATCCTCTGCTGGTCAGCGTGCGCTCGGGCGCAAAGTTCTCCATGCCCGGCATGATGGACACCATCCTCAATCTCGGCCTCAACGATCAAAGCGTCGAGGCCCTGGCGAAACGCAGCAGCAATCCGCGTTTTGCCGCCGATTCCTACCGCCGCCTCATTCAAATGTTCGGTAGCGTGGTGCTGGATATCCCAAAGCACGCTTTTGATGAAGTATTCGATGCCAAGAAAAAGCAGAAGAAAGCCAAACTCGACACCGATCTTGACGTCAAGGCCCTGAAGGAAGTGATTGGGGAATATAAGAAGGTCGTCAAGAAGCACACCAAGCACGACTTTCCCCAGGACCCGCATGAGCAACTGGTGATGGCGCGCGATGCCGTGTTTCGCTCGTGGCAGAACGACCGCGCCAAACACTACCGCCGCATCAATAATATCGACGACATGTTGGGCACCGCGGTCAATGTCCAAGCCATGGTCTTCGGCAATCTCGGCGACACCAGCGGCACCGGTGTCGGTTTCACCCGCAATCCCGCGACGGGAGCGAAAGAATTCTACGGCGAATTCCTGATGAATGCGCAGGGCGAAGACGTCGTCGCCGGCATCCGCACCCCAGTTCCCATCCTCGAATTGCAGAAGGTCATGCCCGCCGTGTACGACCAGCTGCGCGCAATCACCACCCGTTTGGAAAAGCACTATCGTGACCTGCAGGATTTCGAATTCACCATCCAGGAAGGCAAGCTCTACATGTTGCAAACCCGCAATGGCAAGCGCACCGGTCCGGCAGCGGTGCGTGTGGCGATTCAGATGGTGGAGGAAGGCCTGATCAGCAAGGAAGAAGCAATCTTTCGCGTGGATCCCAACCAGGTCTATGAGTTTCTGCTGCCGCGGCTGGATGAGAAAAGCGCCAAGGTGGAAGTTTTGGCCACGGGCCTTCCGGCATCGCCCGGCGCGGCCGTCGGACAGATTGTCTTCACCGCTGACGAAGCGGTGGAAAAGGCCGGCCACGGTGCTACTAAGAATCCCGTCATTCTGGTGCGCGCGGAAACTACGCCGGAAGACATCCACGGCATGGAAGTGGCGGCTGGAATTCTGACTTCACGCGGCGGCATGACCAGCCACGCTGCCGTAGTCACGCGAGGTATGGGCAAGTGTTGCGTGGCAGGCGCCGGCGATATCGAAGTAGACGAGAAGGGGCGCGAGATGCGGGTGAAGGGTGCAGTGTTCAAAGGCGGAGACTGGATCTCGCTCGATGGCACCACAGGACGCGTCATCAAGGGCAAGCTCGGCACTATGGCGGCTAGGCCGGACGATCCTGAACTGATGACGCTTATGAGCTGGGCAGAGCCGTTCCGCACTCTAGGCGTACGGGCGAACGCCGACATCCCTCGCGACGCCATTCAGGCCCGTGCTTTCGGTGCCGAAGGCATTGGGCTTTGCCGTACCGAGCACATGTTCTTCGGCGAAAAGAAGCTGCCTCACATGCGGGCCATGATTCTCGCCAACAACGAGAAAGACCGGCGTGCTGCGCTCACGAAACTGCTTCCTTTGCAGCGTGCGGATTTCGTCGGAGTATTTCGTGCCATGAACGGCTTCCCGGTCACGATTCGCACTCTCGACCCACCTCTGCATGAGTTTCTGCCGCGGCGCGAAGACCTGATGGTGGAAATCGCGGTGCTCGAAGCCACCAAGGCGCGTTCTCCCAAACTAAAAGGACTCAAAACCCTGTTACGCCGGGTGGAGGAGTTGCACGAATTCAATCCCATGCTCGGACATCGCGGCTGTCGCCTGGGAATCACCTACCCGGAGATCACCGAGATGCAGGCCCGCGCCATCTTTGAGGCGGCGGTCGCCGTGGCCAAAGACGGCGTAAAGGTCTATCCCGAGGTAATGATTCCGCTCACCGCGACGCTAAAAGAAATGGCGAACCAAGCGGCCATCGTCCACCGCGTGGCCCAAGAAGTCTTTAAAGAGAAGGGAAACAAGGTCGACTACCTGGTGGGCACGATGATCGAGTTGCCACGGGCTGCGCTGGTAGCGGATGAGATTGCGAAGGAAGCGCAGTTCTTCTCATTCGGAACCAATGATCTGACCCAGACGACATTCGGTTTCTCCCGTGATGACATCAACAAAGTGCTGCCGACTTATCTGGAAGAGGGAATCCTTAAGCAGGATCCGTTTGCGGTGCTCGACCAGGACGGAGTGGGCCAGCTGGTCAAGATCGCGACCGAGCGCGGGCGGAAGACACGCCCCGGTCTAAAAGTCGGCATCTGCGGTGAGCACGGCGGAGAACCTTCGTCGGTCGAGTTCTGCCACAGGGTAGGGCTGAACTATGTCTCATGCTCACCCTTCCGCGTTCTAACGGCGCGTTTGGCGGCAGCCCAAGCCGCGGCGACGGATAAGCTGAAAGTTGAGGGCGGAAGGACGAAGTAGAACTTGACCGCGGAGAACACAGCCGAAGCCAGGCGGGGCAAAATTCTGTGATTTCTGTGGGCCCCCTATCTTCCTTTGATGCCCCGTCACTGCACTCTTTGCAGCCGGGCAATCAGCTTTTGGGCGAAATTCTGATCCGACTCCGACCAGAGCAGCCGTACAATGGCGCCGGAGTTCTTTTCGACTTTGCTGGTGAACTCCACAAGCGTTTGCACGTTGGCGCGCACTCTCGCGGCGGCCTCGATGGTCAGAGGAACTCCCTCCTGGAGAAAGAACGAGTCCAGGCCCAGGTCCACCTGAATGTGACCTGCCTGCTCGCACACGCCGTCGTCAAAGTCAGTGCCATGCACCAGAAATCTCACCCGCGACGGCTGCTTGATCCATTCGCCATTTTCGCCAACCACCCAGAGATCCCAGAAACCTTCGAACAGGTAAGCGTAGTCTTCATGGAGCAGGTCGGCCGCGATGAGCAGAGCCTCCTGGGCCGGAATGCCCGGCCTGAAGCGCTGTTCGAGAATGGTAGGCTCGTTCCAAGAGACCGGATGCAGCGCCAGGTAAGTGATTCCAGGCTGTTGCGCGGAAAAGGAAAATTGCCGCATGACGGCTAGCGCATGAGGCAACATGTCGTCAGCCTCAAAGCTGGAAAACCAGAGACTCAGATAGAGGGGATCGGGCATGGAGGTCTTGACTTCAGGGCTTTCGTGCCGCACAACTCATTCTAATTTGTCCCGTGCATCCCCCGTTGGGGAAAACGAGGTGGCCTGCTAAGAACGGACCCCAAGATAACGTTCGGACCGGATTGTTCACGACAATTACTGCCACTCGCCGTCTTTTGACACGCACTCCGACGCGCTGTTACCATCAAGCGTTCAGCAGTCCCGCCTCAACACTGTGGTCCCCGTCGTCTAGCCTGGCCTAGGACATCGCCCTTTCACGGCGGTAACACGGGTTCAAATCCCGTCGGGGACGCCAGTTTAGAACCAACAACTTCCAGCGATTCGCCCAAAAACTCGTAGGCACAATAAGGCACAGATTTTCGTCGCAATTCGAACCTTTGTTTTGGCCGCCGGTTTCCTAAGCAGTCTTTGCATTCGGGAAAAACTGTCTGACGACCGCAGTTTGAGCCGCTCGCTTCGCCGGGGTTACAGCCTGCGTGTACGTGTCGAGTGTCACACGCGTGGACGCGTGTCGAAGCAGTTCTTGCATTACCTTTATGTCCGCTCCACTTGCCTTTAGCAACGTGGAATACGAGTGTCGAAAGGTATGCCAGCCAATTCGTTTGGTGATACCCACCTTCACGGCAGCCGGCCGGATGTAATGTCGCAAGAGGGCCTGTCCCCAGAATGGAAATTTCCCCTGGCGAACTGGACTAGCGAAAACCCAGTCTGTCGGTTGTCGGAAGCGGGCCGTGCGACGCCAAGCACGAAGAGTTCGGACCAAACGAGAGTCCAAGGGCACCGACTTTTGCGATGCTTCGGTCTTACATGGCCCGACAGCCTGTTTGACAATAGATCGCAAGACGCTCACCTGTTTTCCGGTGAAGTCGACGTCTCCCCACTTTAGACCGAACAATTCGCTCATGCGAAGGCCCGTACCCGCAGCCAAGAGAACAAGAGTCCTCTCTCGGTCACGCAAACTGGGAACGAGTCGGTTGATTTCGGAAGGCAGGAGAACTTCTGGCACAGTGCGCCGCTTTGCGCTTTGGCGGACAAGGGTGATGGGATTGTGGTCGGTGAAGTCGTGTCGTCTCGCGTGGTTTAAAGAGCACGCTCATCAGGTTCCGAATCTTGGTGCGACTAGCTCGGGCGAGTGGAAGTGTCCGAAGCCACATCTCAACTTCGACTGCTCTGATCGCGTTAAGATTGGTCGCTCCCCACCTCGGCACAATCCACTTTCTTAAATAGCCCTCGTATGTGACTCTCGTTGATAAGGTTTTCCATTCATTATCGGTGGCAAGTTCCTTCAGACGATAGTGATCGTCGGTCGCGATCGTGGCGATCTGAGTGTACGCCACCGCGATCTTCGGGTAGAACGCGGCGAGTTCCAGATGCTGCTGGTGCTCCTTTGGGCAATAGTGGCCGCGCGCCAGCGTAAGGATTAGCGGATCGTCGCCCTGGAGCTCGCTGAGCTTGCGCAGTTCGCCCGTGTGATCGGGCAGTTGGTAGTCGGGGAAAATGCCTCCGGGCACAATATCAGAACGCATGATTGGACGCCTCCTGTTTCTCTCAAAGGTCTTCTCCTAAAGATCCAACGTAACACCCGCGTTTGGCTGGGAACAGCATACGAGCACGTTCCCGGGAGCGGGCCTCTCCAGCGGCTCAGGGTTATAGGTAATCGATCCGCCAATCAAACCAGTCATGCAGGTATGGCAGACTCCAGTCCGGCACGACCATCTGACCGGAACGTCGCACGCTTCCGCCAGCTCAAGCAAGTTTCCGAATTTCGGATCCCAAGCGACGGTAATCCCGCTACGCGCGAATGAGACCACCGGACCGGATCCGGGCGGCCCTTGTGGCAAGTGAGGAGTGTGATCGACCCGCTCCATACCAGGTGTGAAACCCTCAACAGAACCGAAGATCTCCGTGTGTACATTCTCGGCGAGCACACCCCAGTTTCCTAGTCCATCGCGCATATTCTTCAAGAATGAAGATGGGCCACACAGATAAAAGTCACTATTGCGTGACACTCCAATTCTCTCCAGCAAAGCTATGTCAATGTGCCCGGGGGCGTCGTAGTCTGCCCCAACATGGTCAGTTGCAGCGGGCCTGCTGTACACGATGAGTCCTCGTGCCCGAGAGAGCTGTTTCAGTAATGAACGCGATTCTTCCGCAAATGCGTGGTCGGCGCGATTGCGCGCTCCGTGTATCCACCAGATCTCTCGTTGCGATTTCTCGGCAGCGAGTGCGTGCAGCATCGCCATTACGGGCGTTGCGCCCACTCCCGCGCTCAGCAGAACTGCAGGGTTTTGGCTGCCCCGCAGAGTGAAGTTTCCGCGCGGCGCGCTGACATCCAATACGTCGCCTTCTCGCACGCGGTTGCACAGAAATGAACTGCCAATCCCGTTCAGTTCGCCCTTCACGCTGATGCGGAGATGGTCAGTCGCCGGCAGATCGGACAAGGAATAGCTGCGAAGGACCGCTATTTTGTTCGGATCGACGAGCAATCGCAGAACCACAAATTGACCTGCCTGGAAGACAGGCAGAGGCTGCCCATCGACCGGGGCCAGTACGAAGGAAGTTACGTTGTCGCTTTCCTTATGAATGCGCGTGACCTGCATCTGCCGAAAGCCGGTCCATGCTGGTGCTTGTTCCTCATATGCGAGTCCGGGATTCCCCGCGCCAGTTTTGGAGCTCAGATCTTGTTGGAGCATTGCGTGGAACGAACCCTGCCAACCCTCGCTAAGCGCAGGAACCCGGAGCGCGCGTTGCAGTTCTTCGCGGGAATGTCCCGGCAAATACAGCAGGCCATCAACCTCGGCGACGGTGATTCGTTCTGAACCGTCGGCAATTTTCACGATGTCGTCGCCCGCCCCAACGTTTCCTTCCTGCAATACGCGAAAATAAAATCCTGGTCTGTGATGTGCTACGAGGAGGGCCGCCATCCGAGGATCATTCATGCGGATGCCGACGCGGTAGCACGTCACGCGTGGCTGGCTCACTTCAAATATCGCATCACCAATGCCGTATCGATCTCCAATGCAGACCTCGTCATCAGGAAGTCCCTCGACGGTGAAGTTTTCTCCGAACTGGCCGTGGATGAAGTCATTACGTCCGAGAAAGCGTTCCCAATAGTGATAGGAGTCCATTTGATAGACAAAGACGGCTCTCTGCTCCCCCCCATGACCCGCGAGATCGCCTTGCCCGTCGCCAACAATATTGAGCTTGCGCACCATCCTTCGGCCTTCAACGAGAGATTTCCAGATCCCAGTACGCACAGTCTTACCGTTCCATGTCACGTCGCGCGGAAGGCCGACATTTACTGAAAGCAATTGGGGCATTCGTACCTCGTGGAAGTCCAGAACCTGGTTGGAGTCCTTTGCTTGTTTTACCAACGACGAGCCGGTGCAGCACCATCCACGTGAAGAATCTCTCCGCTCACATGATCTGCCCGGACCAGGTAAAGAACGGCGTCGACGATGTCCTTAACCGTCGCCTTTTTCATAGCCGGCTGCAACGTCGATTCGTTGGGATCGTCGGGGTGCATCGATGTATTTACAACGCCGGGCGCTACGGCATTAAAGCGAATGCCATCGTTCGCATACTCGATTGCGAGGTTCTGGGTGGCTGCATTCAAGCCACCCTTCGTAATCATCGAAACAGCGCCATTGACGCCGGCGATGGGCCGGTCGGCCAGCGACGCAGTAATGCTCACAACGCAACCCGATTTTTTCTTTAACATTTCTTTCACAGTGCGCTGAGTGATGTAGAAGAATCCGAGGAGATTAGTCGAAACAAGGGCATCGAAGTCCTCCGCAGTAAAGTCAGTGAAGGGCTTGGTCAGGAAGATGCCGGCGTTATTCACCAAGACATCGACGCTTCCGAAGTTACCAATTGCTGCTTCGACCGTGTCGGCCGCCGTTTGCTGCTTGCCGATATCGCCATTGAGGAGAACGAGGCTGCCTGAGGCAGTTAGCGTTCCATGGGCGGCACGAGAGGTTGCGACGACGTTATAGTCTTCCTTCAGAAACTCTTCGACTAAGCCCGCACCAATACCCCCTGACGCCCCGGTTATGATTGCTGTTTTCTTGCCCGACATACATAACCTTTCGTTCTGAAGCTTAAAACCTGGGGGCCGGGCTGGTTCTTCTAAGGCGGCCTCATCTGCCGCCCAAACCAGCGCGCCCAGGTTTGATGCCTAGGCGACCATCAACTCAGATGATCTCACCTTGTGTGGCGCTCCGAGGTAAGGGAAATCGGTGAGCAGGTCCTTGTGCGGCCCCACGTTGTCTGTCGTCTCCTTTCCATTTTTGTGAGGATGGAGATGAAGACATCCATAACGTCGTCGGAGAGCTTCCGGCCATTGTCCGGATACGCCGCTGGGCGCGTGGGATCATAAAAAAGAATGTGCGGCAACAGCGTACTCGCCACCCGCGTCGCCTCTTCCTTTGTGTATCCACCTGTGTGCTCCAGCGAGTGCGCGAAGACGGGCACGAAGCGGGCATCGTCCCTCGGCTCCCCAGCGAGATAATCAGCCTTTCTCTCACCGGTAAGGAACACAGATTGTGAGGGCAACGCGCCGCGATCGGCCTGAACCCATTTCCCGCTAGCCCCATCTACCGTGCGATGCCAAAGGCCGATCTTTCCAGTGCCTAAGGCAGAGTTGGGCACTTCCAGCACGATGCTGCAGACATCGGCCTCGGCGAAGAAATCGGTGCCCGTGAACTGCAGATTGTTCAGGGCGCCCATCGTGTCGAAGAAAAAAGGGTCGCTGCGCCAGCCGGCGAAGAAGCTATAGTCCCCGGACACGGTCACTCTTGCCTCTAGTGCCGTCGAGACCGGCGCGGCTTCGATGATCGTCTGCCCCTCGTCGCCTGTCCCGGCGGCCTGCTCGCCTTCAACGCGGCGCAATGTCGCAGTCTGCACTCCGTCTTTGGAAGATGAGAAGCGGACTCGGTATGCGATATCTGCCACAGCGTCGCCATTCGTGTCGATTTTAAATTCATAGACGGCTTGCGTCGCGAATGGTTCGTCCGTCGTAGGCCCAACCGGATTCACACCAACGGCTGGATGAACGTTCATAATCAGGATCGATTTGCCGGTATCGCCAGGTTTGGGGAACACGTATAAGTCAGTGATGTCCAGGCGGGCATCCCCGTGGGGAAAGCCATAGTCCGGACCGGAATAATGGTGAGACATGAATGATCCTTTCTCGCTCCAGATACTTTGCGGTGAGCCGCAAAGGCGCATTACTAAACTCGTTCATGGGATTTCCGTCTGTTTCACTGGCATCCGCGGACGAGCCGATGCCGGCATCGTTTGAAGTAGACCTCTAGGCGACTTTCTCCGCAGCGAGAAAGTTCACAAGATTTTGAGCTGCGACGGTCGAGGACGCCGGATTCTGTCCGGTAATGAGACGGCCATCCACAATGGAAAATGGCTGCCAGTTGGCGATTTTCTCAAAGATGGCTCCTAGCCGCATCAACTCATCTTCGACTAGGAACGGCACAACGTGGGTGAGTTGTACATCTGCCTCCTCACCATTCGTAAAACCGGTCACGCGCTTTCCTTTCACCAGTGGCGCACCCTGGTAGGTGACGTGACGAAGCACGCCGGGCGAATGGCAGACCAGAGCGATCGGTTTGCCGGAGTTGTAGAAGGACTCGAGTAGAGCGATGGACACCGGGCTCTCTGCGAGGTCCCACATGGGTCCGTGCCCGCCCACATAGAAGACGGTGTCGTAATCCTCCGACTTAACCTCGGCGAGCTTAACTGTCTGGGAAAGCGCCTGCTGTGCCGTCGGGTCTTGCTTGAACCGGCTCATGGCGGGCGTCTGACCCTCTGGTAAATCGCTCTTCGGATCGATGGGTGGTTGTCCACCGTTCGGTGAGGCCAGAGCCAGCTGGACGCCTGCGTCCCTGAAAACAAAGTAGGGAGCGGCGAACTCTTCAAGCCAGAATCCGGTCTTGCGGCCAGTGTTGCCGAGGGTGTCGTGCGAGGTCAGCACCATTAGTATTTTCATGTTCCTTCTCCTTAATATTCCCTGGTGTGAGCATTCCGATTGGATCCGTTCGCTGCCGATAATCAAAATGGAAGCTTGGGAAATGAACAATTGGAGGATTGTATCGTCGATACTTTGGTATCTCAATACCATCATCCAATTGATTCGCCGGAGCTGTTCGGGTGCAATCGGTCCATCGCGAGCCGATTTGGCCAGAACAGTGACACATAAAACGACGGCCTTGGCCGCACCGCTCGCTTGTCGGAGGAAAATCATGAGTATTATCGACCAGGCGATGGAAGGGGACCGCAACTATGCGAAGAATAACAACCCACTGCGGGATTATGTCCGCTCAGCTCAAGAACCTGAGCGCTTCCGGGCCGCATCCTAATCGCCGACAACAGGAGGCACCGCATGAATCTGCCTGACGCGCCGATTGCACACGAAGGCTTCTTCGCAACTCACTTCTTTACCGTGAAGGACCAAGAAAAAGCGAAAGACTTCTATGTCCGAATTCTTGGCGGCAAAGTGATCAAGCCGGATAATCCCTGCTACATCAAGCTGGCGAATACGTGGATCATTCTCAATTCCGGCGGTGGCCCGACTCCCGACAAGCCAGAGGTCGTTCTTGAAACGCCGTCGAATCTGAACCGGGTGCATAGCTTCCTTAATTTGCGTGTCGCCGACATCTGGGCCTGCTACAAACAATGGGGCGACAACGGAGCGTTCTTTCTTACCGAGCCGTTAGATAATCATGGCTGGGAATGGCGGTGCTACATGCGGGATCCCGACGGGTATCTGATTGAGGTCGGCCAGTATACTCAAATCGCCCTCGACTGGTTCAAGAACCATGGTTAATCTGGGTCCTTGATTTGGCAAGCTATAGACAGAACGTATTTGAAGGCAACTGTGTAGCTTTTCGGAGGACAATTATGTCAAGCAACATCGCAAAAGCCCCGCTCACGTCGAATCCTCTTGATGCCATCCCAGACGAAATACCGTTCGATGTCCCCTACGGGCCGCCAATACCATTAGACCGAGCCCAGGCGGTGATTCAAGCCGCCGTGGCAGAGGCCAAGAAGCGGAATTGGAAAATGAATATCGCGGTAGCGGATTCCGGCGGCAACCTGGTTGCCTTCCAACGGATGGACGGCGCGATGCTCGCCTCCATTCAGATTGCGCAACACAAGGCGCGAGCCGCCGCGACCTTCCGGCGTCCGACGAAGGTCTTCGAGGATGGTATTAACCTGATGCATCTCAACTATCTGCTCGCGTTCGATGGAGTCATTGCCTCGCGAGGCGGCATTCCACTGATCGAGCAGGCCATGATTATCGGCGCAATCGGTTGTTCGGGAGGCACGGATTCCCAGGACGAAGTCGTGAGCAAGGCGGGGGCGGCAGTGATTAATCAACTCCCGGGCTAGCGCGCTGGTTCTTTATGTTACGTCGACGACGGGCAGACGCCTCCTACGAGATTTTGTTTCGCGGGTCGTTTTGCGCACTGAGGTACTCCAGTCCAAGCGGCCCCATCGCGGTTATTTGTGTGATGTATTCGCCGGATTTCGCCCAGTGGAAATGGGGCGTATTGCCAGGGAGAATGATTACGGCGCCGGGTGGATAGGCTTCCAACTTGCTGGCGTCGAATTCTTCACCTAGTCCGATATAAAAGACGCCGGAAATCACGGTATAGACTCGATCCTCTGGATGCTTGTGAGGCATCAGCTTCGCGCCATGGAGGGCTTTGACTCTGATTGTGTAGGGGCCGGGCTCCGAGGGCTGACCCACTAGGACGGCCAGCCGGACGGAAGGCGGGAACGCCGGGAAGGGTTTCCAATCGACATCTTCGGACAAGATGGTTTTGAAAAGCTCCTGCCCGAGGTGGTGAGGCTGGGCTTCGCTTGGCTGGACATGCTTTACGGCGCTGTCTTCCTGGGACATGGAACCTCTTTCGTGCGGAGAATGTAAAACATCACTTTCGAAACAAGTCCGGCGAGATTCGCGGAAAGAGTCTTTCGGTCGCTGAGAGAGCGACCTCAGCGCCTAAAGGCGCGGTCTAAGGAAAGCGCGTACCGCAGCGGCGAACCGCTGCGCCACCCCGATATCAAGTGCAACGGCTTAGCTCCGTCTAAGCTGGGGTATTTCGGCAACCGGCCTAGCGTGCGATTTGGCCCAGATAGTATCCGAGTCGATTTTCGACATCCCCCGGCTTGTGGAAGCCTCGAGCGATCAGCGCCTTGATCCCTTCCTGGGCGGCGGATCGTCCGAGCGATGCGATGCACGCATCCCATCCGGCGCCGAGCTCGATGTCGGGCGGCAGGCTGGTGTTGACTAGGCGCTTGGTGTTAGCGATCGCCAGTTGTCGA
>Ga0193719_10000690_pt1 | contig 12861 bp, 10 predicted proteins | sample U2a2metaG_FD_160103 | JGI IMG/M metagenome (GOLD analysis project Ga0193719, IMG submission 160103) | Soil microbial communities from a riparian zone of the East river system, Colorado, United States - U2a2 | ecosystem: Environmental > Terrestrial > Soil > Riparian zone | place: USA: East... | reverse complement strand
TTTCCGTGCAACTTTATGCAGAGCCGTTTCTGACCACGGGGAGATACTTCAGACTGCGCGAGCTCGCGTCGCCTCGGGCCGATCGTTACGAGGATCGTTACCGTCCGTTCGCCATGCCGACGGACGACGCGAGCTTCAACGTCAAGCAGCTACACACGAGTGCGGTGGTGCGCTGGGAGTATCGGCCCGGTTCAACGCTCTTCATCGTGTGGACCGAGGGACGAGATCAGGAGGACAGGAATCCCGGTTCGTTTGTGCCGACGCGCGACTTCAGAGATCTACTCGGCGCGCGGCCGGACAATACGGTCCTCGTCAAGGCGTCGTACTGGATAAACTTTTAGGTGATGGGACAGGGAGGAACTGCAACTGAACGGGTGACAGAGGTCAGTGGCAGAGATGACAGTTGTTAGTTCACTACGCCCTGACTTTTCCCCCGGTGATCAACGCACAGGCAGTTGCTTGTGCCCTGAGCGCCACTGAGGTAAGTCCGGGCGTAGTGAACTGATCGCTCGGAACTACGCTACTGATTGCAGGCACCCGTTCAGTTGCAGTTTCCCGCCAGGCACCCGTTCAGTTGTAGCTGGCAGTTTACGAGAACTGTGCGAACCCAACGGTATTTCCTCCCGGTTCCTTGACGTATATCTCCGTGCTGCCGTAGAACGTTTCGTGACGCGGTTTGACGACGGGCGCTCCGGCCAGAGATTTCTCGACTTTGTCGAGATCGTCGACCGTGATGAAAAGAGCGACCGAGTGTCCCATCAACTCACCCGCCGACCCGGGCTGCTCGCTGATCACGCTCGCTCGCGTCTGGTACATGATTTCGATGCCCTCCTTCTCGACGCTGGCGAAGATGAGCTTTCCGTCGGGGTCGGGAACCTGATTCGTAACCGCGAACCCGAGGCGATCGGTCCAGAACTTGATGCAGGGCTCGACGGCGTCCACGATCAGCACCGGGGTCAGTTGCTTGAGCGCGGCAGCGGGCGGTCCTGGGGTGTCGCGTTTCCCTTTAGCCATCGTTGCACCTGGAGATTAGTTCCCCACCTTAACGAAAAAACGGCCGGCCTGCGAGGCCGACCGCTCAAGTCGTCAGTTTGTGGGCGCTACGACTGCGTCGAATTGGTGCCCTGATTAGCGTCGAACCCAGGGCGGAAGACTCCGCAGATGACGCCGAGGATTCCGAAGTCCATGCCCGCCTGCACCGAGATATCCCGGTCGGCGGGATTCGCTGCCTCGAGCACCACCGACCCGCCACGACGAGTATAAGTCTTCACCGCCGCGTCCTCTCCAAGGCGGGCGGCAACGATGTCCTGGTCGCGCGGATCCTGCTTCGGATTGACCATCACGTAGTCGCCGTCATTGATGCAGCGTCCGACCATGCTGTCTCCCTTGACCTTGAGAAAGAACACCTCATCGGAGGGGACGAAGCGGCGATCGATGGTGATGAATCCCTGTCTGTGCTCCGGAATCAGGGCGGGCTCACCGGCATGAATGCGTCCGTAAAACGGCACGGGCTGTGTGCGAAGCGCGGCACCGAAGCCAAGGAGATTGACGCCACGCGATCTTGCCGGGTCTCTCTCGATATAGCCCTTTTTTGCGAGCGATTGGAGCAGGTCGGAGACGGTCTTCGTCGACTTGATCTTGAACTGCTTGCCGATGTCGCGGATGCTGGGCTGGTACGTGTTCTCGGCCGTGAAGTCGAGAAGGTAGTGATATACCGAGCTTTCCAGCTTGGTTAACTGCTCGGCCATCTGAGGATCCTGGAAGGGCGAGATCGGGGGCGGGTCCGGCGGCTCGCGTTAAACATTAATGTGTGTTCGAAACCGTACCTGGTCAACAGTTTCCTTGGGTCCTTCAGGGTTGTTACCCCCCGAGCACCGCCAAGGCTTTATCGATGCGTTTGAGGGACAGGTCACGACCCATCTGGACCAGCATCTCGAAGATGCCGGGACTCACTGTGAGACCGGTTAAGGCCACCCTGAGGGGCTGAAAGACCTTCCCGGCCGTGATTCCGCGCGATTCCGCCAGAGTCCGGAGCGACGCCTCGAGCGGCTCAGTACGCCAGTCGGAGACGTTGGCTAGCGCGTCCCTGGTGGCCCGCAACAGCGCGGATGCCTCGGCAGGGTCCTTCCAGTTTTTGGCGACGGCGACGGGATCGTACTCGATGTCCTGGAGGAAGTAGGGCCCGGCCTGACGCACGATGTCGTCGATCGTGCGCGAACGGATCCGCAGCAAGTCGAGCAGCCGGAAATACCAGTCACGCCTCTCCACCAGCTCTTCCTCAGTGGCTAAACGCGCAGTAACGATCGCCGGCGTGACCCGCGGCTCCAGCTCCTCCAGCGGAATCATCGACAGATGCTGTCCGTTCATCCATTCAAGCTTTTTGGGATCGAAGATCGCCGCCTTTTTCTGGAGGCCGTCGACGCTGAACAGCTCCACCATCTCGGGAATGGTCATTATCTCGCGATCGCCACCCGGCGACCAGCCAAGAAGAGCGAGGAAGTTGAGCATCGCGCCGGGCAGAAGTCCGTAATGCTGGTAGTCTCCGACTGCCGTTGCCCCGTGCCGCTTGCTCAATTTCTTTCCGTCGAGCCCGTGAATCATCGGCAGGTGCGCGAAGGTCGGCAGCGGCGCGCCAAGGGCGCGGTACAGAAGAATCTGTTTCGGGGTGTTGGAGATATGGTCGTCGCCGCGCATCACGATGGTTATTCCCATCGCGATGTCGTCGGATACGACGGCGAGATTATAGATGGGCGTTCCGTCCGAGCGGAGGATGACGAAGTCCTCGATGTCCTTGTTCGGGAACGCGATTCGCTCGTGAACCATGTCATCCCACTCGGTCGTGCCATCGGGAACGCGGAATCGAACTACGTACGGCTCTCCCGCCGCGACTCTGCGTTCCACCTCTTCGCTCGACAGTCGGTCGCAGCGGCGGTCGTACTTGAACGCTTCCTTGCTGGCCGCGGCAGCGCGCCGGCGCTCCTCGAGCTCGGCCGGCGTGCAGAAGCAACGATAAGCGCTCCCGTTCTCGAGGAGCCGTTTCGCGTCGGCCTGGTGGCGCGGGAGATTGGCACCCTGGTACACGACACCATCGTCCCAGTTGAGGCCCAGCCACTCCAACCCATCGAAGATCGCGCGCGTGCTCTCGTCGGTGCTTCGCGCCTTGTCGGTGTCCTCGATGCGGAGCAGGAACTCTCCGCCAAACTTGCGCGCGTAGAGCCAGTTGAAGAGCGCCGTGCGGGCTCCACCGACGTGGAGGTATCCGGTCGGCGAAGGCGCGAAGCGAAGTCGAGGTTTCGTGCTGTTGGTCATCAACGATTCGAGAATGAAAAGCGGGTCCACACTCGATGCGCGGACCCGCCGAGCGGAGAGAGAGGGATTCGAACCCTCGATACGCGTTTCCACGTATGCCGGTTTAGCAAACCGGTGCCTTAAGCCTCTCGGCCATCTCTCCTGGAGAATTTCGGAAGTTATTGGCGCAGTGATTGTTCGACAACCCTTCGCTTATCGAGTGCTGGCGAATTTACCTGCGCGCGTGCATTAATTTGGAGAACGCATTGATGGAGGCTGAGATGCTGCACCGATATACTCGCAATCTGACTAAACTGCTTCCCGCGCTCGGGCTGATCGTCGCCGCCGCGTCGCCGCTCGCCGTTGTCGAGTACCAACTCCCGCGTGAGCGTGCGTTCCCGCACGATCCGGCGGTTGGCAGTGACGGAATCGTCTGGTATACCGACCAGCAGAACAGCTTTATCGGCCGGTTGGATCCGGCTACTGGAAAGGTCACGGATTATGCGACGCCCACGCCGGCCTCGGGACCGCACGGAATCGTCGTAGCTGCGGACGGAGGCGTCTGGTACACCGCGCAGCGGATCGGCAAGCTTGGGCGCCTCGATCCCAAGACCGGACACATCGAGGAGTATGCGCTGCCCGCCGCTGCGCGCGATCCGCACACTCCATTGATTCGGAAGGGAGTCGTCTGGTTCACGGTACAACAGAGCAACGTGTACGGCCGGTTCGACCCGCGGACGCACGACGCGAAAGTCTGGACCGTGCCCACCAACCGGGCTCTCCCGTATGGGATGGTCAATGCTCCCGACGGCTCGATCTGGGTCGCGTTGTTCGGTACCAACAAGCTCGGACGGATCGACGCTGAGACCGGAGCGCTGCGGGAAATCAACCTTCCCCAAAGTGGCGCGCGTCCGCGACGCCTCGTCGTCGACGAATCGGGGATCGTGTGGTACAGCGATTTTGCGCGCGGCTATCTCGGCTCGTACAATCCCAAAACTGGTGCGTTCAAGGAATGGCTCTCGCCTGGCGGCGCCAGCTCCGCGCCCTATGGGATTGCGATCGCGCCGGACGGACGGATCTTCTACGATGAAGCGCGTTCCGGAACCATTGTCGCGTTCGACCGAAAGTCCGGGCAAGTGGAGACGATAAAAATCCCCACACCGGGTTCGGTCGTTCGAAACATTTCCGTCGACAGCACACGCAGCCGCATCTGGCTCGCGTTGAGCGGCACCAGTCGGATCGGGAAAATCGAGCTCAAGTGACGCGAGAGTGATGTAGCGATTCGCGAACTCGAGGATGACTTAGCGCTATCGGCATGTGCAGCGGGGCTCACGCCTTCGGCTTGAGCTCCCAGAGCACGTTCACGATCACCCAGCGTCCGTGCCATTTGGCCACCTGCAGATAGTCGATCCAGCTGGAAGCGTTGATGCGCACTGAAGCGGCATTCCGATAGATGTCGAGGATTCGAACATCGTCGTGGCGATCGGCCTGCGGCGTGGTCTTGCCGTAACCATTCCGCGTTCCTTGCACGAGCGACATCGCGCTCATTTGGTCGAGCCGATAGTTGCCGAGGGTGTCAACTCGCACGATTCGCTTCGCGAGCTCGGGATGCACCGCTCGCTCCATGCGCGTCGCATCGCCGGCGTACCAGCCCTGGATATAGTCGAGCGCGGTCTGCCTGATCGCGGCGGAATCGGATTGGCTCTGGCCAGACGATGCAGCGAGGGGCATCAGTAGGAGCGAAAGGATGGAGAGGGAAAGAGTTCGGATATTCATGGCATTTGCAGTAAAGGTTGAAAGCGAGTGTGCTACTGGACGGGATGAACGAAGGACGCAGCGCGAATTTCCCGGACGAACGAAGGGACCCACCACTATTTGATGCGCTCGAACACCATCCATGAATCTCCAGCCAGCAGCGAGACGCGGCCGAGTGCGTCATCGCGGAAGGCGACGCCTCCGGTTCCATTGATTCGTTTGAAGAAGAAGGGCGAGACCTCGACCATCGGCAAAGGATTACCGGTTATCGAAATCGTACCGTCGGAGTTCGCCTTGACCTCGATGCGAGGATACTCGCGCCGATCTGGGCCGCACGAATGGCAGAACTGATTCAGCTCGTAGGTTCCCGAGAATCTGGTCGCCCGTTCCCGATAACCAGCCATCGGCACCGCGGGCTTCGCCTTCCTCTTGGCGGGGAAATAGTGATCGATCAGCGCGGATTGAACGACGTCCTTCAGGTGAGCAGGCTCGTGCTGGCTCGCGATGAAGAACCCGACGCCGCGGGCGGGAATGAGTGTGAGCTGCGCGCTGAACCCTTCGACGTTTCCTCCGTGCTCGAGCAGCCGCTCACCATTAGCGACCTCTTCGTAGAAGCCGTACGCGAAGCCGGCAAGGGCGGGATGTGAAGTCATGTGCTGGCGGTGCATGTCGAGCGCGGCGTTCTCGCTCATGATGCGCGCGTTTCCGTATCGGCCGTTTTGGAGGTGCGCGATGATAAACCGTCCCATGTCCGCGGCGCTCGCATTGATCGATGATGCGGGCGTTGTGTGATACCATTCCCAGTCGGCGAGCTTGTTGGCGCCCCCTTCATACTCATAGCCCTGGGCGAGATCGGCCTGAAGCGAATCGGGCACGGTGATGTTTGTCCGAGTCATGCCAAGCGGATCCCACACATTTCGCGCGAGATAGCTCTCGAAGCCCATTCTGGAGACTTGCTCGACGAGATAGCCGGCGAGCGTGACACCGTAGGTGGAATAACTGATGGTTTGTCCGGGCGCGCGCAGTCGAACCAGTTTCGTTGCGAGGAAATCGCCTAGGGGGAGGACGCCTGCAGCGGTTTCGGCACGAGTGCCCGGCCGGATCTCATCGAAGCCGGCAGTGTGTGTCAGCAGATGCTGGAATGTGACTGCTTCCGGAAAAGTGGGCTGCACTTTGAAGCGAGTGAGATATCGGTTCACGTCGTCGGTGAGCCGGTAGCGCCCACGATCGGCCAACTGTACAACGGCTGTCGCAGTGAAGACCTTGCTGATGGATCCGATGCGCCAGATTGTCATCGCGGGATCGACGAGTTGTCGTCGCGCGACGTTGGCGAATCCATATCCGCGTTGATAAAGGACCTTTCCGTCCTGCACGAGCAGAAAGACGGCGCCTGGAATGTTCTCCTGCGCCATCTGAGCTGTGATCAGCGTATCGACGAAGCTCGCCAACTCGGCCGAATCAATGCGCCCGGCGACCGGCGCAGGCGAGATCTTGTGCGGGCTCGAAGGCGGCGCCTGGGCACTACTGGTGTGGGCTACGCCGAACACCGCTATCGCTAGGCTAAGCTTCATTGCTTCCGGGAAGGAGGTAAATGGCTTTCCTCGAATTGTGAGATCAGGATGCGCCGCCACGACCAACGCGGCAACCGGAATGTGACGGTGCGGCCCGAAGCGGGGACAATCCGGCGAATTCGTGCGGCGTTGCGGGCGTCTTGCCCCTGATTACGGCCGGATGGTCACGATTTCCTCGCCGATTGCGTTTCCCGACATAGTTTAGGGATCAGGATGAGAGACCACGTGAGCGATAAAGGCATGAGGCTGAGTGAGTCTCAGAAACGGACGGTTGTCCAGGTGCTGCTTGTCTTCGCCGTCTGGACGTTTCTAGCGGCGTTCTCGAGCAGCCAGACCGTGGTCTACCTGTCCCAGCGCGGGCGGCCGATCGTGTGGGGGGACGTGCTGCCTGGACGTTTCGCGGACTGGTACACGTGCGCACTGTTCACACCCCTCTTTTTCTGGTTAGGACGCCGCTATCCGATCGACCGGAAAAGCTGGCGCGTCATGCTCCCGATTACGCTTGTCGTGACGTCGGTGTGCGTAGTCCTCAAGTACTCGTTCCTCGTTCCGATCGAGCACGCGCTCGGGCTCAACCTCGACGCATCGTTCACGAGCGAGCTCTCACGCAACTTCGCAAATGAGTCGATGGCGTTCTGGGCGGTGATTGGAATCGTGCATGCATTCGAGTTCAACCGTCGTTACCGAGAGCGCGAAGTCGCCGCTGCGGATCTGCGCGCCCGGTTGTCGGACGCGCAGCTGGAGGCCCTTCGGTCGCAGATACACCCGCACTTTCTGTTCAATACGCTGCACGGCATATCCACCCTAATGCACCGCGATGTCGACGCAGCCGATACCATGCTCACGAGGCTCAGCGACCTTCTGCGGCTCACAATGCAGCACCGGGGACAGAGTGAGATACCGCTTCGCGATGAACTCGCGTTGGTCGAGCAGTACGTCGAAATCATGCGAGTTCGGTTTGGCGATCGTCTCACGGTGACTCACGCGATTCGCCCTGATGGTCTCAACGCGCTGGTGCCGCAATTCATTCTCCAGCCGCTCCTCGAGAACGCATTCGACCACGGTATTGCCCGCACGTCGGGTCCTGGCACGATCGAGATCGCCGCGCTGATCATCGATAACAAACTGGAGATATCGATCACCGACAACGGGCGCAGCACGAGTGCCGCGGCCCCGCGCCTCAAGAACCACGGGATGGGTCTGGCCAATACGCGCCGGCGGCTGGAGCAGCTGTACGGACCGGCACAATCGATCTCCCTCGAGAAGCTGCCCGAGCAGGGAACCCGGGTCGTGGTCGCAATCCCATTGCACACTTCCAGTGAGATTCCGGCGGTCGCAACGAGCGTAGCTTGAAGACGATAAAGGTGGCCATCGCGGACGACGAGCCGCTCGCTCGTGAGCGCCTGACGTCGTTGCTCGAGGGACGCGAACGCTATACGGTAGTGGCGGAGTGCAACGACGGCGCCGAGGCGCTGGCGGCCCTCACGGATCATGACATCGATCTTCTCTTTCTCGATGTTCAGATGCCGGGCCTCGACGGCTTTCAGTTCCTCGAGTCACTGGGTAACGCGCCGCTTCCGATGATCGTTTTCGTTACCGCGTTCAACGACTACGCACTGCGCGCTTTCGACGTGAGCGCGCTCGACTATCTGCTAAAGCCTTTCGATCGGGACCGATTCGAGAAGACGCTGGCCCGGGTGGAAGAGCGAATCGCCGCGCGCCAACAGGGCGAGATCTCGGTGGAGCTGCGGGAGTTTCTCACCACGCTCTCGACGAGTGTGGCACCCGGTCACGTCTCGCGCTTTCCAGTAAGAGCGAACGGTGAGATCTACTTCGTTCGGGTCGACGATGTCGATTGGATCGACGCGGAAGGGAACTACGTCGCGCTTCACGCTGCCGGACGGCGACATCTCGTGCGAGATACCATCAAATCGCTCGAAGGCAGGCTGGACCCCGTGAAATTCGTCAGAGTTCACCGCTCGGCGATCATCAACGTCGACAGACTGCGAAAGCTTCAGCCGTATTTTCACGGCGAGTACGTCATCACGCTTCAGGACGGGACAACACTGACATCGAGCCGCACGTATAGCGACAGGTTGAGAGCACTCCTCGAACAGGGTTAGGTTTGCAGGGCGTTTTCCTTTCCCTGTAACGTGACGAGGACTTCGATGCTCCGTCGACCGTTTGTGCGGCTATTCCTGTTTCTGATCATCGCGGCTCCCGCTCTCGACGCCGCCGCGCAGGCAGCGGATCCAGCGCCGCCCAGCACTCTGGGTCTTCCGCCCTCGGCCACGCGACCGGGTCGCGATCCGAATCAACCAATCGACGAAGAGTACACGCGGAAAATTCGCGAGTACACGACCGAGCCGTTCTTCCTGTCGTCACTCGTGGATTACCTGCCCGCGTCGCCCACAGTGCCGACTCCGAAGGCGGTGCTGGGCGACATCGCGGGCGCGCGCAACAATCTGCCGTACTCGAAAGAGGTCTACACGTACATGCGCATGCTGGCCAAGGCGAGTCCACGCGTGCGAGTGTATTCGATCGGAACGACTGAAGAGGGACGCGAGATGATCGCCGTCGCTGTCGCATCGGAGTCGCTGTTCGCCAATCTCGACCGGAACAAGGCGAATCTTGCGAAACTCGCCGATCCGCGCTCGATCAACATGGACGATGCGGAAGCGGCGCGAATCGTCGAGCACACTACGCCTGTCTACTACATCACGGGGACGATCCACTCACCGGAGTCCGGAGCGCCGACAGCGCTGATGGAGCTCGCGTATCGCCTGGCGGTGGACGAAAGCCCCTACATCAGAAACATACGGGATCATCTCATCACGTTGATCACGCCCATCGTCGAGGTGGATGGGCGCGACCGGCAGGTCGACCTGTTCCGCTGGAAGATGGCGCATCCGGGAGAGACCGCGCCGCCGCTTCTTTATTGGGGACATTACGTCGCGCACGACAACAACCGCGATGCGATGGCATTGACGCTAAAGCTCTCCCAGAACGTTCTCGACGTGTATCTCGACTGGAAAGCGCAGGTGCTTCACGATCTGCACGAGTCGGTTCCGTATCTCTACGACAATACCGTCGGAGACGGGCCGTACAACGCCTGGCTGGATCCACTGCTCACCAATGAGTGGCAGATGATCGGCTGGAACAACGTGCAGGAGATGACGCGACTCGGGATGCCCGGCGTCTTCACGCACGGGAACTTCGATACGTGGTCGCCGGGCTATCTCATGTTCCTGGCGGCCACTCACAACGGTATCAGCCGCCTCTACGAGACTTTCGGAAATGGAGGGACCGCCGAAACCGTCGAGCGCACGTTGTCGCCGACCGAGACGTCGCGGACGTGGTACAGGCAGAGTCCGCCTCTCCCCAAAGTCAAATGGTCGCTCCGCAACAACAACAATTACGAAGAAACCGGCTTGCTCGTGTCGCTCAGCTATTTCGCGAACAACCGGCAGCAGTTCCTCGAGAACTTCTACGAGAAGAGCAAGCGGTCGATTCTCAAGGCGCGAACAGAAGGTCCGGCCGCGTACATATTGCCGGCAGACGACAGGCGACCGGGTGCGCAGGCGGAGTTGCTCCGGATTCTACAGAAGCAGCACGTAGAGATCTCGCGCGCGACATCGCCGTTCACTGTTCCGGTTCCGGTGCCGAGACCACGAACGCCGCCTAGCGCGCCAGCGCCGTTGGGGGCGCGCCCGGTTGACAGTCTGAGGCGCACCGATAGCTCGCACGTCGCTGACGGTGCGAGACCCGCCGACAGGCCGCCCGTCGCCGACAGTGTGAAACGCACCGACAGCTCGCGGGTCGCGGACAGCCTGAGGTCGCCGACGACTCCATTCGATACTCTGCCGCTCTCGGTGCAGCGCACTGAGCTGCGTCAGTTTCCGGCGGGGAGCTACATCATTCGCATGGACCAGCCCTATTCGCGAATCGCGGATGCGCTACTCGATTACCAGTACTGGAGCCCGAGTGATCCCCAGCGCACTCCGTACGACGATACAGGCTGGACGTTTCCGGAGAATTTTGCCGTACGCTCGGTGCGTGTTACGGATCCAAGGGTACTGGCTGTGCCGATGGAGCCGGTCACCGGTGAGATCAAAGCTCCCGGCGGCCTGATTGGGAAGGGAATGGTCTTCGCCATCAATCACAACGCCGACAACGCTCTCGCCAGTCTCCGTTACAGGCTCAAGGACGCCGATTTTCAGATCGCCGAACAGCCGTTCGAAGCCGCGGGGCAGAAGTTCGGCCGCGGATCGTTCATCGTCCGACGGATTTCTTCGAGCGATCTGGACAAGGCCGCGCGAGAGCTGGGACTGAGAGTTTATGCTCTCGACGCTGCGCCGTCGGTCGCTATGCATCCGGCGAGGGCCCCGCGCGTCGCCATCATGCACACGTGGATCAGCACGCAGACGGAGGGATGGTGGAGGCAGGCGTTCGATTTTCTCCACATTCCTTACGCGTACATCAGCACGCAGGACGCGACCCGTGATCCGAACCTCAACGCGAAGTACGATGTGATCATCTTTCCGCCCGGTGGAGGCAGCCCGCAGTCGATCGTGGCGGGACTACCGATGTGGCGAAATCCGATGCCGTGGAAGAAAACCGAGCTCACGCCCAACATGGGGATTGATGAGACGGATGACATTCGCCCGGGCCTCGGTTTGAGGGGAGTCGACAATCTCAGCACATTCGTGAAGAACGGCGGCGTGCTGGTGACGGTCGAGAACACTGCCGACATGGCGGTCACATTCGGTCTCGCCAGCGGAGTGTCGCTCAACACGGCCGCTCGCCTGCATGTGGTTGGGAGCCTGCTGCGCATCAAGGTGATTGATGATGCAAGTCCGCTCGCGTACGGCATCCGCGACAGCCTTGCCGTGTACAGCGATGATGGCTCGAGCTTCAGCGTCACGAACGTGCTGGGTACTCGCGGAGGAAGATTCCCCGACTCGGCGACAGCGCGTCCGACGGGCCGAGGGACAGCAGACGAAGTGGACGCGCCGCAGGGGCGGTCGCCGCTCGATCCACGGAACGACGTAGCTCAGCGGAGACCGGTACAGCCATGGCAGGCGGCGCCCGTGACAGACGAACAGCTTCGCAACCCGCTCGCTGTCATTCCGCCGGCGCTCCGGCCGCGGGTGATCCTTCGCTTCGCGGACCAGCGAGAGCTGCTGGCATCGGGCCTTCTCGACGGCACCGATGTCGCACAGCGGCCGGTGGTCGTAGACGTTCCACTGGCCAAGGGACACGTGATTCTCTTCGCCAACAATCCCATGTACCGCGGCGAAACGATCGGAAGCTATTTCCTGGTGTTCAACGCCCTGCTCAACTTCGATCACCTGGATAGCGGAAGAAAGCTCGATCAGCGGTGAGAGCGGCGTCAAGAATACGTACGTTTCCGCGCGATAAATAAATTCAGGAGTGAATCGAGCGCTTTTTGGCACCGGCCCTGCAAACGATAACCGTGATCTCGGACCGTGGCGCTGAATCGGCGCGGGGGGAATCGGCGTGAGTTATCGGACCTTTGTCGACTCTAGTGGAAAGCGGTGGGAGGTCTGGCTGGTAACGCCGGCGGCCGCGGAAAGACGCAAGGCCGACCGACGCACGCCGGGCAAGCGGGCTGTCGATGTACCCGGCTTCACTGACCGGCGGCGCACTCCGGAGCGGCGGAAGAACCCATTTCACCGTACCTCGGAAGTGGCGAGCGAATACAGCAGTGGATGGCTCTGTTTCGAGGGCGACGGTGACAAGCGGCGTCTCGCTCCGGTGCCGGAGGGTTGGTATGAAGCGGGGCCCGATCGGCTTGCCACCTGGCTCCAGGCAGCGAAGCGCGTTGTCAAATGTGCGCCTTGATATAGATTCAGCGGTTCGGCAACTCCGATCTCCTACAACCCCGGCCGCGAACACAAAATGGCCCAAATGCGCCAGGTCCTCCGCGAACGCGACGCGATGATTTGCCGGTCCTGCAGCAACGAGGAGCGCGCCTCCGAAGGCTACCCCTGCGACGACTGCGGGACATTCATCTGCATCATTTGCACGTTCCGGGGTGTAGTCCTCTGCAAGAAGTGCGAAGAGCGACGCGCTGACGCTCGCAACCAGCGGAGCGCCTGAGCATCCGCTCGCGATTAATCGCTCCTCCCCCTCCTCAACCGAAGCGAGAATGAAAAGACTTTCCAGGCTCTACTTTGTCGCGCTCGTCATTTGTCTTCCTTTTGTCGCCGGCGCCCAGGAAAAG
>Ga0193719_10000689_pt1 | contig 12863 bp, 7 predicted proteins | sample U2a2metaG_FD_160103 | JGI IMG/M metagenome (GOLD analysis project Ga0193719, IMG submission 160103) | Soil microbial communities from a riparian zone of the East river system, Colorado, United States - U2a2 | ecosystem: Environmental > Terrestrial > Soil > Riparian zone | place: USA: East River... | reverse complement strand
CAACGGGATCCCCGCCCGCCGCAGCAACAGGTCGGCGTAATACATCGTGAGCCCTTCGCTGAACCAGAGGCTCGAGACCGGCGGCTGCGTGCGATAGTCGATGTCGTGATACTCGACCGGCCGCATCGCCATCAGGTTCCAGGTGTGGATGAATTCGTGCGCGGTCTCCGGAATCCCGGCGTTCGGATCGCGCGCGAGATCGGCGCTGGCGGCGCCGAGTGTCACGGAATTCCGGTGCTCGAGACCGCCGCTGTAGGCGCCATCTTCGAATTGGAAGGTGTACTCGCGGTATGGCATGCGACCACCGAAGAGAGCAATCGTCTGACGCACCATCGCGCGAATCCCTGACACGAACCGGGTGGTGTCGAAGGGCGTGGCGTTGGGGAGCGGCCAGTACGCGACGCGATGGGTAACGCCGCCTTCGACGAAGGTCCATTGCCGCAGCCGGCCGACGAGAATTGGCGAGTCCACGAGCGCGGCGGCATTTGGAGCAGCGAACCAGTGGGGATCATTCGTGCGTCCCAGGCCCGTCCCGATGCTCCAGCTGGCGGGAAGGTCGAGATCGACGAGGCTCGCGCTATCCTCCGACCCGAGGACGTACATGAACGCATGTGGCCCCCCGATCAATCCGCCCGTGGGCGTGAGATAGGGACGCCAGGCTGCGCGCAATCCCGGCTCCGCCGGGGGAAGCGCGATGCGGTAGCGCACCGTCACGGCGCCGCGCGGCGCGACGACCTGCCACACGGCGCTATCGACACGGGTCACCGTGCCGCTTGGCTCGACCGCGACGTCGCGCACGTAGCGCCAGTAGCGATCGTCGTACTCAGCGTGCGCTGCCATCGCGAGACGGATCGTGTCGGAGGTCGTGCGGAGACGGATCTCGACCGTCCAACCCGAGAGGTCGGTGCTGTTCACGTGCAGCGTGTATTGGATGCCTGGCTTCACCGCCGGATGCGCGGGAGCGAAGAGGGCGAGCAGAAGGGCGAGTGAGTTCATGGCGATAGGATGGCGGCCAGAGCGAGTTCGTTTGAACGAAAATAGGATTGGGCAGCGCTTCTTCCCATATTGTCGCGTGACCCCGTCCCTGATGGCCCTCGCGGTCGCGAATGCACTCCCCCTCGTGGGAGTGCTATTCCTCGGCTGGACGGTCTTCCCACTGGTTCTCCTCTACTGGCTCGAAAACGTGGTGGTCGGCGGCTACAACGTCGCCAAACTGTTGCTCGCCCAGCCGCGCCAACCTGTGTACTGGCTGGGCAAGGCATTCCTGGTTCCGTTTTTCCTGGTGCATTTCGGGGGATTCACCTACATCCACGGCGTGCTGGTAGTGGCATTCTTCGGCCCCAAGGGAACGCAGCCGTTCGACCTCCTCACCGCCGTCCCTGCCGCGATCCGGGCGAATCAGCTCGGATGGTCCCTGCTGGGCCTCGTGGTCAGCCACGGCCTTTCCTTCTATTGGAACTACGTGAAGAGCGGCGAATACCAGCGCGCGTCGCTGAACGCCTTGATGGCGCAGCCCTACGGCCGCCTCATGGTGCTGCATATGACGGTATTGTTCGGGGGCTGGGTCGTCATGCTGCTCGGTTCTCCGCTCTTCGCGCTCGTGGTGTTGGTTGCGTTGAAGACGGCGGCCGATTGGCGCGGGCACCAGGCCGAGCGGCGCAAGTTTGCGCCTTCCGCACATGACACTCGTACTCGAATGGAACATGCCGGTGCTTGACGGTCGATGATCCGCAGATAGTTTCGCCTTTCCTCCTTAAGCAGAGTCTGTCGCCGTCGTGATGAGCCTGATCGAAAAACTGAATGGTCCCTGGCACAAGCGCGCGCTGCAAACTTTCATGGTCATCGTCCTCGCGCATTGGGCCGAGCATCTCGTGCAGGCGTATCAGGTGTACGGGCTGCACTGGCCGATGCACCAGGCGCGTGGCGTCCTCGGCCAGGCGTTTCCCTGGCTCGTGCACTCCGAGGTGCTGCACTACGGGTACGCGGTGATCTTGCTGGCAGGCATCTGGGCGTTTCTGCCCGGGTTCGTCGGCCGCGCGCGGACCTGGTGGCTGGCGGCGCTCGTCATTCAGTTCTGGCATCACATCGAGCATGCGCTGTTGCAGACCCAAGCCATCACCGGTCACCCCTTCTTCGGCGCGGCTGCACCGACGAGCATCATTCAGCTGTTGATTCCACGCCTCGAGCTGCACCTCATCTACAACACGATCGTGTTCGTCCCGATGATGGTCGGCATGTACTACCACCTGTTCCCGAGCGCGCCTGAAGCGGCGCGCATGCATTGTACCTGTTCGCTCCGTCTCCACACGGTGACAACCTGATCCCCCACGAGAGTCACGGTTGATATGAAACGATCATTGGTACTGTTATTCGCACTCGTCTTCGTTGCCGCTCCGGCGTTCGCTCAGCAACGGACGATTACCGGAAAGGTGACCAGCGAGCAGGGCACGCCGCTGTCTGGTGTGTCGGTCACCGTCAAAGGGACGTCCATGGCGACCTCGACCAACAACCGGGGCGACTACACGATCGCCGCGAGCACCGGCCAGACGCTCCAGTTCCGTCTGATCGGTACGGGGCTCGCCGAGCGCCCGGTCGGCACGGACGACGTCATCAACGTCCAGCTGCGCCGGGTGGCGCTCGACCTCGACGCCGTCGTGGTGACCGCCCTGGGGCAGACCACCGAACAGCGGGCGACGGGAGCCGCGCAGCAAACGATCGTCGGATCGACGATCGTCGAGGCGCAGCGTGAGAATTTCATCAACACCCTGCAGGGGCGCATCGCGGGTGTAGACGTGACTAGCACCTCGGGCGTGCCGGGTGCCTCCTCATCGATCATCATTCGCGGAATCACGTCGATCAGCGGCAGCAACCAGCCGTTGATCATCGTGGACGGGCTCCCGATGGATAACCGGACCCTCAATACGGGCGTGCTCGCGTCAGACGCGAACTCGAATACGGCACTCTCGAATCGCACCGTGGATTTCACGAATCGCGCGGCCGATCTCAATCCGGACGACATCGAGACGCTGACGGTGCTGAAGGGGCCGGAGGCCGCGGCGCTCTACGGCATCGATGCGGCGAACGGCGCCATCGTCATCACGACCAAGCGGGGGAAGAGCGGCGGCGGGATTGAGTACAGCAGCACCTTCCGGCTCGAGACCACCCGGGCGAAGCCGCAGCTACAGCGGGTGTACGGTCCGAGCACCATCAACGGCGACGGGAGCCTCGCCTCGTTTTTCTACTTCGGGGCTCCCTATGCCCCCGGGACGACCTTCTACGACAATATCGACGGGTTTCTGCGGACGGGAACGACGGCAACGACCAATCTCTCCGTCAGTGGTGCCTCGAGCGACAATCATATCAACTACCGCCTTGGGACATCCTTCGACAAACAAAATGGCGTCGTCCCGTCCTCGCAGTACTCGCGGGTCAACGTGACCGGCTCCTCGCAAGCCCAGGTGAATCGTTGGTTGAATACAGACCTGTCGATGGCGTACAGCTACAACACAAACGACCAGGTGTTCAAAGGCTCGTGCGGCACCATCAGTACCTGCGGCGCCAACCTGGGACCGCTCGTGGGTCTCATGCTCTGGCCCCAGAATGACAACGCGAAAGACTACCTCACGCCGTCGGGCCTGCGCCGCCGTATTACGAGTCAGGCCGCCTCGGACGAACCGGACAATCCGTATTTCAACGTCAACAGGAACAAGCTCAACGCCAAGACCAGCCGCATCATGGTCAACCTCGGCGTACTGGTGACGCCGTTCTCGTGGGGTGCTCTCAAAACCAACCTTGGTTCGGACTCCTACACGAACCAGAACCTCGTGCTCCGTCATCCCGAGACCGCCGAAGGCGCTTCCACGACTGGCATCCTGGACAATGCGGACATCGTGACGCGCAACCTCGACGCCCAGACGGTCCTGAGCTTCAACCGGCGCCCGCTCACGCGCAACTTCTCGATCAGCGGGCTGCTGGGCAATTTTGTCTCCGACCACAGGTCGACGACGGACGCCGCCGTCGGCACGCAGTTCCTGGATCCAAACTTCATTTCTTTGAACAACACGAGTGCGTCGCACCCCGCACCCTGGATCGAGCAGCGCCGCCAGGTGAGTATGTTCGGCAAGGCTGTCGTCGACTACAAGAACTTCTGGTATCTGACCGTCACAGGTCGGAATGACTGGACGTCGACGATGCCGCCGGGCGCGGCCTCGTTCTTTTATCCCTCCATTTCGACGAGCTTCGTGTTCTCCGACGCGTTTCCCTCGATCGGACGGATCATGACCGGGAAGATCCGGGCGGCGTACGCCGAGGTGGGGAAGGATGCAAAGCCATACGCGTTCCGGCCCGCGCTCCAGAACAAGACGACTTCCTACGGCGGGTACGGCTACAACTTTTGGGGGCCGAACCTGGGCCTGAAGCCGGAGTTCGCGAAGTCGTGGGAGATCGGCGCCGAAATGAGTTTCTTCAACAACCGGCTCGGGCTCGATGGCACCGTCTATCGCAAGATCACCCAGGACCAGATCGTCAACGACGTCCGCGGCAGTTACGGAACCGGGTTCATTCTTTTCAATCTGAACGGTGCCTCGACGCGCGCGCGCGGCTTGGAGCTCACGGTCCGCGCCACGCCCGTCCAGAAGTCGGAATTCTCCTGGGAGGTACAGGCCAACTGGTTCAGCGCTGGGCAGATCGTCACGGGGCTGCCCCGAGGCATTCCCGAATCCTATGTCTCGGATACGTGGCTGTATGGAAACGTGCGGAATGGCGTCACGCCGGGCGGGTCCACCATGTCACTCACCGGATTCTTCTATCTGAGGAACAACCGGGGCGATCTGTTGATCGATCCCACCACGGGCCTGCCCGTGCGATCGAACTCCTTGCCGACCCAGCCCTTCCTCAACCTCGGCTACGACCGACAGCCGGACTTCACGATCGGGCTCACGAACAGTTTCCGCTACAGCCGCTGGACCCTCGACTTCCTGCTCGACATCCGCAAGGGCGGCGACGTCTTCGATGCCACCGATCATTTCCTCACGACCCACGGTCTCAGCATGCAGACGTTGGACCGCGACCAGCCGCGCGTGATCAAGGGAGTGTTGATGGACGGGAAGCAGAACAGCGCGGATCCGACGGTCAACACGATCGTCGTGGTGCCGAGCGCGAACCCGGCCTACTACGCCAGCATGAGTGAAGAGTTGTTCATCGAGCGAGACATCAACTGGCTGCGACTCCGTGACCTACAGGTCAGCTACGCGCTGCCGGACGGCTTCCTGGGCTCGCGCAATGCGAGTGTCTTCGTCAAGGGGACCGACCTGTTCCTGTGGACGAACTACACCGGGCTCGATCCGATCGTGAACGGGAACAGCGCCGCCGTGGGTGGTTCGGGGGCCGTGGGTATCGACTTCGGCAACTTCCCGATGCCGCGCGGCATCAATTTCGGCGTTCGGATGGGGTTCTGACCATGAAAACTCGAAACACCGTACTCGTGGTCGGCATCCTGAGCCTCGCCGCCGGCTGCAGCGACTTTCTGGACGTCAATACGAATCCGAACGGACCTCAAACGGTGACGGCGAATTTGTACCTCCCCGCGATGCTGCACTGGATGGTGAGTGCGCCGCAGTTCGACGGTCGGTTCGTCGGCCGGTACGCCCAAGAATGGACGCTGCCCAGCCTCACGCTGCCGACTTCGACGCCCACGACGTGGGATCGGATGGGCTACGACGGGGGGAGCGACAACGGCGCCGAGCAATGGCGTGACGTGTACTGGTCGCTCGGGCAGAATCTGATCGATATGAACGCCAAAGCCGAGGCCGAGCAGCGTTGGGATCTGCTGGGTGTCGGGGTGATTCTCAAGGCGTGGGGCTGGCAAGTGCTCACCGATCTGCACGGCGAAATCATCATCAAGGAAGCGTTCGACGAATCGCGCACCTCGTTCGATTATGACACGCAGGAGTACGCGTATCAGGAGGTCAACCGACTGCTCGACAGCGCGATCGTGCTGCTGCGGCGGACCGACGGTGCGGTCGATGCTACATATCTCGGCAAGGGCGATCACATCTACAACGGCAACCGCGTGAAGTGGCTCCGTTTCGCCTGGGGGATGAAAGCCCTCGTGCTGAACCACTTCACGAACAAGGTGGCAAGCTACGATCCGCAGGCAGTCATGGACGCGGTCGACTCGTCGTTCCAGGGCAACGTCGACGACGCGCTGTTGCAGTATCCGGCCACCAGCACGGATCTGCAGGATTACAACTTCTACGGCTACACGCGCAACAACCTCAGGAGCTACCGCCAGACCCGGTTCATCGTCGGCCTGATGGACAGCACGCAGTTCCACGTGGTGGACCCGCGCATGAGCCGAATGCTTGCGCCCGCGCTCGATGGCAAGTATCGCGGAGTTGACCCCAACCTCGGCGGCTTCGGCGCGCTGCCGGACTCGCAAAAGCCCTTCAACTTCTTCGGTTACCCAGGCACGAACGGGGCGGGGCTGCCGGCCCGCTACATCTTTGCCGACAAGTCCAAGCTTCCCGTGATCACCTACGCCGAGCTGCAATTCATCAAGGCCGAGGCCGCATTGCGGGGAGGGAACGCGGCGGTCGCTCTGACCGCGTATCGAAACGGGATTTCCGCTTCCATCGATTTCGTGAACGCGCGCAATCTGGATGCTGGCCAGACGCCCCCCCAAATCACCGGCACGGAGAAGACCGCCTTCCTGGCGGATCCCAACGTCGTTCCCGCCGCGGGGAATCTCACTCGATCCCATATCATGTCTCAGAAGTTCATCGCGCTCTGGGGCTGGGGACACAACGAGATCTGGATGGATATGCGCCGCTATCACTATACCGAACTCGACCCCGTCAGTGGCATCGAGGTGTTCCGAGGATTCACGATCCCGACGAACCTCTTTGCCGATAACGGGGGCGAGGTCGCGCAGCGCATCCGGCCGCGCTACAACTCCGAATACGTCTGGAACCAGTCGGGACTATCCGGCATCGACGCCCTGAAGTCCAACTACCACACTCGGCTCTTGTGGATCACTGAACCATGACACGATACCTGACCCGCGTGGCGCTGCTCTGTGCCGGTGCGCTCGCGGCGTGCGACAAGAACGGCGTCCAGCAGCTGCCGCTGGCGCCCGTTTCCTCGGCACGCATCAAGTTCTTTAACCTCGGTGTCGGTGCGCCCGGCGTGAATTTCTACGCGAACGAGGCGAAAATGACGGCGGTGTTCACGACAACCGAGACCGAATCCATTAACGGGACGACGTACGGAAACACCGGGAATGCCGGACTCTATGCTGGAATCGTGCCCGGCCAGTACACCTTGACGGGAAGAATCGCCGCGGCGACGGACAAGGACCTTCCAATCGACACCCTCAGTGCCACGATCGCGGATGGGAAGACCTACTCGTTCTACTTGAGCGGTCTGTATGACGCGGCAACGAAAAAAGTCGATGCGTTCGTTGTCGAGGACCCGGTCCCCGCCCAGGATTTTTCAACCGCGTACGTGAGGCTCGTCCACGCGATCTATAACGCGAATCCGCTGACGTTGTATGCGAGACCGGCCGGAGATACGGTGACCGCTCACTGGACGACAGTCGGCACCCCGGTGGCCTACAAAGGTGCCGGTGCCTTCGTCTCCATCGCGCCCGGCGTATACGATCTGGGCGCCCGCTTCACCGACTCGACCACCAACAGAATCACCCTCGGCGGAGTGTCACTGGTGCGCGGCCAGATCTACACCATCAACGCCCGGGGCAACAACACCGCCACGACCGGAGCAACTCGCGACAGCCTCAGCAGCTCGACAAACTACTGAACGTCAGGTTAAGCCACCTAGCGGCTTGACTTTCGGTGTCCATATGGGGATAATTGGGTCGAGCGAACAAGCCAGCCCGATCGAGGACCTGGGACAGCGTCTCAGGTCCTCTTTCTTTTTGGCCTCGCTCACCGGCGCCGGAATCACAGTTCGCGGCGCACCGCATGGTGACGACGCGCGACGCCGGGAACAGTTTTTAGCACAGGAGTTTCATCAGATGGCACGTATCACAGGTACCGTGAAGTGGTTCAACGACGCGAAGGGGTTCGGTTTCATCACGCCCGAGAACGGCGAGAAGGACTGCTTCGTGCATCACACCGCGATCCAGGCGCAGGGCTTTAAGTCTCTCGCCGAGGGCGAGCGCGTCGAGTTCGAAGTCGTGCAGGGCCAAAAGGGCCCGGCGGCACAGAACGTCGTCAAGCTCTCGTAACCACTGCGGTACGCAGTACAGACACGGCGCTCTCCAACGAGGGCGCCGTTGTTGTTTTCGTGATAATGTAGGACAATGAGTTTCGGCTTTACGGCCCTCGGCATAGTCCTCGCGCTCGTCCAAGGCGCAGCAACTCCCCTCCCCGAACACCCCCGTCCCGACTTCCAGCGCGCCGAGTGGCTCAATTTGAATGGCCGCTGGCAATTCTGGTTTGGGCAACGGGACAACGGCAAACGCGAGATCGTGGTGCCGTTCTCCTGGGGCTCACCGCTCTCCGGCGTTCCCGACAGCGGCGACATCGGATCGTACGCCCGCGATATCACCGTGCCCGAGGCGTGGCGGGGGCGACGAGTGTTTGTGGTGTTCGGCGCGTCGGACTGGCGCACCACCGCCTGGCTCGACGGCCAGAGGCTCGGTGAGCACCAGGGTGGCTACACTCCGTTCTCGTTTGAGCTGAAGACCGCGCGACTCGGGGCGCACCAACAGCTCGTCGTCCGCGTGGACGACACGCCCCATCCGTTCAAGCTCGAGGGCAAGCAGGGCTACGGCAACGCGCGCGGCATGTGGCAGACCGTGTATCTCGAGGCGCGCGGCAGCGATCCGCTGGAGTTCGTGCATTTCACGCCGCATGCCGACCTCGCCGGCGTCGGCGTGGAGGTGCGACTGCAGGACCCTGCCCCGCGCGCCTTGACCTTGCGCCTCGCGTTCACGAATCGCGCCGGTGGACCCGTGGTGACGCACAGCATCCCGCGGGGCGCGCGAACCGCGCATCTCGATATCCCGCTCCCGCAGGCTCGGCGCTGGTCGCTCGACGATCCGTTTCTGCACGAGGTCGATGTGCGCGTGAGCGGTGCGGGACTCGCCGAGGACCGCGTGCAGACTTACTTCGGGATGCGCACGATCGGCGTGGTGACGGTGCCCGGCACGACGAACCGCTACGTCGCACTCAATGGCACGCCCATCTATCTGCAGCTTGCGCTCGATCAGGCGTACCATCCGCAGGGCTACTACACATTTCCGACCGACAGCGTGCTGCGCGATGAGATCCTGCGCGCACGGCAGATCGGGCTGAACGGTCTCCGCGAACACATCAAGATCGAAGCGCCGCGCAAGCTCTATTGGGCCGATCGCCTCGGCGTGCTGATCATGGCCGACGTGCCGAATTGGTGGGGGCCGCCCGACTCCGCGGCATTCCACGAGCATGATGTCGCGCTGCGCGGCATGATCGCACGCGACTACAACCATCCGGCGGTGTTCAGCTGGGTGCTGTTCAACGAGACGTGGGGGCTCGAGACCAAGGTCGACGGACGCGATCGCTATCTGCCCGCGACCGAACGGCGCGTCGCGCGTGACTACCGCCTGGCCAAGTCCCTCGATCCCACGCGGCTCGTCGAAGACAACTCGATCTGTTGCGGCGGCGGGCACACCGAGACCGACCTCAACACGTGGCACGATTATCTGCCCGGCTGGCGCTGGGAAGCGCGCGATCAACAGGTGAGCGACAGCACATTCCCCCGCTCTCCCTGGAACTTCCGGTCCGGGTGGCGCCAAGCAGCGCAGCCGATGTGCAACTCGGAATTCGGCAACGTGTGGGGTTACGAGGGCAGTACCGGTGACGTGGACTGGAGCTGGGACTACCACCGCGCCGTCGACGCCTTCCGCCGCCACCCCAAGATCTGCGGCTGGCTGTACACCGAGCACCACGACGTCGTCAACGAGTGGAACGGCTACTGGCGTTACGATCGCTCGTGGAAGGAAACGGGATTCGGCGACCTCGTGCCGGGGATGTCGCTACGGGATCTGCACGCGCCACTGTACATCGCCGTCGGCGATCCCGAGCTCAGCCGCTCGGTGCGTCCGGGCGAGCACGTCGCTGTCCCGCTGTATGCGTCATTTCTCACCGGCAAGGCGTACGGCGACTCGCTCACGCTGCGCACCGAGCTCTACGGCTGGAATTCGCGGGGCGAGCGGCGCACTTGGGACTCGTCGCTGACGCGCGTGCCGTACCGCCCGTGGATGTCGCGCGCGCTGCCGCCGCTCGCGGTGACGATGCCGAACGAGCCTGCGACTGTGGTGCTGGCCACGCGCCTCGTCGACGCCAGGGACTCGGTGCTGCAGCGCAACTTCACGACCTTTGTCGTCGAAGGCGCGCTCGCCGAGACCGGCAACGTGCGCGTCGCCCGCGTTCCGGCGACCGCGATACGAGACGGGCAGTGGTCGCTCAAGCAATGGACGGTGCTGGGCGATCGCAAACTGAATGGGGCGGGCAGCGGGTTCTTCGAGTACCAGATCCCCTGGCCGGCCGGGCTCGATGTCAACGCCGTCGCGGGCGCGACATTTTTGGTCGAGGCGTCGGCGAAGCGTCTCAACGGCAAGGATCGCGATTCGACCGTGTCGGCCAACGGGGACTACATGCGCGGCGGCGGCTTCCACGACCCCAGCCGCAACCCGAACAGCTATCCCATGACGGGGGGGACGCCGTTCACGAGTGCGGTTACCGTGCGTGTGAACGGTGAGCCGGCCGGCCGTTTCGAGCTGCCCGATGATCCCGCCGATTCGCGCGGCATCCTCAGCTGGCACGCGCAGCCGCACGACGGCCATCTCTACGAAGCAGGCTCATACGGTGAGCTCCTGCGTGTGGCCATTCCCACCGCGGCGCTGCGCGCAGGCGCCCGGACTGGAGCGATGATCGTCAGATTGGAGGTCGATGCCGCACTACCGGGAGGACTCGCGATCTATGGCGCACGATTCGGCCGGTATCCGATTGATCCCTCCGTACTGTTTGTGCTGCGCGATACGATGAAGACCTTCACGCTCACGAATGCGCACGGCGTCGAGGTGAAAGTGATCACCTACGGCGGCATCATCACGTCGATCCGCACCCCCGACCGCTCGGGACACCTCGACGATATCGTGCTCGGCTTCGACAGTCTCGCCGGCTATCTGAAAGACTCGCCGTATTTCGGCGCGATCGTCGGCCGTTACGCCAATCGCATCGCGAACGGCCAGTTCACACTCGACGGCACCCCTTACCACCTCGCGCAGAACAACGGGCCGAACTCGCTGCACGGTGGCATTCGCGGCTTCGACAAAGTCGAATGGACCGGCGAGCCGTTCCAGACCGACAGCGGCACCGGCGTCACGCTGCGCTACACGAGCAAAGACGGCGAAGAGGGCTTTCCGGGAACGCTCGTCGCGCGCGTGACCTACACCCTCACGCCGCGCGATGAGCTGGTCGTCGATTACGAGGCCACGAGTGACAAGGCCACGCCAGTCAATCTATCCCAGCATACGTACTGGAACCTGCATGGTGCGGGGAACGGCGAGATCCTCGATCACGTGCTGACGCTCGACGCGCCGGCATTCACGCCCGTCGACTCGACCCTCATTCCCACGGGCGAGATTGTTCCGGTGGCGGGAACGCCATTTGACTTTCGCACGGCGACGCGGATCGGCGCTCGCATCGCGCAAGACAACACGCAGCTGCGGTTTGGCCGTGGGTACGACCACAACTGGGTCCTCGCACGGGGGGGCAAAACCGGTCTCGTCCATGCGGCGCGGCTCGTCGACCCGAGCAGCGGGCGCACGCTCGATGTCAGCACGACTGAACCGGGTCTGCAGTTCTATTCGGGCAACTTCCTGGATGGCAGTATTAAAGGAAAGGGCGGCCGTGTGTACGCCCACCGCACCGGGCTGTGCCTCGAGACGCAACATTTTCCCGACTCGCCCAATCAGGCCAACTTCCCGTCGACAATCCTGCGGCCGGGCGCCAGATACCGCTCGCGCACCGTGTTCCAGTTCGGCGTGGCGCGCTGAGTATCAAGGAGCCTTGATCGAGGTGCCCCTTTGACTTTTCCGCGGACCTGGCTAGCCTTTCAGGAGCGCTAGGGGCGCTTCCAGTCCGCGGAAAGGGCCGTGCCCACCCACCAGCAAGTACAATTGACGGACGAACTTCTTTCAGCCCGACAGACGCGGACCACGGGCGAGCACTGAAAGGAGCTTCGCATGTTCCCCAATCCGCAGGACTCATTGCCGCTGCCCGCCAGGCCCGATCTCGAGCAGTACCGCAAGCTCGCGAAGGATCTCGTCAAAGCCTGTCACGCCGGCACCATCGCGGCGTGGGCCGATCGCTGGATGGCATCGCTGCCCGCGGGATCTGACCGCAAGACCATCGATCGGGCGGCGACGGATGTCGAAGAGTTCGCCACGAGAACGCTGACTCGCGCGGCACGCCACTGCCTGTTGGCCGACGCGCAATTTGTGCTCGCCCGTTCGCAGGGCTTCACGAGCTGGTCCGATTTTGCCGCGCATCTCGAGGCGCTCGCCCACGGCGGTACCGACACCGCCGCGTTCGAAGCGGCCGCCGAGGCCATCGTGCGCGGTGACGAAACGATGCTGCAGCAGCTGCTGCTACAGAATCCCGCATTGATTCGGGCGCACTCGGCACGAGAGCATGGCGCTACGTTGCTGCACTACGTCTCGGCCAACGGCGTCGAGAACTACCGCCAGAAGTCGCCACCGAACGCCGCTCGCATCACTCAACTACTGCTCACGGCGGGCGCGGATGTCGAAGCCGAGGCAAATGTCTACGGCGGCGGATGCACGGCGCTGGGTCTCG
>Ga0193719_10000687_pt1 | contig 12880 bp, 9 predicted proteins | sample U2a2metaG_FD_160103 | JGI IMG/M metagenome (GOLD analysis project Ga0193719, IMG submission 160103) | Soil microbial communities from a riparian zone of the East river system, Colorado, United States - U2a2 | ecosystem: Environmental > Terrestrial > Soil > Riparian zone | place: USA: East River... | reverse complement strand
TTTTCGGCTATGTCGTCATAAACGATCATCTTGCTCGAGCCGACGACAATCATTTTTCGCACCTTTTGAGGATCCAGCCAACTGACGTGAATGTTAGCGATAACTTTATTCGGGTATTCAAGACTTAGGAAAACAACATCGTCGATTCCATCCTGCACATAAGCCATGCCTTGTCTGGATACCGAGACCGGCTCCGGGTTCCCAAGCCAGTATTGGATAATGCTGATATCATGGGGGGCGAAATTCCAGAGGGCATCGATGTCGGCACGGATACGGCCTAAGTTAAGGCGCTGACTGTAGATGTAGCGGATCTCTCCCAATTCGCCCGCGTCGATCAGTTGCTTCACGTAACGCACGGCACCGTTGTAAATGAAAGTGTGTCCCGTCATCACAACGAGATTTCGCTCGGCAGCGCGCCTCGAAAGTTCATCGACCTCGGCAACCTTCGTGGCGAGCGGTTTCTCTACGAAAACGTGTTTGCCGGCGCCCAGGGCCTGATTAGCGAGGGAGAAGTGACTCGCCGCGGGTGTCGCAATCACCACACCATCAACGCTGGGATCGTCCAGAACAGTCTGATGCGTCTCGACGGCGCGGCTGAGCGGGAAATTTGACTCCACAAAGCCGCGGCGTTCCGCGCTCGAATCTACAACGTACTTGACCGTGCATCCCGGCAAGGCCGAGAAGTTGCGCAGAAGATTCGGGCCCCAGTAGCCACATCCGAACTGTGCAAGGACTAAATTTGGTGGCATGGCAGAAAGGAGTCGAAGCAAGAACGAATGACGCGCTTCAGGCAGCGATCAGAACCTGTTCTGATTTGTCGATTGTGAAGTCCTCGAAGGCTGCGCTCGTCGAGTAAGGGAGGTTGTGCTTTGAAGCACTGCTGTTATATACCCTCACAGTTAATGGCGGAACATCAGCGGCGGTTGGATCAGTGGCTGGCTGCACCCGGATGCTTGCGCCGTCCTGCGTGACAGGAGCGAACGATGTCGCGCGCCGCTTGCGAAACCACGAGACGGCTTGCGCCGCTGTAGCAAACCATGGTGTTCTGGCCCGCAAGTCGCGGAGCAGGGTCACATAGGCGTCGCCCCATAACCTTTCGGGCCCGAGGCTCCGGTCGTGCCAGTTGATGGTGAGGACACCGCCGAACCTTGTTGCATTCTCGATCAACGGCAGCATTGCAGCGCCAGCCTGCTCGTCGGACAAATTCATGCACGACGGATAAAAGAGCGCCGTGTCCATGATGTGCAATGGGAGTTCCAGCAAATGATCGACATTGGGTTGCTTGAAGACTTGAGCGGTTCCCGCGCGGTATCCGATCGTTTCGTTGTAGCCGACAGTTGAGTCGTAGGAGAAGCCGGCTTTCTCGAGCGTCAATGACGATTGCGAACTGAAGTAAAGCCAGTGCATCCGAACGCCGACCTCGACCGTTCCCGTGATATCCTGAATGCGTGCACGCTCATCACGGCCCTTTGCGCTGTCGCGCCACGCATCGATACCGTGGACAGCGATTTCGCTATTTGCGGAAAGCAGGCCCTTTAGGTCATTCGCAATATCGGCCGACGCGTAGCGCGAGGCGCGCTTTGCTCTTGTTCGACCGTTAGAATCAACGCCCGCGTCGTCCTTTGTCGGAATAACAAAGAAAGTTGATGCAAGATCATTTTCCAGCTCCAGGTAGCGATCGAGCTGGTTCCAGAAGTCTTTTGCAAGTCCAACGAAGACCAAGGGCAGGGAAAGCGCTGCCTTCCAATTAACAGCTACCTGCCGAAGGGACCTTCTTCCTCGACAGAAGTTGACCACGGAGCCAATCAGTGCCCGGTAAAGAAAACCGAACATCGTGTGGTCGCAGATATGATAACGCACGCGCGGGTGATCGACATCATGGGTGAGGCATACTGTAAAGCGATGTCCGGAGGGAACAGGAAGTATCTCGACCAGGGCTACTCCCTGGCTGACGATCAGCTCGCGAAGCAGCGAGACGTGGAGATCCAGCGTGGGTATGCTCGCGAATTCCGCTGGTTGTCCTTGCGTCAAGAGGTAGCGGACTTCTTCGAACAGATCGAACCCGAAGCGAACCGCCACTTGAGCGTCAGAAGCTACCGAGACAGCAGCAGCCGAGTTTGTTCCTTCGTGAACGAGAACTGTGTTGCATGGGCTGTCGAAGAGAAGGCAGTTTCCATAAATCGGCATTCGTTCGCCGCGAAAAGAAACGAAATGGTGTCTGGGACCAAACCGTGTGTTTATGCTTCGGCACTCCTCGAAGGCTTGCCGCTGTGCACCGTAAAGCAAAAGCAACCCGGCGCTGTTCTCTGGAACCAGGCTGTTTGAGCAGAGCAAGACATCGTAATGCGCGCCGGGCCGATGGAATTCCCAAGGCGTTTTAAACAGTTCAAAGAATTCGGCGACGGCGGGATGTTCGGCCTCACTGGCGACGACACCGATCATTCGAACGGAGAAAGTGGTGGGATCCGCGGAGCTAGAGAAGTTCGCTGATGGAATTCAACAAACTGAGCCGCTCGCGGCTCCATGTGTGTGACAGGTAGACTTCCTGGCCACGTTTCACCGTTTCCGCCACTTCAGCCGGATGAGAAAAGGCGAACTCGATTTTTCGCGCGAGATCGTCGGCATCCCCGAGCTCGAAAAAGATCAGGTCATTGTCGCCGAAATAGTCCTGAATGCCCTTTGTTTTCGGGGCAATCACCGGTTTCGCCAGCGCCAGGTATTCGAAGATGCGAGTGGGCGTATTGATTTCAGTGAAGATGTTACGGTGGTTGGGGATAATCCCCAGGTCACAACCCTCGATTGCATCGACGATCTCTTTGAGATTGCGAACGCCGAGATAATCGACATTTCTGTCGAGTCCCCGTCGCTGGGCCGATTCCATCACTCTCTCGAAGAAATTTGTTCGCTTACCGCAAACATTCAACCGGGCAGAGGGAATTGTTTTCCTCACCTTCTCCAAGGCTTCTACAGCCAGGTCAAAACCGTTCCGTTGGACTAACGAGCCGTGATAAAGAATCACAAAAGGCTTCGACCTATTGCCGTTTTTTCCGTTCACATCGCGAACATCACCGGATTGGAAGCGGAAGATCTCGTCATCAGGGGAATTGATTACGACATTGATTTTATGCGACTGACAACTGCGCGAAGAGTAGATTTTCTTGCACGCGAGATTCACCGTTAGTACAAGATCGGCAAAGCGGATACTCCACTTCTCCAGCCGCTTCAAAGCGACCACGCTGAAGCTGTCCTCCGGCAGTTTGAAGATCGTCTGCATGAGCTCGGGCATGGGATCGTGAAGGTCCAAAATGACCTTTGCACCGAGTAGTTTCGGCACGATCGCAGCGAAAACGAGGACGTCCGGCATGTTATGCACATGGACGAGGTCGTACCGCCGCGTGAGTGATCTCGAGGCGAGATAGAAAAATGAGGCAAGGATAAATACGGCATACCGGCCAACATAGTCCAGCTTGCTGCCACGATAACGCTTCAGCCGGACACGTGTAACGTTGATACTGCCATAAGTCTCATGGGCCGGCTCACCATCTCCACCCCGCAGGCAGATGAGGTCTATGCTAGCACCCTGGGCTGCTAATGCCTCGGCCGCTCTTCTGGGCCGAGGATCCGCAGGATAGTGCGAGAAGAGCAGGACGGCGGCGCGTCTGCCGCACAGCCGGCGAATTTTCGCGGAGGCAAGCTCGTCGTCGTCGGGGAAGCTCGTTCTGGAGGAACGAATTTGGATGACGTGCCCGGCCACTTCCTTCGGGAGGGCGTGCCAGTACTCGCCCGCATACCTGGTTTTGACGTAAGTGAGGAATTCGCGGTATAACGCCGCGGGATACTCCGTCGCCGTCTGCCGCGACTCGCCGAATGACATGTAATCTGGGTGCGAATCGAGGAGCACCATCCCTCCATGCTCTGCAATCCAATCAAGCTTTCGCATCCAGATATCCGGAGTGGTTTCGCGCAATAACAGGAACAGGGTTGAATCCTGCGGCAGAGTGTACGGAAGTTCGACGTAGCCGGTCCGGGCACTGGCGGAGGGATTCGTGACTGGTGATTCGCCATTCGTACCTGGCTGAGGAACCCAGAACGGAAAGATCGTGTGACGGCCCTGGGGCTGAGGCTCGAATGGATCCGTATCGAATGTCGATGCATCGTATGCAATCTTTAACTCGTGTAACCAGCCCAGCTTGTGTAACATGAACGCCGATCTAAATCCTACCGCTCCCCAGTCAGCGAGGTAACCGTTAATGCTAACGGCTTTCCGCCTGAACTCCCTTTCGGATTGATAAAGCCGCCCGTCGTGTCGAAGATCGTGGATCCCTACCTCAAAGCCATTTTGCGCCAGTTCCTCTCTTAATTCACGAGGAAGCCGGTAGTCCCCTTCGGGAACAAAGTTGAATGAGGAGCGAAACCCCAACTCCAGTTCGAGCTGCATCAGCTCCCGGCACTTCTGCAAACCGACTGCACTTTCGACATCGTGCGTCAGCACAAAAGCGAATTTCTTGCCATTGGGCCAGCCCGGCCAGTTTGCCGGCGGACGTTGCGAGCCTGGCATGATCGGCCAGACGTCCGTTACGCGCTGGCGGGTACGCTCCGCGATACGGCGCCGCACCTCCATTCGGATGGACCGCGGGATGAGCGGTTTTAGCCCGTAATAAATTCTATTGCGTAACACGAGGTATCGCGAGTTCGGTGGTCGCGCTGATCGTCACTGCAAGCACCCAAGCAATCGGGCCAGACCGCTTGCAAGAATTGGAACCGCGATGCAGCCGCTACGAAAGCAGTCGATCAAGAGTCGCCATGGAGCCACTTCGGAACGTAGGAACGCGCCTTGTTAACTACCACAGCAACATTGTCTCGCTCCGCGACCAACTTCCCGTAGCCGCGCTTTATAAGCTCGCGGTTGTCCTTTTCCGCCTCGACCACCAGCAAAAGCTTGTCCATGAAAGCAGCCATGCCCCACGTGGGACTTGTCTGGCTTAACTGAGGCATGTCAAAAATGATGTAGTCGAAGTCGCTCGCTTTTAGATTTGGCATCATATCGAAGAATTTTTTCAAGCCCAGCTGCGCCGGCCCAGCATTGGGGGATCCCACGGTAGCTAGATAGAGATTGTCCGCAGCCGAGGCGATCGCACCCTTTGGCTTAAGAGCCGCGCTAAGCGAATAAGCAGGCTTGCCCTTGAAGAACTGATGAACGTCCTCGGGACCCAGATTTACATCGACAAGAAGGACCTTGCCGTCATTGGTTTCCGACAGTGAAGCAGCGAGCCCGGCGGCGAGGGTAGAAGCTCCCGCTGCTTCCGAAAAGCTGGCAATACCAACGAGCTTCGGTTTATGCGTCAAATGATTGAGCTCAAAATAAAGACCGAGGCGATCCCGAATTGCGTCACAATACGGCCGGATGAAATGGCCGGCCTCCCAGGGCGCCAACTTAGAGTGGTGCGGCCTCGTTGCGAGTGCTCCCGGATTCGCCGGCGAACCATTTGGAGGCAGGGCCAAATGGCCGTTCCGAGTATTGGAATACGGTATCGAGAGCATGAGCGGAATGTGCAACCGCGTCTCCAGCTCGAGTGGCCGCCCAACCGTCCGGTTCAAAACCAATCCTCTTATCAACGCGAGCGCTATACCCAAGGCTATCCCTCCGCCGGCCAGTCCCAGGGCAATCTTATTGCGCGTTTTGGTCTCCAGCATGGGAGGGGAGGGCCGCTGGACGGCGCTAATGTTGGGTATTTTGGAGGGGTCCAAAGCCTCGTCGATCCGCGCTTTTTCGAGCGATGCCGCGAAATACTTGTAATTCGCTTCGTCCATCTCCCGCTTTCGCTCCAATTCTTGCATTTGCGGCCCCAGCTCCGAAAGCTGCTTCATTCTCTGCTGAATGTTGCGAAGCCGGGCCTTGAGTGTCTCGACTTTTGCCTCGATGCCGGCAACCTGGGCTTTTTCAGATTGCGGCGTTTTTTCAGATGGCGAGCTTTTTGATTTCCACTTCTTTGACTTGCTCTCCCCCGTCTGTTTAACAACGGCTTTGTATTGCGCCAGGTCCGCCTCGGCGGCATCAAGCTGTTCCTGGGTTTTCGCCGCCTCGGCAGTAAGGGCCGTTGAGCCGTCCTTAAGCGAGACCGTCCCCGTCTTGTCCCTCAGCGACTTTAGGGCGTCCTCCGTTTGGTTTAAGCGCGCTCGAACCTGGTCGGTTTGTTGGGTTACGAAATCAAAGGCGCCAGCGGAGCGGTGCACTTCAAGATGCTTAACGAAATAACGACTCAACACTTCCTGCAAAACGAGCGGCGCGATCTGGGGGTCGCGATTTTTGTAGGATACGAAAATGATGTTGCTTCCTTTGTTTAAAATCAAAGGAGAAATCGCAGTTAAGCCCGAGCTAATGGTGGCGGCCGCTTCAGTTTCTGTTGCCGCCTGCCCAGAACGCGGCAGCAATCGTTTGGGACCGATCGCCTGGGCGGCTTGCACTGCCAGATCCCAACTGGTCAGAATCTCGATTTCGGCGCCGATCACTCTATCCGTTGCGCTGCTCGCCGCGACCGCGGCCGCGGCGTTCGTACTATCGATGGAGTCGACGGCGCTCCTTTCCAGAACATAGCGCACCAGCAACTTGGCCTGGGACTCGTACACAGGCGGATAGAAGAAATAAAACGCCGCCGCGGCGATGATGCCCACCGCCGCGCAAAGCAAGACAGTTCGCTTGCGCTTGAACAGAGCGAAGAGGATGGCGCTCATGTTCAGTCCGGAGTGATGTTGCGTTTCCCGTCGGATTTCAGCCATAGTCTTACCTCTAGTCGAGATGCGGGTAGATCATTGAGCCCGCCAGTCGGTTGAGGACCAATGGCAACCTGCCAAAGATCCTTGTGTGGAACCCGGAGTCATGGGGGGCCGCAATTAAGCACTGCCCACCCGATGGATCAACCCGGAAGTAATCAATTGTTTGTTCCTCTGTGTCCCAGGAAAGTTTGAATCGTCGCAAACCATCGTTTTCGCACGCGGTGCGCCCGAAATGCAATCTTTCCGCGCCGTTGCGCGCCAAAAACTGGATGCCTTGCCACATGACAAGATTGTTCGCGCGCAATTCCTGGAACCTTTTGTCGGAAGCGCCGTATTTATAAAGAGCGTTCTTTCCGAAGCGGAAGAAGATCGCGGCGGCAATTGGGCGCGACCCGCGGTGTGCGAGGACAATGAAACCGAGACCGGGTTTGATGATGTGATCGTACACGTTCAGGAAAAACGAGGCCGGTTGCGGCGGCGCACCATGACGCCGGCGCGTTTGAACATGAAGCCGGTAAAAATCGCGAATGGCCGGGCGATTGCGGACGACGACCGCGCTCACATCGCTGCGTTCTGCTTTGCGAATGGCCCGGCGGACTGGACCGGTGAAGCGAGTGCTCAACTCTTCGACGCCGCTGCGCAAATCGAGTGTATGCCCGTAAAATTTCGTGGCTGAACTCGCGGCGAGTTGAAAGAATTTTCCCCCGCGTATTTCAAGGTGTTTCCAGCGGCGTTCTTGCGCGAAACGAACGAGGCGATCTCTTACCAAACCTACCGCTTCCGGATCAAAGACGAGCGGTTCGCACGCATCGCTAAACGGAAGGCAGACGCCGCGGCAGCCCGTAAACGGACTGCGCACTTCCATCAGCGGAATCAACGCCGCCAATCTGCGCCCGCGGGAAAACTGAAGATAGAAAGGTCGATGGTTATAAGTTTGGTGAAGCACCTTTGCCCAGGCACTGGTGTGGAAACAACCGGCATCGCGATGCAAAGCAACAACAGCGTCCCAACTCGGATCGTGGACAGGATCGAGAATCCGCACTTGCAGCGATTTGCTGGTTGTCCTCGTCTCGACGAAAGAATAATCGCCCGAGAGGGGCGCCGTTTCTTTCGTTTCTGATTTAATTGGTTGAAGAATCTTCAAAACCTTTTTCGCTAGACGAGCACTCCTACCGCAACGACTTCGCTGACGCAGCGAGGGACATATTCTATTTGCTCTTCCGTTAATGGTTCACCACTCATCCGAATGCTTCAACGTGCACAATTTGTTTCGCTTTGACGGCTCTGAAATCCGGCGCCGCCTCACTCGATGCGGAAAATGTCACCGGTGCTCCATTCATCTTCAGGGAAGCGGAAGCCGCTTCGAGGATCCTGACCATCTCCAATCCCTGACGGCCACCCGTTACCGGCTGAGAATTCGTTTCGATGCAATCAATAAAATGTTGGCAGGCCAGCTTTAGCGGTTCCTCATGCTGGATGTGGGGAATGTAGCTGTCACCATAATGGTACGAATATTGAAATTCAGCGAACGTGTCGTAGTGCGGCGGCCGCTCTACCCGCACATCGTAGATGCGGATTTTTTCGCGCGTCCGCACATCGTCATACACGATCATGCGCCGCGTGCCGACGATGGTCATTTCGCGAATTTTCCTCGGCTCGAGCCAACTGCTCTGGATGGTGGCGAAGCGCTTGTGCCGGAAGGAGAGCGATATATTAGTCACGTCCTCCACCTGCGGCGCGACATGCGCGTTTCCCTGGCAGTTAATCGCAGTGGGGAATTCGCCGAGAATATGAAGAATGATCGAAATGTCATGCGGCGCCAGATCCCAGGCGACATTGATGTCCTTTTGGAACAAACCCAGGTTCAAACGCCGTGAATTGATGTAGCGGATGTCGCCCAGGTCTCCGGCTTGAACAATTTCAGCGATCTTCCGCACAGGAGCGGAATAAAGAAACGTGTGGTCGACCATCAAAACGACTCCGTTACGCTCGGCGATGTCGATCAATTCCTCACACTGCTCGGAAGAAGACGCCATCGGCTTTTCGATGAATGTGTGCTTGCCTGCGAGCAAGCTCGCCTTGGCCAGTGAATAATGATGCTGCACCGGAGTGGCAATGACGACCGCGTCCAGCCCGCAGCCGTTGATAAATTGCTGCGGGTCGGTCATTCCTTCGATATCCGGGTAGAGCGTGGCCAGATGTGTCAGGCGTGCCTGGCTCATGTCGCAGACCGCTTTGACCTGACAGTCCGGAAGACCTTTGAAGTTGCGAACCAGAAGCGGTCCCCAATAACCGCATCCCAGCACGCCGATCGCGATTTGTCGTTTCATATTTTTCGAGCTGACTCTCTCACCTTATTAAAATCTGGGTGGTCGGTGAGCGACGTCTTCCATTCTGCCGACTGCGTTGCGCCGCCAACCGGGATTCAACGAGTTGCTCAGCAATGGCAGCGCTGGTCTTCAGCATAATTTTCAGATCGAGTAAGATCGACATGTTCTTGAGATAGAACAGATCCATCGCGATCATCTCTTTGAACGTCGTTTTGTTTTTGCCGTTTACCTGCCAGTATCCGGTCAGGCCCGGCAGACCGTTCACGCGTTCTCGTTGCCACAGCTCATAATGAGCAAATTCATTTGGCGTGCAGGGACGGGGACCGACCAGACTCATCTCACCGCAAAGCACATTGAAAATTTGAGGCAGCTCATCCAGACCGCTCGCACGCAGGATTCGCCCGAAAGGCGCCAGGCGTGAGTCGCCGCAAGCATCCAGCTTCGTCATCGGACAGTCGACCAGGATCAATTTTTCGACATGGCGCTCGTGAGCCTGTGTTTCAGCACTCAGCTTCATTGTCCGGAACTTCCAGATAAAAAAATGTCGTCCGCCAAAGCCGATGCGTTCCTGCCGGTAGAAAATCGGACCAGACGAGGCGATTCGCGTCATAAGCATGAGCAAAATCATCAGCGGCAGCCAGACCGGCAGCGAAAGCAGAATGCAGGCAATATCGAGACCGGATTTCCAGCGAGGCGCCTTGGGCAGAGACGTTGCGGAGACTTCGCTCGCAGCGAGAGGAGCTCTCTTCCCGTTCGAGCCAGGCAAATACTGAGGCGATGGGGTGGCGAGTCGCCTTTGACACAAGTCAAACACCGATGGATCCTTGTCGCGCCCGATTCCAGAAGTGCGGCCTCTCTGGCCGAATCCGTCCAATTTACCGTTAGGCATGCTGCCGCCCTTGGTCGCTCGCCCGGGGTTTGGAGAGAAACCGTCTATCCTCATTTGGTGAATTTCTTCACTGCGTCTACCTCGCTAACTCCCAAGGGCTGTTAGAAACGAGGAGAGAAACATCTAGTTTTTCCGTCGATCAAGTAAATTGGACAAAGGAGTAAATTCTGGAAAAGTTCACTCTCAAAAATGCGGAAAGCGACCAGCCATGTACCGTTACCGCTGGAGAGTAAGCGGGACGATATGTTGGGATAGGCTCCTGTTGAATTCGTTCAAGCTCCCGCACGCTTACTTCTACGGAAATTGTCGAGCGAAGATCCCGGATATTTTGCAGGGATGAGGGAATTCACCTGACTGTAACAAGACGGGAGGCCAAGTCTCTACGTGCAACAAAGGTCGGATTGGGATATTCCTGCGACGAGCGTGTCGCAGTTACCCACGCGGCTTGCTTCCTGCACAGCTGCCGCCCGACGCCAATTTCATGCTGGTGTCCCGGCCCTTTCCCAGGAGCGAGCTGCACCCACCAAATTGTTACTGGAACAACGGCGCGGAAAGCGCGAAACCGGTCTGGCCTGAGAGAGCTGCTCAGCTTCTCGCTGGCCGGATATCAATATCCCGCCTAAAAGCAGGATGTTGGGATGATCCGGGCTTGCGCCCGTTTGCGTTTCGCAGCGGAAGCTGGGCGAGCCTTTTCGTGGGAATCCCCGTGATAAACCAGCACGCGTTTCACCGCGACGATACGGCGGAAATGGCGTTGGCGCGCGCTGAAGATCACACCCATTCTGCTCCGCCCAATCTCCTCGAGGATCTCGTAGTTCCCGAGAGGCCAGTTGGTGTCCTTATTCGATTTGGGAGAGGAGTGTGTCGAGACTCTCGCTCCCAGAGTCTTCATCTTCGGTCAGCCCAGCCTGGAGCAAACACCGGAGGCAAAGTCCGCAGCTCATACGGAACGCGCTTTCACAATGCGGGCACTCGTCCGGTTGGTTCGTGATCGTCGCATGCGAATCAGTGAGGCCGTAGAGATTCATGTGAGGAAAGCCAAATCGTAGGAGCGCGGGAGGGTGAGTCATTATCTGGCTTACTCCGAACTGGCAGCGAGCGCACTGCAGAGATAACGGAGTTCGTCCTCGACGTCGGCGGGGTTCTCTACTGTGTGGGCCACTTCGTCGCGCAATAACCAGCGGTAGCGCTGCCGCATGTGATAAAGTAATTTTTTCACCGTGGCTTGGGGAACTCCGAGTGTCGTGGCCAGATTCACAGACGAGACATCGTCCCGCTCCGCCGTGAGGTAAGCGCTCAAGACATCGAAAACCCGCAACCGACCTTTGCGCTCGCATTCCTCGCGGAGCCGGCGAAGCGCCCGTTCCACCACCGTTGCCGCCCAGCGCACATCGAAAAGTCGCTCCGCGGGCCAGGAATTGAGCGTTTCGGTCGAGATCGACAATTGCGACGGTGCCTCGGCCATCCAAGCGTCCCACGAAACGAAGCTAACGTCGCCTCCGCGTTTGCGGGCATAAGTTTTGTCGGCGGCGTCATTGAGAAAGTTCTGGAGCGACTTGAGCAGCAGCGAACGGAAACGGCCGCGGCTGGGGTCTGCATGCTGAAGCCAATTACCTTCCAGTATCATCACAAAGAAATCCTGCGTAAGATCCTCGGCGTCCTCGGCCGAGTAACCGCGCCGGGAGATGAAAGCAAAAATCGGCCGCCAATAGATGCGGCAAAGCTCGGCGAGCGCTGCGCGGGTCTCTTTCCCTGCGCCTTTGGAGTCGGCACCGGAAAGAATGAGGCTCCAGCGCGTCGTGGCGAACGCGCCCGGCCTGGGGACTCCTTCGTTCGCGGCGGCTGAGTTCAAGGACCGGGATTCTAGGCAGGTTCGTCTTGTTAAGCAAGCCCAAAAGGAGTCGTTGCACCGGTTCCTCAGCGCGCGCCATTTGTTCATTATCGCAAGGCGATCCGCCCGCCAGAAACTGTTCCTCCGGTGAAGGTCGAGCAGATTCTACGGGAAAGGAGCAGCGTCGCCAGAGTACGCCGGCCAAGAACGTCAGATGTGAGGTCGAGTGTTCCACAGTGAGAGGGTTGCTCTTTCAAGCACCTCTACGGAAACTGGACGGCGAAGTTCCCAAAAAACGTGCGCAAAAGGGAAAAAAATCTACGAATCGTCGTCAGGTGCATTTCGATCAGCCATTGCGCGAGATCCAGACCAGCGAAACGGGTTCTGCGTTTGCGATTTATCCTGCAACACTTCTGCACTGCGGAACACTGCCGACCGACCGTCAGACCGTTCTGCTCAATGTACGATTTTACTGTAGCATTTTGCCGATTTATATGAATCTATACGGAGCCATATGGAGTTACTTACCTAGTGAATTCGCGCACGCTGCCGGATTCTTCTTCGATCCTCGACCAAGCGATTAACAGGTCAATCGAGACGCTGCGATCGTTGAAAACACTCGAGGCCGAAATCACGCGAGCGGCGAAACTGATCGCGGATTGCCTAACGAACGGAAACAAATTGCTCGTTTGCGGCAATGGCGGCAGCGCTGCCGACGCGGCCCATTTCGCGACTGAGCTTGTTGTGCGCTTCGTAAAGGATCGTCGGGCGTATCCGGCGATTTGTCTCACCGGCGATGGCGGACTTCTTACGGCTGCCGGCAACGATTACGGTTTCGATGAAATCTTCGCGCGCCAAGTCGCGGCCTTTGGTGTGCCCGGCGACCTGCTTATTTGCCTGACCACTTCCGGCAAATCGAAAAATGTGAACCGCGCTTTGGAAGAAGCGAAATTGCGCAAACTAAAAACGATAGCATTTCTCGGACGCGACGGCGGATCGACCATCGGTATCGCTGATGTCGATCTCCTGGTCCGGAGCAATTCAACCGCTCGGATT
>Ga0193719_10000686_pt1 | contig 12912 bp, 12 predicted proteins | sample U2a2metaG_FD_160103 | JGI IMG/M metagenome (GOLD analysis project Ga0193719, IMG submission 160103) | Soil microbial communities from a riparian zone of the East river system, Colorado, United States - U2a2 | ecosystem: Environmental > Terrestrial > Soil > Riparian zone | place: USA: East... | reverse complement strand
TTCGGGGCCAGCAGCGTACCCACATTCCAAAGAGGTGGCCGAGTGATGACCGATTTTGATCATAGCACTGACATCGCCAACGCGGTGGCCGTTCAGGCGGATGGCAAATTAGTCGTCGTCGGAACGACGTATCAAAATAATGATTTTTCGGACGAAGATTTCGCCGTCGCCCGCTACAATTCAAATGGCACGCTGGACCTCACCTTCGGCGTCGGCGGCAAAGTGCAAACAGATTTCCCCGGCCTGGCCGCGGTGGCTTCATCCGTAGTCATCCAATCGGACGGCAAAGTCGTGGTCGCAGGAGGCGCCTTTCCCCTCTTTACCTTCCTTGGCGACTTTAAAGTGGTTCGCTACAACCCTGACGGATCGCTCGATAGCTCCTTTGGCGATGGTGGCATTGTCACCACGACTTTTCCCGGCCAGGGCAGCTACGCCTTCGCCGTCGCCCTGCAGCCTGATGGCAAGATTATCGCTGCTGGAACTGACTTCGTTAACTTTTCTCCCGAGGACAGTTCTGATACTGACTTTGCGCTTGCGCGTTATAATTCGGATGGAACGCCTGACGCCACCTTCAACGGCGACGGCCAGGCCACAACCAATTTTGACGGCTTTAACGACGATGCCTTTTCGATCCTCGTGCAGCCGGACGGCAAACTTGTCGCCGTCGGGTCCGCGAAAAATCCGGCGAACTTCTACGACTTTGCCGCCGCACGTTATCTGAGTAACGGCGCCATCGATACAACTTTCGGTGTCACCGGAAAAGTGCGCACCGATTTCGGGGATCACAATTTCGATCAGGCGCGCTCGGCCGTTCTTCAACCCGACGGCAAGATTGTCGCCGCTGGATTTGCCATTTCTCAAAACGGGTTGGTTCAGAATTTCGCAGTCGCGCGATATAACTCCAACGGCGTGCTCGACGCCGGCTTCGGTACCAGCGGGATGACGCAAATCGATTTCGGTAGCTGCTGCCAGAGCGCCAACAAAGTCCTCCTGCAACCCGGAGGTAAGATTATCACGGTTGGTTACGCAAACACCGAATCATCCGATTCCGATTTCCTGCTGGCGCGTCTGACTCAGACCGGCGCGCTCGATCCCACCTTTGGCGCCGGTGGCAAAGTGCGTACTTCATTTGGCGATCTAAACGGCGGAGCAAACGGCGCCGCGTTTCAGGGCGGAAAAATTGTGGCGGTAGGATTTCAAGCCACATTCGGCGATCGCTGGTCCGAGTTTGCCCTGGCGCGTTACCTTAATTCTAAATGAATTAACCCATAGGAGCCGCAGTCAGCGACAGCGGCTACAACTGTAGTGGTGGCTGTGTCAGCCGCAGACCGTGAAAGCCACTTCCCGCCGTCTACGATCTCCGCTGCCAGAAGCAATTCGAACGCCCTCAAGGCGTGGCTACAACGAAAAGTGAAGATCGGACTCCTGTTCCGTCTTGACGGACGCGTCTAATCTTTGATTCAATTACATTGATTTCGATCTGATGTACGGGGGCCGAATCAATAGTGAAGAAAAGTCGATGATCAGCACGTACGCTGGTGTCGGCATCGCGGTCGTGCTCATTGCCGGCGGGCTCTACTTCTTCTTTCTCGCGCAGAAAGAGAAAAAGGAGACCACAACTTTCGATCCGAACCGTCCGGTCCCCACCGATACCGTCTTGAAACAACGACTGAAGGCCGAGGAATATTCCGTCGTGCGCGAGGGTGGCGGCCAAAGGGCTTTCCAAAATCAGTTCTGGAATAACGAGAAGACTGGCATCTACGTCGACGTCATTACCGGTGAACCGCTCTTCACTTCGATCGACAAATTCGACGCTGGCGTCGGCTTCCCTACGTTTGCCAAGCCGATCTCGAAAGATCTCCTCGCGGAGAGCCTGGATACTTCCCACGACATGCAGCGCACCGAGGTGCACGCCAAGCGAAGTAACGCCCACCTTGGCTATCTGTTTCCCGACCCGAAATCGCCGACGGGACAACGTTACGTCGTTTACTCGGCCGCCTTCCATTTCGTTCCGGTCGAAGAAATGAAAGACAGAGGTTACGAAGCGTACGTGTCGCTTTTCGATAAAAAGGTCGCCACGCCGTAGCGAGCCGCACCTGTAGCCGCTGCCCTTGGCTGCGGCCGGATCACTGATACGGATGCCGAGCAGAGTTCGGCGTTAGCTACGCCCGAGGTTCCGCTGCCGCTTAAGTAGCTTCCGCAAACGTGCGGTTGTCTGATCACGGTCCATTTGGCCGGCTGCGACATCGAGAACGTGCTTGATTGGTCCTCTCCGGCTTGGTCCTCTCGGGACCTGGGCGAAGCTTTACGTCCTGCGGTGCCTTACTCAACGTCCGTTTTGATTTCCGGAAATCCCGCTTGCTTCAATTGTTGATTCAGCGCAGGAAGATCGGATTCGAGCAATTGGCCCCACGCGTCCATCGTCGGTCCGATTTTTGTATCGAGGTCCGTGACGGTGGCCTTGACCACGGCCGTCGGCGCTGCATCTGAGCCTTCGATCTCGTTGAACAGCCGCGTCGTCGATTCCAAAACGAAAAGGGAAGGTGGAGCGCCTGGCCGCGGATGCGGCGGGCCGAACTTCGTGAGCGTTTGAGCAAAGGCCTCCAGTTTTTGCGTGACGTCGGGCCGCTCCGCGGCCTTTGCTCTGAGTTTCGTTAGTTGCTCGGCGATGGTGCCGAACTTCTTGCCGATCGGCGCCAGCTTGATGCGCAGTTGATACAACTTCCACGAGAGATCGAACTGTTCCTGAAGATCGGCGGCCGATGCTTTAACGCGCGGATCCATTGTGACGGTCAACGGTTGGTTGAAAGCTTTGCCGCCGGTCGTCAGCGTGACGGTGTAATTACCCGGCGCGGCCCATGGCGATGTCGCCGCCGGTGCGGTATTGCGATACGTCGCTTGCATCGGAAACTCCGGTTCCACACCGGGAACGGGCGTGTAATGCATGTCCCACAGAAACCGATGCATGCCTGATTTCGTGGCAACCGATTGCAGAGGCCGAATCCAGTAGCTTGGAATTCTAAGGCGCTTGGGATTCGCCTCTACAAGCGCATCCCGGCTCGAATATTTTCTAACTGACTGGCCTTTGCCGTCTTTGATTTCGATCGTTACCGGACCATTCGCATCTTTCAAAAGCAAATAATCGATCATCGCGCCGTCCGGAGGATTTTCGCCGGCCGGTTCGTCCGGCGGCAACGGCGTGTCGGGGTTCAGGTTCGCGCGAACGCGCAACGCAGTCTGCGGTTTAAATAGCAAATCCTCGCTGTAACCGCGGGCGACCCCGGCTACAGCTGCGAGTTGCCGCAGCGGCGTGATGTTGTCGAGAATCCAGAACCCCCGGCCATGCGTCGCCACGATCAGATCGTCGTTTTTAATAATTAGATCGCGCACGGAACTCGCTGGCAGATTTAGTCGCAACGATTCCCAGTTCGCGCCGTCATCGAACGAGACGTAAACGCCTTTTTCCGTTCCGGCGAACAGCAGACCTTTCCGCCCCGGATCTTCGCGGACCGCGTTGACGATTTGGCCCGCCGGTATTCCGTTCGCAATCTCCGTCCACGTTTTGCCGCTGTCATGCGTTGCAAAAATGTGCGGCCGCAGATCGTTGATTCGCATTGTATTCACCGCGGCGTAAACAGTGTTCGAATCGAAATGTCCGGCTTCGATCAGCGAAATCTTTTGCCACGCCGAAATAGATGGCGGCGTCACGTTGGTCCAGGTTTTTCCGCCATCGGTTGTGAGATGAATCAAACCGTCGTCGGTCCCGCACCAGATCCTGTTCGCGTCGAGCGATGACGGCGCGACGGTGTAAATCACGCCCCGCCGATGAGCCTGCTTTGTTGCGTCCTCTTTGTATTTTCCAACGCTCGCCGGCAGCTCGTAATTCGGTCGCGACAAATCAGGACTGATCTTTTCCCAGTGATCGCCACGATCGGGTGTCTGCCAAAGCGTGTTTCCAGCGAAGAAAAGCAAATGCGGATCGCGCAGTGAAAAGACAACCGGCTCGGTCCGCAACATCCGGAAGTCTTCTGTTTGGACCGGCACCGGAAGTATATTTTGGGCCTGACCGGTGCGTCGATCGAATCGCGTCAGCTTACCGCCAATGATAATGTCCGGATCGAACGGATCGGCAACGACGTAACCATATTCCTCTGCCGCGACCGGCTGCCAATCGCGGAACGTGATCTCGCCCTGATCGCCGCGGCTTTTGATCCCGACTGAACCGCTTTCCTGTTGGCCGCTGTAAAGCCGATACGGAAACGAGTTGTCCGCGCTAACGTGATACAACTGCGCCGTCGGCTGGTTATACCACGAGCTCCAGCTCTTGCCGCCGTTCACCGTGACGATCGCGCCCTGGTCCGAACCGAGAAGAATGATGTCGGGATTATTTGGATTGATCCAAACGTTTTGATAATCGTCGCCACCGGGCGCTCCGCGCCAGCCTTCCCATGTCTTGCCGCCGTCCGTTGATTTCCAACAAACCACGCTCGCCGAGTAAACGATCTGTGGATTTTTCGGATCAAACCGCACCACCGGGAGATCGCCACCGCCGATTCCAAGTCCTGGCCGCGAATCGTCGGTCGTGCCGTTCCAGGTTTCGCCGCCGTCGTCCGAGCGATAAAGCTTGGAGATTGTCTTTGTCCGGACCGCGGCGAACAATGTTTTCGGCGAGCTCGGCGCAATCGCGATGTTCGCCTGGACGATGTTGCCCGGCAGTCCTTTGGTTAATTGTCGCCACGTCTTGCCCCCGTCGGTGGACTTAAAAATGCCGCCTCCGTCTCCGTTGAACACTCCGTTTTCCCATGGGGCTTCGCGCGATTCCCACAGCGCAGCGTAAACAACCTGCGGATTACCCGGATCAATCTGCACATCGCTCGCGCCGACGTTCTCATCGCGATAAAGAACTTTTTCGAATGTTTTGCCGCCATCGAGCGATCGATAAACGCCACGCTCTTCGTTAGGCCCGTAGGGATGACCGGCAACTGCCGCGAAAACTCGGTCCGGATTTTTAGGATCGACAGCTAACTGCGGGATCTGCTGGCCGTCGCGCAATCCGAGATGCGTCCAGGTCTTACCAGCGTCAGTCGATTTATAAATGCCGTCGCCGACTGAAAGATCCGGCCGATGCAATCCTTCACCGCTGCCGACATAGACAACGTTCGGATTTGAAATCGCAACCGCGATCGCGCCGACTGACGCCGTCGGCTGATCGTCGAAGATCGGCTGCCACGTTCGACCGTAATCAATCGATTTGAAAACGCCGCCATTCACCGGCGCCATGTAGAAAACACTCGGCTGCAACGGCACACCGCAGATCGCGCGCGTCCGCCCGCCGCGGTAAGGTCCAATGTTCCGCCAGCGCAGAATCGAATCGAACTCCCCGGCGCGCGCCTGCGCCTGTCCGAGCCCCAAAATGATCGCCACGCCGATTACGATGGTATTGCGAACCAACCGCATAAGCCGCCACTGTCTTCTGCGAATCCGAAAGGCGCAATCCTGTAGCCGCTGTCGCTGACTGCGGCAATTACATTGCTTGACGGCTGCGTCCAATCTTCTATCTCCCTGCGATGCTATCTGCTGTAATCTTCGATCTCGACGGTGTGCTCGCCGACTCCGAGCCGTGGTGGAACCAGATCGATGCGAAATTACTCGCCGAGTACGGCGTCACGTATCGTGGCGAATACCACCAGAACGTGGTCGGTGTGAGTTATCGGCTTGCGGTCGAGTTTTACAAGAAGGCATTTGGCCTATCCGTGCCCACAGATGAAATGATGCGGCGTCGCGGCGAGATCGCGGCTGAGTTCTTTGCGGATCGGGTCGGCCTGTTTACTCACGTCAAAGAAGTGTTGAAAGAACTGCGGCAAATGAAACTCCATCTCGCCGTTGCCACGAGTTCGGTCAGCACGTCTGCGCGACCCTTTTTAGATCGACATCAACTGACCGGATTCTTCGATGTGATTGTAACTGGCGAAGAAGTCGAACGCGGCAAACCCGCTCCCGACATTTACCTGCGCGCGGCGAAGCAACTTGGAATCCTTGCCGACGCATGCCTTGTGGTTGAGGACGCGCTTCCCGGTGTCGCGGCGGCCAAGGCGGCGAACATGCGCATCGCTGCGATTCCCGACCGCCGCTTCGTCGATCCCGCTGAGTATGAAAAGGAAGCGGACTACGTCCTCGGCAGTTTGAAAGAATTACCCCGGCTTGTTCGCAAGGAGCTGTAGCCGCGGGCGCTGACCGCGGCCGAGCAATTTGTAATTTCCTCAAGTTCCGCCGCAAACGGCGTAGCCTTGAGCGCGCAGGTCGTCGGCCAGGTCTTTCTCCATTTGAACTGCATGTTCGTACGGCATTGGGTTAAGATGCTCGAACAGCTCCGGCAACAATCGAACACCATGTTTCCTGACCAGGCGGGCCGATTTGTACCCGTTCTTGTGATTTTCAAATCGGTGGTCCACCGGCAATCCGGTCATTCCAACGTAGACGGCCGGTTTGGATGGATCGCGCTTAAGATTATGCCGCAAGATCGACAAATCCTTCAGCGCAGCTTTGGAGAGTAGAACGACGTAAACGCTATGGTGAAATTCCGGTTCGCTTAATCGGTGCCGGTGCCGCTTACGACGCACCTGACGTTCCGCCTGCGGGCGTAATCTAGCCAAAGCCCTTGTCACGCCTTCTGCCAACGTGCCAGCTTCGGAATCTTGCGGACAAAAATTGCGGCGACAAAGCCGGGCATCCCGAACTCGGCAATCTTTTCGCGCACCCGCGCCTGCATCTCGGTCACAGAAATATCCGGCAGAACAAATTGTCCGTTCTGATAACAATGACTGCAGTACATTGTGCTCCGCGTTCCGTCAGCGTCAGTGCCACCGCCCTTTTCGTCCCGTTTCAACGGCATCCCACAGCTCTGGCAATTCTTATACGCCTGGTTCATAGCGTTGAACGCCGAGTGAATCAGCTTGCGCTATTGTTGTCGAGCTTCGCGTTTGGCAACACGGCAAACTGATGAGGTGCGCAACAACAAGCTGAACTCGCGGCGCGTTATTTTCCCGCGTTCTTCTTCTTTGCGAGCGCGAGGCGCTCAGTCTTTTTTCGTCGTCTTGCGCGTTTCTTAGCGTTGTCTCTGCCTTTGCTGTTTCCCATAAGCCTTAAGACTGACCCACTCGCGCCGTCTCGTCACGTCGTAGTTTCAACGAACCGGAAACAAACTCGAAGCTTACGAACGTCACGTTGAGCGAAACCGAGGCTGGCGTTTGCGTCCGCCTGCGGGGGACTGCGTTCCATGTTGAGTCTGCGCCGGAGCATCTTGAACTTTTATCATCTCGAACGTCCGAAACAACGCAGCGAGATCGATCACGTCGTTGGCGGCTGATCTCAAGATGTTCCCGAGATTTGCGGCGACTGATGCGACTTCCACGCGGATCCCGTGTCGGCGCAGCTTGATGGCGAGATAAGCGAAATCAGCGTCGCCAGTCACGAGAATCACAACATCGGGCCGCATCTCCATGGAAAGCTCGAGCGCGTCGATCGCCATCATCACGTCCACGTTCGCCTTGTAATGACCTTCATCCGCGGGCGACCCATCTTTGGTCACGACCAAGAATCCGTTGGAGCGGAGCCAATGGACGAACTTGTTTTTCTTGTCCCGCTCGTCCTGCCACGTCGGGATGGCAGGCGGCAATCCGGCATAGACCACCATCTCGATCAGATCGCGTTCAGTGTCTGGCCCGGCCAGAAAATTACGGAGCTGTAACCAGTCCAGTCCGCGCCCCGCGGTCCGCACAGAACTGCCGACGTTCGATTCGTCCACCAGTATCAATACTCGGGAGCGAACGTGAGCGTCTGAATTTTTCTTTCGCATCGCCCCCATTTCTTATCGCGCTGTGAATTAGACCCGGCGGAATGCGTTTCCCCCGAAAATGATCGCCAACCCTAGCAGAATGACTGCGACCGGCACGAGCGGTGCGCCGGTGACATAAGTGAGTAGGACGAAGAGAATCGCGATGACGGCGAGGATTGTTGCGATGTTATAGTTCATAGTTTTCCTGTCGTGAGTTTGGCCGATGCTATCGTGTGAGTTTATTCGGAGCAAGAACCTTGAACAGCCGCAAAAACCTGTAGCTGCGTGTCGTTGACCGCGGCCTCAATCTGTAGTGGCGGCTGTGTCAGCCGCAAAGCTGTAGCCCTTGCCGTTGGCTGCGGCTCCAAAACTGGGAGGCGTGCAACATTAGCGGCGGCTTTCTTTGGAGCCGATTTCGATCAGACGCTTGGTGAGGAAGACGAGGCCGGCCATCTGCACCCATTCGGAGACGATGTTTCCGACCACCTGGCCCCATTTGCTCTCAGGATTCATCAAAAAGAACAGGAAGGCCCAGCCAATCCCGGTGATCACGATGAATATCAGAAGCGAATGCCGATGCAGAAAATCGATCCACGCGGAACGCTGTTTTCCTTTGACCGGCCGGCTCTCGGCCGATCCGACCTCATACAGAAATTTCGTTCCCAGAATGATGACGACTGAACCGCTCCAATCCGCAATGGCATTGCCAAAAAATGCGCCCAGATGAGTTTTTGGATCGAGCATTCGATATCCGACGATCCAAACGATGAGGAGGCCGACTGCAACCATGCTCAGCGAATGGCGGTAAAGAAACGAGTGACGATGTTTGGACATGAGGACGTATTAGTCTTCTGCTACTTGTCGCTTGTTAATCATCATGGCGCGGGCTTCGCAATTAGCCAGAGCACTTCCTTCGGTTGCTCGCCCGCCCAGACATGTTTGTCGTTCAACGACCATATTTCTCCGACTGCAAAATAGAGATCAACTTTGCGAACCGCGAAATGAATACCAAGGCCAGAAGTAGAAAAGCTCAGCTGATTCTCAACGGCAAAGTGGCCGGCAATCCTGCCCTCCAGAATGCAGTTGTGCAGCAACGAGCAGCCGGACATCGGATCAAGGTACGAGTGACTAGGAAAAAAGGGGACGCGCGGCGGTTTGCGGCGGAAGCAGGCGAAGCGGATTTGCTGATTGCCGCCGGCGGGGACGGAACACTGAACGAGGTGGTTCACGGTTTGATGGATCTCTCCAAGGCCGCGCGGCCTGTTTTGGGAATTATCCCGCTAGGTACCGCGAATGACTTCGCTACCGGATGCGGCATTCCGCATGACCCGGAGCAGGCTCTGGCGCTTTGTCTGGAAGGCGAGGCGTTACCAATCGACATCGGTAAGGCCAATGAGCACTGGTTCCTAAATGCTGCCAGCGTCGGGTTCGGCGCCGAGGTGACAGCGACCACTCCACCTGAACTCAAACGCCTGCTGGGCCAGGCCGCGTACACCGTGATGGGCGCAATTCTCGCGATGAACGTTCATCATTATCACGGAAGGCTCAATTTGCCGGATCGCGAAATCACTGGCAGCGGCCCGGTGGCGATCGTCGGTAACGGGCGTCAGACCGGCGGCGGTGTCCAGGTCGCGCCGCGCGCGCGCATTGATGACGGCTTACTCGATGTGCTTGTCGTTCGTCAGATCCCGGCGATCGCGTTACTTGCCGCTGCGCGAGAGTTGCAAGAGCTGTCACCAGATGGCGAGTACATCTCCTATTGGCAAACACCCTGGGCCGAGGTCTACCCCGAGGAAACGATTCCGGTCAATCTCGATGGCGAGCCGGTACGGTTCTCAAGCGTTCGATACGAAGCGGTACCGAGAGCGATTCGGCTGATTATTCCGCCGAACTGTCCATTACTATCGGCAACCAGCTGAACAGCTGTAGCGGCGGCCGTGTCGGCTGCGAAAAACTGTAGCCGCGTGTCGTTGACCGCGGCAGACTCCGCTCGCTCACTGCGCGAGCTTCGGGAGTTTAGACGCCACCCGATTTACATCGCTTGTTCCGGACCGGAAGAGCTTGACATGATGCTGCGAATCACGTAAAAAGCTTTTGATTACGTGATCCGGCGTCTCAACGCACTTTCGGCCGGATTAGAAAGCTGGTTGAGACAGCCTTAACCGTCGCTGAGACACCGCTTGGCGCGATCTCCAGATTCACCTGGAGCCGCAGAGGCATCTGAAGCGAGGCTGTTCTAAAGCGCCCCGTGAAGATGGCTCCTCGTTCCGCGCGAATTTGGACCGGTCAACTCCAATAGAAAGGCGCTTATGAAATTCGTTAGTCTCAGACGGAAGCGCGCTCACCGACAAGGCAGATCGGACAAACCGTCCCGCGCTACACCTGAATCTGTCACCAAGCCAGCGTTCGGACCTCATCAAATCCACACCTACACCGAGCTTCGGCAACAAATTCACGACGATCTCCGGATCCAACATCCCGAATGGGTTCAGCCAAATGGTGACTGTCCCATGTGTGATGCGTACGAAGCGCGTCTCATGGAACTGCTCGATACGGTAGGACGAAAGAGATCCCACGAGTGGGTCGTTGCTCTTCATCGGGCCCTCGAACAGGGACTCAACTGACTCGGCACCGCGACAGTGTAATAGCTCAAGCTACGTTTGTGGCGCATGTCAAAAGCTTGGATGCGACCCCGTTCTTCTTCTGTAGCCGCTGTCGCTGACTGCGGCCTTGACTTCGACCTCTCGGCTTTGCCCATGTATGTCGCTGATCCCATCAGCTCCATTGAAACTCGCTCGTTGCCCACACTCGCTAGCTGCTTCCCTCGCAGCTTTGCCTTCTATGTCGCTGATCCCATCAGCTCCATTCTTGGATTGTAAGCGCGAGCGAATCGCGCCACGATGCGAAGCAGATGCTCTGGCAAGGAAGAAGAGAGAGCGAGAACGTTGAAGATGCTCGCGGGTCCGGCGGCCGACGCCTTGTCGTAGGCGGCGGCATTGGCACCATCGTTCTCGTAGTTATTTACCTGCTGCTGGGCGGCGATCCTCAGGCGCTGTTTAATTCGCAGCAGGGAGCTCAATTATCGCAACCCGAGCAGATCGGCAATCAAGCGCCCAATGATGAGGCTTCGAACTTCGTCGCCGTCGTTCTAGCCGATACCGAAGACGCCTGGCATGCGATCTTCCGGCAAATGGGTCGACAGTATGAGGAACCGAAGCTCGTGCTCTTCACGGACCAGATTCGGTCCGGCTGCGGGTTTGCCAGTGGCGCGAGCGGTCCGTTTTATTGCCCGGAAGATCGACGCGTTTACATCGACCTCGGTTTTTACCGTTTACTCCAGCAACGCCTGGGTGCAGGAGGCGATTTCGCAGAGGCCTACGTGATAGCCCATGAAGTTGGACATCACGTGCAGAATCTGCTCGGTATTACCGATCGTGTACAGGCGATGCGCGGCCGGGTCAGTGAATCTGAATACAATCGGCTCTCTGTCCGGCTCGAGTTGCAGGCCGATTTTCTGGCCGGCGTTTGGGCCCGATATGCCGACCGGGTCAAGGGCGTTGTCGAAGCCGGCGATATCGAAGAAGCGATGCGCGCCGCCAGCGCGGTTGGCGATGACAGACTCCAATACAGGTCACACGGTTACGTCGTGCCCGATTCATTTACGCACGGCAGTTCCGAACAACGCGTCCGCTGGTTTCGCCGCGGCTACGAGACCGGCGATCTCAGCCAGGGCGACACGTTTAACACGCCCAACTTGTAACGTGTAACGCTCTTGAAAGACTTTGGAATCCAACCGTTGTTAAGCCAGTACACTCGCTGCGCTATGCTGTAAGCTTCAGAGCAGGACACCATAACGTTCGTCAACAGAGAAGGAGAATTTCGATGCTGTCAGAAAAAATTATTGGTGTATGGGAATTGCAAATCTGGGAAACCGTCGTCGACGACAAGGTTGTCGGCTACCCTTTGGGAGAAAACGCATCTGGTTTTCTTGAATCCAACAGGTCTGCTGTCGGCATCCTATAAAAAAACGGATTGTATGAGTTGGCTTAATGGTAAGCGCCGAACTGCTGACACTTTCTCGTCGTACTTTTGTGCGCCTTGGAAAGTGGCGACCGGAATAGCAGTGTCGATCTTTCTGCTGACAGCAACGTCGGCCTGCTCCGAGCCAGTGCCTGGATCGTTGGATGTGCACTGGAACGAAGGCGCTTCAGATTGCAAGGCAACTCCACAAGCGCCCCTTCAAGTTCATGCTTACGAGCCGCAAACGTTCATCCTGCGGCAGAGTCCATGCGCAGACTTTGAAGCAAATTTTCTCTATCTTCTCATCGGCTCCGACAAAGCTCTTCTGATCGACACCGGTGCCGTCGCGGACCCGAAAGAGATGCCCCTGGCGAAAACGATCTTGGAACTGTTGCCGGAGAAGGACCACAAGAAGCTTCCACTTCTGGTGGCGCATACCCACAGGCATATGGATCATCGCGCCGGCGATCCTCAGTTCGCATCGCTTCCATCGGTCCAGATTGTGCCCATAGATTTGGAAGGGGTTAAAGCGTTTTACCGTTTCACGAATTGGCCCAGCGAAATTGCCCATCTGGATTTGGGTGGCCGAACTGTCGACGTAATTCCGACGCCTGGACACAACCCGACACACCTGGCGTTTTACGACAACAGAACCGGGATTCTTTTTTCTGGAGATTTTTTGATGCCGGGCCGGTTGCTGATTGAAGACGCCGCGGCGTATCACGAAAGCGCCTTGCGGGTTGTCGACTTTCTGAAGACGCGTCCGCTTACCCATTTCCTGGGTGGGCACATCGAGTTGAACACTGCAGGACGCGCCTACCGGTTTGGATCTCACTACCATCCAGATGAGCACCGGCTCGAGTTGGGAAGAGAAGATTTAGCAGCGTTGCCAGCCGCCTTTGAAAGCTTCAATGGCTTCTATGCGCGACACCCGAATTACATTCTTACCAATCCCATTCGCAACCTTGTGGCGCTGGCAATTATCGCGGTTGCGGTATTGATTTTTATCGTGTGGGGAGTTCGCCGATTGCTGCGTCGCCGCAGGCGCCAGCGCGGTT
>Ga0193719_10000684_pt1 | contig 12938 bp, 16 predicted proteins | sample U2a2metaG_FD_160103 | JGI IMG/M metagenome (GOLD analysis project Ga0193719, IMG submission 160103) | Soil microbial communities from a riparian zone of the East river system, Colorado, United States - U2a2 | ecosystem: Environmental > Terrestrial > Soil > Riparian zone | place: USA: East... | reverse complement strand
GGCCATGCGCTATCGGCTCCTCAATGAGCCGGCCGAAGCGGAGAGCATTTGCCTCGATGTACTTAAAACCGACCCGGAAAACCAAGAGGCAATCATCACACTGCTGCTCGCATTAACTGATCGCTTCACGAAGGGCTACGGGGTAAGCGACACGCAGATCAAGCAGCTACTTGGGCGCATTCGCAGCGACTACGAGCGCGCTTACTATTCCGGAATCTTTGCCGAGCGGCGCGCCAAAACAAAGCTAACCCAAAATACGCCGGGCTGCCGATTTCAGGCATACGATCTTTTTCGCGAGGCTATGAACTGGTTCGAAAAAGCGGAAGCAATCCGTCCGCCCGGAAACGACGATGCGTTGCTCCGTTGGAATACTTGCGCCCGAATCATTGAGCGAAACAACCTCGTTCCTCGCGAGGAAGAAGAGCCAATCGAGTTTCCGCTCGAGTAATTATCCGCTTCGCTCAGCGAAACGTAGGTGGATCGAGCAGTCCCTTGCTCGATGTTAAAGTTAGGCGGCGAAGCCGCATTTATTGGCATCGCCCGACGGAGCCGTCGATCCACCTTATTTGCAAACCAGGTGCGATGGCCGCAGCATCATCGCCATGACAAGAATCGAGGACGAATTTAGTCGCTTCGAACACGAAGGCTGGGAACGCGTCGCGGACAAATACGATTCTGTGTGGTCGTCACTGACGCGGCAATTCATCCCGTATTTAATCGAGAATGCTCAGGTTTCAGCGGGCATGTCCGTGTTGGATGTCGCATGCGGACCCGGTTACGTTTCCGACGCAGTCAGAAAGTTGGGTGCTATTCCCTTCGGTATCGATTTCTCCGAAAAAATGGTGGCAATCGCTAACAGAATGTTCCCCGAGATTCGATTCGCTCAAGGTGACGCTCAAGCTTTGCCCTGTGACGGAGCGAGCTTTGATCGGGTGTTGATAAACTTCGGTTTGCTGCACCTCTCTCACCCAGAGCAGGCGTGCGCTGAAGCGGCCCGCGTCTTGAAATCGGGTGGCAGATTCGGTTTCACAGTGTGGGATCCGCCGCTGGAGAACCCCGGGGCTAAGATCGTCAATGATGCGGTCGAAGCGTACGCAGACCTGAATGTGCAATTACCCGAAGGCCCGCCGCATTACTTGTATGACCAAAAACAGGAATGCAGAACAGTATTGGAGCAAGCCGGGTTTGATGGAAGTTCAATGATCTACGAGACGCGCTTGGTTGAATGGCACCTTCCAACTGCGCGGTATTTCTTCGAAGCGGAGCGCGATGCGGGCGTCCGTACCGCTGGGCTCCTGGCCCGCCAGTCACCAGAAAGGCTAAGCGCGATTTGCGCGGCGATCGAAGATGGGGTCAGGCAATATGCGAGAGGAAACGAATTCCTGGTACCGATGGCCGCACACATTATCGTCGTATCAAAAAGCTGAAAACCAAAATGAAGCGACTATTCGTAGTGATTCGCAGCCATGGCGCCGGCTGGCGAGCCTCGCGCTCCATGGAGGATCAGGAAGATTGGCAAGCTCATGCCTCCTTCATGAACACTCTTGAGAAGGAAGGATTCGTCTTGCTCGGAGGTCCGTTGGAGGGCACGCACGAGGTTCTTCTTGTAATCCGCGCATCGACCGCAGACGAGATCGTGGAAAGACTCTTGGCTGATCCGTGGTCTAGCGTGGACATTCTTCGTATAAGCCGAATTACGCCGTGGACGCTGCGATTAGGTTCGCTTTCGCAAGGCATCGCCGCTTTCCAAGACAGCGCCGTTCACAATGACAGCTCCGACGAAAGGTGAAGGGACTTACAACGTCGTCGTTATCGGCGCCGGCACAGCCGGGCTCGTAACCGCAGCAGGGACAGTTGGACTCGGCGGTCGCGTCGCGCTCATCGAGCGCAACAAAATGGGCGGCGATTGTTTGAATTTCGGTTGTGTTCCAAGCAAGGCGTTGATTTCTTCCACGCGTTTGATCAATAGAATCCGTCGCGCAGAAGAGTGGGGTTTGCGGAAGATTGAGCCGCAGTTCGAGTTTAACGAAATCTTCGAACGCATGCGCGCGCTGCGCGCGAAGATTGCGCCGAACGATTCGCAGGAACGTTTCGAGTCTCTTGGCGTCGATGTCTTTCGCGGCGAAGCGAAATTTCTATCGCCATATACCGTTCAGGTGGGCGACGAAGTGTTGCGGGCGAAGCATTTTGCAATTGCGACAGGCTCGCGTCCGACTGTTCCCAAGATCGCAGGAATCGAAACGGTAAAGTTTTTCACCAACGAAACGATTTTCGACGAGCTGAATGCGAAACCGGAAAGTGTGATTGTGGTCGGCGGCGGACCGATCGGTTGTGAACTTGCGCAAACATTCCGCCGCCTCGGCGTCGGGGTGACGATCCTCCAACGCAGAAATCAGCTTTTACCAAAAGAAGATCCAGATGTGGCGCGTTTTCTTGAAAGCCGCCTGATTAGCGAAGGTGTCCGCGTCATTAAGAACGCCGATGTGCATTCAGTGGCAAGCGGCGACGCTGGGAAGATCGCGCTGGAACTATTAGATCGACACTCGGACCGGCTGGCCGAACGGATTTTTTTTGCTGATGCGCTCCTCGTCGCCACCGGGCGAACACCAAACTTCCGAAGCCTGGATCTGAAATCGGCCGGGGTTGAGGTCAGTGAGAAAGGCATTCAGGTGAACGAGTATCTGCAAACGTCTCAACCGCACATTTACGCTGTGGGCGATGTCATTGGGCCATTTCTGTTCACGCACATGGCTGATGCGCAAGCGCGCGTGGTGGTGCGGAACATTCTCGTTCCTTTCCAATTTCTGCGGCAGAAAATGGATTATTCGGTCGTGCCCTGGTGCACGTATGTCGATCCCGAGATCGCCACCGTCGGATTAAATGAGTCCGCGGCAAAACAACAAAACATCGAATACGATTTGATCGTGCAGAAGCTTGATGAGGTGGACCGTGCCGTTGTCGAGAGCGAGAGCGCCGGTTTTGCGAAGGTTTTGCTGGCGAAAGGAAGTGACAGAATTCTGGGGGTGACGCTGGTGTGCGATCATGCCGGCGATTTGTTAATGGAGTTTACCCTGGCGATGCGGTACCGGATTGGGATTGGTGCAATCGCATCGACAATTCACCCTTACCCAACGTTCGCAGAGCTCGCACGCAAGCTGGGCGACAAATACAACAAGACGCGCCTGACGCCGACGGCGCGAAAAATTTTCGCCTGGCTCTATCGACATCGTCTTCATTGAGGATGAAAAGATTTGGCAAATGGATCGTCGTCGGACTGGTGGTAATTACGTTGTCGATTTTGTCTGCGATCTTGCCGGTCAGGGAATGGATTCGTGATTTCGTCGGCTGGGTGCAACAGCTTGGCTCGATTGGCGTAATTATCTTCATCTTTGCTTATGCGCTCGCGACCGTTCTTTTCCTGCCCGGCTGGATTCTCACGGTCAGCGCCGGACTTATTTACGGTATTCTTGGAGGCACCCTTGTTGCGCTTTGCGGCGCTGTCATCGGTGCGGCGCTGGCGTTCCTGGTCGCGCGATACTTGCTTCGGCAAAACATCCAGGAGCTCACACAGAAAAATCCGCGGTTTGCCGCAATCGACGAAGCGATCGGAAAAAACGGCTGGAAGATTGTCGGCCTCCTTCGGTTGAGCCCGCTCATTCCATTTAATCTTAGCAATTATTTCTACGGCATCACGTCGATCAGCTTCGGCTCTTATGTGCTCGTCTCCGCTGTCGGAATGATTCCAGGGACCCTGCTCTATGCGTATCTGGGGGCGATCGGTCAGGCCGGAATTTCCGGCGGCCCTTCGCAGCATAACAAATGGCAATATGTTTTGCTCGCGTTCGGTTTGATCGCGACGATCGCTGTCACGATTCTCGTCAGCCGAATCGCCAAGAACGCGCTGAAAAAGTCGGGTGCGGCCTAAGAGATGATCAAGCGATCACACCAAAGCGCCGCCGCAACTGGAGCCGGAGCCGGCGGTGCAGCCAAAACAATGGTCACCAGTCATGATGTTGCGATTGTCGAACCTGTCCGGATCGATGTCCCATAAAAATACGCCCGATCCATCGGGATTCTGCCACTGCATGTCGAGTTGTTGATTGAAATCGCAATCGTAAACTTCGCCGCGCCAGCCAACGCTGATCGTGTGGCGACACATCAATCCCTCGATCGTCGCGGGATTGAATGCGTTGATCAGCAACTCCATGTACTTCTCAAGCTGATTGTCGTGCCGGAGATGAGAGGCGAAACGGCCAATCGGTAGATTCGTGATCGTATAAAGTTTATTGAAGACAATTCCGAAATGCACACCCAATTCGCGTTTATAATCGGCTTCCAATTCGGCCTGTGATCCCGGCAAGAACGCGCCCACTGGATTGTAAACCAAATAAAGCGGCAACTTCGGGTCGATCCCGTACCCTAATGAATTCAGCATTTGCAGGGCAGTAATGCTTCCGTCGAAAACGCCTTCACCACGTTGCGCGTTTACATTCTCCGGTGTGTAGCACGGCATCGACGCTATAATTTCAACCTTGTGCCTGGCGAGAAATTCCGGGAGATCCTGATAACCAGGATCGAGCAGGATGGTTAGATTGCAGCGATCGATGACATGGCGAGGTTGTGTCAGCGCTGTTACTCGCTCGATGAAATAACGGAAATCTGGAATCATCTCCGGTGCGCCGCCGGTAAGATCGACGGTTGGAATCTCGCTTTTCCCCAGCCAATCGATAATGCGGTCGATCGTCTCGCGCGTCATGATTTCCTTGCGCTTTGGCCCGGCGTTCACGTGGCAGTGCACACAGGTCAGATTGCAAAGCTTGCCGACGTTGACCTGAAGAATCTTAGCATGCCCGCGGCGAAGTGGGATTGAGCGCCCCGCCAGCTTCTGTGCGAACCTATTCATGGTAGAACATCAGAATTAACTACCGCTGCCGTTGCCCTGCATCAAAGGCGCACAACTCGGGAACAACCAGACGATAATCCTCTAAGACTCTTGCACGCCAGGGTTTTGTTTTCCAAAGGCGGTAACCCCAGCCGTCCGATCACTTTGCGCAAGCATGTTCTCACTTGTTGCCAGTCGATCATTATCGGCTGATTCTCGCGGCATGTCATTGGTTGGGACGTTCCTGACGGAACTGCACGCGTTGGAATGGATCGGAATTCTCGTCGCGCGACTAGCAGTCGGTTTGTTGTTCTTTCTTTCCGGACGCAGTAAACTTTTCGTGCCGGAACGACGTGAACAAATGCGCGAAACTTTGGTGGCGGCGCGTGTTCCTTTTCCCGAGTTCAATACTCTGCTTGTTTCGACGGTTGAATTTGTCTTCGGCTTGTTTCTCATTCTCGGCGCACTGACGCCCATTACGTGCGCCATGCTCGGGTGCGTAATGATTATGGCGATTGCGACCATCGCAATCCGAAATATCAAAGCGACATCTCCGCTCGGCTGGCTCTCCGAATTCCTCTATCTTCCCGAGGTGCTTTATCTGGTCATCCTCTTTTGGCTTTTTCTTTCCGGGCCCGGCTGGTTCAGCATCGATCACCTCATACTCTCCCACCTGTAGCCATTCGATAGTGAGTTTTTCGGGGCCGGGCAAGCGGAGCGCATGGTCTACAATGATCATGGTGCAATTACTCGGCGAGCCTTTCCGCTGGTTGCGACTCGCGGTTGGGCTCTTCGCCGCTTGGCAGACGCCACTCGCGTTGTTTGCGAAACGGCAGAACGAAAAGGTGGCCGAGGGTGAGTTCGTGTTCGTCGCGATATGCGGCGACACCAATGGTCACGGCGTCCTGCGGCACGTCGCGGCGCAGAGTGCGATGAAGTTTGTCCCACCAGCAGAAAATGGTTCCCCAATTGGAATTCGTCTCGCGCTGGACGATCGAATGATGAATGCCGTGCATCCGCGGCGTGACGATAATCAGGTTCAAACCGCGTTCGAGTTGGATCGGCAGCCGCCAGTTAGAATGATGGAACAGGGTCGCGGCTTCGAAGGTGATAAAAAAAATGAGGAGCAGCGTTGGCGCGATGCCGAAGATGACGACAGCGACGGATAGAAATCCGACCGAGAAAAGCATCTCGCCGAAATGAAATCGCGCGGCCGTGCTAACATCGAGGTCGAGATCCGTGTGATGCACGTTATGGAATCGCCAGAAGACCGGAACCATATGGTTTGCCCAATGCCACCACCAGTACGCATAATCCATGAGCAGAAACGTAGCGATGCAAGCGGCCCACCCGGGTGGAGCGACCCAGTTTAACAAACCTATATGCCGATCTTGCGCCCACGTCGCTACCGCGAGTGGGATTGGTAGCATGGCCAGACGAACGATCGCGAAACCTGGAATCGAAAGCACGAAGTTGCGCACCAGACGATGCAGCGCGCTGAAATGCTGGCGTCGCAGCGGAAAGCGCCATTGCAACCAGAGCAGTGCGAGAAATATAGAGGCTAGCAGTGGTCGGCCAACATAATCGATCAAAGGAATTCTTTGCACAGCTTGGTATGGACGCAGCTATGACTTTATCATTGGCCGATGCGCAACGGCAACGCAGAGCCGATGAGGCGAGGCAATTTTCCTACGCGCCGATGCGCCGGAACGTGAAAGTGGTCTCGGGCTTTATCACCTCACCGTTCATCTCAAGTAAAGGGTAGGCGAGAAAATTGATCGGGCCGCTCGCCGGCTCGGGATGGACCACCAGATCGCGGCCTTTGGTCAACTCGAAACGATTTGCTGGATTATGACCGAAATAGTAGTCGGCCAGCTTTGGATTTTTCCACGCTTCGCTAATATCCACCGGCACCCAGCGTCCATCTGCGAGAAATTCCGCCCAGCAATGGTAGCCTTCGATCGTGCCCTCATTCTTGTCGGCTGGAATCGTCGCGCCAATGGCAAAACGCGCCGGTATTCCGATGCTGCGCGCCAAAGCGATGAAATAGGCGTGAAAATCGCTGCAGTTACCGGTTCGGGCGTCGCATGCGTACACGGCATCGCCGCGGCCCCAGCCGGTTCCGGATTTGTCGTAACGCATTCGGCCCATTACATGATCATAAAGCGCTTTCGCCCGTTCGAGATCGTCACTTTTCCCTGCAGCCGCTTTCTGAGCGAGCGCCCTGAAGGTTTCGTTAATTGGCACCAGCTTCTCCGGGCGCAAGTAACGCGCAGTTTCCGCACTGCTTGCAGGGTAGGCGGCCTTCTCCTTACGAACCACACGATATCGCACCTCCACGGTTTTACCGCTGTCCGAAGGCTGCGGATAGAGCACGCAAATATCATTGCCGTAATCGCGGTCCTGCACTTTTTCCCATTTCATTGGGATGTTCAGCTCTCCCTCGGTCACGGTCTGAAAGGCGTCGGTCTTCGCCAGCGGCAGCCAGATGCGGGCTTCTCCTTTGATCTCCGGAAGTTTGACTCGATAGACGAATTCAAATTGATCCGTGCCTTTGACGATGCCTGGGGCGTCAGCAGCGCGGATCGCAAGCGCGCCCGACAGGAAAAACACCGGGAGAATCAAAAGCCGCATGGGCAGTTGGAAAGCCATTCGCAGGATCAGCTTGCTGGTACTTTGTGCCACTTGCCGTTATCTTCTTTCCAATCGTAAAGCGGTTTGCCGTCGACCTTGTGAACCGACGTATCTGTGACTTTCATTTCGCCTGGCTGCCCGGTCAGAAAGAAATCAATGTCGTAGGTCTTTCCGTCCGTCCCTTTCATATCCACACAGGCAAAATATTTCCCGCCGCCGAGGTCGGAGAGCCGATCGTCATGCACTCGTATTAAGTCGAGGGCCAAGTCCTGGCCCTCGTACTTCACGTGAAACTTACTGTCGGCGCTCTTTTTACTGTCGGCGTCAATGTTTTTCTTGATGCCGGCGGAAATATCAGCGGTGCTGACTCGTTTTTCCGTACTTTTCCCCTTCTGCGCGTGTCCAGGGTGCTCCGGATGCTCTTGGGCAAGAACCGGCGCGATGAATAGTGCGATAGCTGCTGCAATGATAAGTCTTGAAAACATACGAATTCCTCCGTTCCTAGCTTCGTCTGCTCGCATTTAGTTGGATGCCTAAATAGTTGTACGCACCAGAACCACGGAGACAAGTTTAGTTCAAAATGCAATTCTCGGTGATCGTTCCAGTTTTCAACGAGGCGTCGTTGATACGATCATTTCTTCAGCATCTGCGCGAGCGAGCACCCGGAGCTGAGATTATTGTCGCCGACGGTGGAAGCTGCGATGGCACGGTTGATCTCGCCACGGGCTTTTGCGATCAGCTTGTTAGAAGCGAACTCAATCGGGCCATGCAAATGAATGCCGGCGCGCGCGCTGCCGGCGGGGACGTGCTTTGGTTCGTGCACGCGGACGCTGAAGTCCCGCAAGGATGTTTGGATGCGATTGACTGCATCATGGGTGACCCAAAAGTCGTTGGCGGTTACTTCCGAATTCGCCTGCCGCGAGGCCTGGTTTATCGACTTACGGACAGCTTTGCTCATTACGCCGGCATCCTTCTGCGAATGCGATGCGGCGATCACGGCATTTTCTGCCGGCGAACCCTATTCGTCGATATTGGCGGATTTCCCGAGCTGCCGTTGATGGAAGACGTAGAATTTTTGCGCCGGCTCCGCCGTTGCGGTCGTGTAAAATACAGTGAGCGCCGGATCCTGGTAAACCCTCGCCGTTACAAATCAGTTGGGAGCGTTCGCTTGACGCTGGCTCATGGAGTCATCGCGACCCTTTACATTTTCGGCGTCCCCTCGTCGGTACTAGCATCGATTTACAGACGCATGTGCTGCGACCGCCGTAGCCGGCATCGATGATGCTGGCTCGGTTCAGGCGCGTCAGATGCACGCGTGTTGGGGAGTTAATCCGTTTCCTTTGTACAAGGGTAATGAAAAGGAGGAGTTCATGAGAATAACCAGCTTAGTTATCGTTTTGGTCGCGGCTACAGCGCTCGCTGTGCTTGGGCAGGAAGGTACAATCGAAGAGGCGAAGCATGGAGCGAAGAAAGCAGGAGAGACAATTAAGAACGGGCTTGAAACCGTAGGCGAGAAAACCAAAGATGCCGCTGAGGCAGTCGGAGAAAAGACGAAGGAGACGGCAGAAACTGTCGGCAAAAAGACCAAGGAGACTGTCGAAACCGTAGGTCAGAAAACGAAAGAGGGTGCCAAGGCAGCGGGGCGAAAATCCAAAAAAGCGTCGAGGAAGGCCAAGGCACAAGCCACCGATGAGCGATCAACAAATCGGGAGCCTAATACGCCGAGCCCGAACGATCGCTGAAAGTGGGATGCCCTGACTCAAACGAGCCGCGTGTGATCGCCAGCCGAATTTTTTGAGATAGCCTTTTTAAGCAAGAGGCGACCCACGGGAATTGCAACTCTGTTCGTTTCTGACTTGCTCAGGCTCATCGGCTGAGTCCTATTTGGCGCGATCAAATGAGTGGGTTGCGCTTAGGAGTCAACATCGATCACGTGGCGACGCTGCGCCAGGCGCGTTACGTCACCATGCCCGAATCCAAGAACGCCGAACCCGATCCGATTGTTGCGGCGTCAATTTGCGAGCGAGCCGGGGCTGGCGGGATTGTTGCCCATCTGCGCACTGATCGTCGCCACATTCAAGATCGCGATATCGAGCGATTGCGCCAGAACATCATGACAAAACTGAATTTGGAAATGGGCAATACCGAGGAGATCATTGACGTCGTGCTGCGCATCGTGCCGGATGAAGTTTGCCTCGTTCCGGAAAAGCGCGAGGAGGTTACAACCGAAGGCGGTCTCGATGTCGTGGCGCATCGCAAAGGACTGGAGAGCACGGTAAAGCGTCTCCAGACCGCGGGCATCCGGGTCAGTCTTTTTATCGATCCCACCCTGGAGCAAGTCGATGCTGCCGCTGAGCTCGGCGTAGAAATGATCGAACTGCATACCGGCAGCCTGGCCAATGCATTCACAGAAAAGGTCGAAAAAGAAGAACTGGAACAACTGCGGGCCGCTGCGCGCGCCGCATCAGAATCGCACATGCAAGTCAACGCCGGTCACGGCATCAATTACAAAAATATCGCGGTCATCCATCAGATTCCTAATCTGACCGAACTCAACATTGGTCATTCTATCGTGTCGCGCGCAGTTTGGGTGGGACTGGGAAACGCAGTGAAGGAAATGCTGGCCGCGATGCAAAATTATCCCGGATGATTACCTTACTGCAGGTGAACTTGACTGCTTTAAGCAGTCAAGTCTAACGACATGAGCGTGCTCGGTATCGGTGTTGATCTTGTCGAGTGTGCGCGTATTCAGCGTTCAATCGACCGGTTTGGTGATCGATTTCTCCATCGTGTCTTTACCGACGGCGAGATTGAATATTCGATGTCGATGAAATTCCCGGCGCGCCATTTGGCGGCGCGGTTTGCGGCGAAGGAAGCCGTTTCGAAAGCATTCGGCACCGGGATCGGCAAAGCGATGGGCTGGCGCGACATCGATATTCGCAAAAAGCCAAGCGGCGAACCGTTTCTCGTATTCTCGGGGCCAGCCCAGGAGCTTGCCGCAAAACGGGGCGTAAGTTCGGCCCTTATTACTCTCAGCCACACCGAACATCACGCCATCGCCTGCATTGTGCTTGAGGGCTAACATCACCGACCGTTACGCCAACTGATCATGACCATGGAACATTTTCGGTACATCATGGAAATCGTCGGAACCGGCGTGGACGGCGCGGGGGTGCTTATCGTTGTGAGCGGCGCGATCGTGGCCACTGCGCGACTCGTTCTTCATCGCATGCACAGCACCGGCAATTATTATTCGCTTTACCGGCAGGATGTTGGACGCGCGATTTTGCTGGGACTCGAGTTTCTTATTGCTGGCGACATTATCCGGACCGTCGTTGTAGCACCCACCTTGCAAAACGTCCTCGTTCTGGGATTGATCGTTCTCATCCGCACGTTCCTCAGTTTGTCATTGCAACTGGAAATCGAAGGCAAGTTGCCCTGGCGCCGCGAGGTGCCACATGGAGAAAATTGTTGAAGACAGATTCGCTGACAAGACTCCGACTTCACTGCCTTTATTTTGGTTTTCATCGGGGTGTGATCGTTTTGCATCACGTGGGAAGCTGAAAACTCTAGTGGTGGCAGGATGGCCGGTCGCGCACGGCTTCCATTCCCTCGCGGAAAATCAGTGGCAACATGCATAATGCGGCGATTGGATCCGCCCACCACCAGCCGAAAAGCGCGTTCAGCAAGAGGCCGCCGAGCAGGATCGCCGATAAATAGGCGCAGATGTCTGTCTGTCGTGAATCCGCGTGTAATGCGCGACTGTCGAGCTTTGCCGCGACGCGACGTTTTGCCCGAGCCAGCAACGGCATGACGATCAGGGAGACGATGGAAAGAACAATACCGACCACGCTTGTTTCCGGTTGTTCGCGGCGCAGAAGTGAATTGCCTGCTTCAAACGCAACATAGAACGCCAGCACGAAAAAGCTGACGCCGACGAGTCTGAGCGCGAGGCGCTCGCGTTTCTCGGTTGTGTCGGTTGCATGCAAACGCCACAGCAAAATTCCGCCGGACAAACTTTCGATGAGGGAGTCGATTCCAAATCCGATCAGCGCGATGCTGCCAGCAAATACGCCCGCGCCGACAGCAACGGCCGCCTCGGTCGGATTCCAGCCGAGCGTGAAGTACTCCAGTCGTCGCCCGGCACGAAGCTGATTTGCGCGCTCATGATCAAGTAGCATCTGCATATCGCGGCTGTTCCGACTGTTCACAGATTTCACTCCCCCGATCTCGTCGCTCTACCCAATCATACAACACAGGCAGGAGAAGCAGTGTCAGGAACGTCGAACTAATAATTCCGCCGATCACTACCGTAGCCAATGGCCGTTGCACTTCCGCGCCTGCGCTGGTCGAGAGAGCCATCGGGATGAAGCCGAATGCTGCTACAGCCGCAGTCATCAGAACCGGCCGCAGGCGTGTTAAAGATCCTTCGATCACGGCAGACTGGGTATCGAGTCCGCGCTCGCGCAGTTGATTGAAATAGCTAATCATCACAACACCGTTAAGAACGGCGACGCCGCTCAAAGCGATGAAGCCCACAGCAGCGGAGATGCTGAATGGCATGTCGCGCAGCCATAGCGCGACGACGCCGCCTGTGACCGCGAGCGGGACGCCGGAATAAACAAGGAGCGCTTGTCGCACGCTGCCGAACGCCATGAAGATCAGCACGAATATAAAGGCCAACGCGGTTGGCACGACAATGGCGAGGCGCGCTTTGGCTTCCCGCAGATTCTCGAATTGGCCACCGAACTCAATGCTATAACCTTCCGGGAGCTGCACCTGCTCGTGCACTTTGGCGTCAGCCTCGCGCACCCAGTTTTCCACGTCACGGGCTCGCAGGTTTACCATCAGCGCCGCTCGGCGTTGCGCCGAATCGCGCAAAATTGGCGAGACTGTCTTGACCCGTTCGATATCCGCGACTGTGCCAAGCGGCAGCATGCCGGCTTCACCCACGCGAACAGGCAATGCGCGGATCGTCTCGAGATTCTCCCGATCCGCTTCGTTAAGCCTCACAACAATGTCGAACCGGCGATTGCCTTCGACCAGCGTGCCGACGGTCTGTCCGCCTAATGCCGCCGCGATCGTCTGATTGACGTCGCCGCTGTGAAGGTTGTATTGGGCGAGAACATCGCGCTTCACCTTGATCTCGAGCATTGGCACGCGACCTGTCGTTTCAAATTCCACCTCGCCCTCGCCCTCTCGCGTGCCGGGAATCTGTTCCAGCACTTCCTTGACCTCCGCGCCGAGGCGCTCCAGCACATCGTAATCGTTTCCGAAAATCTTTACCGCGATGTCGGCGCGGATTCCTTCGAGCATTTCGTTGAAGCGCATCTCGACCGGTTGAGCAACCATGACGTGTGCGCCCGGATTAATTGCTTCGATTTCTGTCGTAATGATTTTTGACAGCTCGTCTTTGCTGATC
>Ga0193719_10000683_pt1 | contig 12944 bp, 16 predicted proteins | sample U2a2metaG_FD_160103 | JGI IMG/M metagenome (GOLD analysis project Ga0193719, IMG submission 160103) | Soil microbial communities from a riparian zone of the East river system, Colorado, United States - U2a2 | ecosystem: Environmental > Terrestrial > Soil > Riparian zone | place: USA: East... | reverse complement strand
ATCTCGTCGACGACGACGCCCGTTGGCGCGGTATTCTGCGCGGACTGGGCAAGACCTTCTGGCATCAGACAGTGGCCACCAAACAGATCGAGAATTACATCAGTCGCCAGTCGGGGATGGACCTGAGCAAGGTGTTCGACGAGTATCTGCGCACGACGAAGATTCCGACGCTCGAGTACAAGCTCGAGGGACAGAAGCTCTCCTACCGCTGGACCAATGTCGTGCCGGGATTTGCGATGCCGGTGAGGGTCACGACATCGACGGGCAGCTACTCGTGGATCAGGCCAACGGAGAAATGGAAGACGATGGCCGTGAAGCTGAGCCGGCCTGAGGATTTTCGCGTCGACGAAAACTTCTACGTCAACGCGAAGGATTTCCTCAAGCCGGCTCCAGACTCAACTACCGTCCGTACAGGCCTGTGAGGCGCGCGGTCCCCAGCTTGTTGGCGTTCAGATTGTATCCGACCATCGCAGACGTCGCGTTCCCTGGAACGTCGAGCTTGTCCACTTTCAGCGCGAAGACTGTGATGTGATAGTGGTGGGGCTTGTCGCCGACTGGCGGACACGGCCCGCCGTACCCCTTGTTTCCGAAGTCGGTCATGCCCTGCGTGCTTCCACTCGGCGCGTTTTTTCCGTTGCCCGCGCCGTCGGTGAGGGCGGTCGTCGATGCCGGGATATTGTACATCACCCAGTGCCACCAGCCGCTTCCAGTCGGTGCATCGGGATCATACATGGTGACGGCAAAAGATTTTGTCCCGGCCGGTGGGTTCGACCACTGTAGCGCCGGTGAGAGGTTCTGCCCGTTGCAGCCCATGCCGTTGAAGACGTGGGGTAGTGTGATGCGCCCCTTCGACGCGAGATCGGGCGCCGTCAATTTGAAATGACCCGTGGCTGTCGCCTTGGGTTTTGCCTTCGGTGCTTTTGTGGCCTGGGCTTGGGCGATCGATACAACTCCGAGCATCATTGCGGCAGCGGTGACTGTTGCCCGCCAGTACCGGCGCGACTCGTACATCATATCTCCCCTCCTGATTGGCTGAACGAAGATCGTGCTATCTCCACACTGCGAGAATGAGTCCCGCAAGCATGAACGAGACAAGGTTGTAGCTCGAATTAATCAGCCAGAGCTGCTTCGGCTGGCCGGAGAAAATAGCGGTGGCGTAGCTCGTCGGCGCCGCGAAGCCAAGCCAGCAGACAAAGCCGAACATCGCTCCGTGCGCTGCGTTGAGCTGCATGACGGAAGGATCCACCGCGTGTGCGAAGTGCTCGAGCAGGTGCGCCATGACCCAGGACGTGATCAGCGCCGTCACGAAGGCGCTGGTGTAAAGGAGGGGCATGTTTGCGCTCGCCGCCTCGGCCCTCATTTGCTCCTCCGTCTTCCCCTGAAGCGCGACCCATTTTTTCACGAACAGGACCGGGGAATACCAGAGTCCGCCGAGTATGAAGATGACGATGGCGGCGACGAGAACTGCGAGGTAGTTGACCGCGAGGAAATGCATTACAAAACCCTCCGTCGGATATGAGTGGCGCGTGAGCCCGGGAAAATCTACGTTCGCCCAGCGAACCCCGCAGCAGCGCAAATCAAGCGGATGGCAGCCTCTGCCGCAGCGCCATCTGTATCGACGGCTGGGTCGTAGGCAGACAGGGTGATACCGGCAATCCGGAATTGCCGGCTGATTTCCGACAGGGCGTACTCGACATCCTCGATCGTCAATCCACCCGTTACCGCGAACGAGTTTGCCGCGGCCACGCGGGCATCGAGAACATCCAGATCGAGGTGGACGTACATCTGCTGGACGCGCTGTCTGATCGAGGCGAGAGCATGGCCCAGATCCGAGCGCACCTTTCTCGGCTCGATGACCTCGACGTCCGATTCGTCGAGCAGGCCGCCTTCCAGAGAATCGATGTCACGTGTCCCGATCAGGCACACTCGGTCATCGGGAACCGGCTCGAAGTGTGGCACCGTTGCAGCGAGCTGCGTCCAGCAGCGACCGGTAATTATGGCAACCGCTGTCCCGTCCAGAAATCCGCTTGCCGTCGTCTCAGGGGTATTGAAATCGGCGTGGGCATCGAACCATGCGACTCCGGTGGAGGCAGTGCCAAGTCCGGCGAGCATTCCGACCGCCGTGTTGCAGTTACCGGCGAGAACGATGGGAAGCCGGCCCGCTTCGAGCGCTTCGCTCACCGCGCCCGAGAGCATCCGCATCAGCTCGAAGCTCGTCTGGATCTCCGCGTGCCACGAATCACCAGCCAGCTCCGCGACCTTGGTGTGCACGCCGTGGCCGTTTTCGCGGAGTGCGCGCTCCAGTCCAGCTTCGAGAAGAGCCTCCGGACCCGCACCCATGCGCGCCCGGTAGTTCCCGGAATCGTAGGGGATCGCGAGAAGCTGGACATCCATGGCGGAAAAACTAGCGCAATCGTTGGGAGAGAACTGCAACTGAACGGGTGCCAGACGTCAGTAGCATAGTTGCTAGTAATTCAGTTCACGACGCCCGGACTTACCTCAATGGCGTTCCTGGTACAGGCAGTGACTGTGCTTTGACCCGTGCCGGTGAGGTCGGGGCGTAGTGAACTAACGACTTGCACCTCTGCCACTGGCGTCTGGCACCCGTTCCGTTTGCAGTCTCCGTTCAGTTTGCAGTTGCCAGCCTCGCACCCGTTCGGTTGCAGTTTCCAATCTTGCACCCGTTCGGTTGCAGTTCTAGCGATCGAGGTGCGCCCTGGCTGCGCGTGCTCTCGCGGCGAACGCCTTTGCGTCATCCGGCCAGAAGCTCTCCATGAGCGGTCCCTTGCCGATCTCGACGTCGTGGAAAACCTCCTCTCCATTTGCGCGGAGGATCTGAAGCCGTCCGTCCGCGTACCTGGCGTCTGCCATGTCGCGCAGGTGGTAGGCGATCCCGTGGTCGAAGAGAGGGACGAGTGCGCCGAGAGCCATACGCGCAAAAACCCGATTGACCGCGCTCTTGATCGTGTCCGTCGTCTCGCGCGCGTTGATCCGCGCGAGTCCGCGGTCGGTCATCTGCGCGACGATCGTCGTGTCCATGAGAAGAAGCGCCGCCTGTCCGTCTCTACTGACGATCGCGAAGCGTGCGTGCGCCGCCTGCTCCCTGTCGATCACGTGCGCGACCGAATCCGGAACGTGGACGGAGACGTGCATCGAGGTGGAGTCCTGCGCCCCGGCCGGAGCGGCGACCATCGCCGCGAGCGCAAAGGTGACCAAGGTAAGGACGTGACTGAACTTCATGCGGTGCTCCGGACGAGGGGGTCTTGTTGCCCTACGGCCATCGTGGGGAGCGAGTTTCGAGTAGATGCAACTGAACGGGTGCCAGAGGTCAGTAGCAGAGATGCCAGTCGTTAGTTCACTATGCCCTGACTTCACCCGCGCGGGTCATGACACAGACAACTGCATGTGCGACGAACGCCACTGAGGTAAGTCCGGGCGTCGTGAACTAGTCACTGGCACCTACGCTACTGACGTCTGGCACCCGTTCAGTTGTAGTTCAGGCACCCGTTCAGTTGCAGCTAATTGCGGTAAATGTCCGCGAACTGCTTTTTGAGCGCGGCGACCTTCGGCTGATCATTGATCACGATGTACATCTGGTTCGGATTCTTCGCCAGGTAATTCTGGTGGTACGCTTCGGCTGTATAGAACCCGTGCAGCTTCGCCACCTGCGTCACGATCGGACGTGAGAATGTCTTCGCCGCGGTCAGCTGCTTGATGTAGCTCTCCGCAACCTGCTGCTGCTGGGCGTTGTTGTAGAAGATCGCCGAGCGGTACTGCGTGCCGTGGTCGGGTCCCTGCCGATTGAGCTGCGTCGGGTCGTGCACGACCGAGAAGAAGATCTGGAGCAGCTTGCCGTACGACACCTGCGACGGGTCATAGATGACCTCCACCGATTCCGCGTGCCCCGTATCGCCGGTGCTCACCTGCTCGTACGAAGGGCTCGCCACGTCACCACCAGCGTAGCCGGAGATGGCGTGCTTCACTCCCTTCACGTGGTCATACACCGCCTCGACTCCCCAGAAGCACCCGCCGGCGAACACAGCGGTGTCCTCGGTGGCGCCACCAGCCACCTGCGCATCGAATGAGGGCGCACTGACCGGCCCTTCAGTCGAGCGGGAAGCGCCGTTCGTGAGCTTCGCGGCGAACAAAACGAACGCGACAGTAAGCACAGCCAGTATGGCCGCGAAGTTGGGCAAAGAACGTCTCATTTTGATCTCGGTGGGGGACATGTATAAGACCGTCGAATGGCAATGATTGTTCCCATTTTACGTCCGTTTATTCGGGCGCCAAGCGGCCCTGGAGGCTAGGCCTCGGTCACGGAGAGCACGTTCCCATCCGGATCCTCGAACCACGCCACCTTGGCCCCACTTGGGGAGCTCCAGACTCCGAGCTGGTCCTGCTCCATTCCCGGAAAGCGCTCGAACTTTACTCCCTTCTTTTGAAGACCTTTCACAGTTTTTCCGATGTCGCTTACGCTCCAGCCGAGGATTGTGAACGGCGCGGGCTTGTAGTCCGCGACGCCCGAGACGTCGACGACGCGGACCATCACCCCGTTGGCATCGAAAACGAGAGCAAAGCGATCGTCGCTGACAAAGCGGAGCCCGAGCGTTTTCTCAAAGAACTCGCGCGCTTTCTCTCGGCTTCTCGTGGGGACGAACGCGATGATGTCCATTGATCCCAGCATCGGGCCTCCTGCGGCAACGGTCAGGTGAAAATCGGCGGCAGCCTCTGCTCGCTCGTTCTTCGGAACGGATAGTTGTACGCGAGCCGTGCTTCGAGATCCGGGTCTGGAGGATTGCTCCCCTCGAGAAAAACCCATTCAATGTCGACGAACTCGCTGTTCTTCCACATGCCGATCCCTACCTGTTTTTCCAGGTCGAGCTCATACTTGGCCGCGCGAGAAAGACTTCGCAAGGCGCTGTTAGCGCGGTCGTGAAATTCCCTCGTCACAGGCAGGGTAAGAAACACGCAGCTCCTCCGCTCCGACGCGATTCGAAACGGCTGCTCGAACCGATTGGCGCGCACCGCTTCCAGCGCCAGCCGTAGTTGCAGCTTGAGCGCGCGCAGCTCGTACCGTTCCAGGAGCGCCAGCTCGAGAAGAATCTCGTAGCCATCGGTGTCGGCGGATTCTTCCTCCTGCGCCGCGACCTTGCTCGCGAGCGTCTCGAGCACGAAGGAGAATTCGCACGCCGTTGGCCCGCCGCGGGAAAGCGCCGCCCTCTCGAACCTCGCATCAGGCGGCGACGAAAAATCCTCCAGCAGGTACTGCCCGATCAGCGCCGATTCGCTCACCGCGGTCGATGGCGGATCCCAGTTGAGAAGAATGTCGCGTCGAAAGCTGAAGTAGTCGAGCAGCTCCGCGGGCGTGACGAAATGGTGGCAGATCTCGAAGTAGTCGGTGTCCCTCAGAACGTGGACGAAGCCGCCGTTGCGGCTTTTCTTGAACCGTGTGGCGCGGAACGCACGCGATTTCGGGGGCACGCGGTAGATAATCATGGTAACGAACGACTCTGGCTTTTTCGGAGAGACGGTGGCGCGATGCCCGAAATGATTCACCAGCGACAGGCCTACGTAGCTGCCGAGCAAGTCACGGGTGTTCTGGATCCGTTTCGCGCCCTTTTTCACGACGTGATTGGAGATCCACTTCTCGAGGTCCCCTGCCTTCGACGTCACCTTCTGCTCGCGCTCGCACAGCTCGAAGATGAACCCGATGTCATCCAGCATCAGCACTCTGTCGGCGAGCTCGACGTCCTTGTCGAAACTGATCGGCAGCTGGCTCGCCGCGTAGGAATACGCCCTCGTGAAAACGTTCTCGTGTTGCTGGGCGGCGAAATCGTGTATCAGGCTGGTGGGCTCCCGGGTGCTCTCTTTCACTCGCGTTCGGCCGCGATGCGTCGAGCGGCATCGGTCCGGGGACGGCGATCGCGCGCGCGATGATGCAGGGGATGGCTCGTGCAGGTCGCGTTGAGGCGCGTATGCCCTCGCGGTGGATTGTGCTGATTACTTAGCAGGGAAGCACGATTCACCGCAAGCCTCAGTCAGTACCGCCTCTTTTGCCGCTCCCGCGCCAGCAGCAGCGCCCCCCCCACGAGACCGGTGATGATGCAGAAGAGATAAAGCACCCGGATACTCACGAGCTCGTACAGGGGATTTGCATCGGTCAACGGCCGGAAGGGATGGATATCCTGGTACATGATGCCGTCGAGCAGCGAGTGGAAAACGCCGCCAAAGACTCCACTCACCGCCGCGATCGGCAATCGGAACTCGGCGGCAAGTGCCTCCGGGACGACGTCGCGTGGTCGCGCCCACCAGCCGCCGACCCTGGAGACGATCAGCCCGCACAGGAGCCCTATCATTCCGCCCAGAAGGAAGGTGTGCGCCTGGCGATGCACCGGGTATTCGCCCTGCAACATGTAGTAGCCCGACTCGACGTCGATCACCACCTGCGCGAGCGAATATGCCGCCATCGAGAACTGTCGTGGCGCGGCGGCCTTGATGAGCACACCGGGACCCAGGTGAAATGGAGTTGCTGGCATAGCGCTCCAGCCAATTTATCCGGACGTCGATGCTTCCGACTAGGACGGCATTCGAGATCGACCGCGGGCGCATGGTCGCCATTTGGCACCAGCAGTATTATTTGGCGATGATTAGCGGGCGATGGGGCTGGTGGCCCACGACATTGGTTTGGCTGCTGGCGTTCGAGCCCTTGCGTGCTCAGACGGACGAAATCCAGGTCTACACCGGCGAGGTTCAAACGCCGGGCAAATTCAATCTCACCGTTCACGCCAACTACACTCCCGACGGCCGCACAGTTGTCGGGTTTCCCGGCGGAGTGGTGCCGCAACACTCGCTCAACAGCGCCTTCGAGTGGGCGTACGGTGTAACCGACTGGTTCGAGGCGGGCACATACCTTCCGGTCCTCACACTCACCGGCGACCACACGCTCGAGCTCGATGGGGTCAAGTTGAGGGCGTTATTTGCAGTGCCGCACGCCGAGGCCCGACGGTTCTTCTACGGCATGAACTTCGAGCTGAGCTTCAATTCGAAGCACTGGGATCAGTCGCGATACAGCGGCGAGATACGGCCGATCGTCGGGACCCGAGCAGGTCCCTGGGATCTGATCGTCAATCCGATCCTTGACACCTCGTTCGACGGGTTTTCGCGTCTCGATTTCGCCCCGTCTATACGCCTGGCCTACAACCGATCCGCGACACTCGCGCTGGCGGTGGAACACTACGCCGACTTCGGCCAGCTGCGCCGCCTCGATAGTCGCGAGAATCAGGAGCACAATCTTTTCGCGGTGACCGATTACGGTGGCAAGCTATTCGATCTGGAAGCAGGCATCGGTTTCGGATTGACCAAAGCGTCCGACAAGGTCGTGCTCAAGACGATTCTTTCCCACACGTTCTGAATCACCCGTCGCGCCGATGGGGGCGGGCAAATCCGGCTCGCGTTTTCGCGAGTAACTCACCTCGTGTTCGAGCCTCGCTCTTTCGAGCGCAGCAACTCGGCAACATCATCGAGACCTCGTATACTCGCGAGATCGGCCGCCGTTTGTCCCTGCGTGTTGCGCACAGTGGGATCGGCCCCACCGGCGAGCAGCATTTCGGCGATTTCTTTCGCGCGCGCCTCGTCACCGGGTAGCCACATGAGAGGCGTCTCATGCTCTCCGCTGGACTTGGCGAGTGTCGGGTCGGCGGTCAACACTTCGCGCAAGCGCGCGACGTTGCCGATGAAAGCGAGAGCCCAGACATCGCGGCTGAGAGGGCTCAGGAATTCGATCAGGCGCTGCTTCTGTCCCCACACCGCGCCCCAGAGCGGCGTAATGCCATAGCGGGTCTCTCTTGGATCGATCTGCGCGCCCCGGGCGGTGAGAACCTCCGCGACGCGAAGCGCATCATTGTAACCTGCCACGTGCAGCGGATGCTGCTTGCCTTCTTCGGGGTCCTCGATGTCCGGAGACATTCCGAGGTCGAGCAGCAGCGCGACTACATCTGACTGATCGCGTGCCGCCGCCAACATTATCGGTCTCGGTGAAGACAAATACTCCGGGTGACCCGCGAGTAGCGACTCCGCCTTCTCTCGATCGAGCCCCAGGCAAGCGGCCGCGAATGCTTCCTCACCCTCGAGCGCCATGACGCTGCGCGCCGCTCCATAGCGGGCGAGCAACTCGGCCATCTCGACCGATCCTTTGCGTAACGCCTCCTCGTAGAGCGTGCGGCTCGATAGCCTTCCCGAGGCGTCGGCCGTATAGGCGTTTCGTTTTGGTGGCGGAGGTGCGTTGGGATTTGCGCCGTGCTCGAGCATCCATTGCGCGAGGCCGAGATCGTTTCTATCGATTGCCCCGCCGAGAAGAAATCGGGCGCCGCAGCCGTAACCGCCCATGTCGAACATTGGCCAGTTTGGATCCGTCCAGTCCGATTCGCGACCGGTTTTCACGGCGTGCGCGTAGGCCATTTCCAGGTACCACTCAACGTCGCCATTGAAGTGTGTGTTGTAGATAACCTGCCCATCGTACGGATTGGCGCCCCGCTCAATCAACAATTGCACGAGCGCATCGCGGTGTGAGTGCGGAGGCCGATTTTCTTCGCCTTCTCCGATCGCTCCCACCAGTGGCGTGTAGCGGCTGTCGCCGGCCTTGAAGTAGGCGTTCGGATTCGCGCCGTGATCCAGCAGCAGCTTCGCGATCGCGATCGCGTTGTCGTTCGCCGCCGGGAATGAGAGCCGCGTGAAGCACAGGTAAAGAAGCGGCTCCCAGTGCATCGGCCCGGCATCCTTGAAGAGGTCCTCGAACCCACCGACTCGAGCGCGATCGTCGCCGGCACCGACGCTCTTTTCCGTCGCGGCCTGGGGCCGTTCCCGGAGGGTGCGCTCGACTTCCGCGACGTTGCCGCACACGATCGCCGTATAAAAGCTGTCCTGCGCAATCTCCGGATGCTCCTTCAGAAGACGGTCGGCGGTATGGAGCGCCATCACGTGCGCGGGACCGCCCCGCACGTGATGGTCGGGGCAGGCGTTCTGCAGAAATCGCGCAACGAGCTTCTCGAGGGTGCTATCGGGCGTGAGCTTCCTGTGCATGGACTTCCTCCCGTTGCTGCCTGAAGTCCGCTGAATCACAGGCCGGAGAGAAAGTTCCGGATTGTCTGGCGACTATTTGGGTGGGAGTAGTCTCCCTTGCCGCGGACAGGAGGCGCCCCATGGCGCGCTGCATTTAACGTCGCACAGCATTGGTGTCGATGTCAATCGGCCGCCAGGCGAGCAACGCGAAACGGATTATCTGCGCGGGACGAGACGCTGGGCGACATATGACGACCAGGTCGCTCCACGATGCTGTCCCGCATTGGACAGGACTACCACGACGATGCCGTCTGAAAGAACGCGCGCGACCCCGTTATGATTCGCGTCGCCAATCCCCGAGTGCATCAATTCTGTGGCTCGCCCGTTCCGGACGTACACTCTGGTGCCGTAGCCGTAGTGAATCTCGAACGGCGGCTCGCTCCTCACGTGCATCAGAGGCGACTCGAGCTCCCTGCTTTCGGCGCGGCCAAAAAGCCGCTCGTCGTGGATCGAGGTTACCCAGCGGAAAATATCTCTCGCCGTGCTGCGGATCCCGTTCGCACCCTTGTGTCCCCAGTCGCCGCCCTGAAAAGTGGTAGATCGCATGCGCGCGGGCTCGAGAAGCTCTCGCTTGATGTACTCCTCCCAGGTGACGCCTGACGCTACCTCGATGATCGCGGCCAATAGCTGGTAGTCATCGTCCGAGTACCGGTAATGAGTGCCCGGTGGGTACTCGAGGGGCAGCGAGAGTATCGCGTTGACGGCACCGTCGCGCCGCATGATTCCCGTGCCCGCAGAGTGCCCCCGCAGCCCGGAGGTGTGCGTAAGGAGATGGAAAACCGTAATCCCCCGCTTCGACTCGGGAGCGTGCGGAAAGAAACGGGAGACGGGGTCGCTGAAGGAAAGCCGATGCTGCGACCGCAGTCTCAGGATCGCCGCCGCGGTGAATCCCTTCGTCATCGAGCCGATGTTGAACCGGCTCGCAACCTTGAGAGGATCTCCTATTTGCGGCGAGTACGCCTTCTCCATTATGACCGTGGTGTCTCTCGCCACCAGCACGACGCCGGAGAATCCGCTATCGGCTTGCGCCCGCGCTATCGCATTGAGTCGCGCGGGACTTTGCGCCACCATACGAGTGGCGGGAAAGAGCAGCAGCATCACGACGAGACGAACGCTCACTCGCCTCCTGCGTTTGGAGAGCCACCCGTTCACGTGTGCCTGAATCAGCCGCTCCAGTCAGCGAATTGAAGCGGACGCTCAACCAGCTTCGGCCCTCCAGACGGGCCTTTGAACGCTACGGAATGACAGCCAGAGCAGTGAGGATCCCCGCCGTAATGATCGACTTGGCGTAAACCGCGCGCGCCTGACGCTGAACCTGCTGCAGCTCGGCGGCGTCGGATATCTCTTGCGGGCCGCTGTCCATGTCGCGCTGACCGCGCGATGCGAGCCGCACTCACGTCTTGTCGCGCGCCTGAAAGACGCCGAGCGCGCCGACATAGAACACGAGAAAGAGAGGCAGTCTCCAAACGAGAGGCGCGCGAGCGACGACGAGCAGCACTGTGATAACCACGCCAACGCCGAACGCCACGATTCCGAAGACAAGCCGCTTGCGCCGCTCTCCCGTCCCGATGTTGCCGACGCGCGCTCCAGGAGACAGTGCCATTGCCGTCCTCCACGCTGGATTGCTGACGATCTAGTCTATCGCCAAAGACTCCACCAAGCCAAGCTCGGCCGTAACGAGAGTGAGACGCTGGACGGCCCGTAATCGCCAGGAACCGAGCCTGCCCCGCGATGACTGTTGCGTGGTTGCTGGAGGGGCGTCGAGAGTGGAGACCGCGCGTCAGCAGGAACGCTTCGACCGAATTCCTTCCCCACTCGACATGGCAACAGACAGCACGCTGGATAACTGGCTTTCGTCGTGGCCCGACGCGTTGGCATTCGCGGTCGGCCTCGCGGTCGCGTGGTGGACGCGCTGGAACGCGGGCGATCTCGTGTGGAGCTTGTGGTTGTCGAGCTTCGTGGTCGGCTATTCGACGATCGTGTGGATGATCGGCCAGCCGGTGGTGGAGCTCGCGCGCGCATCGTGGAAGGAGCGCGCCCTGGTGGATTCGAATCCCAGAATGCTCATGGCTTTCTGGTCGATCCTGCTGATCGGCGCGTTATTCTTCCTCGCGTTTTTCACGGTCCATTTCGGTGGGTTCCACTACGTCCAATCACAGTTCCTGATCACGTTCTTTCCGCTCGATCCGGGTGACGGAGGGCGGCACGCACTGAACGCGGGGATGTCCACTTATGTGGAGGTTGCGCGACGCTACTGGCCCTTCCTGCCGTCTGCGTTTCTCGCGCACCGTGCCGCGTTTCTGCGGAAGCCGCTCTCGCTGGGCCGGGACATGTCGCTCACGTCATTGGCCAGCAGCAACAAACTGGGCGACCTGTTTTCGGAGCCGTACAGGAATGTCCTGAGAATGCACGTGTTGATTTTCTTCTTTTTCTTCGCCCACTTCGCGAAGCTGGAAAATTTCGCGGTCTATGCCGTGGTGTATGCGGCCTATTTCTTCCCCTGGCGGCTGCTGCGCTCGGGAAGGATTAGCGAGATGGCTCCTGGTAGAGGCCAATCACATTCCCTCCCGGATCGCGAAACCTCCCGATTAACTCCGGCGTATCCGCGTCCAACGGCTGCAGGGCCTCGCCTCCATAACGAATGACCGCCTCGAGGGTCTCGGCGATGTCATCGACCATGATGTAGATCAGGAGTCCAGGTTGGGAAGTCGCTGACCGGCCGATCACCCACGTGCCGCTCACTTCACCCGTCGGATCATCGAATGATGTACTGCCGTCGCCTCGCTTCCCGATCTTCCACTTGAACACCTGGGCGTAAAAGTCGGCTGAACGCTGGACGTCGAGGGCGGGAATCTCGATGTAGGCGACCTTCCCATGGGCCAATGTAGGCATCAGGACGCTTCCGATTCCATATCAAGAATGAGATACAACGGTACTTCAAGTCGTTCGAAACTTCCCGGGGTGGAGCGACAAGTCAAGGGTGCTGGAAACAACCGAGAGTGCAACCGCGAGAGCAGGATTTCGTCAGCCGCCTAGCCACGCAGCGCCGACAAGTCCCAGCGCCACCAGTGTGGAGAACACGCCCGGTGGAAGAAAGAAGTATCGCCAGGTAAGACCCGCGATCAGCACGAAGCAGGCGGCAAACGACCACCGTGCAACTGGAAGAGCCGCTAAAGCCTCGCGCGACAACGAGGCGAATTGCCACGCGAGGATGGCGGCGAAAACGAGAAACACCGAAACGAAGAACCCGAATCCGCTGAAGAAATCCCAATACGAGCGATTGAAGCCCATAACGTGAAAGCTGAGGCTCCGCATTCCGTTGACGACGCCGTCCGCGTTCCAGCTGGGGTCCACTCGACGGAAGCCAATCGTATGGCCAAGCGCGAACAGCACTAAAAGCCCCGAGGAAATTCTGTAAAGAAGGGATGCTCTCATTGCTCACTGGGTGAGGTCAACACAACTATAACAGGCTGCAACAAAAGGACGCGGAGCCTGCCACGTACGATGGCGGCGCGTGGCCGTTCGCTCTGGCGCGGGGCAGGCAGAAATCTCAATATTCCCGGGTCATGCCGACGCAAGACACGCTGTTACAGTGGGAAAATTTCTACATCATCGTGGGATCGTCTGCGGGCGCGCTCACGGGGCTGCAGTTTGTGGTCATGGCACTCGTGGCGGACTCGCCGGCGCGGGCCGACGCGGGCACGATCGACACTTTTGGCACCCCGACGGTAGTTCACTTCTGCGCCGTCCTGCTGATTTCCTCGATCCTCAGCACGCCGTGGCCCACACTCTCGCTGGCCGCCATGGCGCTCGGAATCTGTGGAGCA
>Ga0193719_10000682_pt1 | contig 12947 bp, 14 predicted proteins | sample U2a2metaG_FD_160103 | JGI IMG/M metagenome (GOLD analysis project Ga0193719, IMG submission 160103) | Soil microbial communities from a riparian zone of the East river system, Colorado, United States - U2a2 | ecosystem: Environmental > Terrestrial > Soil > Riparian zone | place: USA: East... | reverse complement strand
CTACGATCTCACCACGGGAGCGCAGCGCTGGGCCAGCGAATCCCTGTTTCAGGAAAGCGGACCGAAGCGCGGCGGCCTCGGCGGGCTGATGCAGGGTCTCGTGCGCGCCGCGTCCGGCGCGACCGCCCTCGAAGTCCTGCAAGCGGGCCGCGACATGATCGTCGTGCACACCCTGATGGGGCTGCGCGGGCTCGATGCCCGCACCGGCGCGATTCGCTGGTCGGCGACGCTGCCCACGGCCCGCGCCGGCAACCCGGCGCGCCACGTCCAGCTGTTCCCTTCGCTGGGCCAACCCGAGCGGCTCTACGTGGGCTTCGACGACCGGCTCATGGCCTACAACATCGCCGACGGCAAACCGCTGTGGGCGAAGCCCGCGACGATCGACGGCTGGGTGCACGGCATCGTCGAGCATCCCGACGGGATCATCATCCTCCCCGAATCGCCACCGCCCGATCAAGCGACCGGCAACGTGCGCGTCATCAACGGCGTCGTACAAACGGGCCTCAACGTGGCGCGGTACGCCGACGGCACGACGATCGCCGCGAAACCGGTGCGCATGCGCGGCACGGTCACGGATGCGCTGATCACCGGCGGGTCCGCGGTGCTCGCCGTCGATGCCGAGTCGCGCACGTTCGTCAACGTGCTCGACGTGGCCACCGCCACGCTGCGCCTGAAGAAGGACGTGAAGATCAAGGGACAACTCGCGTACGCCGAGCTGACGCCGGCAGGTCTCCTGTACATCTCGCGCCCCGACGCGGCCACGAACGCCGAGGTGAACGTCATCGACTTGACGAAGGGCGAGGCGAGGTTCAAGGACGCGATTGAGAGCGGCAGGCCGCTCAGCTCAGGCGACTACAACGCGGCCCGGTACTCGTTGCACCACGTGATCGAGGGCACGACGCTGTACGTGTTCGCGAGTCACGATCACCGGCTCTACGCCGTCGATCGCACCGCCGGCACCTTCCGCGCGCTGGGTGGCGAGATCAAGCTGCAGGGCGGTGAGGACCCGACCGAAATGGAGATCCGCCCCGGCGGACTCGTGCTCATCTCGCCGCAGAATCTGGTCGTCGTGGCGCGCGATGGCATCGTGAAGCAGCAGGTCTACTACCCTGCCCCGCAATTACCGGGACTGCTGCGCGCCTTATATCGGATCAATTCGATCCGTGCGGGCCTGTACGGCGCCGCCGCATCAGCCTACGGCGACGCGTTCGCGCAGGCCTCGCGGCAGGCGACGGACTCGAACGCGAAACGGTTCGCCGGCCAGCTGGCTACCGCGTACTCGCAAGGTGGGACGCAGCTGACGGGTTACTCACAGCAGGCGGCCGCGCTCGCGTCGAAGCGGTTCCGGGCGTCGCTCACGGTCCCGGGATCGGTCTTCATGTTGACGCGCTCGCCGGATGGAAACGGGAACGTGCTGCTCCAGATCGACAAGGACAGCGCGCAACCGCGCGCCCGCGTGGACCTGGGCAAGGAGCGCGAGCCGGTGTACGCGGTGGACGACGTGGCGGGCATGTTGTTCCTGCAGACGGCGGCGGGGACGCTGGTCGGCTACCGGCTCTAAGCGACCGTCGCGCTCGGCAGCCCTCGCGCCACCGTGACGAGGTCCTGCACGACGCGCGGCGCCTTGGCGCGCCAGACGAGCGCGATCCAGCACGGGATCGGTGGCTCCACGAACGGACGATACACGATCGCGTTCGGCGCCGTGCGGTAGCGCGCACCAATCTCCTCACTGGCCAGCGCCCACGTCTCTCCGGCGGCGATTTGCACGTTGGCCGCCGGCGTTTCCTTCGGACGCTCGCGGCGTCGTACCGGGGTCAAGCCGCGCGCGCGCAATGCCTCGTCGAGGATGCGGAAGAACCCAGGCCAGCGCTGTGGCGCCGAATGGAGCCACGTAAGGTCCCGCAGCTCCGCCAAGCGAATCGACGGGCGCATGGCCAGGGGATGGCTCGCCGGGAGTAAGACACCTGCGGTCCTGCAGTCCGCGATGCGCAGGGCGCTGGCTTCGAACCCCGCGACCGGCCACTCGGCGACGAAGACGGACGCAGCATCAATCCGTCCCTCTCGCAGCGCTTGATAGGCGTCCTGGTCGCTCATGCTCGACACCCGCACCTGGGTTTCCGGGTGCGCGTCTCGAAATGCGGCGAGGAGGTCTTCAATCACCGGGTCGTACGCCGAAAGCTCGCCGTGCGCGAACTCGACGCGGCCGGTCCCTTTCACCGACGCGCCCCGCGCGCTGCTGACGGCACGCCCGGCGGCGTCCAGCGTCCCGCGCGCATCGGTCAGGAACGCTTCGCCCGCCAAGGTAAGTCGCACACCCCGCGGGAGCCGATGAAACAGCGGCACTCCCAACTCGGTCTCGAGATCGTGGATCTGCTTCGACAGGGCGGGCTGTGCGACACGAAGGCGCCGAGCGGCTTGCACAAAGCTGCGCTCCTCCGCGACGGCGACGAAGTAACGAAGATGCCGGAGCTCCATTGCTGCCTTTCTTATACTTTGCTATACTATAATTAACATTGCTCGTCAATTTGGTGCAAGACAATGGCGTCAGAGTTGCTCGACATCGCCCAGGCGGCGGCGCTGCTGCAAGTCAGCGAAGCATCGTTGCGTCGCTGGACTAACCGCGGGCTCCTCCCCTGCCTCCGCATCGGTGGCCGGCGGGAGCGCCGCTTCCGGCGCGCCGACCTGATCGCCTTCGTGGAAGACGAGTCCGCCGCCAAGCCGGTCGGCCATTTTTGCGGGCTCTATACCAGCGACCAGGCGCGGACGCGCCAAGCCGCGCGCCTGCTCGGCGATGGGTTGGACGCCGGCAGCGTCTGTTTCCTCGCCGCGCACCCGGAGGTCAGCGAGCGGGTCCTGGCTCAGCTCGGGCGGCAACGACGGTCGCTGCGACGCTCCCTCGCCGGGCAGCGCCTGATCCTCACGCAGTACGCCGACAGCGCGGCGCAACAACTGGCGTTCTGGAAGTCCAAGTTCGAGGCCGCCACGCGCGACGGCGCTCGTTCCATCCGAGTGGTCGGCGACGTGTCCGGTGCAGCCCTCGCGCGGGGCGACGGGTTCGACCGCGTACTGAAGTACGAGGCCGCGTATGGGAGGCTGTCAGGACGGTTTCCCGTGAACACGCAGTGCCTGTACGACGCGCGCGTTCACTCGGGACTCGAAACGGCTGGCGTGCTGGCGGCCCATCCTGACCTGTTCCGGCAGCCCGTCGCCCATCTGGTGAGTTGACCCGCCGGAGCCATTCCCCGCAGCGCTAGCTCGCGTAACAATAAAGTATTGGCCCGACCGGTGCCGCTGAACGTACCTCTCTGACATGCAGTCAAAAGAGGAACCGGCGCGGCACTCGGAGACCATCCTCTTGGTGGACGACCAGGAGGACGTGCGGAGTGTGGTCCGCAGAATCCTGGCGGCGCGCGGTTACCACGTGCTCGTCGCGGCGAGCGGTGAAGACGCACTTCGCCTCACGGTGAACTTTCCCCGGATCGATCTCCTCGTGACCGATGTCGTGATGCCCGGCATGAGCGGTCGCGAAGTCGCATTGCTGCTCGCTCCGGCGCACCCGAGGATGAAGACCCTGTACCTGTCCGGGTACGCCGACCAGTCCCTCATCCCGACCGGCATGCTCCTACCCGGCGCTGCATTTCTCGCCAAGCCGTTCACCGTAGCCGGCCTCGCCCACAAGGTGCGTGAGGTACTCGACTCGTGACGCGCATCCTCGTGATGGATGATGACGACACCTTTCGGCACGCCCTCCGCGTGACGCTCGAGGGAGCCGGGTACGCCGTTGCGGAGGCTCCTGACGGAGTAGCCGGACTACGTTTGTACCATCAGCTCGGCGCCGATCTCGTGTTGGTGGATATTTTCATGCCTGAGATGGACGGATTCGAGGTCATCCGGGCCCTGCGGACTCAAGTGCCTCTACCCCCCATCGTCGCAATGTCCGGGGGCGGTCCGACTCGACTCGGCGACGTCCTCGCAATCGCGGCGACGCTCGGGGCTACGCGGACGCTGCGGAAGCCGTTCGCGTCTCGCGAGCTGCTGGACGCCCTAGGCGATCTCCTGGGAGAAGTGTCCTAGGCTCACGACCAAGCGCAGTCCGCCTTGAGAAACCCCGTGGCCCAGGCGCTCGGGCGTCCGGCAATACCGGCGTCGGCGCGCCGAAAACCCGCTTGGGGTCGGTGCTGTTGATAGAATGACTCGAAGTCGTTCCAGGCGCGGGCGACGACCTCAGGCGAGAGCTCAATGCACTTGAGTTTGTCGGGGCTCTTGAGGTCACGAATCGCGACCACGATACTCGGCGGCACCCCGGCCGTATCTGGCCTCAAGATCTCGACGTCAAAGACGTAGAACCCCTGGTCCGCGACGTCCTTGAGGGACACCCACGCGTTCTCGACGTAGACCTTCACGGGGGTATGCCCCCCCTTGATGGGCTCGACTTCTTCTTGATTGCGAAAGACCTGCACGCCGCGGACGTCGGCCTTGAACTTGTAGGTGGCGCGCAAGTTGGGCCCGAGCATGATGCGCCTGAAGACCGACCCTCCAGTCTCACCCACCTTGGGAACAATCGCGAACGACACCACCGGCGCGGTCGGTACACCTACGTACTCCGCCCAATCACGGTACTCCCGCACCTCGGAGAACCGCTGCGCTTCGGGAAGCCCCGCGCGCGCCTCACGCTTTTTCCGGTCTTTCGCCACATCGTTTTCATGCTCCCGCACCGCGACAAACGTCTGCATGGGCGTTTGGAGTGTCAGCTCGAACCCTCCCACTCCGCGATCGGCGAAGTTCCGATAGCGATCGGGGTCCGCGGTATCGGCCTCCGCCTTCACGGTCGCCATATCCAACTGGTCCGTCGGCATGTTGGGCAGCAACCCGGGGCCCGGCGACGCCGTCTGGCTCAGCTCGACGGCCGCCCGGGCGAGCGCGGGTCCCGCCCGCGCCACGAGGATCGATCCGGAGACCCCGGGCCCGGCTCGGCCTGAGGACTCACCGAATGTGTTCACGGCCACGGCCTCGCCGTCCACGTTGAGGAGTGGGCCACCCGAGTTACCGGGGTTGATATTCACGTCCGAGATGATGGCGCCCGCGCGTACGCTAGACGCGATCCCGGAAGTGATCGTGAGACCCTGACTGAGCGGATAGCCCATCGCGACTAGGCGCTCGCCCGGGACCACTGGGGCGCGTTCCGTCGGGTGCTGGAGGGGAATGCGGAGCCGACCGGCGACGAAGTCTGCGTGCACGCGCAGCACCGCGATGTCGGCCTCGGGATCACGCGCGAGGACCTGCGCGCGCACGCGGGTGGTGGAGTCGACCACGGTGGAGATCTCGTCTCCCTCCGCGGCCTCGACGACATGCGAATTTGTGATGATGACCCCGCCCAGGGTATCAGCAAGGAAGCCGGTGCCGTGAGCAAGTCCCGCCTGAATCCTGAACACGCTGCGGCTCAATCGCGTGAAGAGCGCCGCGGCCGGATCCACGCGCGCGTCGGCTGTGGGAGCGGCCACCTCGGCGGTGCCTTCGACGGTTGCATTGTCGTTCGTCAACGCCACCATCAAGGTGCCCGCGGCGCCGACGGTCACGTTCACTTTCCACCGAAAGCGTTGTCCTTGAAACGGGACCGGCGCGAGACTGCTCAGCGTGTAAGTCCCCGGCGGCACCTGCACGGACACCGTGCCGTCTATGGCGGTTCGAGTGGGGATGGTATCGGGTCGCGTGCTCGTGAGAACCAGGGCGTGCAGCGGCACCGGACGCACTTGCATGTCGCGATCCACGAGCGCTGCGGTGATGACGATCGTGCCGGGTTTCGCCTGAGGTGTGGCGGCCGGACGCGCTTGCGCCAGAGACGGCGAACCGACGAGAGCGGCGCTGGTCAGGACCCACGCGATCATGGCAGCCTCCTGGGACCCTTTTGACGCTTAGTGCACCGTCCACAGCGCGGCGTGGATGTCATTCGAGCTCGTCCTGCTCCACCCCACGACCTGACCCTTCGTGTTGAGATCCACCGCGGCGCTGTACGACCCTCCCAGCGTGCCGAGGTCGTGGATCGTCCCGTCCCAGAAGAACGCGTTGCAGCCGCCGAGCGCCGTGCACGAACCAAACGGGGCGGTCCCGGCTTGACCGGCGACCTGACCCGCCTCGTTCACCGCGTTCGCCTGGCCGTCCACGCCCCCCAGCGTACCGAGGTCGTGGATTGTGCCGTCCCAGAGGGAGGGGTGCTGATCACCGATGGGGCCGGGCTGCGTGTTGGCGAAGCCGACGACGTCGCCCTTCGGGTTGATGGCAAGGGAGCCGCTCTGCTCGCCGCCGAGCGTGCCGAGGTCGTGCATCGTCGTCCCGTCCCATAGAAAGGCGTGGGCGGGCCCGCCAGGAGTATCGTCGAGGCTGCTGAGGCCTACCACATCGCCCCGGGGATTGATCGCGACGCCCGTGCTGAAGGGCCCGCCCAGCGTCCCGAGATCGTGCATCGTGCCGTCCCAGAAGAACGCGTGGGATTCTCCGGAAGCTGTTTCGCTGACTCCTACGACGTTGCCCATCGCATTGATGGCGCGGGCGATGCTGAACGTGCCGCCCAGCGTCCCCAGATCGTGCATCGTGCCATCCCAGACAAACGCGTGCGTCTCGCCCCCGGTGGTGAGGCTGAACCCGGCGACCTCGCCGGAGGCATTGATGGCCCAGGCTTCGCTGAAATCGCCGCCCAGCGTGCCGAGGTTCTGCATGGTGCTGCCGTCCCACAAAAAGGCGCGGCACCCGGGATCGATCACGGCGGGGTTGGGACACGTCGAGCCGGACGGCAGCGTGCTGTTGCCCACGACCTGCCCCGCGTCGTTGATGGCGGTGGGCCGGCTGAACGTGCCCCCGAGGGTCCCGATGTCCTGCATGACGCCGTCTTCCCACACGAACGCATGCGTCTCGAAGGACGCCGTGGTGGCGAATCCCACGACCTGACCGCGGTGGTTGATCGCGACGGCTTGGCTCTGCGTACCGCCGAGCGTACCGAGGTCCTCGCTGCTGACGCTGACGACCTTGAATTGCGGACCGAGGATCGGCGAGTCTGGCGGGCCCGCACATCCAGCGAGGGGAACCGCGACGAGAAGCGCGACCGATGCGGGGCGCATGGGGCACCACCCTTGAAGGGTGAGCGAGAGGGAGGCTTGATGTACGACCCCCCAGGGCCCGTGTCAAGCAGCGTCAAACGCCTGCTGCAGCGCCTTGATGTCGATCTTCTTCATCTTCAGCATCGCCTGCACCGCGGCGCCCGCCTTCTTGGGGTTCTTGTCGCCCATCATCTTGCCGAGCGCGGTGGGAATGATCTGCCACGACAGGCCGTACTTGTCCTTGAGCCAGCCACACTGCTCGTCCGCCGGACTGGCGGAGAGTTTCTTCCACAGATCGTCGACCTCTTGTTGGGTCTCGCAGTTCACGAAGAGCGAGATGGCCGGCGTGAACTTGTACTGCGGCCCCCCATTCAAGGCGTAGAACTGTTGTCCCTCGAGCTGGAAGGTCACGGACATTGGCGTGGCACTCAGGATCTTCGAGTTCTTGAAGACGGACACGTAGAACCTCGCGGCCTCCTCGGCCTGTCCATCGTACCAGAGAAACGGGATGATCTTCGGCATACGATCCTCTCCTAGCGTTGGTTTGCCGCGGACGCGGCGAGTACGTCGGCGAGGCGATCGTAGCTCGCCTCCACACCCTTCTCCATGCCTGACTTGATCACCGCTTCGCGCGCCGCGGGCGATTCGTAGCGCATCGTCTGCGTCAACGTCGTCCGGCCACCCTGCTCCACGAGTACGAGCGTGTTGAGGGACTCACCCGGGTACCACGCCTCGTCGAACTTCTCGGTGGTGACCAGCCGTTCGGGCGCCTTGACCTCGCGATAGACGCCGCCCATCCCCATCTCTGACCCGTCGGTCTCCTTGCGCCACACCCAGCGGTACGTGCCGCCGACGCGCACGTCCATGTCGCAGACGGGCATCGTCCACCCGGGGGGGCCGAGGAGCCACTGCCGGACGAGGTCGGGCTTCGTGTGCGCGTCGTAGACAAGCTTGCGTGGGGCGTCGAATTCCCGTGTCATCACGAGATCGCGGTCCCCGGACTTGGTGATCGTGAGTGCGTGTTTCATCGGGACTTCCTTTCCTTCTCCTGGGTTTTGAGCTGCTCGAGCAGCGTGTCGAGCCGCTGGTAATTGGCTTCCCACAGCTTGCGATACCGTTCCAGCCACTTGTCGGCATCCTCGAGCCGCTTGGCTTCGAGCCGGCGCGGGCGCCGCTGTGCCTCGCGGCCGCGCGAGATGAGGCCGGCGCGCTCGAGCACCTTCAGGTGCTTCGAGATCGCGGGCTGGCTCATCGCGAACGGCTCGGCCAGCTCCATCACCGACGCCTGGCCGGACGCGAGGCGTGCGATGATCGCCCGCCGCGTGGGATCGGCGAGGGCGGCGAAGACAGCGTCGAGACGGTGCGTTGCTTGCATAACTAGTAGGTTATATACAGCAGGGCCCGGTTGCCGTCAAGTCCCTCCCCGGCATACAATCAGCCATGCCCTTCGCTCCGGCGACGCTGTCCTTCCTGCGCAACCTGAAACGGCACAACGAGCGGCCCTGGTTTGAGGCGCACCGCGCCGAGTACGAGGGGGACGTCAAAGCCCCGATGCGCGAGCTGATCGAGGAGATGGATGTCAGGCTCGCACGGCTCGCGCCCGAGATCATCGGCGACCCCAAACGCTCGATGTTCCGGATTTACCGGGACATCCGCTTCTCCAACGACAAATCGCCGTACAAGACCCACGCGTCGTGCTGGTTTTATCATCGCGACGGCACCCGCGGCGTGGGGCGCGAGGCCGCCGGAGGCGGCGCCGGGTTCTACTTCCAGATCGCGCCGGGGGATTCGTTCAGCGGGGGCGGGATGTGGAGGCCGCCCCGCGAAGCCCTGATCACGCTGCGTGCTGCACTCGCCGAGGATCCGAAGGGGTTCGCGAGGATCGCCACCGACAAACGCGTGCTGCGCCGGTTCGGCGGCTTGGACGAGGAGGCGATGCTGCGACGGGTCCCGCGCGGCTTCGCGCCGGACCATCCCGGCGCGCATTGGCTCAAGTTTCAGTCGTTCGTGACGGGCCGCGCCCTGAGCGATCCCCAGGCGATGAGCGCGCGTCTCCCGGCCCTGCTCGAGGGCGACTTTCGCCTGATGCTGCCGCTCGTGCGGTGGATCAACGGAGTGTTGGGCCTGCGGGCGGCGCAGCGTCGCTGACGCGACGGAACGACGTCGCGACGGCGGCACCGGCGACGAGCACGTTGGCCACGATGACGGGCAACGCGTGGATCAGGATGCCGTACGACGCCCACAGCAACGCCGCGACTCCCTGGACGCGGCGCAACCCGATGGGCCCTCGCGTGAAGTACGACGTCATGAACACGCCCGTCGCGAGCCATCCTACCAGGTCGACCATCACGCCTCCGCCGCGGCGCCAAGCCCCAGCACTCCATCCGCGGCGCCGGTGCGGATGGTCAGCCAATCGGTGCGCACCCGGTCCCATTCCTGGATGACGAGGCCCTGACGCTCGAACAGCGCGCGGATCTGGGCGGGCCCGAATCCGACGATCTCTTCGAGGATCGGCACGAGCACGCTCAGCGCGTCGTCGCTGATGACCGTGCGTCGCGCAATCTGCGCGATCTCCCGCGCCTCCGACGCCGCGATGGTGAACCCGTCGCCGCGGTTCACGTGCAGGATCACGGGGATGTCGGACTGGCCGTCCCCCACGTAGACGACCTGATCCCGCGGCAACGCCAGCCTGAGCCGCAACTCCTCGACGGCCGCCACCTTCCCGTAACCCGCGGTCACTCGAGCGATCGAGGCGATCTCCGGTCGCTCCGCGTCCCACCCAAAGCGGGTGCCGACAATGTGGTCTGCCGGAACGATCCCCTTCAAGGCCTCGATGACGACCTCTTCGGGCGCGGCCGACACGACGTAGAAGTCGAAGCGGTGCCCGTCGATGCCCTCGTTGAGCATCGTGGCCAGCAACCCGACGTTACGCTTGAGGCGTACGCGCCGGCCGACTTCGAGGAGCGCGTCCTTCGTCACCGACCGATACTCGGGGTCGTGCCGCAGCAGGTACGCGAGCTCGGCCCCCTGCTGCACCAGGTTGAGACGGGACAGGCCCGCGACCTTCTCGCGGAAATCCGGGACGCCCAGCACTTCGCTCAAGATGATCCCTGAGTCGTTGAAGCTGAGGGTCTGGTCGAAGTCGCTCGCCAGCAAGTAGTGCTTCTTCATCGTGCGAATCCTCTCGTAGTCAACGTCCACCCAACAAAAAGCCCGCTCAACCGAGGGAGCGGGCCGCCTGCAGGCTGTGACTGTCTGTCGTGCATCAGCCAGCGCGCGCGTGCCCCCCCGGGATCGGATCCCCGGTCTTGTGGAGCGGATTGATGGCACAGCGGCGCAGCATCATGCGAGAAACCTACTCAGCCCGGCCCCTGAACGGTACGGGGCATTGTCACCGTTCTGTATCAGTGGGTGATCGCGAAAAACCAGGCCCCGATCACTGGACCGCGCGCGGGACGCTGCCCCGGTTGCGGCGGGGGTGCGTCCGCCGGCGGCGGACCGTATTCCGGTTGGAACAGATAGGCCACGTGCTTCACGACATCCACGCTGATGGTCTTGGCGCCCCGCATCGTCCTGACGGTGGCCACGACCGTGTACTTGTCGGGCCCGTCCTGGTGGACGATGGTGACGTTGCTGTCGCGTCCCGCGGGGAGGTAGATGAGCCGCTCCTGGGGATCCCAGCCCAGCGCATCGACGCCGTCGCCGTTCGCGATCGTGGCGACGACCTTGCCCGTCGTCGCGTCCACGACGACCGACGTGTTGCCACACCCGGAGAAGATCCGGTTGGTCCTGGGGTCGTACGCGATGCCGGTCGGCCCTTCGCAGGGCGCGATCGGCCACGAAGCCAAGACCTTCATCGTCTTCACCTCGAGGACCTGGATCGTGTTCGTGCCCTCGTTGTTGACGAAGATCCTCCCCTTGCCGTCACTCGCGGCGCCCTCGGGTGCGTTGTCCTCGAGCTGCGCCGTGCCGACGATGTCGCCCGTCTTGGCGTCGAGCGCCACGGCCGTGCCGATCGGACGGCTGTGATTGGTGAGGATGATGCGGTCGGAGAAAGCCTCATACATGATGCCGTCCAGCCCGCCGGTGGGAATCGAGATTCTCCGGGTCACAGCCAGGGTCTTCAGGTCGAACATCTCGACCGTCGAATCGCCCGCACTGGTGATGAAGCCGTGGCCCCACTTCGGCACCAAGGCGATGCCGTGCGTGCGCGGCGTCTCAGGAATGTCGCCGAGGACCTTGCCGGTGACGCCGTCGATCACCATTACGTGTGTGGCGCGCGAGACGAACACCCGTCCGGTCCCAGGCTCCGCCGTGAGATAGTCGGTGCCGCCGTCGCCGCCAATGCTGTATTTCTGAGCCGTGAACGTTTGCGCCTGGCTCAGCGTAGGCAACACCATGACGAAGGAGAAGATGAGCGTCTTGATCATGCGACCCTCGCGAGTTGATGAAGGTGAGTATCCCAATCATACGTTACGGAGCGGCCCATGCGGAAGTTGATCGTGTTCAATCAAGTGTCGCTCGACGGCTACATCGCCGACGCGAAGGGCGACATGAGCTGGGCGCACAAGAGTGATCCTGAGTGGAACGCCTTCGCGTCGCAGAACGCCAGCGGCAACGGCGTCCTGCTGTTCGGTCGCGCGACCTACGACATGATGGCGGCGTGGTGGCCCACACCCGCGGCCCTCCAGGCCATGCCGGCTGTCGCCGAGGGGATGAACCGCATGCAGAAGGTCGTCTTCTCCCGCACGATGAAAACCGCGTCGTGGCAAAACACGACGCTCGTGAAAGACGACATCGCCGGCGCGGTACGCAAAATGAAGGCCGAGTCCGGGGAAGGGATGGTGATCCTCGGCAGCGGCACCATCGTCTCGCAGCTGACGCAGGCGGGGCTCATCGACGAGTATCAGTTGGTGGTCAACCCCGTCGTCCTCGGCGGCGGGAAGTCGATGTTCGCAGGACTCAAGGACAGGGCGACGGTGCGACTGACGAGCTTGAGACCTTTCAAGAACGGGAACGTCGTGCTGACGTACGCGCGGGCCTAGGTCCACTCCACGACGCGTTTCTCCTGACTGCTCGTGACGGCCAGCTCGAGTCCCCGCATGACGTCGAGTGCCCACTCGGGCGTCACGGCGAGCGGCGCCTTCCCGAGCATCGCATCGCGCAGGTTCTCGTAGTAGCGCGTGAAGGTCGAGGGCACGGTCGGCACCACTCGAGTCCCCTCGACCGTCGTGAGCTTGCCGTACAGTTCCGGCGGTTCGCGGTCCCAGTCCTGCCCGCCTGGCGTCTGCCCGGCTTTCAGCGCCCCCTCCTGTGGATCCTGGCCGTACTTAATGAAGGACCCCTTGGTCCCGTGCACCACGAACGTCGGCGTCGAGCCTGAGGCGAGCATCGATCCCCGCAGCAGCGCCCGCATGCGCGGATAGTGGAGCGTGACGTCGAACGCGTCATCCACGACGGCGCCGTCGCGCTCGATGCGGATGTCGGCGCTGATCGCGTCGGGGATCCCGAACACGAGCAGGGCGTAGTCGAGCAGGTGCGGCCCAAGGTCGTACCACACGCCCGACCCCGGCAGGCGCTGCTCGCGCCAGGCGCCCGGCTTCAGTTCCGGGCGAAACCGATCGAAGTGGTGCTCGAACGTCACGATGCGGCCGAGCAGCCCGTCCGACACGACCTTCTGCACCGTGACGCAATCGCCGGTGTAGCGACGCTCCTGGTACACGGAGAGCACGCGCCGCTTTTCTTTGGCGAGGCGCACGAGCTCCTCGGCCTCGCCCATTGTCACCGTGAACGGCTTGTCGACCACCACATGGCGACCGGCCACGAGAGACTGCTTTGCGATTGGATGGTGGGACG
>Ga0193719_10000681_pt1 | contig 12950 bp, 3 predicted proteins | sample U2a2metaG_FD_160103 | JGI IMG/M metagenome (GOLD analysis project Ga0193719, IMG submission 160103) | Soil microbial communities from a riparian zone of the East river system, Colorado, United States - U2a2 | ecosystem: Environmental > Terrestrial > Soil > Riparian zone | place: USA: East River... | reverse complement strand
GGAGAGAAGCTGGACACCTTCGATCCAGTTGGTTTCGCCGTCGCCGCTGATTTGAAATAGGATGTAAGTCGAAGTGGCCACGGCGAAGACTTCCGGCTGCGAAAACTCGAGGTCCATAGGCTTACCAAACAAATAGGAGACGAATATCAGCAGCGGCGCGACAAAGAGTGCGATTTGCAAGCTCGATCCAATCGCGATCGGCACAAACAAAACGAGCCCAGTGAGTGATGGTTTTAGCTTCACGATGAACAGTGGCTGGATCGCTGATACCAAAATTCGGATTGGGAACGCCAATAAGCGTCGAAAAGGTTTTTGGCTTTTCTTTTCTCAACAGCGTATTACGTTCGTTTGAACGTAGTACGGGGCGTGCAATCCAAGCAAGCGCTTATTACGGAATAATAGGGTTTTCACTTATAGGCCAATCCACCCTCCACCTGATTGCGCGATTGATTGCAGGCGAGGAATGTTTGGTTATGGAATTCAGTTCACTGGCCGATTTTTCTGAGGAAGACAAACTGGAGATCTTGCAACGACTCGATCAATTCCGGGTGTGGCACTCCTTGGATGAAAAACGTTATTGCCTCGTTTGCGGCAAAATTATCACAGGGCAGGAAATCCAGGTGAGTGGGGGCATAAACGGCAATGGGCCGTGCCGCGTCAATTGTCCGACGGAACATTGTAATTCGCTTCCGATAGATTGGGTGTGGCCAACTGATGAAATCTTGATAAAAATTTCAAAGCTGGGAGTCGAGAGCGCCGATGTTGCGGCGCCGCAAGGCCACCGTCCTGCTCGTAAAAATTCGGTCGCGTCACGCCTACGCAAATTTGCAGTCCATTCAAAACGGTCGGCTTAATCAGCGTTTCGTTCCGCGAGGTCAGACGCTCAGCGGCAAACTTATGTCTACCACTGCGACATTCTCGAGCAGCTCTTCACCGCGACGGTTTGGTTCCCAGGACAACACGCACCTCATGAGGCAGCGCGTCGTCCCGCAACGTCACGATTTTGTCGGCTATCGCGACTCTATCCAATTCCACCAGAGTGACGCCTCGGGAACAGTGGTCTGGATTCTCGACCGCGATGCGATAAATGGTGTTCTGGAAGCGGTATCGCAGACGGAAGCCAGGCCAATCTTTCGGTATGACTGGATTGATCGTGAGTGTGTCGCCGCGGCGTTGGAATCCCAGAACTTCCTCGAGCCAGACGCGATAGGTCCAAGCCGCCGCGCCCGTGTACCAAGTCCAACCGCCGCGTCCGACGTGGTCGGCTAGGGAGTAAACATCGCCCGCCATGACGTAAGGCTCGACTTTGTAACGCTCGCAACTCTCTTCTTCCCGGGCACGCTCGACCGGATTCAGCATTCGCAAGAGTCCTACCGCTTTGTCGCCATCGCCCCGGCGGGCGAAAGCCATGGCCACCCAGGCGGCGGCATGAGTATATTGGCCGCCGTTTTCCCTCACGCCGGGCGGATAGCCCTTGATGTAGCCAACGTCGGCGGCGGTTTTGTCAAAAGGGGGAGTGAACAGCAAGATCAGGCTGTCGGCTTCGCGGACGAGATTTTCTTCAAGCGATCGCAGCGCGACCTCTACGTGATCCGGGCTGCCTGTGCCAGAGATCGCTGCCCAGGTTTGCGGAATCGAATCGATTCGGGCTTCGGTGCATTCCTTTGATCCGAAAGGGGTACCATTGTCAAAGTATCCGCGGCGATACCACGCTCCGTCCCAAGCCTGGGCGTCAATGGTCTTTGCTAGCTGGGCTGCGCGGGTGTGGCAGTCCAGCGCTTCGTCGTGATGCTCGCGCAGTACGAGCAATTCGGCAAAATCGCTGAGCACACAAATCTCGAACCAGGCGAGCCAGACGCTCTCGCCTTTACCGCCGAGTCCGACCCGGTTGAGGCCGTCGTTCCAATCGCCACCTCCGATCAGCGGCAATCCATGCGGACCGGTGCTGGCGGACCGCGCGATGGCCCGCCGGCAATGTTCGAGCAAAGAACCCTCCGTGGCGGAAGGGACCGGAATGGAAAGGCTCTCGGTTTGCTGCTTCTCAAGCGGTTTGCCTTCGAGGAATGGGACCATCTGATCGAGGATCGCGGCATCGCCGGTAGTGCGGACGTAGTGCGCAGTGACGAAGGGAAGCCAGAAAAGATCGTCACTGATCCGGCTGCGGACGCCAGCGCCTGACTCGGGATGCCACCAGTGCTGGACGTCGCCTTCCACGAATTGTCGCCCGGCCGCGCGCAGGATGTGGTCGCGCGCGAGATCGGGCGCGGCGTACACGAGGGCCATTACGTCCTGCAACTGGTCGCGAAAGCCATAAGCGCCGCTCGACTGATAAAGGGCCGAGCGACCCCAGACGCGGCAACTTAGAGTCTGGTAAACCAGCCAACGGTTAAGTAGAAAATTTGTCGAAAGCTCCGGCGTTTCCACTTCGATCGTGCTCAGGAGCCGGTCCCACCAATGCTGGGTTTCCTGGAATGCAGCCTCGACGTTGGCGGGATCGCGAAAACGAGTCACGAGTCCGCGTGCTGTTTCTTCGTCGTCCGCCTGCCCGAGGAGAAAAGTCATCTCGACGGTCTGTCTCGGTTCAATCTCGACCACGAGCTGCACTGCGGCGCAAGGGTCGAGGCCGGCGCCTACGTCGCCGGTCAATCGTTCGTGCTCCATCGCGGCCGGATCGCGCAGCGAGCGGTTGCGCCCGATGAACACGGCGCGATCACCGGTGAACGAAGTAGGCGTTGGAGTCGAAGTGGCAAAAGTGATGCATTCGCAAAATTCCGGGTTGTAGGAATTGCGGGCAAACAGGCTCTGGCTCTGCAAATCCCATTTCGTGACGACATGCATACCGGTTTCCTCTGGATCCGATCCGAGAACGAGCGTGGTGTAGGAGGTGACGGTCAGCTTCCGCCGGCGCGACGAATTGTTGCGCAAGCGCAGCCGCTGCAGGCGCACCGGGAGGCCGCCGGCGTCATCAACGGGCACGAAGGTGAGCAGCTGTTGTTCGATCGCGTGGCTGTTGTGTTCAAATGTTGTGTAACCCTGACCATGCCGCGCGCGATAGGCGTCCTTCTCCCGGATCGGTTGGGGCGTGGGCGACCACACGACGCCGATGTCATCATCGCGGATGTAGACGGCGGTTCCGGGGGGATCGGAGATCGGATCGTTGAACCACGGCGTGAGCCGATCGTTCTGGCTATTGCGGCCCCAGATAAATTCGGCGCCCGACTCGGAAACAAACGCGCCGAACTTCGGATTGGCCATGATGTTGATCCAGGGAACGGGAGTTTGCCGGCGGGGACCCAGGTAGATGACGAATTCCTTTCCGTCCTGAGTAAATCCGCCGAGGCCGTTAAAGTATTTCAGCTCCATGAACGCCAGCGGTGCAGAGGGCTCTTCGCGAAACTGCCGGCCAGGCAGGAGCCGCCGCGGGTTCACGATGACCGGAGCGGTCGCGGCGAGTTGTTGGCGCAATGTGCCGCGGGCTGCGACTAGGACCATCCGCGCGGCGGCCTGAAGCGCGACCAGCTCTTCCTTCGAAATTTTAGTCGCCGAGCGGAGATAAACGCCGCCGGGTTGATCCACCCCGGTCAGGTGCGCCTGCGCTTCGGTGAGCTGGCGCAGGTGAGCGGTCAACGGTTCGTCATAACTCGGCGGTTCCTCGCTCACGAGCACGAGATCGACCTTCATACCACGCAGATTCCAAAATGTATGCGCGGTCAAAATTTCGCGCACGACTTCGATGTCGCGGAGGTGACCGATCATGACGACGACAATCGGCAGGTCGCCGGAAATGCCCTGTCGCCAAAGCGCCCGCTGGCCCTCGGTTCGGCGGCCGAGACGCGTGGGCGGCGGCCTCAGTTGGGCCTGCGGAAAGATAATGAGGGCCGCCAGTTGTTGAAAGGTTTGCACATCGGCCGGGCGGATGTGGAGCCGGCGCATCTCCAGTTGGGAATGAGTCCACGCGGTTTCAAAAGCGCGCGCGCAAGTGTGAAATTCCGCGTAGCGCTCGGCCAGTGCGACAACTGCTTCGCGCGACCCCGCCACCGCGGTAACGAGCGCAAACTGAAATCGCTCGTTAGGCAGAATCGTGACGCGCCGGCGGAGACTGAAGATCGGATCGAGCACGGCGCCGATACTGTTCGTTAGGCCGCGGGTGATCGCTTCGGGATTTTCCGGCGTGCGGCCCCGGCCGAGGAATTGCGCGCGGTCGGTTTCAAACTCGGTCGAGTCGATAACAGAGGAGGACTCGGAGACCATGAGGTGCGCGGTCCAGATCGACTGTTCATCGGGAGCGCGGAGGCGGCGGCGAGCGACCAGAGCTTCGCAATCCGGCAGCCATTCGGTTTCGATGAAGAGCTTGTTGAAAGCAGGATGTGCGCGGTCGGTCCGGGGCGGCGCAAGCGCTAGCTCAAGGTAACTGGTCAACTCCAGCTGGCATGATTTGCGCGAAATATTCACCAAAGTCACGCGGCGGACCTCAGCGTCGTCTTCCGCGGAGACGACAATTTCCGTGATGGTCTCGCACGGTCCACTCCTCCGCCGGAACTCCGCTTTGTCCGGCGTGAAACTCCATATGTAACGGCGCTCGGGAGATCGCACCGGTTGATGGGCGTTGCTCCAGATCGTTCCGCTTTCCAAATCCCGGATATAACAAACCGGGCCCGACACGTCGCAGGTCGAATCGGCTTTCCAGCGCGTCACGTCCAGATCCAGCCAACGCAGGTAGCCGCCGCCCGAGTTCGTCACCGTAACGGAACAGGTTCCATTGGAGAGGAGGTGAATGCGCGGCGAGGAGATGTCCGGTGTTTGCGCCACGACCGTGGCGCCGACGATCGGAATCGCCCGCGGCAGCGGTCGTTCTTCGTGCACTTCACCGGTGGTCGGCAAAATTTGTTCCGGGATATGCTCGTGCAAGAGCGGCTCGGTGGCGCGACTGCGCAGGTCGGAATGGAACCGCCGCCGCATAGCATTGTCATGTAAAGCGTTGTCATAGGCGAGGAGCGACATCCCCTGGTGATGGACCATGTAGCAATGGATGATGATCCCGGCCGCGCCGCCGGGTTCGGTCCGTCGCGAATAGTCGATCGCTTCATAGTAGCCGTAGTCGCCGAGCAGCGCAGAGTCGCCCAGGGTGGCGAGCCGCCGCAGATTCTTCATCGCGGCGGCCGGTTCCACGCCGAGTGCGAGCGCTGCCGCATACGGAGCCACGACCAGGTCGTCTTCCTGCCCACGCTTCAACGCCAGTGCCGGCACGCCAAAGGCCCGATATTGATAGACGTTATGTCGGTCGAGCTCACTGAAGGCAGATTCCGAGATGCCCCACGGCACGCGGCTTTGCTGAGCATAGGCAATTTGACAGCGCACGGCATCGTGACAGGCGCGATCGAGCAGTGAATTTTCATGCATCTGGGTGAACAAGAGAGGCATCAAATATTCGAACATCGTCCCGCTCCAGGAAAGAAGCGGCAGCCGCCCGTAGGCAGAGCCAAATGGGCGGCTTAAAGCCCACCAATGTTCCACCGGCACGTCTCCGCGCGCGATGGCCAGGAAGCTCGTTAGGCGCGCCTCGCTGGCGAGCAGATCGTAAAACGAGGAGTCGAGCCGGCGCTCTGCCACCTGATATCCGACGGCAAAAATTCGTCGTTCTTCATCGTAGAGAAATCGCAGTCCCATGCCGCCTTCCAGTTGCTGGCTCTGGGCGATCAATTCGCCCAATTGCGCGAGCTGTTCCGAAGCGCTCCGGCGTGAATGCTCCACCTCGGTGACGAGAAGATCGAGCCACTCGCGCACCGCGGCAGGAATCTCCTGGTCCTCGCGTCGCTCATGAAAAGCAAGCAGTGGTACGAGCCCGGAAATGCCCTCGATGGCAATGTTGTGCAGCGAAAAGGTAGCCGCGAGCGCCTCGCGCCGGGATTCGTGCGTCGCCTCGCCTAACGACATCAATTGGGCCGGCGGCGCCATCAGGATCTCTACCGGCCGAAGATATTTATCGATGACGCCATTCAACGCCGCGACCTGCTTCGAAATTTGCTGGGCCCAGTAAACACGTGGATCGGTTTCCTCCCCGTGGAAGTGGAGCAGAAGATCCTGCGCGGGCTGTCGAGCCGCCCGTACGCGCAGGATGACTTCCTCCAGATCAGCCGGCTGGCCCGTGGTCAGTTCCACTAGGCGGAGAAACGCCGCAGGACGTTCCGTCTCCTTCAGTGGGGCAGCGATTTGCCGGAGCACGCCAAGCGTGTCGGCTATTCCACGCAATGCACCCGCATCCAGAAGGGGGCGCGCGGCCAATTCATCGCAGCTGGTCTCGAAAGTCCAGAGGCTGGCGAGCAAATTGCCGCTGTCCACAGTCGAGACATAGCGTGGACGCAACGGCTCCAGCGTGCTCAGGTCGTACCAATTAAAAAGATGGCCTTCGAAACGCTCGAGCTGACCCAGCGTTTCCAGCGTGCCAAGGTTGCGCTCTACCAAGTCGTCGATTGTGATGTAACCAAAATCATTGGCCGCCAAGGTCGCCAGCATCCACAGCCCGATGTTCGTCGGTGAAGTGCGCAGGAAAATTTCCCGCTTTGGCGTTTCCTGGACATTGTCCGGCGGCAGCCAGGAAGTTTGTGGTCCGACAAAATCATCGAAGTATCTCCAGGTCCGTCGCGCGGCCGTGCGCAGGAATCGGCGATCGTCCGCCGTTAGGATTCCGCCGCGCCAACTCTTCGCCGGGCGATCGATCACCATCACCGCCACCGGAAAGAGCGCCGACAAAAGAAGGAACGGAGCTACGGCCACCATCGCCGTTGGTCCCCGCCAGGCCGCCGCGGCGAAAAGGAGCACGCAGGCAGCGGGGATCCAAAGCCGGCTGAGAACAAATTGCTGTTGTTGACTTCTTGCGCGCTGGTGAGCGTCCAGCGCGGTCTCCCATTCGAGCAGCAGCCGGTGCGACGTGATTCGCCGGTAAGCGACCCGAGCGATGGCATCGAGTGCCATGCCGGCGTAATCCGCCAGAAAAATAGCCGCGAACATGGAGCGCAGCAGGCGGTCGCGCGGGTCGCGCCAGAACCTCGTCCCCGGCGGCGGCGGATGGAACAGAAGGCCGAGGAGAGAATTCAGGACCGGCCACAACATCAGGCCTGCAATGAGCCCACTCCACAGCAGCGGCGCGGGCGTGAAAAGCCAGCCCGTTAGGAGAAGAACCACGGTCGCTGGCGGCACCAAACTGCGGCGCAGATTGTCGAATATCTTCCACCGGTTGAAGGCGGAAAGCGGGTTGGGTTCAACCCTGCCAGCGCCCACAGGCACGCGCGGCTTCAGCCAATCTATAATTTGCCAGTCGCCGCGAATCCAGCGGTGCTGCCGGTTCCACCACGCGATGTAGCTGCTCGGAAAGACATCCAGCAGCTCGATGTCCGTCGCCAGCCCCACGCGGACATGACAGCCTTCCAATAGATCATGGCTCAACAAGTGCGCCGTTGGAAATCGTGCGGACAAGAGGCGATGAAACGTCTGCAGTTCGTAGATGCCTTTGCCGTGATAGCTGCCTTCTCCGACTAAATCCTGGTAAACATCGGAGACCGCGTGTGTGTAAGGATCGATCCCACGGGGATCAGCAAAGATGCGTGAAAACCATGTTGCCCTTGCGCTCGGCAGCGAGGCGCTAACGCTCGGTTGAATGATCGTGTAGCCGCGAATCACGCGGCGGCCATCCGGCGAAAGGCGTGCTTGGTTCAGCGGATGCGCCAGCGTCTCGATCATCCTCCGGGCGGTGTCGCGCAGCAGTTGGGTGTCGGCATCCAGCGTGATGACAAACCGAATGCCCTCGAGCTGTGCGCGATCGCCCGCGCAGAGAAATCCTTCCAGCTCGGGCGCAGATTCGCCGATGAGGAATCGATTGAGCTGCTCGAGCTTGCCACGCTTGCGTTCCCAGCCGATCCAGCGTTGCTCGCTCTCGCTCCACGAGCGGCCGCGATGAAAAAGAAAGAAGCGCCCCGCTCCGTGCCGGCGATTCAGCTCCTCGATCCCGCGGGCCACGATGTCGATATACTCTGCGTCCTCCGGCATGCTCTCCCGCGACGCGTCAGCAAAATCGGTCAGGAGCGAAAAGCGCAGATTCGCATCCGTATTTCCGAGGTAACGAATTTCGAGGCGATTGAGTTCGTTCTGGATCGCGTCCGGAGTAGTTAACAACATCGGCACCACCACCAGTGTGCGGCAATCATCGGGAATGCCTTCTTTTTTGAAGGACATTTTGGGCAAGACCTGAGGCGGCAGGAGCGAGGTCACGAAATAATTGACGGCCAGCACCGCCACCTCACTCGCGGGCAAGAGCAGCAGAAATCCCAGCAGCCAGTGTGTTAGCCAATGAACCGATCCGGCACTGAAAAGCAGAGGCGCTGCCACCATCGCGGTCGTAAGCAGGAAAATGCTTCCGAAATACGCGCCCGCCGCGTGCGCGCGAAGCCATCGGCGTGACTGTTCCGGGAGCGGAACTCTCGCCCTCGTCGCCCGCTCGAGCGCCGGTCGGCCCGCATCGATCAAATAATAGCCGACATGTCGCGCGACTTCGTCCTCCGCGGCCTTCGCCAGCGCCAGCGCCTCGTCGATGGTTTTTTGTTCCGAACACTCCGACCATCGGGCGATTTCCTCCACCGCCCTCCGGCATCGATCACGCGTCTCAAAATCGAGGCGGGTATAAACGCCGGCGGGATCCGCGGCCAATTCGCTTTCCGCCCAACTGGTCGACTGGAAAAGTTCCCGCCACTGGACTTGTGCAAGGCGGCGGCAACTATTGATCGCATTGGTGAGCGCGGTCTGCTGTACGGCCTGGCGCCGATGTTCCTGCTGCATAACCTCGAGCAGTGGCGAACGGAGTGAGCGTTCCAGCCAGCCGCTAACCAGCGGTAGCGCCCCCTCTTCGTCGTAGAGATGCGCCACCAGTTCGCTCGCAAAATGCGGCGTCGGCTCGGGATATCGTTCCACCAGTTCTTCCATCATCTTGAGCAACCGCGGCAAACTGTGGCGGACGGCCGTGATCAGCCGATTTGCCCAAAAGTCGGCCTCCTCGCTCTGGCTTTGCTGTTGTTCGATCTGGATCGCGAGCGCGCGCAGACATTCGAGCAACTGCAATCGCAACATCAGCGGGAGGGCCCAGAGTTCTCCGATGTCCAGCGGCGCGGTCGCCTGAAAGGCGACCAGAAATCTCCGGATGACTTCCGGCTCCAAGGCTCCGCCGCTTTCGGCGACCATTTCCGCGGCCACATGGTAAACCCGCGGCAACCCCGCCACGGGGCCGCTGGCGATGAGAGGCAGCTCTCCATAATGTTTCTGCGGGAGACTTTCCCGCAGATCGGTCACCTGTTCTCGAATCAAATAGGCGTTATCGAGCAGCCACTCCGCCGAAAGGGTGAAGGCGTGGTGGGCTTCGGCCGACATCGTGAGACTCGCGTTCGCCCATCCCAGCGCGTCCTCGATTTCGCGCAACCGGCGCAGAAAGGATGGCCCGCGCGGCTTCGCTCTGCGGCTGACCGGCACCGCGCGCGCGAGGCGCGCCGCATTTTCCGCCAGACGCTGACTCGAAGGCAGTTCATGACCGAGCGGTCGTGCGGTCGATTCGAATGGAAAAGGCGGCGGCGAGTGAAATGCAAACGTCACGGGCGTCTCTGCTTCCACGTCCCGCAAAATCGCCAGCAGGCGCGACGCTTCGCTGGCTTTGACTTCAGCCAGGACCACCGTTTCATTTGGCAGGATCGTGCTCGTGCACCTGGCCAGGCTCGCCGCGTCGACATGTTCCTGAAGAAACCGGACGAGAATCCAGCCGGTGAGAGCGCCCGCTAACGCGAACGAAGCGAGGGCCAACCCGGCCGGCCGGTAATGGGCCAGCATTCCGAGCTCCCAGAAGATAAATGCGCCAAGGGCCACGCTGAGAACCGAACCGGTGGCCGATCCGCCGATCGCCGAAATCCCATGTTCCTCGATCCGCGGCCGGCCTCTGGCCGAAGCGTGGATCGCGGCGACGCGGCGAAACCGAGCGCGATGGAGATTTTTGAGCACAACCCGACCGGTCTTCGGCCTCTGGAAAATGCCGACCACCAAAACGCGATCGCCATTCTTCCGCCAAAGTCTCATACCCAACCTTATAAGATATGACTTGGGAATATCGACGCGATTGTTAAACTCTTGCGAGGGCGTCGGATTATTCTGGCGATCAAATGGCAGCTAATCGTCTTCGCATCTGACTTTCTGGCAAATCCGAAAGGCGAGAAAACCAAATGGAACGCTCGTAATCTAAACGGAACGCTCGTCGATTGAACGGCACGATGCCAATTGGCGTCTTACGGTGTCATTAACTTAGGCCAAATCGCCGCGCCAGTTTTGAGGCCTCGTTCATTTGTTCAGGAAGGGATGTGTTGTGATACGTGTGCTACTAACCGCAAAACAAAAGAGGTGATTTCCACTTCGTCGAAGAGTTCAATCGGAGTTTCACCCCTGCAAGATTTAGCGCTTTTTTGAAACCAGCCGCGGCGCTGAAAACGCAGCGGATGGCATCTGATTCAAAGTCACTAGCATTCTTGTGGTACCGCTCATAAAATACACGTGCGATTAGCATTTGCCTGGGAAAACATCAGTTGCACCGTTAGCTCAATTGGCAGAGCAAGTGACTCTTAATCACTGGGTTGCAGGTTCGATTCCTGCACGGTGCAGAATTCTTTAAACTACTTGGATAAAGGAACTTATACTAAGCCTTATCCAACCGTAAAACGAGCAAACTCTTTTAGCTTTAGCCACTTCTTGGCCACTTATTCAAAGCATCCCCGGTTTTTTGTGCGCTAGAGTCGCCATTTGATCTCTTCTCGCTTTCTCATGATGATTTGTACCCAGCAGGTCGTCGGTTCGAATCCGACTGCCGGCTCTCTCGTAAAACCGAGGGTGACCCCAGCCGGGCAACGGTCCTGTTTGGACACTTTTGGCATTCCAACCCGTCGAAAAACGGCTTCTTTTGCTGGCCCTGTGCCTAAATTCATTCGCCCGCCCGATTAGCTGCCATCTCGCGGATGGTTAGAGCGGATGTTTCGGCGCTCGACAGATATGCGGGTTCGATTCCCGTTGCCCGCTCTCTTTCCTATGAAAATAGCCCTCAGAAGCAATCCGAGTCATAACGAGACAGGGCGAAAGTCATAACAAGTCCAGCATTTTCCATGTATGGCTACCTACCGCCGCCAATGCCCGTGTGCGCGCGTTAGGCGTTAGTTTTTCGAAAACCAAAACTCCCCCCGTAGCTCGCCGGATAAAGCAATAGTTTCGCGCCGGCCCACGTGCTGAACCTTGATGGCCCATTCCAAAGCGGGTGGGGCCACCCCGTTTCGGGCATAGCTTTTCACGAAAACCGCTGTCTGCCAGTATACGCAGCCTGCTCGTATCGGCGATCTGTGCTAAATATTCGGCAACAGTCCGTCAAACAAATCGCTCTCCCTTTGGGTAATACAGCGCCCTTTTAAGGCGTTGGTTCCGGGTTCGAGTCCCGGCCGACCCACCATCTAGAAATTGCATCCGAGCGGATGCTGATGTCACACCGAGACTGTCACAGTTCCGCTGTGGGCGCCCTCTTTGGAGGCAGTCGCTGTGAGCGATTCTTCCTCTGGCGAAGGGAATCGGGCACTTGCCGGCGCGGTAGCGCCGGCTGCGCCCTTTCCTCGTCTAGAAGAAGATAACTGCAATAGAAAGCACTCGTGAAAAGGCCGCTTTTCGGCAGAACTGAACATCCTTGGTTACATCAGAGAGCATGGAGAAAACAATGTCGCGGAATTGGTGGTTACAGCGGCGGATTGTTTGTCGTCGAAAGAGTTTCAGAAAAAGTGGCATTCGTTTCTGACGGGATTTGTAAAGAAGCGGTTTCCATCAGGTATGTGGACGCGGGAGCGGCAGCCGCGGAGCGGAAACTGGCATGCCCACTGCGTGGTTAATTTAGATCGCGATATTAAGAGCAAGTTTCCGGTAGTCGAAGTCGAAGCGGGCGACTACCGGAATGTGCAGCCGTGGATTCGGGTGTTGTGGAGGGACCTTCGCGAGGGTGCGGATCGTTACGGGTTTGGTCGAATCTCGTTGTTGCCTATCAAGAAAGTGGGTCCGGCAGCCGCAAAATATTTTGTCAAATATTTGGGAAAGTCACATGGCAGCGTGAAATCAGATGGTGAAGAGCGGTGCCGCCTTTTCGGCACCTGGGGGACCAAGCGTTGGTGCAACGCGAGATTCTCGTGGGTAATCAGTCGAATCTTTCGCAAGCGGCTCATGTGGTACGCAAAAGAAATCGGTTTGGAAGATGTTGTGGAGATACGGAGGCTGTTGAGTGACGATTGGTGGTTTCGGCTCCGAAAGCCGTTGCTGCGTGTCGTACTGCCGGATGAGTATTATCAGGTTTGGGACTGGAATTCGAAGTCGTATCAGTGGGACGACCTGGGGTTCCGCGCGTATTGCGCGGATTTGAATTTGTATCCGCATATCCCGACAGTTTACCGACGGCAGCGTCTCTCACAGTTTTTGTTTCATTTCGAAGTGGGGAAATCGTGGGGAATGGATCGTAAGCGGGCATGCGCGTATGCGCGGCGCCAACTTGAGCGAGCAGGAATGGGCTATCAGCGTCTGCTGCCGGTCGGAGGACGGCTGCTGTAGTCGAATTTGGACTTGATACGTTGCGCTCCGCGATCAAACAATGAAGGGTATGACAGCGACCTTGGCGTCGACGCCCCTGCAGCATGCAGCAACACATCTAGAGTTTCTGGGCTATCGCGCCGAACCCGACGATTCGGGTATTAATTTTAGGCATGATGTGAAACCCTTCCTGCGTATATATGGACATGGCGACAGACTGATATTCCTCGTGCCGTTCGGCGTTGGCTCAGGTGCAGCCGCGGATTCTGGTGGATTTGCAGAGTTTCTGAATCGGGCGAATACACAAACTGTCCTTTGTAAAT
>Ga0193719_10000680_pt1 | contig 12952 bp, 7 predicted proteins | sample U2a2metaG_FD_160103 | JGI IMG/M metagenome (GOLD analysis project Ga0193719, IMG submission 160103) | Soil microbial communities from a riparian zone of the East river system, Colorado, United States - U2a2 | ecosystem: Environmental > Terrestrial > Soil > Riparian zone | place: USA: East River... | reverse complement strand
GTGCTGACAGGATTATTGTGCGCCGGCAGGGTCGCTGCGATTCCGCTCGAAGCTATCGATAGCGCGCGACAATGGCGGGTCAAGCGCATCGACTTTTCCGGCAATCAAAAAATTTCAAAAGACGAACTTAGTGAGATCATGACAACCAAAGAGCGTCCCTGGTATCGCTTTTGGGAGGATCGCCCGGTGTTTGATCCGGTGACTTTCGGCACCGATCTGGAGCGATTGCAGAGACTTTACGAGTCGAGAGGTTTGTACGGGACGACCCTGTCGGCCGATCTCGAAGTCGATGAAGCCGAAGCGCTGGTGACGGCTCATATCACCGTGCACGAAGCGGTGCCCGTGGTCATTACCGAGATCGATGTCCAAGTGGTGGGGGACGGATCGGCGCAGAAACCTCCACCTTTCCCGCAGGAATTGCCCGTCAAGCGAGGACAAATCTTTCGCGAGGCGGATTATCAGCAAGCCGAGCAAGTTTTGCGCGCGGCTTTTTTGGAAAATGGCTACGCCTTCGTCAAAACCGAGCGTCACGCCGAAGTCGATTTAGACCAGCAGCAGGTGCGTATTCGCTACGTCGTCCAAGCCGGACCGCTGGCTGTTTTCGGACAAACGGAAGTGAAAGGTACGACGACGGTGGATCCGGACTTGGTGACGCGAGAAATCACTTATGACGCGGGGGAGACCTATGCGCTTTCGAAGGTCGTCGAAACCCGGGATAGGTTATTGGCCTTGGACCTGTTCGGCACGGTGCGGGTAGGCCCGGCGCAGCCTCAACAAACGGCGACCGTCGTACCGATGGAAGTGGAAGTCACGGAAAAATCCCATCGTGAAATCAAGCTATCGCTGGGCTACAGCACGGAGGACCAAGTTCGCACGCAGTTCGAATGGCGCCACCTGAATTGGTTGGGCGGCGGCCGGCGGTTGTCGTTTCTAGCTAAATACTCCGCTATCGAGGCTTCGGGCTCGATCAACTTCATTCAGCCGCATTTTTTCTCCCCCGATACGCAAGGCATTGTGAACTTCGCGCACGGCCAGGAAAAGGAACAGACCTATCACCTGAGCGCGAGCCAATTTCGTCCGCGCGTGGAACATAAATTTTCCAAGACGCTGACCACTTTCATTGGCTATCGGCTGGAATACGATCAGCTGAGCGATGTCGCGGCCGCCACTTCGGAGGCGCTGGGCGGGATCGAGAAAAAAGGGCTTCTTTCCGGCCCCACCGCCGGCCTGGTCTGGAACACCACGGACGATCCGTTCAACCCAAAAAAAGGCGATGTGCTGTCGCTCACGGTGGATCAGGCGGGCGCAATATGGGGTGGTAAATTCAAATATTACAAGTTTACGGCGGAAGGAAAAAAATACATCGATATCGGCTGGCAGACGGTCTTTGCCAGCCGGCTCAAGCTTGGCTTGGCCGACGCTATCGGCGTCGACAAAAATTTTCCGCTGTTCGAACGGTTTTTTGCCGGCGGTGACAAGAGCGTGCGCGGTTACGGCAGGCGGCGTCTCGGTCCCTTGAGTGAAAGCAACGATCCTTTGGGCGGGCTAAGTTTGATCGAAGGCTCGCTCGAATTGCGCCGGCCCATTTGGAAGGAATTAAACGGCGCGCTTTTCGTCGATTTCGGCCAGGTTTCGAAGCGCTCTTTCGATATTCCCGTGGGTAATTTGCAATTTTCCAGCGGTTTTGGATTGAGCTATTCAACGCCCGTTGGACCGATCCGGGTGGATCTGGGCTTTCCGTTTAAGCCGCCACGTGGCGATCGGCCTTGGCAAATTCAATTTCAGTATTGGAGGCGCCTTTTAGCCATGAAAAAATTGTGGTGCATCTTGAAATGGTTTGCAGCAGGCGTCGGCGCGCTATTTTTGCTAGCGATCGTCACCGTGGCGGTCTACACGCGCACGGAAAATTTTACGCGCTGGCTTCGCGAAGAAGCGATTGCTGTCGTCAACCAGACCATTCGTGGGACGCTGAGTGTCGAACGTCTCGACGGATCGGTCTGGAGCCGGCTCACGCTTTACAACGTGATCTTGCGCCAAGGCGAAAGCGAGATCGCAAAAATTCCTCGCCTGGAAGTTTTCTTTTCGTTGATTCCGCTGATTTGGGGTGAGCTGAAGATTTCGGGGATCGATGCGACTGAGCCACGTGCCAATTTGCTTCAAGATCCATCCGGACAATGGAACCTCGTCGAGGCGTTATCGCCGCGCCAACCGGAACCGGAGAAGCAATCCGGATTCATCGTGCTGGTGGAATCACTCCATTTACGGAACGCCGGCATCGACATGCGCATGGCATCGGGCGGCAAGCTTTATCGTTTGCAAGATTTAAATCTCCAAGGTCGGGTCGGTGTTCGACCGAGCGGAGTCGTACTCGACGTCGCCGAGTTGATGACGGTGCTGGTCGCGTCGGGCCAGCCGGATCTCCGGCTCAAAGGAGCGCTTGGATATGAGCAGGCGGCTGGGTCGCCGGCGACCGTAGAAGTCAAAAATTTCTGGGCCGTGAGCCGCAACTCGCAGGTCAAACTGAACGGCCAATTCGCCACCGGAGAAAAAGTGACGGTAAAGGCCCAGGCGTCGATCGCAAAGCTGGCGGCGGCGGACGTTGCTTATTTTGTTTCACAGTGGCCGCTGAAACCCGATATTACCGGCAACCTGGCGATCGAGGGGCCGCTCGATGCTTTGAATGGAAATCTCGAGCTGGCGGGCGCGGGCGGCAAAATCGCCGCAAAGTTTAAGGCCGATGTCGCGCAGGCGAACCCTCGCTACTCTGCGACGGCGACGGTCAACGGTTTCGACTTGCGTCAGTGGCTCGGCCGCAAGGATGTAGCCGGAGTTATGCAAGGCACCCTTGAAGCGAACGGGAACGGTTTTGCCTTGCGCGAGACGCAGGCGAAAGTCGGCCTGGAGGTGCGCGGCGCCCAGGTGCAGGAATGGCTGTTGGGCACCCTTTCTATGCAAGGCGGACTGAAAGACAACGTGGCGACCCTCGATGGCCGGCTCAAAAGTAAGCTCGGCGGCGCCGAATGGTCTGGGAAGGTGGCACTGAGTGAAAAACGGCCGCCGTATGAGTTGGCGCTGTCGGTAAAAGATCTCGACATCGAAAAGGTGGCGAATGGCACTGCTACCCAGGGCAAACTCAACCTCCAAGGCAAGGTCAAGGGCGCCGGATTTACTCTTGTCGATATGAATACGCGCGCCGAAGTGCGCATTTTACCGTCGTCTATAGGACCGGTTGCCGTCAAGGAGGGCGCGCTGAATGCTACGTTGAACAAAAATAAAATCCAGATAGTACGCGCGGCCCTTGCCACCGACGATGCCACGCTGAACGTCAACGGCGAATTGGGTCTCGACGCGAAGAACGTCGGCAATCTCGACTATCGACTCCGCATGACCGACGTCTCTCCTTGGTTGGCGCTGGTCAAAAGCAAAGGTTCGGGAGCAATCGAACTCAGCGGTCAAGCTCGGGGTAATCTCGCCGATCTGCAAACCCAGGGGATGGCGCGTTTATCGGGCTTGGATTTCGAAGGAACTGTTGTGAAGGCGGGCAACATTTCCTTCGCTCTGCAGGGCTCCCAGGAGGAATTTTTTCCGCGGGGAGTGGTGACGGCGCAATTGACCGACATCGCTGCCGGGCTCAACTTACGACGTCTCAACGCCACCGCAAAGTTGTCGCGGCAGGCAGCGCCATCGATCCAGCTCGACATAGACGCGCAGGACATGCTCGAGCGCAAGCACGCGGTGAGCGGCACGGTGGATCTGGCGCCTGATGCTTTGATGCTGCGATTGAGCCAGATTTCCCTCACCGCGCCCGACGGCGCATGGAAGTTATCGCGGCCGGCGACGGTGACCAAGCGCGACGATGCTTTTATTATAGACCAGCTTTCAATGAAAAATGGCGACCGGGAATTGGCGCTATACGGCCGTTTCGCCGTCGCCGGCAACCAGGAATTGACGTTAACTGTCGATCGATTGCCGCTTGGTTTGGTGACCGCTTTTTTAGCGCAACCACCTAAGGTGACGGGACTGCTCGCGGTGCATGCCCGGGTCACGGGCTCGGCTGCCGCGCCAGAAATCGCCGCTTCGGCAAAGCTCACCGAAGCGACGCTTGCCGGACAAGCCTACGCCGGTGCGACTGCCGACCTGGGTTATCAAGACAAGCGCGCGACGCTGCGACTGGCGGTGCGCCAAGACGCCGCTCATGCGCTCAATGCCAACGGCACGCTGCCGCTCAACTTGAGCTGGAGCAACGGCTTTCGCGCCGATTTTGCCGACGGCTTGGATCTCCGAATACAAAGCGCCGGGCTGAGCGTCGCTTTTTTAAACGCGTTTAGCGGCAAAAGCCTGGAAAACATCGCCGGTGAAGTGAGCCTCGATGCGAGCGCGCGCGGCGCGGTGAAGCAGCCGGAGCTGCGCGGCACCTTTCAATTGCGTGATGGCAGGGTGAAAGTTGTGCCTCTCGGTGTCGACATCAACGGGATCACGGTGACAGGTGGGTTGGATTCGCGCAGCGTCAACGTGCGTGAGCTCACCGCCAAAGCCAAGGATGGCGAAATAAAGGGCAGCGGGTCGCTGGCGCTTAAAGACTTCGATGCCAACGGGTTCAAGCTGGCGCTGACGGCGCAGCGCTGGCCCGCGATCGAGACGCAACGTTATCAAGTCAAGGTGGCCGGCGACCTTGAGGCTCAGGGGACTCTGACCGCGCCGAAAATAACCGGGAAGGTCACGGTTCTTGAGGGCTCCCTGCGGCCCGACATCGGCTTTTTGGAGCAAAATAAAGCAGCGCTCAAACCTGACGAGACGATTGTGTTCGTCAATAAAGACGGCGCTCGCCGTCCACCGCCGGCGCAAAAAAAAGAGTCAGCCAATTCAAGCGATGACCAGCTTTTTAAAAATCTCAGTCTCGATCTGGCGGTGGTTGCGCCGGGCAATCTTTGGATTCGGCACCCAGACTTAGTTGCCGAGCTTTCCAGCAACGTGCACGCGACCAAGATGGCTAATCGCGACATCGACCTCACCGGCCGTGTCGACGTCGTTAGGGGCTGGCTGGCTTTTCAAGGACGGAGATTTCAGTTGACCAAGGGAGCGATCGAGTTCACGGGCGGCGGCAAGATCAATCCGTCGCTCGACATCGTGGCGCAATATCGATTGCCGAACTATGAGGTTGACGCAACCATCGGCGGCACAGTGGAAAAACCTACTTTAACTCTCGCGAGCGATCCGCGGCTGGAACAAGCCGACGTTCTTGCGTTGTTGATTTTCGGCAAACCGATCGCCTCGTTGAGCCAGAAAGAGCAGGGCTCGTTGCAACAAAGCGCTCTAAGTATTACGAGCGGCTATGTCGCCAGCCAAATTGCCAACTCGGTTTCCAACGCGCTCGGTTTGGATAGTTTGGGCGTGGATTTGCGCGAAGTGGATTTTTCCGGCGGTCGCATCGGCTTCGGCCGCTACGTCGGGAACAAGACCTACGTCTCGGTTTCTCAAGAGCTTGCCAACGATCATGGACGCGAAGTCGGCGTCGAATATGAAGTCGCGCCCAACTGGAAAATCGGCAGCACGACGAGTAGCAGCGGCTCGAAGGGAATCGATATTATCTGGAACAAACGGTATTGACGAATGCGCATGACGATGCGCAGATGAATGCCGCTTTCGGCAGAATTAGTAAGCCTTCGCATCCTCGATGTCGATCCGGAAAAATTACTTTACCGTAGAATGTAGCTCGATCATTCGAACGCTTTCAGCGACGGATCTCCGTCTTTCGAGCTGAATCCAAGTTAGTCGGGCGACTCACTTTAATTTCTCGCCACCCGATTTTTTGCGACCGATCGGCCCGTGTCGGTCTGTGAATTTTTCCACACGAAAAACAAAGGATGTTGGATGGTAGTTAGAGCGAGATCGCGAAAGATCGACGCGCCGTAAGGTGTATCATAATTATATTGGGCGATACGCCCCGAAGAAGTGACGCGTAGGGAGCGTCTAATAGTCGATTGCCCGACATGGGTTTTTCCATTGACTTTATGAGCTTGCCTGCCATATACCCGGCCTCGTGATTATGTCCGCGAACAAAAAGACAGGGAGGTCTTATGTTTAAAGAGTTCAAAGAGTTCGCAATGAAAGGCCCGGTCATCGAACTGGCCGTGGGCGTTATCATTGGCGCTGCGTTCGGCAAGATCGTTTCGTCGCTTGTCGATGATATCATCATGCCGCCGATCGGGCGTATCCTGGGCAACGTTGATTTTGCCAACCTGTTCGTCAACCTGTCAGACAAGGATTATCCCAGCGTCGCAACGGCGAAAGCGGCGGGCGCCGCGACGCTTAATTACGGCATTTTTTTTAATACCATACTCAATTTTTTGATCATCGCATTTGTGATTTTTTTGATCATTCGACAGATTAATGCATTGAAAAAACCGGAGCCGGCAGCGGCGGCGCCGACAACCAGGGATTGTCCGCATTGTCTCTCGGCAATTCCGCTCAAGGCGACGAAGTGCGCCCACTGCACGGCGGATTTGCACTAGATATTTTTTCACGCGGCACAAGCCGGAACAGCTCGGTTGTGTAGAAAGATCCTCTCGCCGTCGGCGAGTGCTGCTGCTGATCGTGGTCTGAACTGTGGCCGCGAGCGGCGCGCGAGCCGCAGAGATCGAGAAAGCGACGGCCCGCAGGCGGATGATTCGTTTCTCACCAACGTCGTCCAAAAGTTAGGCGCGGATTTTCAACCGGCGCTGCGCGATCGGCTCGGTGAGACTTTTCTCGATTCCCTCTATCAGCTCGTTCAACTATTAACACTTTTCACCGCAACGTTATTGACCTCGGAAATTGGCCTTTGCTTCGGGCAGCCACTCTCTGATCTGCCGTATACGAGTCTCATCGCTCGGGTGAGTTGACAAGAACTCAGTCGGTTTGTCACCGACCGCCTTGGACATGCGTTCCCGGAAGGCCGTCGCCGGATCGTATCCCGCTTTCGCCATTAAGTTTAAGCCGATTCGGTCCGCTTCGGATTCTTGCGTCCGTCCCCACGGCATCAGCACGCCGACTGTCGCGCCCAAACCGTAAAGTTGCATAAATTCGTCGTCTTCCATACCTGGGCTGACTTGGCCGACACCAGGAGCCAATATTTGACCGATTGCCTGAGCGCCCATCTGCTGACTCGCACGCTCTGCGCCGTGATCCGCCAGCGCATGGGCGATCTTGTGACCCATGATCACGGCGACACCGTTGTCGTCTTGGGCCACGGGGATGATGCCTTCCCAGAACGCCACCTTGCCGCCGGGAAGCGCCAAGGCGTTGATCTCCTTGCCTTGGATCACATTGAACTCCCATTTGTATTCCGGCTTATCCGCCGCCGCGGCGATGCGTTGGCCGACGCGACGCAACTGCGCCTGCCAATCGCTACGGGTCGAAACGCGGCTCTTCTTGAGTGTTTCCAGATAAGCCTCTTCGCCCATTTGCTGTTCTTGCGCTTCGGATACGACGATAAATTGGGAGCGGCCGGTTTGCAGGGCACTTTGACAGGCGACACACCAGAGCGCGACGGTGATCACGCACAAAATGCGCTTAAACATTTTTATATAGGCCCGCCGTATCTTAATTAAGATCGACAAAGCATGGCGCTTACTTTTTCTGCCAATTGCCGTTGCTCTGGATCCACCAGCCGGGCTGCGCTTGATCGATCCAGCTCTTGGCAAAGATGCTCTTGATCTTGGGGATGTTCTCTTTCGGAATGCCGTTCGCCTTGGCAATCTCTGCATAGAGCGCTTCGCGGTCCTTGTTCTCCGCGTCGATGAGTTGGTTGGCCTCGGCGCGCTCCTTGAGATTGAGGCCGTCGGCGCTGCGGATTGCGAGCAGGCCGTCTTGCGCGATGCCGATGTTGCCACGGTCCATGTACGGTTTTATGGCGTTGCTACGGTTCTTGATCGATTCTTTCAAGGCGCGAATCGCCGGATTGGTCACGTTGATATCGGCGTCCTGGGCAAAAGCTTCGCTCACGAAGCTCAGCATTACGAAACGGCTCGGCGCCAATAAACTGCGGCTCTGGGGTTGGGGCGAAGGTTTTGCCGGTTCCGCCGGCCCGCCCCAAGTTTCTTTGACGATCTGATCGGCGGCGCGCTCGACGGCGGCCGCGGGAAAATAGATATTGACCGTCACGCACGCGCTGGCAAAAAATACCAGCGAGAAGATAATCCGTTTCAGCATATTCCCTCCATCCCTATTTCGTTTCCGGCTTGTCCGATTTGATTTGTTGGAGTCGGTGCAGCAGCTCCGAGAAGGCGATAGTTTGGGTGTGGCTGACGATATTCACGCGCGGCGGCAGAAAACTGCCGACCACCAAGAATTCCTGATCGTCCTGGCTTTCCACGCCGCGCAACGTGAGCCGGTCGTTTTTCAAACTCGCTTTAAAGCCGAGCTTACTGTAGCGAAAGCTGTCGAAGAAGCCGGCGAGCCCGCTGTACAGGGCGCCGGCGCTTGCGCCGGAGCTCAACACCGTAATCTTGTTCAGCGCCTCGACACTGATCCGCTGTTCCGTGCCGCGATCGACCGAATGCAAGTCGGCGCGAAATTGCGACGGTTGCCCGTCGGTGATCACGAGTTCGTCGATGCTCCCTTCCAGAATGCCTGAGATGCGTCCGAATGAAAAGGTTTTGGTGACTTGATCGAGATCGATGCTGCTGAGCCGGGCGTCCAGCCGGATCGCCGCCAGGGACGAAAATGGATTTTCGATTTCGAGTTTTCCCAGGCGCACTTGGCCACCGAATAGCTCTGCCTGGATCTCGCCGTTGGTCTGGAGCGTGTTGCCGACCGATTGCACTTGCGGAATCGACCCGGTTAGGGTGCCACTGAAAGCCGGCCAGTCGAGGGCCTGCGTCAGGTCGTCGAGCCGCAATCGCTTCATCTCGGCGGAGAAGGACAACTGCTTCGGGTCGTTGATGATATCGGGCCAACGAAGAGCACTGATTTCGACCGCACCGCCAAAGATCTCGGCGTGAATTGGTTGGGGAAAGATCAAGGCGTTGTTCGATAAGCTAATTGCCGCGGTGATTCGGCCCACCGACTGGCCACTAAAGTGCGCCTGCTCGATTGCGAGCACGCCGATTCGTGGCTTGATACTCGCTGCCTTGGGGCTTTCCGACCAGAAAATTTGGAAGGGCAGATTGAGCGTAATCGGCCCGATCTGCCAGCTGTCCGATTGTGCGCGCAGTTCGCCGGCCTTGAGCGATAGATCTCCTTCAGTGGTAAGGGTTGGCAGGTTGCCGTGAATTTGACATTGAAAGGCGAGCTCGCCGCCGAGGGTGAGTTTGTCGAGCAGCGGATACTCACGGTGGAAACTCTGGCGCAGGACAAATTCATAAAAGCCGCCGGGCAAAAAATTCGCGCTGCGCGCTTGGAGGCGGAGCTCAGGGCTTTGGCTGAGGCGCTCGACCGAGCCGTTTATGTCGACAGAACCGATTTTCATTAAATTGAAATTGCAGCGGCGACAATCGAGGCGATCGAGGTCGCGAAAATAATCGGCCTGGAGTTCAATAACCGGTTGCTGCAGTTTGAGATCCGCAAAAAATTTGCCCCACAAGAGCTCGCCGGCGTCGGCGCGAAACTTGCCACCGAGGCCAATGGAGTGCTTGGCCGGATCGGAGCGCAATTCGAAGACACCATCGATCACGAAATTTTCGCCCAACTTGGAACCGTCGGGAGAGGCGAATTTGCCGCCGGCGCTTTTAAGACGCCCAGTGATTTTCACCGGCTGGTCGGGGGCAAGGTCCATCGTCGCACTGGCTTGGACTCGGTCCGCTGCGGCTTGCCAGCGATCTTTGTCGCCGTAGGTGAGCTTGAGAGCGGTTAGCTGCGCTTCGCCGACGCGCCAAGTCGGTCGCAACCACTCAAACGGCGCATTCAAAGATAAATTTTCCAGCGCAACGTCGGCGCCGCGGATTTGCGCGCCATTGCTCCGCGCGACGCCTTTGATTGCGAGCGCATTCCAGGCGCCATGGACTTCGACTTCGACTCGGCCGTGACCCTGATAGGTCCATTGATTGAGTGGTGACGGCAGGAGCGTCTTTAGATTTTCCAGAGGAATCGCTTGAAAGAGCAGCGCTCCTTTGGCCACCGTCGGCTGTTGCTCGGTAAAAAGTATTTCGGCGTTGCCTTTGGCGCTCCCGAGAGCGGAAGCGACGTCGAATGTTTTTACCATGAGCTTTTTACTCTCGGTCGCGTAGGCGCCGCTAAAAGTCGCGCTGGCTTTGCCGTTTGGCAGCCGGCTCGGCGTCGGGGCGAGCACATTCACGAAGTCGTCGAGCTCGGCTTGTCCGGTAAACGCCGCGGCGCTGAAATCCGGCTCGATGTCGAGCTTGGCGTTCAAGCGACCGGTGAGCTTGGCTGCTTGGATCGGTAAATCGCGCCATTGGCCCTCGATCGCGGCCGCGGGCCTTTGATTTGCCGCGAGGTTGATTAGTGCCTGGAGCCGGAGCATTTCCGGTGTCGTCTTGTTGGTCTCGGCGAAGCTGAGCAGACGGCGCGCCGTCTTCGGCCGGACGATGATGTCTGACTTAAATGCGGCGGGTTCACCTCGGAGCGCAAGCTCCAGCTCGCCGTTCAATTGAGGAAGATCGGCTCGGAGGCTTATCCCGGCATGGTCCGCAAGATTGAAATTCTGCGCATTCAAAGTCACCGCCGGCAACTCAAGCAAGACCGTGTCTCCTTTTTTTAAGACGATCCTGCCGTCGCGCACATTCAGATGGCGCAGCGCGAGAGTGGCGGATTTCTTATTCGCCGGCCGCGATAATCCTCTAATGTCCAGCTCGACGAGCGGACTTTCGATCTCGAGGCGATGCACCGTCCCTGAGGGCAAGTCGAACGGATTGAGCGTCGCCGTGAGCCGACGGCCTTTGAAGAAAAATATCTCAGGTTTGGAAACTTCTACGCCCTCGGCCACGACGGTCAAGGGTAACCGAAAACGCAGATCCGTTACCCGCACCGCGGCGCCGCTCGCCGCGGAAAGCTCGGCCTCAATCCAGGGACGAAACTTTGCCGACTGAACCATGATATAGAGGGCGCCGTAAAGAATCGCGATCAGGGCAAGAAAAATGCCGCAGAGTTTTAGGCCAGTGCGGGTGATTGCGGTCATAGCGAGACGATACCTGTAGAAAAATGGCGCGGCAATCAAGTCTAAACGTCGCGCCAATCGGACCTCTCTGAGGCTTATTATTTGACGTTCCGTTTTTGTCCGGCATATAAGCGTCGGATCGCGACCGTGGCCCTTGCAAAAACTCAGACCCTTATACACCTACAGATTGTGGCCAACCGAGGAAATTAGCCTATTTATCGACGTATTTGGCTCTCCGGCCCGTCCAAAAAGTAGGTGCTTTGAAAAAGTTCAAATATTTGCTTGACAGCAGGGGGCAGCTTGTCATATTTTAAGCAAAATTTTTTGTGACTATTTGCTGGGAGGCAAGTGATGAAAATAAGTAAACAGCTAGCGTTAGCGGCGCTTGGGTTCTTCATGTCGGGTTGTACGGGGATGACGAAGAACCAGGCTGCCATAGTTGGCGCCTCGACCTGCGGTGCGATGACTGCTGCCGGAGTTGCCGGTACCAGGACGCACGACAGATGGGTGGCCGCGCCGGCCGGACTTGGCATGGCTTTGGTTTGCGGCGGCTTGGCCTACTTAATAGCTGAGGAGCCAAAACCGCCACCGCCACCACCTCCTCCACCACCGCCTCCTCCACCACCGCCACCGCCACCACCGAAACCGCACCTCCACCACCACCACCTCCACCACCACCTCCGCCGGCCCCGAAGGTCGAACGGACGATCATTTTGGACGACGTTCTCTTTGACTTTGATAAGAGCAACGTCAAGCCGGAAGCTGGAGCAATTTTGGATCGCTTGGTCGCGTTTATGAACGAGAACAAGGACAAGAAGGTCAGCCTCTCCGGTCACACGGATAACGTCGGTACCGAGGCTTACAACCAAGCGCTCTCTGAACGACGCGTCAATTCAGTAAGAGATTACGCCGTAAAGAAGGGCGTTGACGCAGGTCGCGTATCCGGTCAGGGATTTGGCGAAAGCAAACCGATCGCCGACAACAAGACGCGCGAGGGTCGAGCTAAAAACCGTCGGGTCGAAATCAAGGTCAACTGAGATCCGCACTAAGAGTTAGATCAATGCGGGTGCTAGGAAAGATAGCTATTGTCATCCTAGCATCCGCATTGTTTTTTCCTTCGCCGGGCTCCGCGCAAACCCTCAGCTTCAAGGACATTGAGGCGCGAGTGTCGGAATACCGTAAATGGCTGGACCAGGCGGGATCTAAGGGTTCTCGTTACTGGATTAGACTAGACAGCAGCAAAAGGCCGCACCGACTTTTTGTCGGAGACGGTTTCATGCACGCCAACGCCACCGAGAAGGAAGAGTTCGTCGAGATATTTTCGCGGTTTCTTGCCGGACATCCGGATAAAAACATGCTCATCGACATCTTCGACGCGAGCACCGGGAAGCCGATTGGCGAATACGGCTTTGGCGGTTTCCGACTCTTCGATTCTCGCCCAGAGCCACTCACTCCCAAATAAATTTACAAATTGGTTTGACGTGCCCGGTTCTCCGGCCGTATTTGGCCGGACTGTCGTATCGCGCAATCAATCATTGTGAGCTGTGCCAGATGTCCTCTCTGACCGAGCTGCGGGCTCATGCCCGAAACATATTCTTCGCCGCGTTGGAAACATCGGATCCGTGCGCGGCGGTAAAGAGAAATCTACAGCTTCAGGCCGGTCATCTGCATGTGGCCGGCCGGGATTACGACCTCTCAAGGATTCGCAACCTGATCGTCGTCGGCTGCGGCAAAGCCGCGGCAAGAATGGCGCTCGCGATACAAGAATTACTCGGTGCTAAAGTTTCCGACGGCTTGGTCATCGTCAAGTACGGTTGTGGAATACCCCTTGACAAGATCGCGGTTGTGGAAGCGGGTCAC